>Ga0209234_1000932_pt1 | contig 10691 bp, 8 predicted proteins | sample GraSoi013_1_20cm_2_FD_185816 | JGI IMG/M metagenome (GOLD analysis project Ga0209234, IMG submission 185816) | Grasslands soil microbial communities from the Angelo Coastal Reserve, California, USA - Sample 08_20_2013_1_20cm (SPAdes) (version 2) | ecosystem: Environmental > Terrestrial > Soil >... | reverse complement strand
GGGGCGGTGGTCCCACGACCTTCGACCGCCTGCTGGCGTTGCGGTTCGGGGCGGCCGCGATCCGCCTTGTCGCCGAGCGCCAATTCGGGATGATGGTTGCGTTCCAACCACCGGGCATCGTCGCCATTCCGCTCGAGAAGGCAATCGCCAACCCACGACGTGTCCCCCTCGACTCCGATACCATCACAACCGCCCGCGATCTCGGTATCAGTTTCGGCGATTGAAAGAGACAGGTGTCTCTAGTGCCGGACTCGCAGCTCGTGTGGCATCGCTCCTAAGATCTTGATTTTATGGTGGTTACGATTCGCGATGACCTGGCATAAGTCTTTCTCAAGCAACCGCGCAAGGAGGATATATGAAACGTGTATTGGTCATCGTTGCGTTGCTGGTGGGCCTGATAAGCGGCCGCGCCGCCGCGCAAACCCGGGTGGGAGTTTCGTTGAGTTTTGGAAGTCCGTACTACGGCGAGCATATTTTCATCGGCCGTCCCTATTACCACCGCTTCTGGCATCCCCGCTACTATCGCGAGCACTATCGTGGTCCGCGCGTAATCGTCGTTCGGCCCCGCCGGTTCCATGAGCGCCGCTACTACAGGCACTGGTAGCCTCACCCCCATGACCCCCCTCTCCACTGTGGAGAGGGGGACGGTGTCGGCCATCCCGCTTCTATATTCCACGTAGTGCGTATCTCTCGCGATCACTTCCTTCCTCCAGATCCCCAAGCCTTTCTCGCTGCTGAACCATCGACTGGACGGGTCATCGTCATCGCGCCGACACGCGCGGCGTGTGAGACCATCGAGCTCGCGCTTGGCCTGAAGCTCGAAACCCTGCTCGAACGGGAGCACGGCGATGACATTCGGCGGCTAGCGGGGTCCGGACAGGGATTTGGAATCGTCGCCGGCACCGGTACCGGCAAGACGTTGGCAGTTCGCAGCATGGCGGAGACGATTCTCCGCGCACCTCTCAAGGTTGGAGTGGTCAACCGCGAGCGGGAAGCCACGCCTGAGACGCCGACGTGGAATGTCGTGATTGTCACCACCGGAATCGCGCGTCGCTGGTTTCAGGACGGACTCATCACTGCGCAAGACACCCTGGTGGTGGATGAGATTCATCAGACGTCGGCGGAAATGGAGCTCTGCCTTGCGCTCGGGAAACGGGCCCGCTGCCGGTTTATCTGGCTCTCGGCGACGGTGGATCCGAGCTTTTATGCGCAATATCTAAGTTCCACGGAGGTGCTCGAGACGCGTGCCTTCGATCCGGCCAAAGCCGCCCAGGTAAACGTGCTGGCCGAGCAGCCACTCGAGTTCTTGAACGATCGGTTCATAAAGACCGTCATGCGGGAGCGACGGGGCGTCGCTGTCTTCGTGCCGACGCGGGCCGAAGTCGAGCAGATCGCTACGGAGCTCGGCGACCGCTGGGCCAACCTCGCGACGGCATTCTATCATGGTGGCGAGCCGATTCGGGTGATTCGGCCTTTTCTTGACGGTTTGGTGAAGCGGCCCTTCCTCCTGGCGATGACGGCCGCGGGACAATCCGCGCTTAACATCCGCGGTCTCGACACGGTCGTGATCTATGACGCCCGATACACCAACGTGGTGGCGCGTGGAAAGAACGTTCTGACACGCGCGTACCTGGGCGCGAACGAAATCCTACAGATGGCCGGACGCGTACATGGACGAGTGCAGGGCGGCGAGGTCTACATCCTGAGCGATCGCGACCTCGCATTCGAGGACCTGCAGCCGACCTCACCCGAATTCCAGCTGGCGGGCGACGCGGAGCGCGTGGCGATCACCTGCGCCGCAATCGGTGTCGATGCGGCGGAGCTCGAACTTCCCGTCCCTCTCGACCGCCGCGCCTATCGCGAAAGCGTGGCCATGCTCACCGAGCGCGGGCTTATAGATCACGGCAGGCTAACGAGTTACGGGCGGGACGTGGAAGCCATGCCGGTGGAACGTCCCTGGGGCGAGCTCTTGTATCACGCCGAGCCGTCGCTGGTATCGCTCGTCGCCGTAGCGTCGAACATCGAGTCGCTGCATCGCATGACGCGAGAGGAACGCCAGCTCGGTGGCCTGATCGTGCCGGGCTCCGATCACATCACCGCATACAACGTCTACGCCGAAGCCGTGAACAAACACGGTTACCTGGGTGACGTGTACGGGTTGCCGCGCCATCTCTTCCGAGAAGACGACATCGAACGCTGGGCTGAGGCACGCGGCGTGTTGGTCAAGGCAATCGAAGACATCGCGCTCGGTACGGCTTCAGTCTATCGCCAGCTGGAGGTGCCCTTGCCGGCAAGGTTGGCGTACGGTGATCGGAAGACGTTGGAAGCCTTTGCCGATCTTGTGGCCAAGATCATGCCCTTCGACTTGGTCATCGACGAACAGACCGCGGACGGCCGGGAAGCCCGTGTCAGCCGCAGCTCGGTATGTGGCAGCTGGGGCGCGATCGCCGGAACGTTGCGGTACTTCGCCGATCGGTTCGGCGTGCCGCGCGCGAGCATCGAAGGTACGCAGATTCCCGAGCGAGCCGTTCGCCGTTACGCGCGCCGCGGACGGCCGCAAGCGATGTTCGAGCGGCAGCGCCGGCGCGAAGGCCTGATGGTACTGCGCACGGTGGAGTACTTCGGCTTCACGCTCGACCGCGATGTCGAGCCACTGCCCAGTCCGTTCCCGGACGAGCTTGCAGAGCCAGCGCGCCAGGCACTGGTGCAGGCCGTCCTAGCCGGCGAAACCCCACATCCTGATCAAGGCAAGGTCCGCCGCGCACTTGAGCGGTTCGGTCACTATTGGCGCCGATCGGGCGGACAGCTCAGCCAGGCACGGAGCGAGCAGCTATTGGAGCAGCTTGGGGCTCAGCTCGCGAGTGTGCGGTCGTGGGACGAGTTCATTGGCACGCGCATCACCCTGGACCCTGAGGCAGCGATCCCGGAGCCCGAACGGCAACGGCTCGATGCTCTCCCCTCTTCGGTATTCCTGTATGGCGACCGCGTGCCGGTGGATTACGACGTCGAGCCGGCGGTTGGGGGCGTGGTCAGATTGCGGCTCAAAGAAGGACAGGCCCGACGGCTTCATCCGAAGGACGTTCCGGCCTTCGACCGTCCGGTCCGCTATACGGTGACGCGCGGGAAACACGAGGCCGTGCGGGCAAACTCGCTCGACGAGCTCCGGTCCGGCTTGCGCTCCCTGGAGAGCGCCCATCGAGCGCGCCTGACGCGGGCTGGTCGAAGAAATCGTCGCCGGAGACACTAGGCGCGGGCGGGGGCGGGCGGCGTGCAGCGGACGGAGTGGTCATGCGTACTGATAGGGGGCGGACGCCCCAGGGGGACTCGAAGGCGCAAGGCGAAACGATTCAGCAACCTTTTGCCTTATGTGCAGGTCTCATCTTGACACGATCCTAAACCAAGACTCGGCCGTTCTGTAAGAGGGATGCCAACCAATGATCGACAAATCCGTCAGTCCCGCAGGGAATTCCCCCGCGACCTTCTCGCCCCTCGTTCGGGCGGTCATCGATTCCGTGAGCGAGGGCATCGTCATCTTCGATCCCCAAGGCCGCTTGCTGTATGCCAACGCGCCGGCGCGCCGGATAATCGACGGTCAAAACGGCGACGTCCGCAATCGATTGCAAAGTCTGGGGGCGAGATTTTCGCCGCTCAAGAACGGCACGCAGAGTCTCGGTGAAGCAGCCATTCTTCCCTCCGCTGGACCCCTCACGCTCGCCGAGCGCGAACGCCAGGCAATCACAGACACGTTGCAAGACACGAGCGGCAAGCTCGCGGAGACCGCGCGGCGGCTCGGCATCAGTCGCACGACATTGTGGAGACGTCTGAAGGCGTACGGCATGGACGGCTTTCGCCCCACAGCCTAGGGTCCTAGCTTCTCCCGGGGATGGGATCCCCGGCCCCGCAACCGTTCGTCATCGAAGAATACGTCCGTTGGTCCGATGTGGACTTCGCGGGAATCATCTTCTACGGCTCATATGTGCGGCTGTTCGAGGTCGCTGAAACGGAAATGTTTCGGCATTGCGGCCTCGCGTATGCCCGGATGTTCGACGAGTACGACATCTTCCTGCCCCGCAAAGCCGTGCACAGCGAATTCTATTGGCCGGCTAGACTCGATGATCGCTTGCGCATCGCCGCCTACGTCGGCAAGGTCGGGACCAAGTCGCTCACATTGCATTTCGACGTGCTGCGAATCAACGCCGCGTCGCTGGGCGCGGCCGGCTGGATGGTCCTGGTCTGCGTCGATCGTCAACAGCTGAAGCCGCGGCCCTTGCCCGGCGGACTCATCCGTGCGCTCGCCCCGCATACGTTGAGTCCTGAAGCCGCGCGATCCGCAATGGGAGTGCAGTCATCGGCGCGCTGACACGAATCTTCGCCGTGTTGCTGCTCGTCACTTCCTGCTCGGGAAGCGTCGAAGAGCCGACTCGTCTCCAGGGGATGGTCGCCTTTCCCCCGAAAGACACGGTGCGCTTTGCATTGCCGGCGACAATGCACGGCTGCAGTGATCGGCAGTCGGTTCTCCTGCAGGGATTGAGTCCGCAAGGCAATGGTGTTCTCGCGCGCCTGCGATTTCGCGATTCGCTCACGTCGGGCCTTTATCGGATCACGTCGCTGGGAGACACCGTTACGGCTCCCAGCGCGAACGCGGCGGTTCGGTACGTCCTTCGCGATGTCCCACATGCCTTCGCATTCGATACCGGCAGTGCACAGCTTCGTCGCGACGGCACCAGCGTCGGCCTGCGTGTCACCGGCTCCGGGATCGAGAACGCCATTCGCACTCCCGCTCGCATCGAATTCCACGATGTCCCAATGGCGACCGACACTGTGCCCTGCAACTACCAACCATGAATACATCCGCGGAAGTGCGAGTGGGCTTCATCGGATCCGGTTTTGCCCGGCGCGTGCAACTGCCTGGACTGCAATTCGTGCCGGGCGCGCGCGCCACGGCCGTCGCGAGCGGCCATCGCTCCAATGCGGACGCTGCGGCGCGGGAGTTCGGGCTGCGAGCCTACAATGATGGAGAAGCGTTAGCGCGGTCGTCGGACGTCGACCTGGTCGTCGTATCGTCGACGCCCGACTCGCACGCGCGATACGCGATTGCCGCGCTGGAAGCGGGAAAGCACGTACTGTGCGAAAAACCGATGGCCATCGACGCATTCGAAGCCGCGCAAATGGTGGCAGCGACGGAACAGCATCGCGACAGCGTAGCGTGGGTAGACCACGAACTCCGTTACGAACCCAATCGGCGCCGGGCAAGAGAGCTGATTCGATCTCACGCCATCGGCGAACTGCGCCACATCGAGCTGTCGTTGAAGCCGTACCTCCGCGGTGACGGCCGACCGCAGGCATCCGACGCTCCATGGAATTGGTGGTTCGACGCCGCGCGTGGCGGCGGCATCCTGGGCGCCGTCGGATCGCACCTCATCGATCTGTGCCGCTTCTGGACCGGGAGCGAGATCACGTACGTCGCCGGCCTGGCTGAGACATTCGTCCACGAAAGGAAGGACGAAAACGGCGTGGCGCGGCCGGTGACCGCCGACGACTTCGCCAGTTGTGTGCTGCAGACCGCGAGCGGCGCCGTCGCCACGATCACGCTGAGCACTGTCGCACATCATGGCCCCGGCCATCTGGGACAGGTTACCGGCAGCGACGGAACGCTGCTGCTCAGCGGTGAAACGAAGCTCGAATTCGGCAAGTCGGGCGGCCCACTCGAAGAGCTTTCGGCTCCCGACGATCTCTGGGAGAAGACACAACCCAACAACATGTGGGCGCGATCGTTTGTGCGGTTGATGCGGGACATGGTTCATGTCATCCGGGGTGGCACGCCCGAAGGGAAACCCGCGACGTTCCGTGACGGCTGGCAGGTGCAGCGGGTGCTCGACGCGATCCGCGGCGGTCGCGGCGTCCAGTTAGATTGAGCGCCGTGGAACAGACGTATTTCCGGAAAGGATTCGGCCTCAAGGGCGCCATCGAAGGCGCCCTCGTCGCGGACTATCACAGCCGTGTGGTAGATGCGATTCGGACGGCCGGCTACAGCCTCACGGTAGGGGACGTCACCTTCCGGCTCGCCGGCGAATTCGGATTCTGTTACGGTGTGGACCGCGCGGTCGAGTACGCGTACGAAACGCGTACCAAGTTTCCCGCTAAGCGCACGTTCCTCGTAGGCGAGATCATTCACAACCCGCACGTCAATCAGAAGCTTGCCGCGATGGGCGTCCAGTTCCTGCATCGCCCCGAGGGGCGGGACGGTGATTTCGACTTCAGCGCCGTCAGCGCCGACGATGTCGTCATTCTTCCTGCATTCGGCGTGACCGTGCGCGACTTCGAGCGGTTGCGCGCGATCGGCTGCGTGCTCGTGGATACGACGTGTGGCTCGGTCCTCAATGTCTGGAAGCGCGTCGAGTCGTACGCGCGTGACGGGTTCACCGCGCTGATTCACGGCAAGAATTATCACGAAGAGACGAAGGCGACTTCGAGTCAGGTCACGAAATACCCGGGCGGCAAGTATCTGGTCGTGCGCGATATGAAGGAAGCGCGCGTCGTCTGCGACTATATCGAAGGGGCTGGGAGCAGGGAGCAGTTCATGCAGCAATTCAAGGGCAAGATGTCGCCCAGCTTCGATCCAGACCGCGACTTGCAGCATGTGGGTGTCGCTAACCAAACGACGATGCTGTCAGGAGAATCGCTCGCGATTGCCGCCGAGGTGAGAAAGAGCATGGCGCGGCGCTGGGGTGATGCGGCGGCCGGCGAGCATTTCCGGACGTTCGACACGATCTGCTCGGCGACGCAGGAGCGGCAGGACGCCGTGCTCAAGCTGATCGCCGAGCCGCCGGACCTGATGGTGGTGATTGGCGGATACAATTCGAGCAACACGACGCATCTCGCCGCGATCTGCCAGGAGAAGGTGCCGACGTATCACATCGAGGATGCGGCCTGCATCGACATGGAGAACGGCAGCATTCGGTATCGTCCAGTGGGGACGCACACGACGGAAGAACGCCGTGAGGGTTGGCTTCCTGATGGGCGGCTCACGATCGGCGTGACCGCCGGTGCATCGACGCCAAACAATAAGATCGGGGAGACGATCGAGCGGATCGCGGCGCTGCGCGGGTCGACACTGAACGAGGTTCTCAGCTAGCCTACTTTCGGGTATATTTCGGGTCCTATGCCGCTGTCCCGCTTTCATCCTGTCATTGAGCGTTGGTTTGCCAACCGCTTCGCCGAGCCGACTGAGCCGCAGCGCCGCGCCTGGCCTGTAATTCAACAGGGTGGCGACGTCCTGATCGCCGCGCCCACCGGCTCGGGGAAGACGTTCGCCGCATTTCTGTCGGCAATCGACGGGCTGGTACGGCAGGGATTGAACGGTGAGCTGAAGGACGAGATGCAGGTCGTGTACGTCTCGCCGCTCAAGGCGCTGTCGAACGACGTTCAGAAGAATCTGTCGGAACCGTTGGCCGAGATCCGAGCGACGCTGGCGGAACAGGGGCTGCCGGATGTCGAGGTGCGGACGCTGGTCCGCACCGGCGACACGCCGCAATCACAGCGGCAGGCGATGCTCAAACAGCCGCCCCACATCCTGGTTACCACGCCGGAATCGCTCTACCTCATTCTGACATCGGAGCGTGCCCGCGAGATGTTGCGTTCGGTGCGCACCGTGATCGTCGACGAGATTCATGCCGTCGCACGCGACAAACGGGGCAGCCATCTGGCGCTGTCGTTAGCGCGACTGGATGCGCTGATCGGAAAGCGGCCCCAGCGCATCGGCCTCTCAGCCACGCAGAAGCCGATCGAAGAGATCGCCCAATTCCTGGTAGGCACCCATCAGCCATTACCGACGATTGTCGACGCCGGGCACATTCGCACGCTGGATCTGGAGCTGGAGATTCCATCCTCGCCGCTCGAGGCGGTGATGTCGGCGGAAGTGTGGGAAGAGGTCAACACCCGGATCGCCGAGTTGATCACGCAGCATCGCACGACGCTGGTGTTCGTGAACACCCGGCGTCTCTGCGAGCGGCTGACGATGCATCTCTCCGAGCGGCTTGGCGCGGATCGCGTCACCAGTCATCACGGCAGTCTGTCGCGCGAAAAGCGGCTTGACGCCGAAGAACGGCTCAAGCGCGGCGAGCTACAGGCGCTCGTCGCGACCGCATCGCTCGAGCTGGGCATCGACATCGGCAGTGTCGATCTCGTCATCCAAGTCGGCTCCACGCGCTCGATTGCCACACTGCTCCAGCGCGTCGGCAGGGCGGGGCACCGCCTCGGCGCCATTCCCAAGGGGCGGGTGTTCCCTCTCTCGCGAGATGAGCTGATCGAGTGTGCGGCGATGCTTCGCGCCACGCGCGACGGCCGGCTCGATCGCCTGATCATTCCCAACAAGCCGCTCGACATTCTCGCCCAGCAGATCGTTGCGGCGTCTGCCGGCGAAGAATGGGACGAGAACGAGCTCTACGAGCGCGTCCGCTCCGCATACCCCTACCGCGATCTCACCCGGGTGGAATTCGACGATGTCGTGCAGATGCTGGCGGAGGGCTTTACGACTCGGCGCGGCCGGCGCAGCGCACATATCCACTACGACGGGATCAATCACACGCTCAAAGGACGCCGCGGGGCGCGTATCGCCGCCATCACGTCTGGTGGCGCCATCCCCGATCTCGGCGATTATCGCGTCATTCTCGAGCCGACCGAAACGTTCGTCGGCACCTTGAACGAAGACTTCGCGATCGAGAGTATGCCGGGCGACATCTTCCAGCTCGGCAACACCTCCTATCAGATCGTCAAAGTCGAGTCGGGGCAGGTCCGCGTGGCCGACGCCAAGGGGCAGCCGCCGACGTTGCCCTTCTGGCTCGGTGAGGCGCCGGGGCGGACGAACGAGCTGTCGGAAGAAGTGTCGCGGCTGCGGCAGGACATCGCCGACCGGCTGGACGATCCCGCGGCGGCGATTCAATGGCTGGTCGACAACGTCGGACTCAACGAGCCGGGCGCCCGCTTGATCGTCGAGTATCTCGGGGCGACGCGACAGATTCTCGGCACGATCCCCACGCAGCAATGTCTCGTCCTGGAGCGGTTCTTCGACGAAGCGGGCGGGATGCAGCTGGTGCTGCACGCGCCGTTCGGCAGCCGCATCAATCGCGCGTGGGGTCTCGCGCTCCGCAAGCGCTTCTGTCGCAGCTTCAACTTCGAGCTCCAGGCGGCGGCGACGGAAGACGCCATCATCCTGTCGCTCGGCCCACAGCACAGCTTTCCGCTCGAGGATGTTTTCCAATACCTGAATCCCGCGACAGCGGAGCATTTGCTCGTGCAGGCCATGCTCGACGCACCGGTCTTCGGCACGCGCTGGCGCTGGAATGCGACACGGGCGCTCGCCGTCTTGCGATTCAGAGGCGGCCGGAAGGTCCCCACGCCGCTGCAACGGATGGAATCCGAAGATCTCGTGGCCGCGGTGTTCCCGGATCAGCTTGCCTGCCCCGAGAATCTTGTCGGCGATCGGGAGATTCCCGATCATCCGCTTGTGAACCAGACGATCGCCGACTGCCTGCTCGAGGCGATGGATTTCCCCGGTCTCAAGCGCATTCTCGAAGGAATGGAGGCGGGACAATTCACTATGATCGCGCGCGACACGTCGGAGCCGTCGCCGCTATCGCACGAAGTCTTGAATGCCCGGCCCTACGCGTTCCTCGATGACGCGCCCCTCGAGGAGCGCCGCACGCAGGCCGTGATCACGCGCCGCGGTCTGGACGTCAAGACTGCCGACGAATTTGGGAAGCTCGATCAGTCCGCCATCGACCTCGTCAAGGAGCAGGCCTGGCCTGATCCTGAGAATGCGGATGAGCTGCACGATGCGCTGCTCATCATGGGCGTGATACCAATTGCGGAATGCGGATTGCGAAATGCGGAATGGAAGGGTGAGTTCGAGAATCTACTGGCTTCGGGGCGCGCTGCGGTCCTAGACGGCAGACTGTGGGTAGCAGCTGAGCGAATCCCGATGGTGCAAGCGGTATTCCCTGGAGCTCCGATCGAGCCCCCGGTTGTGGCACCGGAACGTGAACGCGCGAAGGCGTGGACGAGAGAGGATGCGATCCGCGAGCTGGTGCGGGGTCGGCTCGAGGTCATTGGACCGACCACAGCGGCCGCAGTGGCGGCGGTCCTCGGCATTCCATCGAGTGACATCGATTTCGCTCTCGCTGCGCTCGAGCATATTCGAGAGCGATTGAGGCCTGGTTCGCGAAGGTCTCAACCAGTCGAACCTCCTGTTCCTCGAAGGCCACGCCACCGACCGGGTTCGCAACCGCCAGGGTGCCGATAGCACGTCCCTGGACGATGAGCGGCACCAGCACCATCGGGCCCATATGCCCGAGGCTGACCATCGGTTGGTAGGTCCGCGGGTCGGTCGATGCGTCGGCCAGAACGGTGGCCTGCTTCGTGCGCATGACGTCGCCTGACATGGAGCCCGCCATCGGCACTCGCAAGCCGGCCAACTCGTTGGCGTGGGCACCGTCGGCTATGGCGACCTTCAGCTCTGAGTCACCATCGCCCTCGAGGCTGGGCACAACAATGGTGGACGTCGCGGCCCTGGCAAGCTCGCGGGCGTCATGCGCCACCGCCTTGAGGACCACTTCGAGCTCCTGCCCCGCGAGGATGGCGTTTCCAATCGCTCGGACGGCTTCCAACCAGCGCTCCCGCCGCCGCCCCTCGTC
>Ga0209234_1000931_pt1 | contig 10696 bp, 9 predicted proteins | sample GraSoi013_1_20cm_2_FD_185816 | JGI IMG/M metagenome (GOLD analysis project Ga0209234, IMG submission 185816) | Grasslands soil microbial communities from the Angelo Coastal Reserve, California, USA - Sample 08_20_2013_1_20cm (SPAdes) (version 2) | ecosystem: Environmental > Terrestrial > Soil >... | reverse complement strand
TCGGGGACGCGCCGGAGCAGCTGCTCGGTCTCCTCTTCGGAGAGGGCGACGACGACCGATTGGCCCGAAGATTCGATGTTGGAGCCGCTCGGATCGTCCACCGGGAGAGGCTCGATCCGGCGGCGGGGCTCGGAGAGCCAGTAATCGCGCTCCGCGGTGAGCACCTCCGAGACGTCGGCGGTGGATTCGAACATCTCGCGGCCCAGGGCTCGGGCGTCAACGGCCAGCACGCGCTCGAGGTACTCCACCACTGCGTGGTCACGTGAGGTGGTGGTGGCGGAATTGAGGATGACCGTGTCGGAGAGCACCGCCCCGAGCAGCATCATCGCGGTGCGATCGGTCGCCGCGGCGCGATCGGTGGCGTACGGTCCCGCCTGTCGGAACGATTCCATCGCGCCCTTGAGATCGCCGCGATACAGCGCGATCCATCCGCGTTGAGCGACCGCCGTCACGCTGGAATCATGGCCCAGCGCGGCTGTCGCGCGATCGAGCTCGCCCCGGGCAATGCGCGCCCTGGCGAGCGTGAGCCGCAAGGCGGACCGATCGTCCGCGGCCAGGCCGCTCGTCGAGTCAGCCAACTGCCGTTCGGCGACGTCGAGCTGCCCGTCCGCAATGAGGACCTGTAGCAATGCCGACTGGGCCACGGAGTGCGCGTCCGTCGGCGCGGACGAATCGGTCGCGAGTCCTTCGAGAACGCGACGCGCCGTCACGCGATCGCCGCCCTCCAGCAGCTCGCGCACCGCTTCCGCGCGCGCGCGCGCCGCGAGCGGCCAGGGGACGAGCGCCGCCCAACGCGTCAGCGCCAGGCCGCGCACGCGATGCGCCTCGGGCGTCGTCAGCGTCCCGGCAAGATCCGCGAACCGTTTCAACGAACCTTGCGCATCGCTATCACTGAGTGTCGGCTCGAACACCGACCACGCTTGCGCCGGCTGGCCCCACGTCAGCAACAGCTCCGCAGCGATTCGCCGGACGCGAGGACGAACGTCGGAACCGGTCAGCACGCGGATGATGTGATCGTGCAGTGGCGTCGGGCTCTCGGATAGCTGGCTCGCCGCGTTGGGTGCCGCGTCCGGCGAGCGCACTACCGCGCGCGCCCATTCGCGCGCCGACGCTTCCCAATTCCCTGCGCGCTGCTCCAGTTCCGCTAACTCGATCGCCAGCGTTCCTTCGCCGCCCAGCGTCTTTCGACCGATGAGATAGGCCCGCCGCGCATCGTCCCACATGCGATGATCGACGAGGGCGAGACCCCATTCTCTGTAGGGCGCATCGCTTTGCGGCACCGTGGCGGCCCAGCGGAGGGCGGCGGACTCGAGCGAATCACCTTCATTCAGCGCGGCGTAGGTGCGCAGCTCGAGACTGCGGAGTGCGGGATTGTCGGGCGCCCGTGTGCGCGCCTTCTGGACAAGGGGCAGCAGCTCCGGCATGCGGTTGAGAACAAACAGCACGCGCTCGAGCCCGAGCAGCGCGGGAATGTTGATCGGGTCGGCGCGGACGACAGCGAGATACACGGTCGCCGCATCGGCGTAACGACCCGTGCGCTCGAGCTCGAACCCTGGACTGAGCGCTTGAGCCCGGCCCGACGGCGGGACCGCGATTAGAAGGAAGAGCGCGAGCTTAAGGCTTGTTTTCATTCAACCGGCGGAAGTATTCCAGCACCAGGCGCCGCTGCTCGGGCGTCAATCCGGTCAGCTCGTCCCACGTGGGATAACGAAGCTTGGGACCCGATCCGGTCGCGCCCGGAAGCAGCGCGGTCGGGATGTGGATGCTATCGCCGGTCGCGGAGCGGCTGGTACGCTGCTTCTGATCGTCTGGCTCCTCGCCGGTGAGACTGCGGCCGGCATCGAGCAGTTTGCGGTAGAGTTGTTGCTGCCGATCGAGTGTGCGCCGGTCCAGCCGTCCCGCTTCGAGCTGGCGCGCCAGCTCGCGGGCTTCCTGGGCCAGAGCGCCGGCCGCACCGGCCTCCCCTTCTGCCTGCAGGCGTTCGAGCTGCTCGGCGAGCGCGCGCTGGCGACCGGCAAGCTCACGCAGCCGTTGCATGACGGCCTCGCCGCCGAGGCCCATCATCGGCATCAAGCCCTGCGCCGCGCCGTTCATTCCCTGCTGTTCCTGCGCCATGCGCGCCAGCTGTTCCAACGCCTCCTGGAAGCCGGATCCGGATTGTGCACCGGAGACGCGCTGCGCCGTTCGCACCAGGGCGTGCGCGGTCGCATTGAGCGCATCGAGTGCCTGCTCCGCGAACGGCGCTGCCGTCGCCGCGTTCGGATCGCTCTGCTCGAGCTGTTCGCGCGATTGGCGCATCTGGTTCTGCGCGAAGCCGAGTGCCGCTTCGAGCTGCGGAGAGACAAGGGCGTGGCGGCCTGCCGCCTTGCTGATCTGCTGCTCGACGGCCTGCGTTCCTTCTTCGATGGCCGCCTGTTGCGCGCGTGTCGAGGCGCCGGCCTCGCCGGATCGGAGCGCATCAGCGACCTCTTGCTGACGCCGGGCGAGCGCCGCCGTCTCGGAGAGTGCGCGGTCCAGTGCGTCCAAGGTTTCCTGGCGCCACGCGGTGGCGAGCGAGTCGCGTCGCTGGCGCAGTTGCTCGGGCAGCCGCCCGAGCGAATCGGCGGCCTCCTGGCCGGAGCGCCGCGCTCCGCGCGAATTGTTTTGGCCGGCGGCGTCGGCGGCTTCCTGCATAGCGTTCTGGGCGCGCCGCGCGGCGGCTTCCGGCGCCTTGAGCGATACCGACTGCCCGGCCCGTTCGACGCCGTGGGCCAGAGAATCGGTGGCCGCGGCAAGGTCGCGCTCGGCGGCAACGGCAGCGGAGTCGGCGCGCGCAGCGTCTTCCTTGTTCCACTCCGTCTGCCGGCGCTGCAGGTCCTCGGCGTCCTTCGCGAGAGACGCCAGCTCTCCCTCGAGGGCCGCACGCTTGAATAATTCCTGGCTGCGCTCCAGCTCGTGCCGCAGCTGCTGCTGCGCTTCCGCGAGTCGCTGCAACGCCTGACGCGTCGCTTCGGGATCGAGACGCGCCAGCGCTTCCTGTAGCTCACGCAGGCGCTGCTGCAGCTCCGGCGTAATCGCCTGCTGGAGCAGCTCCTGGACCTGCCGCAGGCGGTTTTGGAATGCGGTGTCATCGACGCCGGCGGCTTTGGCGGCGCGGGCGATCTCCTCGACAGCCTGCGACAGCTCCGCGATGCGCTGCGACATCGCGGCTTGATCGCGCGCGATTTCTTCGGCGCGTTGTGTCGCCTGGAAGGACATCGAACCGTTCTGGGGGTTACTCGCCTGCTGGCGTCCGGACGTGCCGGACGTCGCGTCCTCCCCCCGGGTGCGCTCCTGCGCGAGATCGCGCGTGCGATCGCTCAACTCGCGCTGGGTCGCGGCTACCGAGTCGGCGGCTCCCGCCACCGCGCGCGCCGCCGCGCGCGCTTCGGCGCGCAGCTCCTCCATGCTCGGCAACCGCAAGGCGATTTCGGCGCTGCGCCCACGATGGGGGTCGGGGGCGTTGTCCCACGCTTCGACGTACAGTCGCAGCGTGTCGCCCGGGAGCAGATTGCGATGCTCGGCATCAATGCGGCCCTGGACGATCGCGCGATCGCCGACCCCACTGACGTCGAGTGATTCACGCACGGCGGGATCAACGCGACCGGTTCGGCTTATGCGCCAGCTCACGACCGCAAGTCGCGAGATGCCGTGATCGTCGCGCACATCGGCAACAAGTTGCTGATGCAGAGATAACGGCAACGTCGTATCTCGTGCCGGAACGGGAAGCGTCACAATGGGAGCCGAGTCGGGGACGATCTGGAGGCGCAGCTCGGGCGTGATGCCCTCGAGCGCCGCACCCTCAACCGTGCGTACCTGCAGTCGCCATGTGCCGCTGGCGAAAGGAGTAAACCGGCCTTCAATCCGGTTTCCTTGGACGCGCTGTGCTTCAGTCCGGCTGCCAGTCTCCAGGGTCCAGGAGGCGGCGGCGAGTGGCACGCTCGCAGAGGCGCTCGTGAGGACCGCGGTGCCGGCCGGTAGAGGAATGACATCGGGACCAGCGAGCAGCGGCTCATCGGAGCGGCCGAGATATGAAGGAAAGCGAGCGGTGAGGCCCAGGTCCGCGAGGAAGGCCGGCAGCGAAACGGTGACCTTGATCTCGCCGCTCCTGCGTCCGCCACTCGCGGCCTTGAGGTAAAGGTCGGACTCGATCGGCCCAAGCTGCCGCGTGGCTTTCCCATCGGCGTCGAGTGAGAGCAACGTTGGCTTCCACGGCTCGCCAGGACCGCGCGTCCACAGGGTGACGCGAACAGCCCCGGGCACCGTCACCATCGCCTTCAGGCTGCCACCGCGCCGCACTGTCTTCCGATCCACAGTCAGGCGCACGGGCGCGTGCGCATCGCGCCAGGCGCGGACCGGATGCCAGAATGCTGCCGCTCGGCCGGAAGCAGGCGCGCCCGCGACGAACAGCACGGCTCCCAGCAGTGCGGCGGAACCGCCGGCAGCGAGGCGGCGGCGCGTGGTGCGCCGCAACGTCGCGTTGACTTCCGGCGCGGCAAATGAAACGAATGCCGCCGCCCGCGTATCCGCCGCCAGTAACAGCGCGGCGCTCATGCCTTTGCCCTTATTGATCGACGGACTCACGACACCCACGACACTGCCGGCGCGGCCGCCGGTGGCAGACTCGACCAGCCGGCCGACGGGGGCGGCAGCCGCTTCGCGTCGGGCCCGCCAGACCGCCCAAACCGCTGCGGCGAGGCTCAGCGCGATCAGCACCCAGGCGAGTGTCACACCGGAGACGGCCGGCGCGAGCACCAGGCCCAGCGCCGCGGCCGCGAGGGCGACACCGAGGGCGCCGAGCACGACGGCAAAGGCGCGGCCGCGCGCATGGGGCGCGCCCAGGCGATGCAGCCGCCGCGCTGTCTCCGTCATTTGATTTCGCTCACCGCGTAGGTGAAGAGATTCACGCCCATGCGCAGCGCCGCCTCGTGCAGCTCAGGTGGATCGTGGTAAACCTCTGGGTCTTCCCAGCCATTCCCCAGGTCCGATTGGTAGGAATAGTATACGACAAGCCGGTCTCCCAAAAAAATTCCGAACCCCTGCGCGGGGAGGCCGTCGTGCTCGTGGATCTTGGGAATGCCGCGCGGGAAGGCATAGACAAGGTTGTAGATCGGGTGCGTCAGCGGGACTTCAACGAGAGGATGGTCCGGAAAAACGCGCGCGATTTCCCGCCGGAATGACTTGTCCATCCCATAGTTGTCGTCCGCATGCAGAAATCCACCCTGCTCCAGATACCGGCGCAGATTCCGCAGCTCGACGTCGGAGAAGTGCACGTTGCCGTGACCCGTCATATAGATGTAGGGGACGTCCCATAGCTCCGGTCCGCTCAGCGTCACCACGCGCTCGCGTTCGGCGACCGGCAGCGTCGTGCGTTCGCGCACTGCGGTCAGCAAGTTCGGCAATGCCGAGGGGTTCGCGTACCAGTCACCGCCGCCGTCGTAATGCAAGCGACCTATTGTCAGAGAGGCGGTGGAAGGTTGGAAGGTTGGAAGGTTGGAAGGTGTTGACCGGCTGGGTCCGGAGATGCTGAGCCCGCCCAGCAACATCATTCCAACTTTCCAACCTTCCAACTTTCCAACCTTCATAGTTCATTCACCAGTCTATAGGCCGCATTCCGTGATATCCCGGTTTCCTCCGCCACCCGATCCGCAACATCCTTTCGCGACAGTCCTTCAGCGAGCAGCGTGCGTGCCCGTTCTCCAGGATCCGGCGGCCGTTCCTCGACATGCGGCTTGCCGGTTCCGGCGATGATGACTGTAACCTCGCCTCGCGCGGGAGCCTCTGCATAGTGCTCTGACAATTCCTGCAACGTCCCCGAACGCGTCTCCTCGAACACTTTCGTCAACTCACGAGAGACGGACGCGTGACGATCGCTGCCACACACATCCGAGAGATCGGCGAGAAGTTGCGTGACGCGGTTGGGCGCTTCGAACAGCACGACGGTCCACTCTGACTGAGCGACGGTCAAGAGGAAACGGCGGCGGTCGCTCCCTTTGCGGGGGAGGAAACCGAGAAACAAATAGCGGTCGCCGCTGATCCCTGATACTGAGACACTCGAAGCGACGGCGTTGGGACCAGGGATAGTGACCACCTGAATGCCTCGTTCTCTGGCAGCGGCCACGAGAGCGACACCCGGATCACTGATGGCCGGTGTGCCCGCGTCCGTGATCAGTGCGACGTCTCTTCCTTCAGATAGGATGCGCAGGATGCGCTCGAGGGCGCGCTCGGATGAGTGCGCGTGAAAGCTCACCAGCTCCGCGTGAGAGCCGGCATGCATGAGTAGTGGTTTGCTGTGGCGAGTGTCTTCGGCGGCGACGACCGCCACGCGCTTCAGCGTATCGGCGGCACGCGGCGAGAGATCGCCGAGGTTCCCGAGAGGCGTCGCGACCACGTAGAGAGTGCCGGCCACGTTACCACGTCACCCGCCAGGGGAGACGGCCGTAGAAGCCGGCGGCCTGCAACACATAGCGGTGCTCGCGAGTCGCGTCTTTCAACACTTTCAGCGCAGTCCCCGGCATCATCACTTCCGCTCCTTCGAGCAGCTGCAGCGCCCAGTCGGTGAGCGCCGTCGACAGCTCTTCGGGCCGCACCACGGCGTCGGGCGTATCGCTGCCACGTGGCACGCTGAGCAACGCTAGGGCCTGATGCGTATCGACGATCGCCGCAGTGACTTTTTGTGCCCGGCGCTTCGCCTCGCCGGGGAACTCTCGTTCGACGGCATCGACGATGCGCCAATACAGCTCGCGATATGTGTTAACGAGCGCGGTCGCCGCCTGCGCGGGGAGATCGTCCGCGGCAGGGAATGTCCCCGCCGACATCGCGGGCGTCGTGTCGCCCGGGCCCGGATCGAAGAGCGACTCGAGATAGCGGGCGGGCGGCATGTTCTCGGGTTTATCGCAAAAATGCCCGCTCAGATATTTCCCTTGATCGAATTTGAGATACGAGACGCGGCCATTGGAAATCAACTCGAGCACACCGGTTACTTTTTCCTGCTGTAACAGTGGGAAAAACTTTTCCGGTTGGTTCACGTCGATGCTCCGCGGCTCATAGGCGCCGGCGCAGGCGGCATACATCCAGGCGAGCTGTTCCATCGGCGCGACGCAGTAGGCCAGATCGCCGCGCTCGACCTCGCCGCGCATCCGCTTCAGAGCCTCGGTGATCGTGAGGACCTGCCGGCCGGCCGTATGCAGCGACGCGGCGTTGACCGCCTCGCCCTTGCGGAAGAACAACAGCACGCATTCATCCGGAAGATGGGCCGCGAGATAACCGTCGATGCGACCGTCGCGATCGCGTTTCGCGTAGGCAAGCAGGTTATCGAGATGAATGAAGGCGAGGCGGGTGCGATGAATAAGCCGGGTCACCTGCGGAAACTGGAGATCCGCGAGGCGAACCGGCGAATTCGTCAGGCGAGCAGTGCTCGCGCGCATCGTCCTCCGAGGAGGAAGCTACGAAAGGTGCTGTTCGATCTTTTGTTCGAACGCCAGTGACGGGTAGGCGCCCACAATCGTGTCCACGTGGCGTCCGTCCTTGAAGAATAGAATACTCGGAATCGAGCGGACGTTAAAGCGTATGGCGGTCGCCTGATTCGCGTCCACGTCCACTTTGACGATCTTCACCTTGCCGTCGTACTTGCCGGCCAGCTGGTCCATGATGGGCGCGACCATGTGGCAGGGGCCGCACCAGGTGGCCCAGAAGTCGACGACCGCGAGACCTTTGTAATGCTCCACTTCCGCCTGAAAAGTGGCGTCCGTGATCGCGACGGGATGCGTCCCTTCCATAATCCTTCACTCCCCTTCTGTATTAGTTTGACGTCCTATGAACCCTGCTGTCGCCCACATCGGCATCGCCGTGCCGAGCATCGCGGAGGCACTCCGTTTTTATCGCGAGGTCCTGGGTCTTGTTCCCGGCCGCCCCGAAGCCGCCGATGGCGCGAAGATCGTCAGCTTGCATTTCGGCGATGTTGCCGTCGAGCTGCTCGAACCGAACGATACGGCGAGTCCCGTGGCGAAATTCCTTGCCAAACGGGGACCCGGCATTCATCACGTGTGCTACCGCGTGCCTGATCTCGATGCCGCACTGGCCCGCTGTCGCGCCGCCGGCTACCAACTCGTGGATGAGACCCCCCGGCGCGGGGTCGGCGGACGGCGAATCGCGTTTCTGCATCCGAAAGCAACCAACGGCATTCTGGTGGAGCTAACCGAGTAGGTGAAACGCAGCGCCCTAGGGGCGAGTTCCCGTCCCACTCGGCTGGCAGGGCCCGGCCGGATTCCCTGCGCTCTCGAGATGCACATCGTATACCAGCCAGCCGCCACTGCGCGTCCGTACCAGGTCGATCGGCAACACCTGGTTGCACGTCGACCGCTGCAACTCGACCCGGAAGGTGCGCAGCTCGTCGTGCCCCGGGACGAGCAGCGGACCTTCGATGACGCGATAGCCGGTATGCTCGAGATACTTTTGAATGACGGTGATGCGGCGGTGCAGGACGTCGCTGTTCATCGTGGCCGCGGCGGGCCCTCGATCGGTCCCCCACAGCTCGCCCATTCGCTTGAGATCGTTCGCCTTCACGGCCGCCATGAACTGCGTGAGCGACTCGTTCATCGATTGCGGGACCGGCGTTTGCGGTCCGGGATTTCCACCACAAGCTGTCAGAGCGGCGAGCAGGACGAGCAGGACGAGCCGTCGCTTCACGAAGCAAGACCTTTGGTCGGGACGACCCGAAGGTAAGACACGATGCGTCTCTACGTCAACATCGATCACGTTGCGACGTTGCGCGAAGCGCGCAAGACCGACGAGCCGGATCCCGTGCAAGCCGCGGTGGCGGCGGAGCGCGCCGGGGCCGACGGCATCACGGTACACCTGCGTGAAGATCGCCGGCACATTCAGGACGCCGACGTCACGTCACTCGCGCGCAGCGTGCGGACCGTTCTCAACCTGGAGCTGGGCGCGCACGCCGAGATCGTGCGCTTCGCCACGCGCCTGCAGCCACTGCCGTTTCAGGCGACGCTTGTTCCCGAGAAGCGTCAGGAAATCACCACCGAAGGTGGATTGGCGCTGCGCCGAACGGATCGGCGCCTGCGTGGCGCGATCGCGCGACTGCAAGACTCCGGAATCCGAGTCAGTCTCTTCATCGATCCATCGCTCCGTACGATCGACTTGGCGAAAGCGCTCGGCGTTCCTGCGATCGAGATGCACACGGGCACATATGCAAATGCGTCAAAGAAACCGTCGAATGAACAACGTCTAAATAAAGCGTTGAACGAACTGCGCAAAGCGGCCCAACATGCCAGCCAGCTCGGGCTCGCAGTTCATGCGGGGCACGGTCTCACGTTTCAGAACGTGCAGCCCGTCGCGGCCATCCCTGAGATTGAAGAGCTCAACATCGGCCACAGCATCGTGAGCAACGCCGTGTTCTGGGGCCTCGAAGCAGCTGTGCGGCGCATGGTCGCGCTGGTGAAAGGGTAATTCTCTTGTACTAGTTGCTTCCCATCCGTCGACCGATTCCTCCGCAATTCCGCTCCACCGATGTTCCTCAAGAGATGAATCACCTTGCACAGGCAGGGGCTAATGTCGCAGCCGTTACCACGGTTGGGCTTCCTCGGTGTGAGCGCCAGCGGCTGCTGCGGTCTGGCGGAGCTTGCGAGCGGCGACATTGCCATCCCTACCCTGCTCTGGGACATCTCGGCTGAGGCACTCACGCGCGGGCTCGCGCTCGTGCCCGATGCCACCCTGGTTGCAACACCGGTTGATCTGCTCGAGGCCGACATCGATGGCGTCGTCATCGCGATGCCCAACCCGCTGCATGCGGGCCTGGCGATGGCGGCGCTCAGCCGCGGCCTCGCCGTTTTCTGCGAGGCCCCGCTGGGCCGCAACGCCATCGAGGTCGCCCGAGTGGTGTCGGCCGCGCGGGCCGCGAACCGGCTCCTGACCGCCGACCTTTCCTATCGCTTCACCAATGCGATGCGTGCCGTACGCGGCGTCGTGCGTGACGGCATGATCGGCGAAATCTTCGCTGCCGAGCTGACCTTCCACAACGCGTATAGACCGGATGAAGGCGGATGCGTGGTCGACATCGGCACACACCTGGTGGATCTCGCGCTCTGGACGCTGGAATTCCCCGCGGTACGCGAAGTCGCCAGCCGCCTCTTCGCGCAGGGGCGACCCCTCTCCGGCGTGCCTACGCCCGAGATTCCCGAGGACCGCGCGGAGGCACAGATCGTTCTCGAAACGGGGGCGGTTATCCGCATTGCCTGTTCGTCGCGCACGGCGCCGGGTGACGCGCCCGTCATCAATGCGGTTTTTCACGGGAGCGAGGGGAGCGCCGCGTTCCATAATCTGAAGGGATCGTTCGTCGACTTCGTCGGCGAGCGCTACGAGAGCGATCGCTGGGAATTGCTGAGCGGCGCGCCGGACGCTTGGGGCGGACGCGCCTTGGCCAGTTGGGCGAGCAGGCTGGCAGCGGGCGATCGTTACGACCGCGCGGCCGAGCGGCTCATCGACGTCGCTGAAACGCTCGACGCCATTCGCGGGCTGGAGACGCACCTCAAGGCCATCGCCTAGCGCAAAACTGGTGTAGGGCGGCCGAAAATCATAGTTTGGGTGCCGGTGACTACCCCTTCGGCACCACAGCCACTCGGCATGACCGACTTCTTCGCCCTCGAGGCGGGGGAGTATCTCGACC
>Ga0209234_1000930_pt1 | contig 10697 bp, 10 predicted proteins | sample GraSoi013_1_20cm_2_FD_185816 | JGI IMG/M metagenome (GOLD analysis project Ga0209234, IMG submission 185816) | Grasslands soil microbial communities from the Angelo Coastal Reserve, California, USA - Sample 08_20_2013_1_20cm (SPAdes) (version 2) | ecosystem: Environmental > Terrestrial > Soil >... | reverse complement strand
AAGGCCGCCCTTGATCAGCACGCGGTCGGGATGGACGCGGCCCGTGACGCAGAGGCCATACTTGGGCTCGTTGTCGACGACGGTGTGGCCCCCGGCGATGACCCCGCCCGCCTCGGCGATCTTCTCGGCGCCGCCACGGAAGACCTCGGCCACGATGGCCTTGTCCATCTCGCGCGGGAAGCCCGCGACGGCGAGCGCGAACATCACCTCCCCGCCCATCGCATAGACGTCCGACATCGCGTTGGCCGCGGCGACGGCGCCCCAGGTCCACGCGTCGTCCACCACGGGCGGGAAGAAATCCACCGTCTCGACGAGCGCCAGGTCGTCGCTGATGCGATAGACCGCCGCGTCGTCGGCCGCGCCGAGTCCGACCATGAGATTGCGCGCCGTCTCCTCCGAGAGGACCGGCCGGCGCAGCACGCTCAGCACCTCCTGGAGATCTCCAGGAGCCATCTTCGACGCTCAGCCGGCGCAGGAGGCGTAGGCGGTGAGGCGGATCTCCTTGCCCGAGGGCGCCGGCCGGCTCATGTCGATTTGGACGGGCGATCGAGGGGCTGGGATTCCAGAAAGTCCAGGAACGCCTGGGCGAGCGGCGAGCGCGTGCGGTCCCGGTGCGTGACGAGGTAGAAGCTGCGCGCGACCTCGAGGTCCTTCACCTTCACACAGGCGACGAGGCCGGCGCGGCACTCGTCGTCCACCGCGCGCCGCGAGATCAGCGCGACGCCGACGCCCGCGCGCACCGCCTGCTTCACCGCCTGGGTCGAGCCCATCTCACCCACGATGCGGAACGACGCCAGCGTGACGCCGGCCTTCTCGAGCACGTGCTCCACCGCTTCGCGCGACCCGGAGCCACGCTCGCGCATCACCATCGGCTCGCGTCGCAGCTCGTCGAGCGACACAGTCCTGCGCGCCGCCCACGGATGGCCGCCGGGCACCACGATCACCAGCTCGTCGGGCATCAGCTCGCGTGACTCGAGCCCGCGCGACGCGGGCCGCGCGCCGACCACCGCGAGCTCGGCGCGTCCCTCCTCCACCCACACGCCCACCTGCCGCGAGTCACCGATCAGCAACGAGACGGAGATGTCGGGGTACTTGGTCTTGAACGTCCCGATGAGCGCGGGCAGCACGTACTCGCCGGGGATCGTGCTCCCGCCGATCACGAGCTCGCCGCTCATCCGGCCCTGGAACTGATCGAGCGCCTGCTGCGCCTCGCGCGCGAGGCCGAGGATGCGCCGCGCGTAGCCGAGCAGCAGCTGGCCCGCGCGCGTCGGGGTGGCGCCGCGCCCGAGCCGGTCGAGCAGCTGCACGCCGAGCTCGTCCTCGAGCGCGCGCACGTGCTCGGAGACGGTGGGCTGCGTGAGGTAGAGCGCCTCGGCGGCGCGCGAGAAGCTGCCGAGCTCGGCGACCTTGGCGAAGACCTCGAGCCGGCGCAGGTCCATTAACAACGAAGGGCCCTGACGGGCCCTTCGTGGAGCTGACGCGCGATCACGAACGTACTAGTGACAGCCGCAGCCGCCACCGCCGCAACAGCCGCCGCCACCGCCGGTCGGCGACGGCATGAAGTTGCCGTCGCTCTTCAGTCCGAAGACGGAGAGCTTGCGCGTGATGTCACCGCTCTGGCACGTCGGGCAGGCGACCTTCGTCGAGGAGCCGTGCACGTACTTCTCGAAATCGCCCCCGCAGCCGCGACACCGGTACTCGTAGATCGGCACCGGTTACTCGCCGCCGCGCTGCACGTAGCTCTTCACGAACTCTTCGGCGTTTTCCTCGAGGATGTCGTCGATCTCGTCAAGGAGCTTGTCGATATCCTCCTTGATCTTCTTGCCCTTCTTCGCGATCTCGGGACTCGCGGTCGCGGCGTCACCACCGCCTTCGTTGGGCTTGGTCGGCCGTGTTTCCTTCTTCTTCTGTTCTGCCATGGGACCCTCCATGGGGTCTCAACCGTTCGCGCGCAGCCCCTCACCTCGCCACACCTTCATTCTAACCGAGGGACCCCGCCCCGCAAGAAGCGACAAACGCAACGGGGGTCAGCGCCGGAAGTGCTTGCTCAGGCTCAGCGTCTGGCGCTGGTACGAGGAGGCCAGGCCGACCCCGTAGACCCGCTCGGGCCGGCCGCGGAGCCGCTCGAACCAGACCTTGAAGGACGTCTGACCGTCGTACACCATGAACGGCACCTCCCGCGCTCGTACCTCCATAACAACCTTCGTGCCGAGAATGCTCCCGTCGCCGAACCCGAAGCCGGGGTCGAAGAACCCCGCGTAATGCGTGCGAATCTCCCCCGCCCCGGCGTCGTAGACCACCATCTCCGCCGCGAACTCGGGGGGTACGCGGATGCGCTCTTTGGACACCAGGATGTAGAACCGGTTGGCCTCCAGGATGTAGCCATCGCGGAGCGGCGCCTTGATGGGCTCCCAGAACTCGCTGGGGTCGTAGTGACCGATCCGGGCCAGGTCCACCGCGGGGGGATTGGGATGCGCGCGGTAGCCGATGGTGCCGCCGGTCGTCCGGCCGGACAGGTCGATGCCCATGCAGAGGCCGTCGTTGAAGGCGACGCGCTCGACGGGCAGCGGCCGGTCGTCGTCGTCGTAGAGCAGCGGGGTCTCGCGATAGAGCGACGCCAGCCCCGCGTCGGACATCGAGGTCGGCCCCTCGAGCAGGCGGAGCTGGTTGAGCGAGACGCCGGCGTGGACGCGCACCGGAAACGACTGCGGCGAGACCTCGAGGTAGAGCGCGCCGCGATAGCCCGCCTGGATCTCGTCGAAGCGGGGGGTGCCGTCGGTGATGACGCGCGTGAAGACGTCGAGGCGGCCGGTCGTGGACTTCGGATTCGAGCGCCCGCGTACGCCGGCGGGCAGCGCCAGCGACTCGAGCAGCGGCACCAGGTAGACGGAGCCCCGCTGCAGCGTGGCGCCGCCCTCCAGCGAGACGCGGTCGATCACGAGGTCGTTGTTCGTGGCGCCCTCGAGCCGCTCGCGCACGCTCTCGCGGTGCGGCAGGAAGCTCGCGCGGAGCTGAAAGGCGACGGGACCCAGGCGCAAGTCGAGGCTCGCGGGCTGGAACTGCTCGTCGACGAACGGGCTCGGCGCCACGATCCAGCCCTCGCGCACGGCGCCGCGCAGGTCACGGTCGGTGAGGACGCCTGCGCTAACCACGTGTGGCGCCACTCAACGCCCGGCCACGACCGTCGCGCCGGTGGTGTCCACCGCATACGTCCGGGCGCGGCCCTCGACGCCCGCGGCGCGCAACGCGCTTTCCATGGCGCGACCGACGGCGGCGCCGTCACCGGCGACGAGGGCCAGCAGCGACGGGCCGGCGCCGCTCAGCACGCAGCCGAGCGCACCCGCGCGACGGGCCGCGCCGGCGACGGTCTCCATCCAGGGGAAGAGCGCGCGGCGATAGGGCTGGTGCAGCCGGTCGTCGAGGGCGGCGGCGAGCGCATCATTGCGCCGCGCCTGCAGTCCCGCGAGCAGCAGTGCGACGCGCTGCACGTTGAAGACGGCGTCGCCGCGTGACACGGACGCCGGCAGCACGGCGCGCGCTTCGGCAGTCGACGCGCTGATCGTCGGCACCAGCACCACCCACGCCAGCCCCGAGGGCACCGGCAGCGAAACGGCGGTCACGGTTCCGTCGGGGTCCGCGCACGACACGGTGAGACCGCCGAGCAGCGCTGCCGCGACGTTGTCGGGATGCCCCTCGGCGCGCGCGGCGAGCGTGAGGACCTCATCGTTCGCCAGCGCAGCTTCCGCGAGCGCGTTGCCTGCGAGGAGACCGCCGACCCACGCCGCGGCGCTCGAGCCGAGCCCGCGCGCCGGCGGGATGCGATTGACGCAGCGGATCGCTGCCCCCTTGAACGGCCGTCCCGCGGCCTCGAAGGCCAGGCGCACGCCACGCGCGACGATGTTGTCGGCGCCCACGGGCAGATCCCCCGCACCCTCGCCCTCGACCGTCACCGTGACGCCGTCCGCCTCGCTCGCCTCCACGTCGTTGTAGAGCGCCAGGGCGAGACCGAGGGCGTCGAAGCCGGGACCGAGGTTGGCGGACGTCGCGGGGACCCGGACGTGTACGCGCACGTGACCGCGCACGCCTGCTAGAGGCGCTTGAGGAGCCACTCCGGGGTGATCGAGTTCGCCCAGGAGTTGAGGACGAGGTAATAGTTGGTGAACACGAGCACGCCCACGATCACGAGCAGCACGCCGGCGCCGCGCTCCATGACGGGAATGAAGGGTCGATAGCGCTTGAAGAACCTCAAGAAGGGCCCCAGCGCCAGCGCCGACAACAGGAACGGCAGGCCCAGCCCCGCCGAGTACGCGACGAGGAGGCCAACGCCGCGCCCGACCGTCTCCGCCGTGCCGGCGAGCGAGAGGATCGCGCCGAGGATCGGCCCCACGCATGGCGTCCAGCCCACCGCGAACGTCACACCGACGATGAAGGAGCCGATGTAGCCCGCCGGCTTCTCCCGGATCTGCAGCGAAGCCGTCCGCCCGAGGAAGCCGATCCGCAGCACGCCCGCGATGTAGAGGCCAAAGAGGATGATGAGCACGCCGCCCAGGCGCCGGATCCCGTCGCGATACGTGAACAGCAGCTGGCCGGCCGCGCTGAACGAGGCGCCCAGCGCGATGAACACCAGCGAGAAGCCGACGACGAAGGCGACCGCGTGCAGCAGCACGCGCCGCCGCGCGTCCGCGCCGAGGTCGGCGGTGAGGTCGCCGACGGACATGCCGGTGATGAACGAGATGTAGGACGGAAACAGCGGCAGCACGCAGGGCGACAGGAACGAGAAGAGTCCCGCGCTGAAGGCGACGGCCACGCCGAGCGAGGTGCCCATCAGCGGAGCATCGCCTGGACCAGGCCGTGGGCGGCCGAGTCGTCCCAGGAGCGCGGCCCGAGCGCCACGCCGGCCATCAGGCCTTGCCGGTCGATCACGAAGCTCGAGGGCAGCGCGCGCACGCCGTACTTCTCGGCGACCGCCATCTTGGGATCGAGCGCGACGGGGAAGCTGAACTTGCGCGCGCTCACGAACGGCGGAACCTTCTTGGGGTCCGCGTCGAGCGAGATCGCGACGAGCACGAAGCCCGCGTCCTTGTGGCGGCGCCAGAGGCGCTCCATGGCCGGCATCTCCTCGAGGCACGGCGGGCACCACGTGGCCCAGAAGTTCACGAGCACGACCTTGCCCCGCTGCTCCGAGAGCTTGAAGCCGAGGCCATCGGGCGTGGGCAGCGCGAAGTCCTCGGCCACCTTCGGCTTGCTGGGCTTGATGAGGTCCAGGTGCTTGAGCGCGAGGTCGACGCTGGGCCCGACCGCCTGAGCGGCGGGCGCGGGCGGGGATTCCGGCTCGGCGCTCGGACGGACGGTGGCCGGCGCCGTGGGCTCCGACGTCGGCGCGATGGCGGCGGCGTACAGCGCCACGCCGACGGCGGCCAGAACGAGGACGATCGCGAAGACGAACGGGATCTTCCGTGGCATTGAAATCCTCGCAAGTATACCTCTATAGTGGGAGCCCCCGATGAGTCCCGCCGCACACCTGCCGCTCACGATCGTGGCCGACGACCTCACCGGCGCGTGTGACACCGGCGCGCTCTTCGCCGCGCGCGGGCCGGTGCCGGTGACCGTCTGGCCCGACCCCCCGCTGCGCGCGCCGGTCAGCGTCGTGGACACGGAGAGCCGCACCCTCAATCCGGTAGACGCCGCGCGCCGTGTGAGCGGGGTCGCGCGCAACCTCGCCCGCACGCGCTTCTTCAAGAAGATCGACTCCACGCTGCGCGGCCCCATCGGCGCCGAGCTCGACGCGCTGCTGCGCGCGACGTCCTCCCCCGGCGCGCTGGTGTGTCCCGCCCTGCCCGCCGAGCACCGCGTCGTCGTCGAGCGCGTGCTGCTCGTCGGCGCGCAGCCCGTCGCCGAGACGCCGATCGCCGAGGATCCGACCTTCCCGCGCGCGGCCGGCACGTCGAACGTCGTGGACCTGCTGCGCCCCCAGCTCGACCGGCCGTTCGCCTGGATCCCCCTCGGGCGGGTGCGCGAGGGCGGCAGCCCGCTGGCGGCGCGCCTCGTCCGGCTCGCGGGCATGGTGATCGTCGCAGACGCCGAGACCGACGCCGACCTCGACGTGCTCATCGAGGCCGTGCTCGAGCTCGACGCGCCGCCGCTGCTCGTGGGCTCGGCCGGCCTCGCGCTGGCGCTCGCGCGGCGGCTCGGCCTGGCGGCGGCCCGCGTCGATCCACCTCCGGGCGAGCGCTGGCTCATCGTCGCCGGCAGCCAGCATCCCGCGACGCGCCGCCAGGTGGAGGCCGCGCGCGAGGCGGGGCTGATGGTCCTGGCCACGCCCGACGCGCCGCAGGCCGACCGCGCGGGCGCCGTCGCCGAGCTGGCTGCGCAGGCGCGCGCCCGGCTCGACGCCGAGCGCATCGACGTCGCGATCGTCACCGGCGGCGAGACGCTCGTCGCCCTCTATCACGCGCTCGGCGCCGAGCATCTGGACCTCGAGGGCGCCCCGCGTCCGGGGCTGGCGCTCGGCCGGCTGCGCGCACCGGGCCGCCAGCCGCTGGCCGTCGTCACCAAGGCCGGCGGCTTCGGCGAGCCGGACCTCTTCGTCAGTCTCGTGCGGGAGGCCGTGGCATGAAGCAGCCGATCCTGGGCGTGACGATGGGCGATCCCGCCGGCGTGGGCCCCGAGATCATCGCGCGCGCCGGCGCCGAGCCCGCCGTGCGCCGCGACAGCCGCCCCGTCGTGATCGGCGCGGCCTCCGCGATGAGCGCGGCGCTCGCGCTCGTCGCCTCGCCCCTCACGCTGCACGCCGTGGAGCGCGTGGCCGACTGCCGCTGGGCCGACCGCACGCTGGAGGTCCTCGATCTCGGCAATGTGGACATGGCCTCGCTGCCGCGCGCGGCCGTGAGCGCCGCCGCCGGCCAGGCGGCCTACGACTACGTCGAGCGCGCGGTGGCCCTGGCGCAGGCGCACGAGATCCACGGCATCGTGACGGCGCCCATCAACAAGGAAGCGCTGGCGGCGGCCGGCATGCCGCACACCGGCCACACCGAGATCCTCGCGCGGCTGTCGAACACCGCGGACTACGCGATGCTGCTGATGGGCAGAGAGCTGCGCGTGATCCACGTCACCACACACGTGGCCCTGCGCCGCGTGCCGGACTTGGTGACGCGCGAGCGCGTGCTGAAGACGATCCGGCTCGCGCACGCGACGATGCTCGGCCTCGGCCGGCGCGACGCGCGCATCGCGGTGGCGGGACTGAACCCGCACGCGGGCGAGGACGGGCTCTTCGGTGACGAGGAGAAGACGGCGATCGTGCCCGCCATCGAGGCCGCGCGCGCCGAGGGCCTGCGCGTGATCGGTCCGCTGCCCGCCGACACCCTGTTCTCCCGGGCGCGCGGCGGCGAATTTGATATCGTCGTCGCCATGTATCACGACCAGGGCCACATCCCGGTCAAGACGGTGGGCTTCACGTACGACGACGCGACGAAGCGCTGGACGGGGCTGTCGGGCGTCAACGTGACGGTCGGCCTGCCGTTCCTGCGCGTCTCCGTCGATCACGGCACCGCCTTCGACCGCGCGTGGAAAGGCATCGCCAACCCCGAGAGCATGATCGAGGCGATCGACGTCGCCGTGCGCATGCTCGCCGCGCAGTGAGCGAGCGCGAGCTCCGGGTACAAGACTTGACACCGTGCGACCGCGCGCGATAAGAAGCATCACTCTCAGGGAGGGCGGTCCATGGAAGAGCGTGAGCTGCGGGCATTGATCGAGGAGGTGCGCGCCGGCGCGCTCAGCCGTCGGCGCTTCGTGCAGACGATGGTCGGGCTCGGGCTGACCGCGCCGCTGGCCGGCCAGATGCTGGCCTCGGCCGGCGTGGCCCACGCCCAGGGCAAGTCCGCGTACACGCCGACCAAGCGCGGCGGCGGCGGGCCGCTGAAGGTCTTGTGGTGGCAGTCCCCGACGCTCCTCAATCCGCATTTCGCGACGGGCACCAAGGACCAGGACGGCTCGCGGATCTTCTACGAGCCGCTGGCGGCGTTCGATCCCGACGGCAACCTGGTGCCGATCCTCGCCGCCGAGATCCCCTCGATCCAGAACGGCGCGGTGGGCAAGGACGGCAAGTCGGTCACCTGGAAGCTGAAGAAGAACGTCGTCTGGCACGACGGCAAGCCGTTCACCGCCGACGACATCGTCTTCAACTGGGAGTACGCGGCCGATCCCGCCACCGCGGCCACCACGATCAGCTCCTACAAGGACATCACCCGCATCGACAAGCTGGACAGCCACACCGTCAAGCTCACGTTCAAGAACCCCACGCCGTTCTGGGCGGATGGCTTCTGCGGCTACCGGGGCATGATCATCCCCAAGCACGTCTTCGAGCCCTTCAAGGGCGCCAAGTCCCGCGAGGCGCCGGCCAACATCAAGCCCGTCGGCACCGGCCCCTACAAGTACGTCGACTTCAAGCCCGGCGACATCGTCCGCGGCGAGCTGAACTCGACCTATCACATGCCGAACCGGCCGCACTTCGACACCATCGAGATGAAGGGCGGCGGCGACGCCGTCTCCGCCGGCCGCGCCGTCGTGCAGACGGCCGAGTACGACTACGCGTGGAACATGCAAGTCGAAGAGGAGATCATGCGCCGCATGGAGCAGGGCGGGCGGGGCAAGTTCGAGACCGCGCCCGGCGGCAACATCGAGCACATCCAGTGCAATCAGACCGACCCCTGGAAGGAGGTCGACGGGGAGCGCGCGAGCGTCAAGGCGCCGCACCCGTTCCTGACCGACCCCACCGTCCGCCAGGCGCTGAACCTCCTCGTCGATCGCGCCTCCGTGCAGGAGGAGATCTATGGACGCGGCGGACCGGCGACGGCGAACTTCCTCAACTCGCCGCCGAAGTACGCGTCCAGGAACACCCGGTGGGAGTTCAGTGTCGACAAGGCGAACCAGGTCCTCGACGCCGCGGGCTGGAAGCGCGGCGCCGACGGTATTCGAGCCAAGGGCGACAAGAAGCTGAAGATGGTCTACCAGACGTCGATCAACGCGCCCCGCCAGAAGACCCAGGCCATCGTCAAGCAGGCCGCGGCCAAGGCCGGGATCGAGCTCGAGCTGAAGTCCGTCACCGCGTCGGTCTTCTTCTCCTCCGACGCCGCCAACCCCGACATCTACTCCCGATTTTCGACCGACCTGCAGATGTACACGACGACGCAGGCGTCGCCGGATCCACAGACGTTCATGGAGCAGTTCGCGTCGTGGGAGGTCGCAGCCAAGGACAACAAGTATCAGGGCCGCAACATCACCCGCTGGCGCAACGAGGAGTACGACAAGCTCTTCCGGGCGGCCGAGACGGAGCTCGACCCCGTGAAGCGGGCGGCGCTCTTCATCAGGATGAACGACATGGTCATCCAGAACGTCGTCGTCGTCCCCGTCATCTTTCGCAACAAGGTGCAGGCGGTGTCCAGTCGCCTGCGCGGTCACGAGATCAGCGGCTGGGACAACGACACCGCCAACCTCTTCAACTGGTTCAAGGTCTAGGACGCCGGAGGGGCGGCCGGCGTCTCCGCCCGGCCGCCGCCAGCGATGTCGCGCTACGTCATCCGTCGCCTGCTGATCGCCGTGCCGGTCATCTTCGGCATCAGCCTCGTCCTCTTCACCATCCTGGCCCTGGCGCCCGGCGATCCGTTCGAGGAGCTGGCCACCAACCCCAACGTCCCGCCGGAGGTGCGACTGAACCTGCGCGCCAAGTTCGGCCTCGACGATCCGCTGCCCGTGCGCTACGCGCGCTGGCTCGGCGCGATGCTGCACGGCGACTGGGGCTTCTCGTTCGTGAGCCGCGTCGACGTGGACACGCTGATATTACAAAGGCTGCCGACCTCGCTCTTCGTGCTTGGCAGCGCGCAGATCCTGGGCCTGCTGGTGGCGCTGCCGATCGGCACGTACTCGGCGCTGCGCCCGTACTCGGCCTTCGACCAGCTCACGACCACGCTCGCCTTCGTCGGGTTTTCGCTGCCCACCTTCTTCACCGGGCTCGTGTTCATCCTGGTGTTCAGCCTGTGGCTGGACTGGCTGCCGTTCATCTACCGCGCCGACATCAGCGCCAGCGGCTGGCGCTGGTGGTGGGAGCACGCGCGGCAGGCGGCCATGCCGGTGGCCGTGCTCGGGCTCTTCCAGGGCGCCACCCTCACGCGCTTCGTCCGCTCGGCGGTGCTCGACGTCGTCCGGCTCGACTACGTCAACACGGCGCGGGCGAAGGGCCTGTCCGAGGGCGTGACGGTCGTGAAGCACGTGATCCGCAACGCGCTCATCCCCGTGGTCACGCTGGTCGCGCTGCAGATCCCCGGCATCTTCACGGGCGCCGTCATCACCGAGCAGATCTTCCGCATCCCCGGCATCGGCTCGCTGCTGATCAGCTCGATCCTGGCCAACGACACGCCGGTGATCATGGCCATCACCTTCGTGTTCTCGTGCCTGGTCGTGATCTTCAACCTCGTGGCCGACCTGCTCTACGGCTGGCTCGATCCACGGATCGCCTACCGCTGAAACCATGAGCATCGCCGCCGCCCCCGCCGCCGCGCCGCTCCTCACCGCGCCCACGACGCGCCCGTCGCTCTGGCGCGAGGCGACCCGCCGCTTCCGCCGCCACCGCCTGGCCATGGTCGGCTTCACGGTGCTGGTGGTCATGGTGGCGGCCGTGCTCGTGGGCCCGTTCGTCTACCGCG
>Ga0209234_1000929_pt1 | contig 10699 bp, 11 predicted proteins | sample GraSoi013_1_20cm_2_FD_185816 | JGI IMG/M metagenome (GOLD analysis project Ga0209234, IMG submission 185816) | Grasslands soil microbial communities from the Angelo Coastal Reserve, California, USA - Sample 08_20_2013_1_20cm (SPAdes) (version 2) | ecosystem: Environmental > Terrestrial > Soil >... | reverse complement strand
TTGCTCAGAGAATATCCAGAGCATCCTTGTGCTTATCCAGAACGTACATTTACTAATCCTGAGTTATACTCTAACTGAGGACGAATAAGCGGTGTATCGCTATCCGCGTCACCGCGTTCGCTTCGTTCTCAGGAGGTACAATTACGATGGAGTCACGACGCTGGCTCTTCCCCTTCACACACGGAGTGGACATGCGAGCCATCGACACGGTGGTCCGTCTCGCAGGGGATGAAGGGGCCACGCTCGTTGCGATATCACTGATTGCTGTGCCTCCTGAGCGGTGGTCTCAGGGGGCGCGTCTTGAACATATCCAGCAGTCAAAAGACTTCCTGGAGGCGGTCAAGTACAAAGCTGCCAGGCTCCAGGTTACGATTGAACGCTACGAAGACATTACGAGTAATGTGCTCGGGAGTATCACGCTGCTGCCGCGTGATCTGCGCTGCGATAGTATTGTCCTGGTGAGCTATGGGGAGAAAGAAATCTTGCTGGAAGCATACGAGAAAAAGCGCTTGCTCGAGAACCCTCCTGCATCGCTTGTGCTCCTTCGTCTTCCCACGCGGGCGGAACGGAAATGGCACATGCACATCCCGTTCCAATATCCAGATGAAAAAGCGAAAAAGCAAAATCTATCCCTTTGAAGGAGGCGACCAGTATGCCTGGAGCTCGAATCTTACTGGTGGAAGATGATGATATCCTGCGCGATCTACTGACACGCAATCTCACCGTGCGCGAGCATGAAGTAAGCATCGCGAAAGATGCTCAAACAGCGCTGGCGTACCTGCGCGCCACCCCTTTTGATCTCATCATCCTGGATATCAATCTGCCCGATCAGACCGGCTGGGAGATACTGCGCACCGCTCTGCGGGAAGGATGGCTCCACCCACAGAACATTGATGGCGATGGCCAGAAGTTGCCCGTCATCGTCCTGTCCGCCGTCCGTGTGGGCCCAGGCCGTCTTGCTGAGTTTCACCCCCTGGCCTACCTTCCCAAACCGTTTCCGATGGATGCGCTCCTGCGCCTGTCAGCAGAGGCCGCACAGCGGAGGGCGACGGATTCGTCTGGACAGGGAGAGAAGGATCAGAGCTCGCCATTGGCGATGTAATGCGAACACATCACAATTGTTGTACAAAACGCTTTCATAACGCTTTCATGACGCTTCCTCCTTATACTCGTACCAGAGAGGGCGAGGCGCCTCCTGGGTCGTGGCCCGCAACCCTGCCGGCCGGACCTTTGAGTGAGGAAATGCCCTCAAGGGTTAATAAAAGACTGTTATGGTTGAGTATAATAGTGTACAAATGAGAGAGATGCTGCGAGCTTGGAGAACCTGGAGTTCAACAAAAAGGAGGAACTGCATGCTTGATCTGCTTATTGTTGTCGTAACTATTGTCACATTTCTGGCCTTCATCGGCTTCACCGAGGGCTGTGAACGTCTCTAGCAAAGAGAGGAGGGAACGTATGAATACTCCGCTGGAATACATCCTGGTGGGCATCGTCACGCTAGGTGTGCTCATCTATCTCTTTCTCGCGCTGCTCATGCCTGAGAAATTTTAACATTGTCTTCTGCATATTGTCATCCATGCATCCAATAAAATGAAGAGAGGGAAAACCTATGCCTGTGACACTCAATAGTGCCTTGCAGGTGCTGATCTTTCTGGTCATCGTGCTGCTGCTGACCAGGCCGGTCGGCCTGTACCTGTACAAGGTCTTCAACGGGGAGCGCACCTGGCTCTCGCCGGTCTTCGTTCCCGTCGAGCGCCTGTTTTATCGCCTCTCCGGCATCGACCCGGAAGAGGAGCAGAAGTGGCTCGTCTACGCGATCTCCGTGCTGGTCTTCAGCCTCGTGGGTATGCTGCTGCTGTATCTGATCGAGCGCACCCAGCAGTGGCACGGGCCGCTTTTCAACCCGCAAGGCATCCCGAATGTCGAGCCGCAGCTGGCCTTCAATACCGCCTCCAGCTTCACCACCAACACCAACTGGCAGAACTATGCCGGCGAGACGACGATGAGCTACCTGACCCAGATGGCCGGCCTGGCCTTTCACCAGTTCGTCTCCGCGGCTGCCGGTATTGCGCTGGCGGTGGCGCTGGTGCGTGGACTGGCCCGCCGCAGCGCGCAGGCGCTCGGCAACTTCTGGGTGGACCTCGTCCGCTGCACGCTCTACATCCTGCTCCCCATCTGCGTGGTGGGTGCGCTGGTCTTCGTCTCTCAGGGCATGATCCAGAATTTCAACCCCTACACGGTGGTGCATACCCTCAACGGGCAGACGCAGACGATCGCTCAGGGGCCGGTCGCCTCGATGGAAATCATCAAAGACCTGGGCACCAACGGCGGCGGCTTCTTTAACGTTAACTCGGCCCATCCTTTTGAGAACCCCAATGCCTTCACCGCCATGCTGATCATCCTCTGTGAGATCACCCTCGGGGCGGGCCTGTTCTACATGTTCGGCAAGTGGGTGGGCAACACGAAGCAGGGCTGGGTGCTGTGGATTGCCTCGGCCATCCTCTTCATCATCGGTCTGGCAGTGGTCATTCCCGCCGAACAAACCGGCAATCCGCTGCTCACAAAAGTGGGCGCCAACCAGGTCGTGAGCGCCACGCAGGCGGGCGGCAATATGGAGGGCAAGGAGGTGCGCTACGGCATCACCGTCTCGTCGCTCCAGGAAGTGACCACGACCGCCACCTCGACGGGCACCGTCATGAGCTTCCACGATAGCTATACGCCGCTTGGCGGCCTGGTGCTGATCACCAACATCGCGCTGGGAGAGATCATCTTTGGAGGCGTCGGCGCAGGCCTCTACAGCATGCTGATGTTCGCCATCATCGCGGTCTTCATCGCTGGCCTGATGGTGGGGAGAACGCCGGAGTACCTGGGCAAGAAGATCGAGCGCAAGGAGATCATGATGGCCGTGCTTGCCCTGCTGGTCTCCCCTCTAGTGATCCTGGGCTTTACCGCTGTTGCCATAGCGCTCCCCCAGGGCCTGGCCGGGCTCACGACGGGGGCTGGCAATTTGGGGCCGCATGGGCTCACGGACGTGCTGTACGCCTTCACCTCCGCCAACGGCAACAACGGCTCGGCCTTCGCCGGGCTGAACGGCAACGCACCCTACTACAACTGGACGCTGGGCTTTGCCATGCTGATCGGCCGCTTCGTCGAAGTCATCCCCCTCCTGGCCTTGGGCGGTGCCATCGTCAGGAAGCGAGTGGTGCCCGCCGGGCTGGGCACCTTCCCGACGACAGGTCCGCTCTTCGTGGCGCTCTTGATCGGCGTGATCGTGATCGTGGGCGCGCTCACCTACTTCCCGGCCTACTCGCTGGGACCGGTCGTTGAGCAACTACTCATGCAGATGGGGAGGACGTTCTAAGATGCAAACCAATTCCAATACACCAACGGATACAGTAGAAGTCAAACAGTGGAAGACGCGGCGCAAGGGCGACATCTCGATCTGGGATCCGAAGATCATCCGCGCCGCGATCCCTGCGTCGTTCAAGAAGCTCGACCCGCGCGTGCAGGTCAGGAACCCGGTCATGTTCGTGGTGGAGATCGGCAGCGTCATCACCACCATCGAGTTCGTGCGACTGCTCTTCACCCAGCCAACCGCGACGTTCTCCCGTACCACACTCACCTACGAGACGATCTTCGTGCTGGCGGTGGCCATCTGGCTGTGGTTCACTGTGGTCTTCGCCAACTTCGCCGAGGCCATGGCCGAAGGACGTGGCAAGGCGCAGGCCGAGACGCTGCGCCGGGCGCGCACGACCACCATGGCAAAGCGGCTGGCCAGCCCCGATCACACTGGCAAAGTGCAGGAGGTGGCAGCACCCGAGCTGCGCAAAGGCGACCTGGTGCTGGTCGAGGCCGGGGACGTCATCCCCGGCGATGGCGACGTGGTGGAGGGCGTTGCCTCGGTGGACGAGTCGGCCATCACGGGGGAGTCCGCCCCAGTCATCCGCGAGAGTGGCGGCGACCGCAGCGCGGTGACCGGTGGTACGCGCGTCCTCTCCGACTGGATCGTCGTGCAGGTCAGCGCCAATCCGGGCGAAACCTTCCTGGACCGTATGATCTCTCTCGTCGAAGGGGCCAAACGCCAGAGGACGCCCAACGAGATCGCGCTCAATATCCTGATCGCCAGCCTGACTATCATCTTCGTGCTGGTGGTGGTCTCCCTCGAACCCTTTGCCATTTACTCGGGCCAGGCGGTATCAGTCACGACGCTGATTGCCCTGCTGGTCTGCCTGATCCCGACCACCATCGGCGGCCTGCTCTCAGCCATTGGTATCGCGGGCATGGATCGGCTGGTGCAGCGCAATGTGCTGGCCATGAGTGGGCGTGCGGTGGAGGCGGCAGGCGATGTCGATGTGCTGCTGCTGGATAAGACCGGCACCATTACGCTTGGCAACCGTCAGGCGACGCGCTTCGCGCCGCTTACGGGTGTGGACGAGCGGGAAGTAGCCCAGGCAGCCATGCTCTCTAGCCTATCGGATGAGACGCCAGAAGGCCGCTCCATTGTAGCCCTGGCGCAGGAAAAATACGGCTTCTCGGACGCAGTGGACTCGTCGACGACCTTCATTCCCTTCTCCGCCACGACGCGCATGAGCGGGGTGGACCTGAACGGGGCGCATGCCGGCAATAGGGCAACGCCCGTTCATACCATCCGCAAGGGAGCGACGGACGCGGTTGCTGCCTACGTCACAGAACACGGTGGTGATACATCACATAACGATGAACTGAAGCAGATCGTCGATGGCATTGCGCGGGCAGGCAGTACGCCCTTAGTCGTCGCAGAGACGGAGGCAGGCTCCAATGGCGCAGCGGAGCATGCGCGCGTGCTTGGCGTGATCGAACTCAAGGACATTGTCAAGGGCGGCATGCGTGCCCGCTTCGACGAGATGCGGCGCATGGGCATCCGCACGATCATGATCACCGGCGATAACCCCCTCACCGCCGCCGCCATCGCCAGGGAATCCGGCGTCGATGACTTCCTGGCGCAGGCAACGCCGGAAACCAAGATGAAGTTCATCCGCGAGCAGCAGTCCGGTGGGCGCTTGGTGGCGATGACCGGCGATGGCACCAACGATGCCCCCGCCCTCGCCCAGGCGGATGTCGGCGTGGCCATGAACACCGGCACACAGGCGGCCAAGGAAGCAGCCAACATGGTCGATCTCGACTCCAACCCGACCAAGCTGATCGAGGTGGTCGAGGTGGGCAAGCAACTGCTGATCACCCGCGGAGCGCTGACGACGTTCAGCATTGCCAACGATGTGGCCAAGTACTTCGCCATCATTCCGGCCGCATTCTCTCTCACCTATCCGCAGCTCCAGGCCCTGAACGTCATGCGCCTGGCAACGCCGCACAGCGCGGTGCTCTCCGCCGTGATCTTTAACGCGCTGATCATCATCGCGCTGATCCCGCTGGCGCTGCGTGGGGTCAAGTACCGCCCGATCGGTGCAGGGCCGCTGCTGCGCCGGAATTTGCTGATCTACGGTATCGGTGGTATCATCGTCCCGTTCATCTTCATTAAAGCCATTGACCTGGTGCTGCAGGTGCTGCACCTGACGCTCTAAGCAACCGCGGATAGGCAGCAGCCTGCTTGATCCCGGCTGCTGCCTATCCTCTCGCAGAAGGAAGTATAATATGAGTAAAGATACGCTGGCATCGCCTGAGCAGGCGCCTCAACAGGCGCCGAAGCAGTCATTCTGGCAAAACATCCTGAAAAAGTATATCCGCCCGGCGGTGGTATTGACACTGCTCCTGACGGTCCTCACGGGCCTGATCTATCCGGGGGTCGTCACAGCGCTGGCCCAGCTGATCTTCCCATACCAGGCCAACGGCAGCCTGCACTACGTCAACGGCAAGCTGGTCGGCTCAGACCTGATTGGGCAGTACTGGACCTTACCGAAGTACTTCCATGGGCGGCCCTCGGCGACCATTAACCCAACGACTGGGACGCCCGAGCCCTACGCCGCCGATAACTCGACTGCCTCGAACCTGGGGCCAACGAACAGCGCCCTGATCAAGAACGTGCAGCAGCGGGTCACAGCGTTGAAGAAGGAGAACCCGAACGCGCCTGCCGGTCCGATCCCGGTGGACCTCGTCACGACCTCGGGCTCAGGGCTGGACCCTGACATCACGGTCGCGGGAGCCCTCTACCAGGTACCTCGTGTGGCAAGCGAGCGCGGCTTGAGCGAGAGCAGGGTTCGCCAGCTGGTGATGGATAACGTGCAGGGACGGTTCTTAGGAATCTTTGGTGAGCCCCACGTCAACGTTCTCAATCTGAACCTGGCGCTTGATGCGCTGAAATAGGATCGCGATGTCAGAGCAATCGCCCGACGAACAACGACCACGCGAAGAGGGGCGCCCCAATCCGGAAGAGCTCCTCAAGCGCTATAGCTTGCGAGATAGCGACCTGGAAGTTCCTCTCTCCACAACACCTGTTGCGGGAGAGCAAGCAACTCCGGGAACGAGTGGCTACGCGCACAGGCGCGGTCGGTTGCGCGTCTACCTGGGAGCGGTGGCTGGGGCCGGGAAGACGTATACCATGCTCAATGAGGGGCATCGCCGCGAGAGCCGGGGCGCCGATGTCGTGGTGGGCTACGTGGAGACGCATGACCGCCCCCAGACGCAGGCACAGATTGGGGATCTGGAGATCGTTCCACGCAAGAAGGTCACCTATCGCGGCGTCACACTTGAGGAGATGGATACCGAGGCCGTCATTGCCAGGCATCCCAAAGTGGCGCTGATCGATGAACTGGCCCATACCAACGTCCCGGGTTCAAAACATGCTAAACGCTATCAAGATGTCGAGGAGATCCTCGATGCGGGCATCAATGTGATAACCACGCTCAATGTCCAGCACCTGGAGAGCTTGAACGACCTGGTGGCAAGCATCACGGGCGTGCGTGTGCGCGAAACGCTGCCGGACCGTATCCTCGACCAGGCTGACGAGGTAGAGCTCGTCGATATCTCTCCGTATGCCCTGCGGCAGCGCATGAGGCACGGCAATATCTATCCCCCTGATCGCATCGAGGCGTCGCTGAACAATTTCTTCCGCGAGGGGAATCTGACGGCCCTGCGCGAAATGGCGCTGCGTCGCACCGCCGAGAAGACCGAGGCGCAACTCCAGCAGTACATGACCGAGCATGGGATCAACGAGCTTTGGCCTGCCAGCGAGCGAGTTCTGGTGGGCTTCGATGCCCGGCCGCATACGCGCCAGGTCATCCGCGATGCCTGGCGCCTGGCCCATGGCTTGCACGCTGACCTCATCGCCGTCACCATCAAGCCGGAGGGCTACCTCGCCTTCACCAGCAAGCTCATCGGATTCATCAAATTTGGCAAGGACGCCCAGAAATATCGCGCTGCAGCGCAGCATCGCCTGGAGGAGCATGCCGTGCTCGCCGAAGACCTTGGGGCCGAGGTCATCCGCACGAGCAGCCGCGATATCGCCAGCAAGCTGGTGGAGATCGCCCGCGAGCGACAGGTGACCCAGCTGGTGCTGGGTCAGCCGGCGCGCAGCTATTGGGAAGAGATGCTTCGCGGCTCCATCATCAACCGCGTTCTGCGCATGAGCTCCGACATCGACATTCATATCGTGCCGCGGAGCAGGGATGAGTAGGAAAGTAAGGCAATGTTCTCTTCATTGGTGTGCTCAGGCTTGATGCGCCTCGGCTCCAGCAAGCTGGCTATAGATCTCAACGAGATAGCCATCGGGATCGCTCAGATGGGCCGAACGCACTTGCCACGCCGGTCGATTCTGCGGCCCCGCAACCGCCGTCGCACCGCGCTCGACGAAATTGGCATAGGCGGAGTCCACGTCATCCACGCGGAAAACGAGCACAGCCGGATGCCCCTCCAGTTTCCGTGGGGATGCTGTCTCCCCGAGCGCAGCAGCAAATCCCTCGCGGGTCATAAGCTCTACTCCAGCGCTATCCGTTTCAAAGTAGGCATACCCCATCGCCTCATCACCAAAGGTCATACGAAACCCCATCACATCCCGCCAGAATCTGATCGCCGTTCTAATATCGCCGACCAGCAAACGTATGTTCACAAATTTCATCACATGCTCCTTTTCGTTCTCACCTGAACTGTATTGCGTCCAGGCAAAGATTTTCCAGGTGAGCTCAACACAGATAACTCTAGCACGGAAACGGCAGAGTGTATTGTAAAAACGCGACACATAAGAATTTTTGTGCTATAAATAGGAAATGAAGTCAACCATCGGAAAACCCAGAGGCATTTTGAATCTCAAAGCGGGTGAAACGAAGTTTCAGCTCTCACGATATCTGCCCGCACAGGACCTGAGCTTCTTCGTAGAACACTATTGGATCGTCAGTTGGGATCTCACAGGGCAAGAACCTTACGTCCAGGAGACGCTCCCTTACCCTAGCGTTCATCTGGTCATTGAGAAAAACCAATCGAAAGTCTACGGCGTGGTGACGAGAAAGTTCGCGCGTCTCCTCGAGAACAAAGGTCGGGCCTTCGGCATTAAATTCAAGCCTGGGGCCTTTTACCCCTTTGTGAAATCGCCGGTTTCCCGATTTACGAACGCTACCATCAGTTTCTGGGATGCCTTCGGCCTCGATGGCCAGGCACTGGAAGAAGCGATTCTCTCACAAGAGGACGAGGGAGAGTTGATAGCACTTGCGGAAAAATTCCTTCGCGAGAGGCTTCCGGAGCAGGATAAGAATGTAAGGGTCATAAACGAGATCGTTGACTCTATCATCGCTCATCGAGAAATCACCAAAGTTGATGACATCGTCAGCCGGCTCAACCTCAACAAAAGGACAGTGCAACGGCTCTTCAAGCAATATGTCGGTGTCAGTCCAAAGTGGGTGATCAAACGCTATCGACTCCATGAAGTGGCTGAACGATTGGCTGGCGACGAAGTAGTGAATTGGCCGGAGATAGTATTGGAGCTTGGATATTCCGATCAAGCGCACTTCATCAAAGACTTTAAAACCATCGTTGGAAGAACTCCTGCCGAATATGCAAAGGGTCTTTCCGGCATTTGATACCGTTAAGGAGAGTGAGCCCATGAGTACTTTTGGTTGGGACCAGATGACTGAATGGTGGGACAAAAATCTTGGCGATGAAGGTGATCTCTGGCACCGAACATTGATCGACCCCCCGCTACTTCATCTTGTTGGCGAGGTAAGCGGGTTGCATCTGCTGGACCTCGCTTGCGGGAACGGCTACCTCAGTCGCCGCTTCGCACGGCAAGGAGCCATCGTCACCAGTGTGGATGCCAATGTGCCGCTCATTGAGCGTGCTCGTGCGAGAGAGGCGCAGGAGCCATTGGGCATCACCTATCATGTGGCTGACGCAGCCCACCTGGATATGCTGGCAGATGGCGCGTTTGATCTAGTCGTCTGCAACATGGCACTCATGGATATTGAGAATGCCGCTGGAGCCATTCAGGAAGTCGCCCGTGTTCTTGGGCCAAAGGGACGATTTGTGGCGAGCCTGTCCCATCCCTGTTTCGATAAAGTGGATACTTCCGGCTGGGAGATCGAACACATCTATCCTCATACCACCATCTGGCGGAAAATGAGCCACTACCGCGAGATTGCCGTTGCCGACTTGCCCTGGCAACTAGTAGAAGGTCAGATCGTCTACACACGCGCCCACCATCGTCCGCTCTCCTGGTATTTCCGCACCCTGCGAGCCTCCGGCCTCGTCGTTGCCGCCTTAGAAGAACCCGAACCAACTAACGAATTCTTAGCGGCCTCGCCCCAGGGGCCTTGGATCGCCGAGATTCCACTCCACTGTGTCATTGAAGCCTGGAAGGTCAAATGAACTTAAGCTCACGATCACCCTGGTGGAGAGGCTACCCCAAAACCTCAGGAAAACCGCCTTCCGTATAGCAGCATTGATCAAAACCACACACGAAAACAATCTGCCTATCAACCGCTTAAGGCGTACACAACCTGTTCAAGTACCGCAGCTCTTCCAAAATCTCCTCGATACCCACCAGGTCCTCTTCCCTCTCCTCCACCCATTGCCGGTACAGAGTCCCATAGCGGTCCGCCAGCACAATACTCGGTATAACCACCTTTTGCTCCGCGTCCCACCCTGTATACCGCCCAATCACCTCCCCCTTTGGATCAGCCAGCAAAGGAAAAGGCAAATGTAGCTCCTCCTGAGTCTCTAAATTCACCCTCACCGTATCCGCCGAAATCACCAGCAGCGCACACTCCTCCTCTCGAAAACTGCGATACTCCCGCGCGAAAGCCTTCAGCAGCCCCCTTGCCTCACTACTTGAAGTGGTCAGTAAAATAAGAAGTAAAAGATGCTCTTGCTGCTTATACATCCATGGACTGTAGGGCATCCCGTCAGAACCCGGCAGCGTAAAAGCAGGAATCATCTCGCCAGTCTCTATCAACGCTCGAAACGTATGATCTATATCTCCCATAAGTCCCTCACGAGGTGAAAATCGCATGTCTCACGCATCAATCATCCCAACCCAATTGTACCTCAATCATCATCTGATACCAATCCGCGTTCTAAGTGACAAGTTTGAATGGCAAGTGACGCATGAGCATGCAGCGAAATGTTATCAGTTAGAACGCATATTGGTATGAGATGGTAGGAACCGCCCCAGAGCGTCCCATGCTTTCGCAATCGCGCTTTCAATGCCATCCGTGACAAAGTGAAAGTGCGTCTTGCCCTTTTTCACCGATTCTCGTGCGCGCGATTGCAAGACAAACAC
>Ga0209234_1000927_pt1 | contig 10705 bp, 8 predicted proteins | sample GraSoi013_1_20cm_2_FD_185816 | JGI IMG/M metagenome (GOLD analysis project Ga0209234, IMG submission 185816) | Grasslands soil microbial communities from the Angelo Coastal Reserve, California, USA - Sample 08_20_2013_1_20cm (SPAdes) (version 2) | ecosystem: Environmental > Terrestrial > Soil >... | reverse complement strand
GCCGCCAACTGGGTATGCGGACAAAGCCGAAGCGTGGGTGAACACCGGCGCGCTGTTAAACCGGCTGAACTATTCTCTGGCTCTCGCGGGAAACAAGATGCGCGGGGCGCGTACCGATGTGACTTCGCTGCTGGGCGTGGATTCCTCAGATGACCCCAAGACGGCGCTCGACCGCGCGGTGCGAGTATTCCTCGGCGGGCAGGCCGGCCCGACTACCGTTGAAACGCTCGAAAAGCAACTCGATAACCCGCAAGTCTTGCAGGCCAAGCTTGATGATCCGCGCAAGCAGGTGGATCTGGGCGTCGTCGCCGGGTTGGTGCTGGGCGCCCCGGAATTTCAAAGACGCTAGGGCAGGAGAGGGCACCATGAAGTACAAGTGTTGTGAAGGCGTCAGGGACCTGAGATTTTCGCGGCGATATTTCTTGAAGCAGAGCGGTGTGGCGATGGTAGGTTTGAGCGCCATGCCAGCGTTTTTGCAGCGCGCCGTGGCTGCCACTCCGATGCCGACGAAGAAGCAGCTCGTGGTGTTGTTTCAGCGCGGCGCGGCCGACGGCTTGAATATCGTCGTGCCTTTTGGCGAGTCGAATTATTATCGTATGCGTCCTACCATTGCGATTCCACAGCCCAAGCGTGGTGGCATGGATGCCGCGATCGACCTTGACGGATTTTTCGGTTTGCATCCAAGCCTCGCGCCACTCGAGCCGCTCTTCCGCAAGAACCAACTTGCCATCGTGCACGCCGCCGGCTCGCCTGATCCAACGCGTTCGCACTTCGACGCGCAAGACTTCATGGAATCCGGCACGCCGGGCTTGAGATCGACCGAGGACGGCTGGCTGAACCGTGCCTTGGAAGCCGTTCCGGAGGAGAACGCCTCGCCGTTCCGCGCCGTGGCGATGGGCCCGAATCTTCCGCGCATGTTGCACGGGGGCGCGCCGGCCATTGCGCTGCCGGACCTCAAGCAGTTCAAAGTGATGGCGCAGGCGCCGGGCACGGGCCAGATGGTCGAAGGCGGCTTTGAAGCCATGTACTCGCAAACTGTGGATCACGCGCTGCACGGCACGGGTACCGAAACGTTTGAAGCCATCGATCTACTGCGCAAGGCCGACCCGGCCAAATATCAGCCGGAAAACGGCGCGCAGTATCCCACCAACCGGCTCGGGCAAAGCCTGCAGCAGATCGGGCAACTGCTTAAAGCCGACATCGGCGTGGAAGTTCTTTTCGTCGATTGCGGCGGCTGGGACAACCACGTCAACGAAGGGGGCGTGCAGGGGCAGCTGTCGAATTTGTTGAAAGACCTGGGCCAGGGCCTGGCTGCGTTTCATCGAGATATGGGCGACCGCATGGAGAATATCGTCTTCGTGACTATGAGCGAATTCGGCCGCACCGCCAAGGAAAACGGCAATCGCGGCACCGATCATGGCCACGCGAATTGCATGTTGCTCATGGGCGGCGACGTGCAGGGCGGGCAGATCTACGGCAAATGGCCCGGGCTGAACGACCATCAGCTCAACGACGGCCGGGACCTCGCGCTCACCACGGACTTCCGCTCTGTAGTCGGCGAGATTCTCACCAAGCACATCGGCGTGAAAGGGCTCGACACCGTCTTCCCTGGATTCGACAACAACCCGCGCAAATTCCTGGGACTGTTGAGAACTTAGAGCAGAGACGAAAGTTCTCGAGCGCGGGATAGACTCCTGAAGAGTTCTTTTCTCTCTCGCCATCCCTGCCTGTGTCTTTGACACTTTTCCGCTGCACGAGTAGTCTTGCGGCCAGCCGGTTGGCGGTTCCATGAGAACGACGCGACGAGATTTCGCAAAGGGGCTGTCTGGCGCAGCGCTAGCCGCTGCCTTTCGGCACGCCAAGGAACCGGCGCGTCTGCCGATTGCATTTTCAACTCTGGGCTGCCCTGGCTGGGATATGCAGAAAATCCTGAACTTCGCGGAGCAACACGGATTCGCTGCAATCGAATTCCGCGGACTCGAAGGCAGCCTTGACTTACCTTCTCACCCGGCATTTGCGGCGGAACGCATCGCTCGGACCAAGCGCGAACTTCTCTCTCGCGGCCTTGGTGTCGCCTGCGTCAGCAGCTCCGCCAGCCTGCACGAGTCCGATGCTGAGAAGCGTTCGAGAACCTTGGCTGACGCCCAGCGATTCATCGACTTGGCTTCTTCGCTCGATGCGCCCTACGTGCGCGTGTTCGGGTCTAGCCCTGACTCCGGGCATCCTGTCTCTCCAAGTGATGATCTGAAGATGCGTGTTGCCGCCGGGTTGCACGCATTGGGCGATTATGCGGGCCCGCGCAAAGTTACCGTGATCATCGAGTCGCATGACGATTTTACCGCTTCGGCCACGCTCACTGACGTCCTGCATCGTGCCGATTCCAAGTCAGTCGGACTCTTGTGGGACGCTCACCACACGTTCGCAGAGTCGGGCGAGGACCCGAAGTTCACCGTGCGGCAGCTGGGGCCGTGGATCCGGCACACGCACCTGAAGGATTCTGTCGGCCAAGGTGGTGATCGCAAGTATGTGTTGACCGGCCGTGGAAACGTTCCCATCAAGGAGCAGATCGAGGCTTTGCGCTCCATTGATTACCAGGGCTTTTACTGTTTCGAGTGGGAAAAAGTGTGGCATCCCGATCTGGAAGATCCCGAGATTGCCATTGCGGACTATGCCCGCGTGGTCGCCGATTATCTGCGCTAGAAACGCGCCGGCATTAGGAGCGCTGCGTACTCGAGCGGTTTGCAACAAGAGAGTAAGTATTTAAGGCCGGACACTTCTACGCAGCTGACTCTCTGTTCAGTCCGGTGTTTTCAGTTCGCGAATCCAAATATTCCGAAACCGCACGGGGTTGCCATGATCCTGCAAGGCTAGCGGCAGCTTCTCCTCATGCGGCCGATACGGCGGGCGCGCTCCATTCGCAGTCGGGCCCGTGGGTTCGACATGGTCCTGCGCTAGAACGCCGTTATGAAACACTGTGACGCTAGCCGGGCGCAGCAACTTTCCATCCTTATCGAAGCGCGGCCCGTGGAAAACAATGTCGTAGGCCTGCCATTGGCCCGGCGGGCGTGAGGCGTTAACGAGCGGCGGATATTGGCCATAAACCGCGGCCGCTTGGCCATCTGCATAGGTTTTGTTTTCGTACGAATCTAGCACCTGAATCTCATAGAGGCCCATCAGAAAGACGCCACTGTTGCCACGCTCCTGGCTTTCCCCTTTGGGCGTAACCGGCTCAGCGAATTCGATGTGCAATTGGGAGTCACCAAAGGCATCCCGCGTGTGGATGTAGCCAGTCTTTGCGGCGACTTCGACATAACCATTCTCGACCTTCCACTTCGCTGGACTACCGTCCTGGTGCGCCCATTTGGAGAGATCCTTGCCATCAAAAAGCACAACGGCATCAGACGGCGGACGACCGGGCGAATCCTGCGTTCCCGGCGTTCCGGGATCGATTACGGGCGGTGCCGGCCGATGGGGATCGTGAATCTTCCAGGTCGTCTGGATTTGCGCACAGCAAACATGGGCAGTAGTGGCGAGGAGCAAAACAGTCCGCGTCATCAACAGGCATTTCTTCATGAGCGACACCTCAATGTAACAGTGAGTGAATTCTACTTCCTAACTGTTCGCAAGTGTACGATGGGATTCAAGATGTTTGCCGATGATCTCCACGCCCGCTCGCGGAAGGCCAAGCTGGAAGCCTGCCAACCGATCTACGGACGCTCTTCGTGCCAGTGCAGCCACGGCGCCATGGCCTCTTCTTCAAGGAAATACTGAAGGCCGCGAATTGCTTCGGCGGTGGTGATGTTCCAAGAGGCCGGGTACTCATCGCGCTGGCCGTTGGACAGGTAATATTCAATGACCGCTTTTTCCGGCCCGGCATACAGTGGATTGCGAGTAGAGAACCCCGCGTCGCCTTCATAGCGCACGTGCATCAGCCACGCAGCCTCGCCATTGATCAGCGCGCCCATGGCCGGCCAGCCCGCCTCGTGCTGCATCCAAACTTCCGAAAATTGGGTGCGACCGATCTGCGCGAGGCGCACCTTAAGTTCGCCCGCGTCGGTAACTTCATACAAAACTTTATTGATTTTCAATTCCATGAGCGTTCGCTCGCGGAGTCCGGTAACACCACTTGAAACCTTTGTATCCCAGGTGTCAAGTTGAAGAACAACGGGGCGGTGAGTTGATCTGTCAACTCATGCGTCAGTGGGCGGCGTCTTCCCGGATGCGCATGCCGTAGAAGGAACGGTAGACGAAGAGGAAGGAGACGACGAAGAATGCCGCTGCAAGACTGTGCGTCAAAGTTGTGCTGTGCTGCTCGGCGGTGAGCTGCACAGCGAGTTCGACGGCCAGCAGGCCGAAGAGCGTCGTGAACTTGATGACCGGGTTGAGTGCGACCGAAGATGTATCTTTAAACGGATCGCCCACCGTATCGCCAATGACCGTGGCGTCGTGGAGCGGCGTGCCTTTCTGCTTGAGTTCGACTTCAACAATCTTCTTGGCGTTGTCCCAGGCGCCGCCGGCATTGGCCATGAAAATGGCCTGGTACAAACCGAAGATGGCGATGGAAAAAAGGTAGCCGATAAAAAAGAACGGTTCGACAAAGGCAAAGGCCAAAGTGGCGAAGAACACCGCGATGAAGATGTTCAGCATGCCTTTCTGCGCGTATTTGGTGCAAATCTCGACGACCTTTTTGCTGTCGGCAATGCTGGCGGAAGCAGCTCCTTCGAGCTTGATGTTGGCCTTGATAAATTCGACCGCGCGGTAAGCACCGGTGGTCACGGCTTGCGTGGAAGCGCCGGTGAACCAGTAAATCATGGCACCACCGGTGACCAGCCCCAGAACAAAAGGCGCGTGGAGGAGCGAAAGATTATTGACGTTCTCGGTTAAGCCTTTGGTGAGCGCCATGATGATCGAGAAGATCATCGTGGTTGCGCCGACCACGGCCGTACCGATGAGCACTGGCTTTGCAGTGGCCTTGAAGGTGTTGCCCGCACCGTCGTTGGCTTCCAGCATTTCCTTGGCGCGCTCGAAATTGACGTCGATGTTGTAGTCCTTCCTGAGTTCCTGCTTGATGTTGGGGATCTGCTCGATGAGCGAAAGCTCATATACGGATTGCGCGTTGTCCGTGACGGGACCGTAGGAGTCGACGGCGATGGTCACTGGGCCCATGCCGAGGAAGCCGAAGGCCACCAGGCCGAAGGCAAAGACTGGCGCCGCAATCATCAGGTCGCCAAGGCCGAGGTTGCTGATCAGATACCCAAGGGACATGAGCAGCACCATCGCCAGACCGATATAATAGGCCGAAAAATTGCCGGCCACGAAGCCGGAAAGAATGCCGAGCGATGCACCGCCTTCTTCCGCCGAAGTCACGACTTCTTTTACATGGCGCGACTCGGTGGACGTGAAAACTTTCACCAATTCAGGGATTATGGCGCCGGCAAGCGTTCCGCAGGAGATGATCGTGGCTAGCTTCCACCACTGTGATATATCGCCGCCGAGGCTCGGGATGATCAGCGATGAGACGACGTAGGTCAGGCCGATCGAAACGATTGAGGTGATCCATACCAGCGAAGTGAGAGGCGCCTCGTAGTTCATCAGGTCGGCGTTGCCGTACTTGGCCCTGGCGATGAAGCTGTTTATGAAATAGGCGGCGGCGCTGGCGATGAGCATCACGATGCGCATCACGAAGATCCACACCAGCAGCTGAACTTGCACGGTGGGACTTTTCACCGCCAGCAGAATAAAGGTGATCAATGCGACGCCGGTTACGCCGTATGTTTCAAAACCATCGGCGCTGGGGCCCACCGAGTCGCCGGCGTTATCACCCGTGCAGTCAGCAATCACGCCGGGGTTACGAGCGTCGTCTTCTTTGATTTTGAAGACGATCTTCATGAGGTCGGAGCCGATGTCGGCAATTTTCGTAAAGATGCCGCCGGCGATACGCAACGCAGCCGCGCCGAGCGATTCGCCGATGGCGAAACCGATGAAGCACGGGCCAGCGTAGTCACCCGAGACGAACAGCAAGATGAAAAGCATCATCAGCAGTTCGACGCTGATGAGCATCATGCCGATGCTCATGCCGGCCTGCAGTGGCGTGCTGTAAATCGGATAGGGCTTGCCGCGCAGGGAAGCGAACGCCGTGCGCGAATTGGCAAACGTATTTACGCGGATGCCAAACCACGCGACGCCGTAACTACCGGCAATTCCTACGAGACTGAAAATCAGAATGATCGGGAGAGTGACCGCAGTGGGACGCACCGGAGCGAGCCAGCCGAAGTACATGACGATCACCACGGCGATAAACACCCACAAGATCAACAGGAACTTCCCCTGCGTAAATAGGTAGGTCTTGCAGGTCTCGTAGATGAGCTCGGAGATTTCGCGCATCGATTTGTGAACGGGAAGGTTTTTCAGCCGCGAGTAGATAGCCAATCCGAAGCCCAGGCCAAAAATGCAGATGACAATGCCGAAGAGCAGAAGCTTGTGGCCGTCGATGCCGAGAAAAGTAACCTGGGATAGGTCGGGAAGCTTCAAATTAGCTTCGCCGCCTGCTTCCTCAGCGAGAGCCGACGCCGCCGCAAAAAAGGCGAGCAGGACAGCAGGCGCTCCAAACTTAATGAATTTGCAGCCTAGAGACCAGACATTTGCCAGCCAGGTAAGCATTCACAATCCTCCGTAGATCACTTGTTCACAGGGCAATGGCTTCCCGGGACAGCCGATTCGGGTGCACTTTTCGACGGAGCGCTGTTTGGCGCGACCGCAGAGCGATTTGTTCTCATTCCACCGGCAAGACGTCGCCGCGCGCCGGTCCGACACTACCCCAAATATCATCGGCGAAGCACCCTGAAGATGGGGCGCACAGCTGCACACAAAACGCAGACTTATAACATTTTACCAATGGCCGGTCAAACCGCACCCTATCAGAAAGGGAGGCGCAACCCCGTATCGCTTCGAATATCGCCGCGACACGTTTTAGCCAACCGATGGTAACATGCCAGATTCATCGGAGCATGATTAGCCACATCCTGATGGGGGTCCATGGGTACGACGCCAGTGTTTGAAGTAGCGCTAAGTGTCGCTGCAGGGAGCGACCTGCTCCACGAGGGGAACCGAACCAAAGTTGAGGCTTCTGACCGCGCGGCTGTGTCAGCGACGGTGAGCCGCGTATGAGACATCATTTCTTCATCACGGGCACTGACAGCGGAGTGGGCAAAACCGTACTCTCGGCGCTACTCTGCGCGGCACTCGATGCGGTTTACTGGAAACCCATCCAGACAGGCACGCTCGAGGGCTCGGACCGCGTGACCGTCATGAGGCTTGCCGGGATTGGCACCGATCGAACGCTCGACGAGGTGTACAAATTCGTGCCGCCAGTCTCTCCGGACCTCGCGGCCCGCTGGGCTGGAGTGGAAATCGACCTCGGGCGGATCAACATGCCCGGCAGCTTGATCAACGACTGGTTGATTGTCGAAGGCGCAGGCGGCGTGCTGGTGCCCGTCAACCAGAAACAGTTCATGCTCGACCTGGTAGTGAAATTCAAATTGCCGGTGGTTGTGGCGGCGCGCAGTTCGCTGGGCACGGTCAATCACACGCTTTTGACACTTGCTGCGCTTCACGCCGCGGAATTGCCCGTGCATGGGGTGGTGCTAATCGGCGATCAGAACCGCGAGAATCGCGAGACCATCGAGAGGTTCGGACACGTCCGAGTGATCGGCGAGATTCCCAAGCTTCCGAATCTGCACCGCACCGCACTCATGCAGGTTTTCATGAATCATTTCGATCGCGCCGCCTTCGCACAATAGTTGCTGCTCGGTTCGATTCTACCCTTCCGCGAGTTTGAGCAGCTGCTGACTTCGTTCCAAAGAGTGGGTTCGGGGAGGACCAGAAAAGCGCCACGCGATGCTGGCGGAACATGAATTGGTGAGAGGAGTGGCGAGTGCCGGCGAGCCTTAGTGGATGGAAGCAGAAAGTCGTGGCCTTCGCGAGCGCGCTTGGCGCGCCGGGGCTTTTTCTCATTTCCTTCCTGGATTCTTCGGTGCTGACCTTTCCGGTCATCAACGATCTGTTGCTGATCGAGCTGTCGATGGAGCATCCGGCGCGGATGCCGCTGTATGCGTTCATGGCCGCGCTGGGATCGGTGATGGGCTGTGTAGTGCTGTATTTCATCGCACGAAAGGGCGGGGAAGCTTTTTTTCACCGAAAGACCGGTCAGCATGCACACACCATCCGGCATTGGGTGGAACGCAATGGTTTCGTGGGAATGTTGATTGCCGCGCTTCTGCCGCCGCCAACGCCGTTCAAATTCTTCGTGTTTGCGGCCGGGGTGTTTGAAATGCCGTTGTTTAGTTACACGTCGGCCATCACGGTTGCGCGGTTGTTTCGGTATTTCGGAGTCGGGTACCTAGCGATCCGGTATGGCGTGGACGCGATACCGTATCTGGTGCATCACAAGCTGCAAGTGACGGCAGTGGTGATCGCCGTTGTAGCCATCAGCTATATTTTTTCTCGTCTGCTACTTAGGCATCGGGCCCCGTCGGGAGATGTGAGTTAGAAAGCAAGGTACACCCGCACCCACTGCTTCTTGTAGGTCGTTATTCTAAGGAGTTCTTTTAGAATGACATTTCTATAAGTGTTGATTCTGGAGAGCTGGCGATGCGCCGAAATGCAAATTGGGGCCTTTTGCGGGAGCGGAGCCGAATGTTGACAGCGGAGTTCCTATTAGCGGAGATCCTTCGCGTACGATGACAATGCATAGGGGTAGCCTTGAGGGATGCGCGCGAACGCCACTAGGTCGACGAAACGTTTTCGGTGGAACGCTATTGCTACCGGGGCTGTGGAGAACCGTGATCCCAGGCGAGTTCTTGGGAGCGCATTTTGCCGGATGGGTCAGTGCCAATGAGGGCTTCAACGCGCCAGCCAGAACTCGCATCCCGAGTATACGGGAAGGCGCGCACGGTGACTTGGAAACCCTCGCGAGTCTTTTCGACGGTTGCTTTGGGGAAGCGCGCGACCTGGAAGAAGCGCCGCGCAACGGCGGTGTCGCGGACTGCGTCGAGGGCGGGCGACGGTTCGGGTTTATAGGATGTGACGGCGGTGTCGGGGTCGAAGGATGCAGCGGCGGGGCCGACTTCGATTTCCGCGTCATGGAGGGCACTTTCGGTTTCTACAATGCCGTGCCAGCGGAAGGGCGAACCAGAATCGGCAAACGCCGCAACCTTGCGAGGCGACTCGCCCCGGTAGGTGCGCGATTCCATGGCGGCCAAAGCGTTGCCGTGAAGAACGAAGCGCAAGACGATATAAAGGATCATCGTGGCGAGCGCGATGGACGCGCCCACTTTGCCTCGTGGGCCTTTTGATTTGGCTCCGATTTCCTCGCTGACCAGCCCGCTGAGCGTGGGGAGAAGAATTCCGGCTAGAAGAATTCCCAAGATCCAGAGATCGAGATGGGCAACCCAGTCCAGGGCGAAGCGGCGGGCAGAAATGGGCCAAAGGAGTTCAACTCCAGCGCTTTGACAAACATCCATGAGCAAATGGAGAACGGCGGCGGCGGGAACAGCGAGGAAGACGGGAAGCGACGAGGTTGGTATCTCGGTTGGTCCGCGTCGGCGCAGGAGAAACGGGAGAGTGACGAGCAGGCTGAACAATAGAGCGGCAAGCAAGGAATGACAGTAAGTGCGATAAAAGGTGAGGAAGGCGGAAGGGCCGAAATATGCGCTCAACAAATCGAGGTCGGGGATAGTCCCGGCGACCAGCATGGCAGTTGTTGTGAAGCGAGGGACACGCGGGAAAGCGGCACGCTTCAGGGTGTAGGAGGCCAAGGCGTGGGTGAACGGATCCATGGGTAGGTTATCTCATGAAAGCAGTTGTTAGTGATTAGTTGTCAGTCCAGATCTTCTCGGACAGCCAGTGTCATGCCAAGAATTGGAGAAAATACTCTCCAATTTCGCGGTGGTTTCCGAGCCGGGGCCCAGCATCCCGACAGATGGGGACGCGTGCTGCACTTCGAGGCGGACAATCGCAGGGCGAACAGAAGCGCGCCCCTACAAACCCGGCGGTTACGCTGGATTGCCGGGGACGAGGAGTTTCAAAGCGCGCGGGACGATCTTGAATTCGACGGGGAGGCGGGCCAGCGGTTCGCCGTCGACTTGGGCATACAAGGGGCTTTTGTCAAGCGGTTCGCAGATGACGGTGTCGGACTTGTGGAAATGCACGCCAGCGGTGCCTCGGAGGTTGCCCATCCAAAGCGTGGGCAAGTAGCTCAAATAGCGCAGGCCGCTTTGCGTGGTGAGGGCCATGATTTCGAACTGGTCTTTGAAGAGATCCGCGCCGGTGGTTATTTTGAAGGGGCCACCGTAGTTCTTGGTGCGACCGACAATGGCCAGGGAAGCGCGGAGTTCTTTATCACCGACGACGATGCGGAAATGCGGGAAACGGTAACGAAAGACCTCGCGAGCGCCCTGCCACCAGTAGGCCAGCATGCCGAGGCGCGCTTTCAGATCGAGGTCGAGGGAATAGACGATCATGCCGTCTGGACCGGCGCCGCCGACGCTGAGGAAGTATTTTTTCTTTTCGGGCTGTTCGAGTGGAGTGGCCAAACCGAGTGCGACTTCCTTCACCATGCCGCGAACGAGCTTCTCGGCGGCGCTGGGGATATCCCAGGGCAAGTCCAGTTCCTTGGCGAGGATGTTGGCGGTGCCTCCGGGAAGAA
>Ga0209234_1000926_pt1 | contig 10706 bp, 9 predicted proteins | sample GraSoi013_1_20cm_2_FD_185816 | JGI IMG/M metagenome (GOLD analysis project Ga0209234, IMG submission 185816) | Grasslands soil microbial communities from the Angelo Coastal Reserve, California, USA - Sample 08_20_2013_1_20cm (SPAdes) (version 2) | ecosystem: Environmental > Terrestrial > Soil >... | reverse complement strand
TGGGAGGCGCCGAGATGGCTCGTACCGAAAGCTACTCCGACGGGCGTGTGCCGCTGCACACGATGCGCGCAGACATCGACTACGGGTTCTACGAGGCCCGCACCACGTTCGGGCGGATCGGCGTGAAGTGCTGGGTCAACAAGGGCGAGATCATGCCCGAGGGCTACACCGGCGCGGACCTCACCGACATGACCGCGCCCGCGGCGCCGGACCGCGACGGACGCGACGGACGCGGCAGACGCGACGGTCGCGACGGCGGCGGCGCCGCGAGGCTCGAGGATGACAAGCTTGGTCTCCTCGACGCTTGGACTCGTCGTGAGCTGGAGCTTGGCCTGCGGCGTGAGATCGGTCGCGCCCATCTCCTTCGCGAACTTCTCCACCCCTTCGAGGTTCTGCGCCAGCAGCGTCAGCCCCGGCAGCTGGTACGAGATCGGCACCACCATCTTGGGTTCGATCTGGTTCACGATCTCGGTCGCCTGCGCCGAGTTGATGTGGCTGCCGCCACCGATCGGGACGAAGAGGACATCGATCTTGCTGCCGATGGCGTCGAGTTGATCCTCGGTCAGCGCATGGCCCAGGTGGCCGAGGTGACAGCAGCGTAGGTCGTCGATTTCCACGGTGAAGACGAAGTTCTTTCCCCGCTCCGCACCCTTCTTGCTGTCGTGGTAGGTCTGCGTTCCGTTCATCGCCACGCCCTTGATCTCGAACTCGCCCGCGCCGGTGACCACATGGGGGTCGCCGGCCAGCCCCTGCATGCTGAAGTGCGTGGGGTCCTCGTGGGTCAGCACCACGATCTGGACGTTGAGACGCACCGGAGACAGCCCGAGCTTTGGCTCGTAGGGATCGATCATGACGGTGGCCTCCCGACCGCGCAGCCGGACGGCGTTCAGGCCGAAATAGGTGATTTCCACCGGGCGCTAGTCTACATCCGGTCTGGAGCGTGAACCCCCATCAGGCCGAGGGCGTTCGCGATCGTGACCCGCGCCGCTCGGGAGAGGAGCAGGCGGCTGGCGGTTAGCCCTGCATCCTCGGTCACCACCCGGCAGTTCTTGTAGAAGCGGTGGATCGCAGCAGCGAGCTCATCGGTGAAGAATGCCAGGCGGTGCGGCTCCAGCGCATCGGCCGATTCGCGCACGACGTCCGGCCAGCGCAGCATGACGCGCATCAGCGCCAGCTCCCATTCCGAGTTGAGCCGATCGAGTGCCGCTTCGCCGCCGGCCTGGGCCCCGAAATTCAGCACGTTGGCCAGGCGGGCATGGGCGTATTGCGCGTAGTAGACGGGATTCTCGCTCGACTGGCGCCGGGCCAGTTCCACATCGAACTCCATCTGGGCGTCGGCCGACCGAAGCAGGAAAAAGTAGCGCAGAGCGTCCGGGCCCACCTCCTCGAGCATCTCGGCGAGCGAGATGCCAACTCCGGAGCGGCGGGACATCCGTACCGTCTCCTGGCCGCGTTTCACGGACACCAGCTGCACGAGCAGCACCACGAGCCGCGATGGCTCGATCCCAAGAACCCCGAGCGCTTCTTTGAGCCGTCCGATCTGGCCCTGGTGATCCGCCCCCCAGACGTCGACCACCCGGTCGAAGTTTCGGCGCTGGAGTTTATCAACGTGATAGAAGATGTCGGACGCGAAATAGGTCGGATAGCCGTCGCGCCGAATCAGGACCTCATTCTTGTCGCTGTCCGATTTGAACCAGGTGGCGTCATCTTCGTTGACAATCCTCCCCAGCGCCTGGAGCCGCTTCAGCACTTCCTGGTTCAGGCCCTCGTACAGCGTGCTCTCGTAAAACCAGTGGTCGTGCTGGACCCCGAGGCGATCGAGATCCTGTTTGATGGCCTTCAGCACCCAGCGGATGCCAAAGCTGGCCAGCTCATTGATCTCTGGAGGCAGGCCGGCCGCTGCGGCCTGTTCGCCGATCTCGGCGATGTACTCACCGCTATAGCCGCCGTCGGGGGTGGGCTCGTTGAGCATTCGGGCCCGGATCGATTCACCGAAGAGACGGATCTGTTTGCCCTGGTCGTTGACGTAGTACTCGCGCTGGACTTTGAACCCCGCCGCATCGAGCACCCGTGCCACCACATCGCCGACCACGGCACCGCGGGCGTGGCTGAAAAGCATCGGGCCGGTGGGATTGGAGCTGACGAATTCCACCTGGACCGGGGAACCCCTGCCCAGCTCGCTTCTCCCCCATGACGGTCCCGAATCCGCAATCGGCGGGAGTTGCGCCTGCAGCCACGCCGGCTCGAGCGTGATATTGATGAAGCCGGGTGCCGCCACCGAGGTGCGGCCAAACGAGGGCGGCAACGACATCGCCTCGACCAGTTCGCTGGCAATCGCCATCGGCGGCCGGCGTAGCGTTCGGGCCAGCTTGAGGGGTAGCGTGACGGAGTAGTCACCGTGCGCCGGGTTCTGGGTTCGCTCCACCAGCACCGACGGAAGATCGGCTCCGGCCGGCCAGCCATTGAGCGATGGGACGCTTCGCCGAACGGCCTGGTCGAGAACGGAGTGCGGCGAGCTGGGCGGCGCGGCGATCAGGGGTGCGTTCCGAGCGTGACCTGCAGCGTCTGGCTTTTGCCGCCGCGGTAGACGATGACCGTGACCCGGGTTCCTGGCGCGAATTGCCGGAGCACGTCCTTGAGCGGGTGCTCGTCATCGATCGCCTGGTCGTTGACCTTGGTCACCACGTCGTGGGCTTTGATCCCCGCCCGATCCGCTGGCGATCCGGACGTGACATCCGTGACCAGCGCGCCCACGACCAGGCTATTCGCCGCAGCGGCCGTCTCATCGAGCTGCTGGTAGGCGACCCCCAGGTATGGCCGGTTCACGTGCCCGGTCTGGATCAGCTGGTTGGCGATGTCGTGGGCCGCGTTGCCGTCGAGGGCAAAACCCAGCCCTGGACCGGCCTGCGCTTGCTCGATGGCGAAGCTGACGCCAATGACCTGCCCCAAGGAATTCAGCAGCGGACCACCGCTGTTGCCCGGGTTGATCTGGGCATCCGTCTGGATTGCGTTCAGGATGTTTTCGGTGCCGCCTGGCGACGACGGATCCGGCACCTGGATGGAGCGGTGCAGGGCGCTGATCACGCCCTTGGTCACGCTGTTCTGCTGACCGAGTGGACTGCCGATGGCGATCGCCAGCTGGCCGACCTTCAGGGCACTCGAATCGCCCCAGCTCAAAGACGGCAGGTTCTGGGCATCGATTTTTAGCACCGCGATGTCATCTTCAGGGCTGGTGCCGATGACTCGGGCATCGTACTTCTTCGCCTGGTCGCGCAGGATGATCTGCAGCTGCCGGGCGTTTTCGACGACGTGGTTATTCGTCACGATGTAGCCGTCCGAGCGAACGATGAAGCCCGACCCGATGCCGTGCTGCTCTTGCTGCAGGAAGGTGTCCGCCGACGTGATGGTGGTCTTGATCTCGACCACGGCTTTCCCATCCTGGTTGGCGACGTTGATCACCGCCGATTCTTCAGTCAGCGTGTTGTTGATCGGCGCCAGCGGTGCCACCAGACTATTACCAGTCGGTGTGACCTTTATCAGACGCGGGGCCACGACGATGGTCGCAATTGAGCCGGCGAGCGCCCCGACCATGGCACTGAGGACGACGATGCCGAGAATGCCCCGCCGGCGGCGTGGCTTTGGAACGGGTTGCGCCGGCGGCAGCGGCGCCGGTTCGGTCGGTGGTGGGAGGTATTGAGGTTCGCTCGCCATCGAACTCAGCCCAATTCTACGCCCGGTTGTTTCAGCGACCCGGCAGCGGAAGCCACGTAAGGACCAACTGCTCGGTCCGGCGGAACCCTGCCTCCTCATAGAGGCGCACGGCCTTCGGATTGCTTTCGCGGGTCCAGACTGCGGCGAAGGTGACGTTTCGCTGACGAAACAATTCCACGGCCTGGCGAAGCAGCTGGCCCCCGATTCCCTGCGAACGAAATGCGGCATCGACGTACACTTCGGCGACCTCCGCCTCGAGGCCGGTGCCGGGATTGAAGAGCACGCACCAGCAGAGCCCAACGACACGCCCAGCGACTCGCGCCGCGAGGATGATGTTCTCGCCGGTGAAGCGCTCCGGCGGGGCCTTGGCGATGTCATGCTCGATCTCATCGCGGGTCAGCGGGGGGTGGTCGTAGTGACGCTGCTCATCCAGCATCAGGTCGCGCAGCAGCGGCCGAACCAGGTGGTGGTCCGCCGGGTCGAGAATGGCGATCGAGACGTCGGTCGCGCCGGGTTTGTCTATGACTTGCCGCTCGACGGTACTCCGTCGAGCACGCTGCGCAGAGCTTGCGCGGCGCCAAGGAGCCCCGCGGTCTCCACCGGCACGATCAGCTTGGCATTCTCGCTCGCCGCGAACTTCGACAGCGTGTCAAGCTGCAGGATCGAGACCAGCGTGGGATTCGGATTCGCGTCGGTGATCGCCTTATAGACGGTCGTCACGGCCTGGGCCCGTCCCTCGGCTTCGAGGATGGCCGCTTGTCTGGCGCCCTCCGCCCGGAGGATGGCGGACTGCCGATCGCCTTCGGCGGTCTTGATCTGCGCTTGCCGTTGGCCGTCGGCGATGTTGATGGCCGACTGCTGCTGCCCTTCCGACTTCAGGATCAGCGCCCGCTTCTCCTGGTCGGCTTGCTTCTGCAGGGCCAGGGCATTGAGGATGGTCTGCGGCGGCGTGATGTCGACGATCTCGATCCGATTGATTCGGATTCCCCACTTGTCGGTTACCGACTCCATCTGCTGCTGCAACTGGGCATTGATCCGCTCCCGCTGGCTGAGCGCCTCGTCGAGGGACATGCCACCGAAGATGGCGCGGAGTGTCGTGCGAGACAGCTGGTCGATGGCGATGAAATAGTTGCTAACGCTGAAGAGTGCAAGCTTCGGATCGACGACCTGGCTGAAGATGGTGGCGTTGACGCTGACCGTGACGTTGTCACGGGTGATGACCTCCTGCTTGTCGCCGGTCCGCGGCGTCTCGCGGATGTCAACGAGCATCATCGAGTCGAGGAGCGGCACCAGGAAGGTCACGCCTGGCTGGCGCACCGAATGGAACTCGCCGAGGCGCTTCACGATGCCCTGGTAACCCTGCTGGATGACGTTGACGGTTCGGGCAATGATGACGACGGCGAGGAGAACGAGAATCGCGCCGACGATCAGCTGTGCGGACATGTTTCCACCTCTTCTCAGACGGTCGGGGTTGGCTGGGACGACGCAGCGCGGACGATCAGGACAGTGCTGCGGAGCGCGGTCACGATCACAGGGGTGGTCGCTGGCAGGCTGCTGCCATCCTCGGTGACCGCCGGCCACAACTCACCGGCAATCTTGACGTGGCCCGGTTCTCCCGCCCCGCGAATGGGCTCCAGCAGCACCGCCTGCTGGCCCACCATGCTGTCCGCCCCCGATCGGAGCGCCGGCCGGCCGACATGCACCCGCGCCACGAGATAGGGCCGCGCCACGAAGATGCCGGCCACGCCGATGATGCCGAGGACGATCGCCTGAACCAGCAGGTTGAACCCGAGGAGGCTGGCGATGGCCGCGCCCAGCGCGCCGAGGGCGATGAAGGCAGCGAAGAAGGCGACCGTCATGACTTCCGCGATCGCGAATGCGACCGCCACGATCACCCAGAACCAGAATGCCGCCATTCGCGGCACATTCTACGGCCTGCGAGACGCGGGTGGGCGCGGCTTCAGGCGGCTTCGGGCTGCAAGCGCCCGCGCGCGTGCCGCTCGACGGCGATCGGCACGATGCCGGCGCCCTGGATAAGCTCCAGCACTCTGACCAGCCCGATCTCCTCGCGTCCGGCCGGGAAATCGATGCCGATCACCGACATGGCGGCGTCACAGTCCGGACAGCTGGTGGCGCTCACCGCCTCGGTTGGATCCCAGCTGCGCTGCGCGCAGGCGCCGCAGGCGCGGCAGATGAGATCGAAGACCATCCCCTTGGCGGCTGTCACAGGCGTGGTTTCCCCACCTCGCTCCACGTGATGTACAACGCGTCTCGCGACAGCCACCTTGCAGCCCGTAACGCCGGTCAGGCGCTGAGGGTGCGCCGCCAGCGAGACGGGATCTTGCCGTCGTAATCGATTGCGCCAGCTCTTAAGAAGCTCGCGAGCCCCGCAATTGCCTCTCGAGTCGTACGCGCCACCGCCAGGTCGTCGCAGCCGTCCTCAACACTGACGCCCCGGATCGATAGCCGCCCCGCCTTGCGGTCCATCGCTGGATCGACGCGCGCCACCAGACGATCTCCATGGAGGACAGGCATCGCGTAGTAGCCGTAGCGCCGCTTCGCGGCCGGCACGTAGATCTCCATCGTGTAGTCGAAGCCAAACAGCAGGCGAGTCCGCTTCCGGTCGATGATCAAGTTGTCAAAGGGGGACAGCAGCGTGGTTCGCGGGCTCCACTGGCCGGCCTCGAGTCGGTCGAGAAGCGGGAGGTCGTCCGCGTGCACATACCAGGTTCCCGGCCATGACCGGTCGCCGTCTCGAACGCTGACCGGCACGATTCGTCCCTGCTTCTCCAAGGAACTCAGTGCCGCAGGAAGATTCACATACTTCCACCTGATGAAGTGGTCGCGGATATCCGCGGCTGTTGCGACCCCGAGCGCGCGCAACGAGATTTCTGCTGCCCAGCGAACGATCGCCGGCTCCCCGAGCCTGGTCCTCGGGGTCCCCGGGGGCAGACACCGCTCCGGGAGATTCCACAGTTTTTGACCACCGCTTCGCCCCGCGACCATCAGCTGTCCCGTCATCTGTAGGTAGAAGAGCATCATGCCGACGTTGCGGCCGTTGTTCCAGCCGCTGCTCCGCCAGGCGCCGGTCGACCGATCCTCGAAGGCGCGCGAGGGCAGTGGGCCACGTTCTCGGATCTGGCGCAGCATGCCACGTCGCAGGGCGTCGTTTGCCTTCATCCATGCAAGGACGCGCTGCGACTGTCGCTCGCCTGAAGCCGTGAACCCATGCCAAAAGCCCTTGCCGGTCGCGACACGATGCATGATCCACCGGTAGATGGGGTAGTGCTCGGTCACCACGATCGACGCGGCGTGGGCCCAGGACTCGAAGAGGCGGCGCTCATCCCAGAGCAAAGTCTCGATGTGCTTGGGCTGGTATGGCCCAACCCGGCTGAACACGACGAGCTGGTGACTGGGCGCGACCACGTTGGTCGGGTCGAGTTGCAGGAAGCCTAGATCCTTGACGACATCGAAGATGCCATCGGCACTCGATTTGCCGGTCTCACCGGCCAATCGCTGGCGGGAGATTGCCAGCCTTCGCGCGGTCATCGCCGAGATGCTGCGCACCGACGAAGTCTAGTCAAGGGCCACCACCGTCGAACCGCTCGATACGATCCGGTTTGAAGCCGGCAGGGCCGCCAATCCACAAAGGTCAGGGCCTTCAGGGAGGTAAACATGTCTAACACGAGCATCCGAGATGCAATTGGGAACGCCGTGGCCTATCTAAAAGCGCACCCCGATGAAGCCCGATACACAGATAGCCCCGCAACCGCCATCTTGGAAGACGGCCTTGCCGTGACGGTCCACGGGCCGCAGGGCCTGTCAATCCGTACGGACATGCCAAAGTCAATTGGTGGCGCGGAGGGGTCGCCGTCCCCAGGTTGGCTGCTTCGGGCCGCCCAGGCCAGCTGCCTTGCTACCCTCATCGCGATGCGGGCCGCGGAGCAAGGGCAGGTGCCAGGTCGCATCGAGGTCGTGGTCGATAGCGAGTCGGATGACCGCGGAATTCTCGGCATTGACGATTCGGTTCCCGCCGGACCGTTGAGCTCGCGGGCACGGGTCCGGATCGGAGGCGTTGCGGCTGGGCAGCTCCAGGCCCTGATCCGGTGGGCCGACCGGCATTGTCCAGTCCAAGATGCGGTCCGGCGGCCTGTTCCGTGCACCGTCGAGGCCGGCAATTAGGAAAGCCGCCTCGGGGATTCGAACCCCGGACCGATGGTTTACGAAACCATTGCTCTACCGCTGAGCTAAGGCGGCTTGACAGCGCTCGGCTATTGTACTGAGCCGCGAGCGCGGTGGGGTCTTATGACGCGGCGACTGCCGCGGCCTCCGGCCGGCCCGCCTTGCGCATGATGAGCTCGCCCTTTTCGGCGTCGACCACGACGGTGTCGCCTTCGCCGAACTTGCCGTCCAGAATGGCCATCGCCAGCGGATCCTGAATTCGGCGCTGGATGACGCGCTTGAGCGGCCGAGCCCCGTAGGTCGGGTCGTATCCCTCGTTCGCAATCAGCTCCAGAGCCACCGGGGTGAGCTGAAGGCTGATCCGCCGCTCCGCCAGCCGCTTCCGCAGTCGCTCGAGCTGGATGTCGACGATCGACTTGATCTGTTCGCGGCTGAGCGGTTTGAAGATGATGATCTCGTCGACGCGGTTGAGGAATTCCGGGCGGAAGTTCTGCCGCACCGTCTCCAGCACCAAGCGCTGCTTGTCCGTCTCCGACAGGTTGGGATCCTGTAGCAGGTGGCTGCCCAGGTTCGAGGTCATGATGATGACCGTGTTGCGGAAATCAACGGTTCGGCCCTGGCCGTCCGTGAGACGGCCATCCTCCAGGATCTGCAGCAAGATGTTGAACACATCCGGGTGTGCCTTCTCGATCTCGTCGAAGAGGATGACGCTATAGGGCCGGCGCCGCACCGCCTCGGTGAGCTGGCCGCCCTCCTCGTAGCCGACGTAGCCCGGCGGCGCGCCAACGAGCCGGGCGACGGTGTGCTTCTCCATGTACTCGGACATGTCGATCCGAACCGTGGCCTGCTCGTCATCGAACAGGAAATTTGCCAGCGCGCGGGCCAGCTCGGTTTTCCCAACCCCGGTCGGTCCGAGGAAGATGAATGACCCGATCGGGCGGTTTGGATCGCTCAGGCCGGCGCGCCCGCGCCGAACAGCGTTCGCGACCGCGGTGACGGCCTCGTCCTGGCCGATGACGCGCTCGTGCAAGCGCTCTTCCATCTTGAGGAGCTTTTGGACCTCACCCTCGAGCATCTTCTGCACCGGGATTCCAGTCCAGCGAGAAACGATGCGGGCGATGTCTTCATCGTCGACCTCTTCCTTCAACAGGCGATGATCCTTCTGCAGGGCGACCAGCTCGCCGTTTTTGGCGTCGAGCTCCTTCTGCAGCGCCGGGCCCTCCCCGTATTTCAGCCGGGCGGCCCGTTCGAAATCCGCCATCCGCTCCGCCCGTTCTGCGTCCAGCCGCAGTTGCTCCAGGCGAGCTTTGATTTCCCGGATCTGCTGGATCAGAGCTTTCTCGTTTTGCCACTGCGCGCGCATCGCCCGGCTCTGCTCCTGCAGATTGGCCAGCTCTTTCTCGATCGCGCTGAGCCGGTCCTTCGACGCCCGGTCCTGCTCCTTCTTGAGCGCCTGGCGTTCGATCTCCAGCTGACGGATCTGTCGCTCGATTTCATCCAGTTCACTGGGCAGACTGTCGATCTCCATGCGGAGGCTGGAGGCGGCCTCATCGATCAAGTCGATGGCTTTGTCCGGCAGGAAGCGGTCGGTGATGTATCGCTGGGAGAGCATGGCGGCGGCCACGATCGCCGAGTCGGTGATCCGCACCCCGTGGTGGACTTCATACTTCTCCTTCAGCCCGCGCAGGATCGAAATCGTGTCCTCGACCGAGGGCTCACCGACGAAGATCGGCTGGAAGCGGCGCTCCAGCGCCGCGTCCTTCTCGATGTACTTGCGGTACTCGTCCAGCGTGGTGGCGCCGACGCAACGAAGCTGGCCTCGCGCCAGGGCAGGTTTCAGCAGGTTCGAGGCGTCCATCGCCCCTTCAGCAGCACCGGCTCCCACCAGGGTGTGGAGTTCGTCAATAAAGAGGATGATCTGGCCGTTCGAGGACTCGATCTCTTTGAGGAGCGCCTTGAGGCGGTCCTCAAACTCGCCCCGGTACTTGGTACCCGCGATCAATGAGCCAAGATCCAGGGCCACCACCCGCTTTTCCTTCAAGGACTCGGGGACATCACCCTGAGCGATTCGTTGTGCCAGGCCCTCGACGATCGCTGTTTTGCCGACGCCGGCCTCCCCGATCAGGACCGGGTTGTTCTTGGTCCGCCGGGACAGCACCTGGATCACACGCCGGATCTCCTGCTCGCGGCCGATGACGGGGTCGAGTTTTCCCTCACGGGCCAGGGCAGTTAGATCGCGGGAATACTTATCCAGCGCCTGGAACTTCGACTCTGGGGAGGCGTCCGTGACGCGAGCCGATCCACGCACCTGGGTGAGCGCCTGCAGAATTTTCTCTCGAGAGACCCCGGCGCGCTGCAACAGGCGGGCGCCCTCACTGTTCGCCTCCTCGACGATGGCCAGCAGAATGTGCTCGGTCGAAAGGTACTCATCCTTGAGCCGCTCCATCTCATTCCAGGCCGCATCGAGCAGCCGGCGGAGCCGTGACCCGAGATAGCTTTCCGCGCCGTAGACTTTCGGCAACCGATCGAGCTGCGTTTTCAGCTCGGCGGCCACGCGCGTCGGATCGACGCCGATCTGCTGCAGGATCGGCGGCACCGTGCCATCGGCCTGCTGGAGCAGCGCCAGCAGCAGATGCTCGGGCGTGATCTCCTGCTGCTGGGCTTCCTGGGCAAGCGCCTGAGCCTGCTGGATGGCTTCCTGGGTTTTTTCAGTCAAACGGTCGGGCTTGAACGGCATGGTCAGGATGTACCCGATTCAGAATACTCACTAAACTTGGGCCCGTATGACGACAGCCTGGATTCGCCGCTGGGAG
>Ga0209234_1000923_pt1 | contig 10718 bp, 10 predicted proteins | sample GraSoi013_1_20cm_2_FD_185816 | JGI IMG/M metagenome (GOLD analysis project Ga0209234, IMG submission 185816) | Grasslands soil microbial communities from the Angelo Coastal Reserve, California, USA - Sample 08_20_2013_1_20cm (SPAdes) (version 2) | ecosystem: Environmental > Terrestrial > Soil >... | reverse complement strand
TTGCACCCGTAGCAGGTGCAGCGGGTTCGCGATGTACTCGCGGGTCACGTGATACCCGCGGCGCGCGACCTTCTCGGTGAGGATCGAGCGCTTCATGAGCAGCACGGTCACGGCGTCGGCGGCGACGCACGCGACCAGGAGCCCAGGCAGCACGTTGACGTCGTGCGTCAGCTCCACCATGAACGCGACCGCGGTGAACGGGGAGCGCATCGTGCCGCCCATCATCGCGCCCATGCTGAGCGCGGCCCAGAGCCCGGGGTCACCGGTCGGGATCCAGTGCGCCTCGAGGGCCCCAAGCGCGCCCCCCATGATGAGGAGCGGCGCGAGCACGCCACCCGACGTCCCTGAGCCGAGGGCCACGGCCCAGATCACCGCCTTGGTCACCATCAAGCCGACGAGCGCGACCCCGACGAGCTGTCCCGTGAGCAGGTCGTGGATGGTGTCGTAGCCGACGCCCAGCGCGCGCGGGGAGAGCAGACCGCCCAGCCCGATCACCGCGCCACCCAGGAGCGGCCACCACATCCAGTGCACCGGGACCCGGCGAAACAGGTCTTCGCACGCGTACACGAGCCACGTGAGCAGTCCCGACGCGAAGCCGGCCGCGATCCCGAGGGCGAGCGCGATGACGAGCTCGCGCATGGCCAACGCGGCGTGGGGCGGCACGGGGAAGAGCGGTCCCGTGCCGAGCAGCGGCACGCGCACCGCGGCCGCCACCACCGCGGCGCAGGCCACGGGGATGAAGCTCCGCGGCTTCCACTCGAACAGCAGCAGCTCCACAGCGAGGAGCGCGGCGGCCAGCGGCGTGCCGAACACCGCGGCCATCCCGCCCGCGGCGCCGGCGACGAGCAACGTCTTCCGTTCCGCCGATGACAGATGGAACGCTTGACCGAACAGCGAGCCGAACGCCCCTCCCGTCATGATGATCGGCCCCTCGGCGCCGAACGGGCCGCCGGTCCCGATGGCAATGGCGGAGGACAGCGGCTTGAGCACGGCGACCCGGGCGGACATCCGGCTCTGCCCGATCAAGATCGCCTCGAGCGCCTCCGGGATGCCGTGGCCCCGGATGCGCTCGGAGCCGTACCGCGCCATGAGCCCGACGATGAGACCCCCGGCGATGGGGACCAGCAGCGCCCAGAGACCCAGGTGGTTGTCGGCGGGCGAGACGAGGCCGCTGTCGATCGCGTGGTAATAGAACAGGTGGGTGAAGAACCCGATGAGCCGCAGTAGGGCCAGGGCGACGAACGCGCTGAGCACGCCGATCAGGGCGGCCATCCCCGTCAACGTCAGGATGCGGCTGTCGGCTGTGAAGTCGCCGAGCTCGTTGGAGGAGGCCGGGCTGGTCATGTGACGCGGAAATGTAACCGGCCGGTCGCGTCCCGAAAACGAGACGGTGAACTCTGCACCTACGACGTCATGGCCTCGCCGTCTCCTGCTCGCGCTCGAGCAGCGCCCGTTTTCGCTCGTTCCCCCAGCGGTAGCCGCCCAGCCCGCCGTCGGCCCGGACGACCCGGTGGCACGGGATCACGAGGGCCGCCGGATTGGTGGCGCAGGCGCGCGCCACCGCGCGAGTCGCCCGCGGCCGCCCGATGGCGCGCGCGATCTGCGTGTACGAGCGCGTCCGGCCGTAGGGGATACGGCGCAGCGCCTCCCACACGCGTCGCTGGAACGCCGTCGCACGCACGTCGAGGGGGAGATCGAGGTGCTGGGTGCGCCCTTCGAGATAACGGACGATGGCGCCGACCGAGGCGGCGAGCCCGCTCCGGTCGCGGCGGATCCGGGCCGCGGGAAACTCCGCGCGCAGCCCCGCTTCGAGCGCGGCCGGGTCCCCGCCCAGACTCACGCGGCAGATGCCACGCTCCGTCGTGGCGACGAGCAGGCGACCGAGCGGGCAGGGGGCGACCGTGAAGGCGATACCCACGCCCTTGCCGCCGCGACTGTAGGTCGCGGGAGTCATCCCCAGCTGCGCGTGGGCGCGCTCGTACACGCGGCTGGTCGAGCCATAGCCCGCCTCGTACAGGGCTGGGCTCACGCGCCCCCGCGTGCGCAGCTCCCTCTTGAAGCGGTCGAGGCGGCGCGCGTCCCGATACTGGCGCGGACTGATGCCCAGCACCCGCTGGAACGCGCGCACCAGCTGATGCGAGGTGGTGCCGGTGCGCGTGCTCAGGATGGCCAGGCTGGCCGGCCGATCGGGGTGCGCGTCGATCAGGCGACATGCGGCCCGGACCAGGGGGACGCGCGGGTCGGGCGCCGGCGCCTCGGCGGGGCGGCAGCGCTGGCAGGCGCGGAATCCGGCGCGCTCCGCGACCTCCGGCACGGGGAAGAAGTCGACCTGCGCGCGCCGCGGACGGCGGCTCGGGCACGAGGGGCGGCAGTAGATCCCGGTCGAGCGAACGCCATACACGAATGCGCCGTCGTAGCGGCGATCACGCGCCAGCACGATGCGCCAGCGGCGCTCGGGCGTCAGCTCGGGAACGGCTGCAGTGTTGCTCACGATGGACAAGTTAGCGCGGCCCGGCGCGGCGATCTATCCGGTTTTGACTGTCAACCTCGGGGCCTGGGGCGTCTCCCAGCGTCGTCAAAGTATCTTGCGGGATGATCTACAGCGTCGGCCATTCGACCCGCGACCTCGCGGAGTTCCTGGCATTGCTCGCGACCCACGGCGTGCGCCAGGTGGTGGATGTGCGCCGCTATCCCGCCTCGCGCCGCTACCCGCAATTCGCTCGGGACGCGCTGGCCGCCGCGCTCGAAGCGGCGGCGATCGCCTATCGTCACGAGGGCGAGCTCGGGGGCCGCCGCACCGCCCGGGCCGATTCCGCGAACGGCGCGTGGCGGAGCGCTGCCTTTCGGGGCTACGCCGACTACATGGAGACCGAGATGTTTCAGCACGCGCTCCGCCGCGTGATCGAGCTGGCGCGTGCCCTGCCGACGGCGCTGCTGTGCGCGGAGGCGGTGCCCTGGCGGTGCCATCGTAACCTGATCGCCGATGCGCTCGTGGCCCGGGGCGAGAAGGTGCGTCACATCCTGAGTCCGGCCCGCGCGGACCCGCACACGCTGTCTGCGCATGCGCGCATCCTCCCCGGGGGCGTCCTGCGCTATCCTGCGGAGCCGCCCGACCAGTTGGCGATGTGCTAGCGTTCGCCACCCGAGCGTTATCTTCCGGGCGTCACCCCGTCGGTTCGTCACCGGGAAGGAGTGGTATGCCCCGCCAGAACATCGCGAGCGGCGCGCCGTGGGAGCCGATCGTGGGCTATTCCCGCGCCGTACGGGTGGGCTCCACGGTGCACGTCGCCGGGACCACCGCCACGGGGCCGGACGGTCGCATCGTGGGGATCGGCGACGCCTATGCGCAGGCGGTGCAGACCCTGAAGAACATCGAGCGGGCGCTCGGCCAGGCGGGCGCGTCGCTGCGGCATGTCGTGCGGACCAGGATGTACGTGACCGACATTGGGGACTGGGAGCGCGTCGGGCGGGCGCACGGCGAGGTATTCGGCGAGATCCGGCCGGCGACCACGCTCGTGGCCGTGAGCCGGCTGGTGGCTCCCGAGATGCTCGTGGAGATCGAGGCGGAGGCTATCGTCGAGATGTAGATTAGCACCGAGGGAGGTGTGCAGTGTCCGTCACGGAAGTCGGCAAGCACGCGACCGTCGCCTGTCCCTTCTGCGCGACCCTCAATCGCGTGGATCTCTCGCGCATCGCCGACCGCCCCAAGTGCGGCAAGTGCGCGCGGCCGATCCTGCTCGACCGGCCCATCCCGGTGAGCGACGCGACGCTGGACGGCGTCCTCAAGGGCACCGACGTGCCGGTGATGATGGACGCGTACGCCGACTGGTGCGGCCCCTGCAAGATCATGGCGCCGATCCTGGACGATCTCGCGCGCGATCGCCAGGGCGACGTCCTGGTGGTCAAGCTCGACACCGACCGCAACCCGGCCACCACGCGACGCTTCGACATCCGCGCCATTCCGACGCTCATCGTGTTCCATCACGGCGGCGAGCTGGCCCGCCGCGCGGGCGCGATCCCGCGCAAGGAGCTCGACGCGCTGCTCGAGCCCATCGGGCGCGCGTGAGCGTGGGGTCGGACGCGCTGTCACGCTACGAGTCGGCCGAGCCGGGGGAGCGGGGGCGTGGGGTGTCGGAGCGCTCCCGCGCGGTGGCGCTGGGGCTCGCGGTGGTGGGCGGCGTGTTCGGGCTGCACCGCTTCTATACCGGTCGCGTGCAGAGCGGCGTGTGGATGTGCCTCACCCTCGGCGGGATGGGGATCTGGTATCTCTACGACGTCGTCGTGATCGCGGCCGGTGACTTCCGGGACGGCGACGGGCGGCGACTGGTCCGCTGGGACGTGGCCGGCGACGAAGCGGTTGTGCCCCCCGGGGAGCGCCGCGTGTCGGACCTGGAAGACCGCATGCTGGGGCTCGAGTCGCAGGTCAGCGAGCTGGCCGAGCGGCTGGACTTCACGGAGCGGCTGCTGGCGCAAGCGCGGGAGCGGGGAAGCTTACCAAAGACGTGAGAGGCCGGTGAAAAGCCGGTGAGAAGCCGGGGAAGGGTGGTCGGACCCTTCTCCCTTCCCCGGCCTTTCACCGGCCTTTGACCGGCCTCTTTTCAGAGGGAGCAGGGATGAGAATCGGTGTCCCCAAAGAGACCGCGGCCAACGAGCGTCGCGTCGCGCTCGTCCCCGACGCGGCGGGACGGCTGGTGAAAACCGGGCTCGAGGTCGTCGTGGAGCAGGGCGCCGGCGCTGCCGCGGCGTTCCCCGACGAGGCGTACCGCACGGCTGGCGCCGGCGTGGTCGCGACGCCCGCCGAGGTCTTCGGGGGGAGTGACGTCGTCCTCAAGGTGCAGCCCCCGTCGACGGCGGAGGTCGCGCGGTGCCGCGAGGGGGCGGCGCTGGTCGCGCTGTTCCAGCCGGCGGCGGAGCGCGAGGTCGTGGCCGCGCTTGCAGCGCGCAAGGTGACGGCGTTCAGTCTCGCGTTGCTCCCCCGCATCACGCGGGCGCAGCCGATGGACGTGTTGTCGTCGCAGGCGACGGTGGCGGGCTACAAGGCCGTCCTGCTCGCGGCCACGGCGGCCGGGCGGCTGTTCCCGATGCTCGTGACCGCGGCCGGAACGCTGCCGCCGGCGCGCGTATTGGTGCTGGGCGCCGGCGTGGCGGGGCTGCAGGCGATCGCCACGGCGCGCCGCCTCGGCGCGGTGGTGTCGGCCTTCGACGTGCGCCCGGCCGTGAAGGAGCAGGTGGAGAGCCTGGGCGCGAAATTCCTGCAGCTCGACATCGCCGAGCAGGCGGAGGCCGCGGGCGGCTATGCGAAGCAGCTCTCCGAGGAGACCCACCGCCGCGAGCTGGCGTTCATCGCGCAGCACGTGAAGGACGCGGACGTCGTGATCACCACGGCGGCGATTCCCGGCAAGCGTGCGCCGATCCTGATCACCGCCGCCGCCGTACAGGGGATGAAGCCGGGTGCGGTGATCGTAGATCTGGCGGCGGAGACCGGCGGGAACTGCGAGCTGACGGAGCCGGGGACCGAGGTGCGCCGCAACGGGGTCCTGATCCTCGGACCCCTCAATCTCCCGAGCACGCTGCCGCTGCACGCGAGCCAGATGTATGCGAGGAACGTCTCCAGTTTCCTGTTGCACGTGATACGCGACGGCAAGCTCGTCGTGGATTTCGACGACGAGATCATTCGTGAGACCTGCGTGACGCACGCCGGGGAGGTGCGGAAGTCATGACCGACTACTGGTCCATGGTGTTCGTGTTCGTGCTGGCGACGTTCATCGGGCTGGGCGTGATCCGCCGCGTGTCCCGCCTGCTCTACACGCCGCTCATGTCGCTCACGAACGCGATTTCGGCAATTGCCGTTGTCGGGTCTATCGCGGTCACGGGTGCCGAGTACCCGTGGATCATACGCGTCCTCGGGGCGATCGCGCTGTTCGCCTCAATGACGAACATCGTCAGCGGTTTCCTCATCACGGACCGGATGCTGAAGATGTTCAAGAAGCAATGACGTACGCCGTCGCCCAAGTCGCCGCCATCGTCGCGACGGCGCTGTTCATCTTCTCACTGTACTGGATGAACGACCCGAAGACGGCGCGCCACGCCGTGGTGGCGGGCGTCACGGGGATGCTCGTGGCCGTCCTGGCGACCTGGTTCCAGCCCGAGATTGTGCACCACGGCTGGATCGTGCTGGCGATCGTCGCCGGCTTCATCGTCGGCGTGCCGCTTTCCCTTGTGCCGCTCACGGCGGTGCCGCAGCGGACGGCCCTCTCGCACGCGTTCGGCGGGCTCGCCGCCGGCCTGGTCGGGACGGCCGAATATTTCCTCGGTCTGACCGAAAATCCCGCGCAGCTCACGGCGTTCCGCACGAGCGCCATCGTGGCGGAAGTGATCCTGGGATTCCTGACGTTCACCGGGAGCCTCATGGCCGCGGGCAAGCTGCAGGAGGTCAAATGGATCCCGCAGCGGCCGGTGACCTATCCGGGGCAGAACGTCGTCAACATCGGCGTGCTGGCGATCGCCGTGGCCCTGGGCGTGGTCGTCGTGATGCACCCGGCGGCGGCGTGGTCGGGACGCGCCTTCTACGGCATCGTCGGGCTCGCCGTGCTGTTCGGCGTGCTGCTCATCATCCCGATCGGCGGCGCGGACATGCCGACCGTCATCTCCATCCTGAACTCGTACGCCGGTCTCTCGGCGGTCGCGATGGGCTTCGTGCTCGACAACAAGCTGCTCGTCACCGCGGGCGCGCTGGACGGCTCGAGCGGCTTGATCCTCTCGATCATCATGTGCCGCGCGATGAACCGCTCGTTCACCAACGTGCTGTTCGGGGCCTTCGGCACGGTGCAGAAGGCGGTGGCCATCGCAGAGCAGAAGGCGTGGAAGCAGGAGACGGTCGAGGGGGCGGCCCAGCTGCTCGAGCAGGCGAGCCTCGTGGTGATCATCCCCGGGTACGGCATGGCCGTGGCGCAGGCCCAGCACAAAGTGCGCGAGCTGTACGACCAGTTGATCAAGCGCGGCATCACGGTCAAATTCGCCATTCACCCGGTCGCCGGCCGCATGCCGGGCCACATGAACGTGCTGCTTGCGGAAGCGAACATCCCCTACACCGCGCTCGTCGAGATGGACGAGATCAATCCCGACATGCCGCAGTGCGACGTGGCGCTCGTGATCGGCGCCAACGACGTGGTCAATCCGGCGGCGCGCTACGCCAAGGGCAGTCCCATCTACGGCATGCCGATCATCGACGCCGACAAGGCCAAGACGGTCCTCGCCATCAAGCGCAGCAAGAACCCCGGCTTCGCCGGCATCGACAACGAGCTGTACGTGCAGGACAACACCTGGATGCTGTTCGGCGACGCCAAAGCGGTGATCGGGGATCTGGTCAAGCAGCTCGCGGGGGGGAGCGGCCTGCACTAACCACGCTTCACGCTTTACAGTGCCTCGAGCGCCTCTGCGTAGTCCCGCACCATCCGGTCGAGAGAGAACTGGGCGACGGCACGCTGCCGCGCGGCCCCGCCGAGCGCGGCCCGGCGGGTCGGGTGGTCCAGCAGGTCCTGCAGCAGCTGGGCGAACACGCGCGGCTGCTCCGGCGGCGCCAGCACGCCGGCGTCGCCAAGCAGCGCGCGCGTGCCACCGCCGTCGGCCGCCAGCACGGGGCGTCCGCACGCGAGCGCCTCGAGCAGCGCGAGCGCGAACACTTCGTCGGGGCGTGAGTGGACCACGCACGTGGCTGCGTTGTACGCCGCGACGAGGTCGCTCGAATCGATCTGACCCACGAACCGCACGTCCAGGCCGAGCCGCAGCGCCCGGGCCCGGAGCACGCCCTCGAGCGCCCCGGAGCCGCACAAGACCAGCGGCGGCGCGGGCGGCGGCAGGAGCGCGACACTTTCGAGCAGCAGGTCCCAGCGCTTCTCGCCTTCGAGCGCGCCCACGCCCACGAGCAGGGCACCGTCGCCGAGGTCGTATCGCTGCCGGAACGCCCGTCCCGCCAGGTCATCGGGTCGGAACACCCCGCAGTCCACGCCGTTGGGGATCACGCGATGGGGTGCGCGGCGCATGAACGGCGCCTCTCCCAGCGCGCGGCGCGCGAGTCCCTCCGTCAGGAACACCGTCAAGCGCACGCGACGGAACGCCACTCGGGTGAGCGGGTCGCGGGGAGGGCCCGGCGTGCTGATGCAGTACACCACGGCGAGCGATCGTCCCAGGGACGCGAACGCCGCGAGCCGGATGTCGCGCGCCCGATCCACGAGCACGACGTCCACCGCCAGGTCCCGGAGGCCGCGCCGCAGGGCGCGCGCGCCCTGCAGACTGGTGTGGCCCACCGGGAGCGTCCGGACGGCCACGTCGCGGGCCCGGAACCCGCTCGCGACCGGCTCGTACGCGACCAGCGCGGTGGTGGCGTGCCCCCGCCCGGCGAGCCCGCGCGCCAGCACCGCGAACACGCTGCTCGAGCCCCGCCAGAACCGGCTGGAGGTCAGCAGCGCGATTCGCAGGCGTCGCCCGGCTAGCGCGGCCACCCGTTGTTGGAGCCGTCGATGTCCGGGTACGTCCCCTTCGGATCTACCACGACCCGCGCGACCGGTCGCGCGGTCGCGATCCGCGCCGTGAACCGGCTCCCCAGGTTCCACATCTCGACCGGCAGGTCGCGCGTCTCGCTCGAGTCGTCGGCGTAGCGCAGCTCGAGCGTCACCGGCAGCACCATCTGCCCCCGGTTCGAGAGGAAGACTAGCGTCGTGTCGCCGGCGGCGCGCACCGAATCGACCGCCTGGTCGAGCCGCGCCGTCGTGTACACCCAGCCGCGCCAGAACCAGTCCAGGTCTCGTCCCGAGACGTTCTCGACGGTCCGGAAGAAATCCGCGGGCTGTGGATGTTTGAACGACCAGCGCCGCACGTACTCGCGCAGCGCGCGCTCGAACGTGTCTTTGCCGAGCACCGCGTCGCGCAGGATCGTGAGCATCAGCGCCGGCTTCTGGTACGCGGTCCACGCGAGGTCACGCGACTCGACCGGCTTGGTGATCAACGGCTGCTCGTTTCCCGGGACGGCCGAGATCCGATAGGCGGTCAGCAGGTCCCGCCGCACCGTGTCGCCGTACGCCGTCCCCTTGAAGTAGCCTTCCGCCGAGCCGTAATCGATGAAGCTGTTGAACCCCTCGTCCATCCACGGGTAGCGGCGCTCGTCCGAGCCCACCATCATCGGAAACCACTCGTGTCCGAATTCGTGCGTCAGCACCCAGTACTGATCCTCCCGCTTGTCGATGGACGGCACGAACGTCAGCATCGGGTACTCCATCCCCTCGATCAGCCCTTCGACCGTGGTCGCGTGCGGCCAGGGATACATCCCCCAGGTTTCGCTGAAGTGCTTGATGGTGAACCAGGCCATCCGGTTCGCCTCTTCCCACGGGGCGGCGTCGGGCCGGTAGAACGTCTGAATCAGGATGCCCTTCCAGGCCGACGCATCCCAGCGGAAATCGGGGGACGCGGCCCAGGCGAAATCGCGCACGTTGCGCGCCGTGAGGTGCCAGGTCTTGGTGCCGGAAGGGCGCTGTGCGCTGTGCGCGGTTGCTTCCGCCTTGGTGATCACCTCCACGCGGTCGGCGGACCCTCGAGCTCGGGCGAGGCGCGCGCGTTGCTCCGCGGTCCAGACGGCGAGCGGGTTCACCACCGTGCCCGTGGCGGCCACCACGAACCCCGCGGGCAGCGTGAGCGTCACGTCGAAATCGCCGTACTCGAGGTAGAACTCGCCCGCGCCGATGTAGGGCAGGGGATTCCAGCCGTGCACGTCGTCGTACACGGCCATCCGGGGATACCACTGCCCGATCTCGTACAGCCGCGTGCCGATGCGTCCCATGCGCCCGCCGCCGTAGGGCGGCACGGGGAAACGCCACGCGACGTCGAAGTCGATCGCCCCTTTGGGAGCGAGGGCGCGCGGCAGCTCGACGCGCATCATGGTGCCGTACTCCGTGCGGTGGAGCTCTCGTCCGGCCGCCCGAAACCGCTCGATCGTGATGCCGCCGATGAATCCCTTGCCGGTGAAGTCGAACACCGCGCCGCCCGCGAAGTGCAGCGGCGGCTGGTTCAGCGCGTAGGTCACGCTGTTCTTCGCGAAGATGTTCTGCTCGATCTGCACCCACACGAACGCGAGCGTATCGGGAGAGTGGTTCGCGTAGTGGATGCGCGCGCTGCCGCGGATCACCGACCCGGCCGTGTCGAGCGTCGCCCGGATCAGGTAATCGGCGCGCTGCTGCCAGTAGTCGGGGCCGGGGGCACCGGAGGCGCTGCGCACGCGGCTCGGCGCGGGGAGCGGAAGCGCGCGGAACGGAGAAGTGTCAGCGACGGACGTTTGCAGCGCCAGCGACGTGACGGTCAGGAACAGGAGCATGCGGTCCGCCTCAGGGGAAACGCGGAATGCGGAGTGCGGAATGCGGAATTGAAGGGCCCGACATCGAGCAGAGGACGGTCAACGCCGCTCATTCCGCATTCCGAATTCCACATTCCGCATTGTCACTCCTGAATCACCGTGATCTTGAACCCATCCGGGTCGGTGATCGCGAACGCGCGGTCTCCCCAGGGCATGTCCTGCGGTGCGTGATCGAGGTGCCCGCCGCGCGCGCTGATTCCCGCGGCGAGATGCTCGATGTCCTGCACGGTGGAGAGCCAGATGCGCATGCCGTCGCCCTTCTTGCGATCGCGTCCCTTGGCGAAGTCATCCTGGTTGAGCATGAGATCACAGCCCC
>Ga0209234_1000920_pt1 | contig 10731 bp, 6 predicted proteins | sample GraSoi013_1_20cm_2_FD_185816 | JGI IMG/M metagenome (GOLD analysis project Ga0209234, IMG submission 185816) | Grasslands soil microbial communities from the Angelo Coastal Reserve, California, USA - Sample 08_20_2013_1_20cm (SPAdes) (version 2) | ecosystem: Environmental > Terrestrial > Soil >... | reverse complement strand
TCGACCCCTCCAAGCCCACGAGCAAGCTGTCGCTCGACGAGTTCGCCCGCCTGCACGCGGCCGTGACCGGTGTCCTGGAGCGCGCCGTGGCGTCGTCGGGGACGACGGTGCGCGACTATCGCACGGGGACCGGGGAGGAAGGCAAGTTCCAGTTCGAGCTCAAGGTATACGGCCGTGGCGGGCAGCCGTGCGTGACGTGCGGCAAGAAGCTCGTCACGACGCATACGATCGATCTGCGCGCGACGACGTTTTGCCCGCGGTGTCAGCGGTAGCGGCGGCTCACGGCACCACGCGCACCGGGGTCGAGTTCGCGCCGCCCCAACAGTAGACGGCACCGTCGCGGGTCACACCGCAATTGGTATCGACCCCGGCACTGATGGCGGCGAACGTCAGCCCGCCGGAAACCGCTGTAGGCGTCAGGGCCCAGTTGTCGCCCCAACAGAACGCCTCGTTCTCGGTGGTCAGGCCGCAACTGTGTCGCTCGCCGGCCGTCACCGCCGAAAGGCGGAGCCCACCGGCCACCGGTGTCGGCGTAGTGTGCTGCACGGTGGTTCCGTCTCCCAGCTGACCGCGGCCGTTGTTCCCCCAGCAGTACGCGGCCCCGTCGGTCGTCACGCCACAGGAGTGATAGGTCCCCGCAGCGACTGCGACGAAGTGGAGGTCACCAGCGACGGGACCGGGTGTCGGCCGGCTGGCGGTGGACCCGTCCCCCAGCTGTCCAAAAGCAAAGCCGTTCCAGCCCCAACAGTACGCCCCGTTGGTGGTGGTCACGCCGCATGTGTGTGCGTATCCCGCGCCGAGGGTCGCGAAACTGAGGCCGCCTGTGACGGGCACGGGGCTGGTGCGTCCGGTCGTGGTACCGTCCCCCAGCTTACCGTCGTTATTCGAGCCCCAGCAGTACGCTCGGTCATCGGTCGTTACACCGCACGTATAGAGGCTCCCGGCGGTCAGCCAGCGGAACGAGAGTCCGCCCGCGACCAGCGCTGGGCTGGTCCGCATGTTCTGGGTGCCGTCACCGAGCTGCCCGGCTGAGTTGCCGCCCCAACAGTAGGCCGCCCCGCTGGTCGTCACACCGCAGCTGTGGTTGGGCCCGGTGGTAACCACGCTGAAACGCAGCCCGCCCAGGACGGGCCCGGGGCCGGCCCGCGGCGTCATGGTCCCGTCGCCCAGCGCCCCGGACGTGTTCGAGCCCCAACAGTATGCGGCGCCGGTCGCGCTGACGGCGCACGTGTGGTACTGCCCGGTGCTCACACCCACGAACGCGAACGGTTGAACGGCGAACGAGCCGCTCGTCGTGCCAGCCACGCCGGAGGCTGCGGCAGCCAACGCGTATCCGCTCCCGGGGAGGTCCACGCGCAGGTCGGCGAACGTCGCAATTCCGGCAACCGCCTGCACGGTCGTGGTGCCCGACAGCGTGGCCCCGCTCGAGTTGGCTGCCCATCCGATGGTCACCGCAGTCGTCGCGTTAGGCACCGTCGTGCCCAGCACGTCCTGAACCGCGACTTGCACCGGTGGCGATATGGGAGCGCCTCCGTCGACAGTTGCCGGAGGTTGAGCCGTGAAGGCGAGTCGCGTTGGCGGCCCCACGAGGGTGAAGGAAGCGCCGGACGTAGACAATGGCCCCACTCTCGCCAGGAGGGAGTAACCCCGCCCTGGCTGGTCGATGCTGAGGTCATCGAAGGTTGCAACGCCGCCGATGGCCTCGACGTGCGTGGTGCCGGAGAGCGTTGCAGCCGGGTTGGGCCCGCTGCCGATCCCGATTCGCACCACGACATGCTCCATCGGCCGGCCGGTCGCGTCCCTCACGATCACGCGCACGGCGGGCGAGATGACCGTATTCGCCCCTATCCAGTCGGGCGGTTGGGTGGTGAACGCGATCTGCGCCGGTGCGTGGGACCCCTGGGCAGCCACGCCCCACGCGGGATCAGAGTCCCTGCCCGACGTCGTCAGCCGGGTGGCACCCGAGCCGTCCGCGTTCATCACATAGATGGCCCAGGTGTTGAGGCCGTCTCGATCGCTCGAGAACGCTATCTGCGCTCCGTCCGGGGACCAGCTGGGAGAGTACTCGGACACCCCAGGAGTGTTGGTCAGGTTCACGGGTTGCGTACCGTCCGGGTTCATCACCCAGATCTCGAGCGTCTTCGATAGCGCGAGCTTACTTCCGTCCGGCGACCACGCCGGACCCAGTTCGCGAGCGTAATCCCTCGTCACACGCGTCTGCCCTGAGCCGTCCGCGTTCATTACATACAGGTCGTACGGCTCGTCCCTGTCGCTCACGAACACGATCCGTTGTCCATCGGGCGACCACGCCGGCTCGATGTCCTCGGACACCCAGATGTTCGGACTGTTGGTCAAGCGTGTGGGCGCCGATCCGTCCGCGTTCATCACGTAAATCTCGGGGTTGCCGTCCCGATTACTCACGAATGCGATCCGTCGCCCGTCAGGCGACCAGGCGGGCTGGCGGCCCTCCGCCGAGCTCTCGATGCGCGTTTGCCCCGAGCCATCGGCGTTCATGACGTAGATCGCGTCGGCACCATCCCGGTTGCTCGTGAACGCGATCCGCTCGCCGTCGGGGGACCACCTGGGACCGACGTCGGACGCGGGGTTGTCCGTCAGGCGCGTTTGCTCCGAGCCGTCGGCATTCATGACGTAGATCTCGGAGTTGCCGTCCCGATAGCTCACGAACGCGATTCGCGACGCGGCGGCCGCGACCTGCGCGCTCGGCTTGAGCGGCACGCGCGGTCGCGTCGGCTCGTCGGTGCAGCCGGCGGCGAGGGCCGCCGCGATGCAGAGCGCGCCTGCCGTCTTCAAGCGGAGCATGGAGACGCCTTAGTCATAGTCTGGGCTCATTGCGTCACGGGCACAGGCGTCGAGCTCGAGGTCGTCGTCCCGTTGCCCAACTGGCCGTACCTGTTGTCACCCCAGCAATACGCCGCTCCGCTCGGCGTCACGCCGCAGGTGTGCCCTCCTCCCGCACTAACTGCCGCGAAGCTCAGCCCGCCGCTGACGACAACGGGGCTCGACCCCTCGTCGCCGCCCCAGCAGTATGCCGCGCCGCCGGTCGCCACACCGCAGGTGCGATAGCCCGATGTGCTGATGCTCACGAAGCTGAGGCCCCCGGTGACGGGCACCGGGCTCGTCCGGCCGGTTGTCGTGCCGTCTCCCAGCTGACCCGCGGCATTGGCGCCCCAACAGTACGCCGCGTGGCCTGCGCTCACCCCACAGGTCGTGCTCTGTCTGGCGCTCAGCGTAGCGAAGGTGAGACTGCCGAGCACGGGTACGAAGCCGCTCCGGTCGATGTACGTCCCGTCGCCGAGCTGGCCGGCGTCGTTGAGCCCTTGGCAGTAGGCCGCGCCGTTACCCGTCACGCCGCAGCTGTATGCCATCCCTGCGTCCAGTGACACGAAGCTTGGTCCCGCGGCATCGACGGGCACGGGGTTCGAGCCTCCCCTCCAGCAATAAGCCGTGCCGTCGGTCGACACGCCGCACGCGCTGTTGCCCTGCCCCGCGGTCACGGCGCGGAACGTGAGCCCGCCCGGAACGAGCGCCGGGCTCGTGCCCCAGCAGTACGCCGCGCCGTTCCTGGCCAGCCCGCACGTCTTGTCGACGTACGGCCCGACGTAGGCGCTGATCATGCTCAAGCGCAGCCCACCGGTAACCGGCACCGGACGCGATTGGTCGTCGGTGGTACCGTCCCCGAGCATGCCTCCCCGGCCCCAGCAGTACGCCGCACCGCTGACCGCCACGCCGCACGAGTGCCAGTTTCCCGCGGCTACCGCTACGAAGGTGAGGTGGGCCGCAAACGTCGTACTGGTCGCGCTCGCCAAGCCGGCGGCGGTCGCAGCGAGCGTGTAGCCGTTCCCAGGCCGATCGACACTGAGATCGACGAACGTCGCGATCCCATTGACCGCCTGGACCGTCGTCGTGCCCGCGAGCGTCGCTCCGCTCAGGTTCGTCCCCAACGCGAGGGTCACGGCGGCCGTCGCATTCGGCACCGTGCTGCCGAGCGCGTCTTGCACGGCGACCCGCATCGGCGGCGCGATGGGTACGCCGCCCTCGACCGTCTGGGGAGGCTGTGTCACGAAGGCCACTCGTGCCGACGGTCCCACCACCGCGAACGCGGTGCTCGTCCCGGACGCCGGGCCCGCCGTGGCCAGGAGCATGTAACCGCGCCCCGGCTGATCGACGCGGAGATCGCCGAAGGTCGCGACGCCGTCCACGAGCTTGGCCCGTGTCGTTCCCGAGAGGGTCGCGCCAGCGGTGCCACCCGTGCCGAGCTCGAGCCGCACGACGCCGCCAGGGACCATGTCACCCGACGCGTCCGTCACACGTATCTGGACGGCCGGCGAGATCACGGCGTTCGCACCGACCCCTTCCGGCGGCTGGATCGTGAACGTCACAAACGCCGGCGCGCGGCTGGGGACCGCGGGGGACCAGGTTGGGTTGACCTCCAGCGCCGCATTGGCGGTCAACCGCGTCTGGCCCGACCCGTCCGCGTTCATCACGTAGATCTCAGAACTGAACCGGTCGTCCCGGTTGCTTGTGAACGCGATCTGGCGCCCATCGGGGGACCACGTCGGCTCCGCGTCGATGGCCGGGTCATTCGTCAGATTGATCGTGGCGGAGCCGTCCGCGTTCATGACGTAGATGTCGCCGCCGCGCTCGAACGCGATGTGCCGTCCGTCGGGGGACCAAGTCGGGGAGAAGTCCGAGCCCGGATCGTTCGTCAGCCGCGTTGGCCCTGATCCGTCTCGGTTCATCACGTAGATCTCCCAGTTGCCGTCCCGGTCGCTCGAGAACGCGATCTGTCGCCCGTCGGGCGACCAACTCGGAGCGAAGCTCCGGCCCGGAGGGCTCGTCAGCTGCGTGCGCGCGGATCCGTCCGCGGCTATCACATAGACTTGCAAGGTGCCGTCATCGCTTGCCGCGGGCTGGGCTTCGGACTCGGCACCGGCGTCCTCGGCGGCGAACGCGATCTGGCGCCCGTCCGGTGACCAACTGGGGTGAGACTCGAGCGAGTTCGGAGTGTCCGTGAGCTGCGTCAGCCCCGATCCGTCCGCGTTGATCCGAAAGAGCTCATGGTTGAAGCGCGAGCCGACGACGCGGTGGAACACGATCTGTCGCCCGTCGGGGGACCAGCTTGGGTCAAAGTGGGAAACCTGATCGCTCGTCAACTGGGTTTGTCCGGACCCATCCGGGGCCATCACGTAGATCTCGCCGCCGCGCACGAACGCGATCCTCGACCTGCCGGCATCGGCGGCTCGGGCGCTCGGCTCGAATGAGGCACGTTGTGGAGCCGTCGCCCCGTCGCGTTGGCAAGCCTGCTGAACCATCAGGAACAGGAGGAGTCCGACGGGAACTATGCGACGCATGGCGACCCCCGGTGGGTTGACCGTGGCGTTGCTGCAAGTCCGTGGGCACCTCGCCACGTACCCGTGCAGAGTGTGCAGGTACGTCCGGCGCGCCGGGCACACCTCATGCGGGCAACGCGCTTGCGCCTGGGCGCAATACGGATGCCGCTCGCTGCGTCGCCGCTATGCGGCGCGATTGTGACGTTTGGTGCGCCCCGGTTCGATTCCCCTGTGGCGACGCTGCCAGTCCTATTGCGGCGCTGCCGCATCGTCGGGTCGGAAATCGTCAGGAGGTGTGAGATGCCACGCTTCACCACGCTGACCTTGAGCGTCGTCGCATTCAGCGCCTGCAGTCAGGAGCCGCTGACGCCGCCGCGGCCGGTCGCCGATCGGCAAGCCCCGGCGAGCTATGAAATGCTCGATCTCGGCGACTTGAGCGCGTTCGGCGACGGCGACCGCATCGTCAAGCTCAGCGATCGCGGTGAGATCGCCGGCTCCCGCCTCAGCTTCACCACGTTTGCCTATCGCTCGTTCTTCTGGGACGCGGGCGGGCTGCGCGATCTCGGTACACTGGGCGGCAACGGCGCCATGGTCGCGGCCCTGAACAATCGCGGCCAGGTCGTGGGCCAGAGTCAAACCACCGACCGCGCCACTCACGCCTTCCTGTGGCAAGACGGCCAGATGCGGGACCTCGGCACTCTTGGGGGCGCGTCGAGCGCGGCGACTGCGCTCAACAATCAGGGCCAGGTCGTGGGGTACAGCCAGACCGCCGGCGGCGCCACGCATGCGTTCGTGTGGGAGAACGGCCAGATGCGCGACCTCGGCACAATCCCCGGCGGCGACCGCAGCAGCGCGTCCGCGATCAACGAGCGCGGCCAGATCGTCGGCAGCAGCAACGTTCCCAGGTATTCCAGCTGGGGGGCCCAGTGGACGCACGCCGCCCTGTGGGACGCCGGCACCGTGACCGATCTCGGAGCACTCTACTACGTGGACGCCGCCGGCACCCCGGGCGCCATCGAGTCGGCAGGGGCGAGCGACATCAACGAGCGGGGGGACGTCGTGGGCCACAGCTCGGTGCCCTGGGCGCCCTATCGCATCGCGTACCGGGCCTTCCTGTGGCAGGACGGCGTGATGCACGACCTGGGCACGCTGCCGGATCCCAACGTCCATGGGAGCGATGTCGTCCGTATCAACAACGCGGGGCAGATTGCCGGCAGGAGTTTTCGCGAGGACTACAGCGACCCGGTCGCGGGCGTGACCTGGCGGCGCGATGCCATGGAGGTGCTGCCATCGCTCGACGCGGGTTCCCCATCCGGATACTGGATGGTCCCGACCGACCTGAATGCCATGGGCCACATCGTGGGATACGGCTTCCTCGCCGATCGCCGGACGCAGCACGCCTTCGTGTGGGAGGACGGAAGCTCGCAAGATCTCGGGAGTCTGGCCGGCAGCAGCTATGCCCATGCCCTGAACACCTCGGGCGACATCGCCGGCCTGAGCGACGCGTCCGGGGGCGGGCAACACCTCGTGCTGTGGCGGAGGGCGGGCACGCCGCTGGCTGCGCGCCAAGCGAGCCCGTGACTCCTCAGGTCGCTGCGTCCCGCAGCGCGCTCGACCAGGCCCGGCTCGCGACGACCGTCGCGCCGTTGATCAACCGCGCCCGCACGCGCTTCTCGTCGTGCCGCTCGAACGCCGCGACCGCCTCGAGATTGACGATGCGCGACCGATGGATGCGCACGAACGATTCCGGACTGAGCCGCTCCGCGAGGTATTCCACGGAGGTGTGCACGATGTAGCTCCCGTCCGCGGTGTGCAACGCGACGTAGTCGCCGCGCGCCTCGCAGTGGAGAATCTTCTCGACGGGCACCGGGATGATTCTTCCCCCGACGCGGACGTACAAGCGGCGCAGCGGCTGGCTGCGCCCCGTCGCCGCCGCTAATCGTTCGCCCACCGTGGCCGCGTGCCGCGCGCCCAGCTGCTGGCGGACCCGGTCGAGCGCCTGTCCCAGACGCTTGGCCCCGAACGGCTTGAGGAGATAATCCAGCGCCTGGACCTCGAACGCGGCCACCGCGTATCGGTCGAACGCGGTCGTGAAGATGACGTGCGGGTGGTGCTCCAATCGTCGTAACACCTCGAGTCCATCGCCCTCGGGCATCTGGATGTCGAGGAACAGCAGATCGGGCCGCAGCGCGTTCACGGTTCGAACGGCGGATACTCCGTCGCCCACCTCGGCGACCACGTCGATCCACGACACGTCGGCGAGCAGGTCCCGCAACTGCCGGCGCGCCAGCGGCTCGTCATCGGCGATGATCGCGCGCACGGGCGTCGGCTCGCTCTTCCTCACTCACGCCTCGCGGGAAGCATCACCGTGGCCGTAAATCCCCGATCGATCACGGTCCGGATCTCCAGAGTCGCCGCGTCGCCGTACAGCCCCGTCAAGCGCTCCCGCAACAGCCGCAACCCCCGACCTCGCTGGGCCGAGACCTCGCTCGCGCCGGCGCCGGTATCGGAGACCTCCAGCAGCAGCGACCCGTCGCGGACGGCCGAGCGAATCCGTACCACGCCGCCGGAGGCGAGCGGCCCAACGCCGTGCCGCACGGCGTTTTCCGCCAGGATCTGGAGCGTGAAGCTGGGCACGAGGTACGAGAGCGTGTCCGGGTCCAGCTGATCCTTGACCGCCAGGCGCGCACCGAATCGAACCTGCTCGAGATCGAGATAGGTCTTGGTGAACCGCCATTCTTCCGCCAGCTGCACTTCGTCCTGCTCGGTCTCGGCGAGCGTGTAGCGTAGCAGCTCACCCAGCTGCTCGATGGCGACCTGCGCCGCGGCGGGGTCGGTCCGCACGAGCACATTCAACGAGTGCAGCGCGTTGAAGAGGAAGTGCGGGTTGAGCTGATTCCGCAGCGCGGCGAGGCGCGCCTCGGCCGCCAGTCGCTCCTGCTCCCGCAGCCGGCCTCGCGTGCGCACCGCGTAACACACGCCCGTGACGAGCCCGTAGATCCATAGCCCGATCGCGAACGAAGCCAGCACGCGGGACGGCCGTGCGACCTCGAGCAGGCCCACGTGCCGGCGCAATGCGTCCACAGCGATGATCGGGAGCATCCACAGAATGGCGAAGAGCGACCCCGCGAGCAGGTGCACGCCATAGAACCTGAATTGCAGGTGCTCGGGCCACACGTACACGCCGGTGAACCGCCACACCGCAGCACCCAGTAGCGCGGCGGCGCCCATCGCCACCGTGGCGTCGAGCGCCGCGCCCGCGAGCGACTGCCCCGGCGCGGAGATGGAAATGAGGAACCAGAGGCCCCAGAGCGGGACCCACGCGAGCAGAACTCGAACCCTCTCCATGCGCGCAACAGTGCGCGGACCCTCGGGCCTTGGCAACCTTCGTTCGGCCAGTTCGGCCGACCGGACCGCCCGCTCAGCGAAAGCGCCGTTGACGCACGCCTCGCCGACAGCAGGATATGGGTACGCGGTCTCGCGCTCGCAGCTTCACCCCAGGAGGTCTCATGCATGCCCGCCTGTTCCTTCTCGCACTCTCGTGTGTGCTGGCGGGGTCCGGGCAGTCGGCCGCACAGCAGGCGCCGACCCTGAAAGCCCCGCCTCCCGAAGCATCGCAATTCGACTTCCTGCTCGGCGAATGGACCACGGAGGTCAGCTCGAAGGCGCCGGGCGCGCCGCCCCGCTACCACGGCGTCTGGCGCGCCGCGAAAACCCTGAACGGACTCGGGATCGTGGACGAGTACCGCGTCGCCGACGACTCCGGCCGCATCGTCTACGCGGGCATCACCTTGCGCGTGTTCGACACGAAGGCCGCCCGCTGGACGATGCGCTATGTGGACGAGCTCGCCGGAGAAACCGGGCCTTGGGCGCAACTCGTGGGCGTGAAGCAAGACGCGGAGATGCGCGTCGAGCAGCGCTGGCAAGCGCCGGACGGCCGGACCGCGATCCTGAGGATCCGGTATTACGATATCCAGCCGGAGCATTTCCGCTGGGCGGCCGACCGCTCGGGCGATGGCGGGGCCAGTTGGGTGCGCGACTACCTGCGGATCGAAGCCAGCCGTCGGGCCAGCGCGCCCCCGAGTCGCTGAAGCAAACCGACGGGATGCTCGTAATGTCGCGATCCCGAGGACAGATTCGTCGTAGCAGGAAGCAGGGTGGCGAAGCGGTCTACGGTTCCTGACACCGGGGCTACTCCCGGGATCACTCTTTTCGGTTAATTTTCGGGCCTATGAAACTCTCCGAAACCTCGATTCGGCGGCCGGTGCTGGCGAGCATGATCTCCGCCGCACTCGTGTTGTTCGGCGCCATCGGCTACACCCGGCTGTCGGTGCGCGAGCTCCCGGACATCGACCCGCCGATCATTTCGGTCTCGACCGTGCTGCCCGGCGCGCACGCGCAGGTTGTCGAGACGGCGGTCACCGACGTGCTCGAGGAAGAGCTGTCGACCATCCAGGGAATACGCACGCTTTCGAGCTCCTCTTCGGAGGAGAACAGCCAGATCATCCTGGAGTTCAACCTCGACCGGCCGGTCGACGTCGCCGCGCAGGACGTGCGCGACAAGGTGTCGCGGGTGCGCGGGCGACTGCCGGTCGACGTGCTCGAGCCGGTGATCGAGAAGCAGCAGGCCGACGCACAACCGTTTTACTGGTTGGCCCTGAGCAGCCCGAACTACGACCTGATGCAGCTCTCCGATGTCGCCGACCGCCTGGTCAAAGCGCGGCTGCAGAGTCTGGCGGGTGTCGGCAGCGCCGGCGTGTTCGGCGAGCGGCGCTTCGCGATGCGGGTGTGGGTACAGCCCGACCAGCTGTCGGCGCGGGCCCTCACCGTGCAGGACGTGGAAAGCGCGATCGCCGCCCGCAACGTCGAGATTCCCGCCGGCCGCATCGAATCGACGCGGCGGGAGTTCTCGGTCCGGTCCCTGGGCGAGCTGAAGAACCCGCGGGAATTCGGGGAGCTGGTCGTGACGAGTGAGGGCGGGCAGGTCGTCAAGCTCAAGGACGTGGCGCACGTCGAGCTCGCGCCCGAGGACACTCGCTCGATATTCCGCTACAATGCAAATCCCGCCGTCGCCATCGGCGTGGTGCGGCAGTCAAAAGCGAACCTCATCGACGTGGCGCAACGCATTCGCGAGGCCATCCCCGGCATCCAGCAGACGCTGCCCCCGGGCGTGAAGCTCGAAACCGCGTTCGATGGGTCCGTGTTCGTCACGCACTCGATCAACGATGCGCGCCTGACGCTCCTGATCGCGGCGATCCTCGTCGTGCTGATCATTTTCGTATTCCTGCGGAACCTGCGGGCGACGATCATTCCCGGCCTCGCCATCCCGGCGTCGATCATCTCGACGTTCGCGATCATGTACTTCCTGGGATTCTCGATC
>Ga0209234_1000918_pt1 | contig 10736 bp, 8 predicted proteins | sample GraSoi013_1_20cm_2_FD_185816 | JGI IMG/M metagenome (GOLD analysis project Ga0209234, IMG submission 185816) | Grasslands soil microbial communities from the Angelo Coastal Reserve, California, USA - Sample 08_20_2013_1_20cm (SPAdes) (version 2) | ecosystem: Environmental > Terrestrial > Soil >... | reverse complement strand
TCGGATTATGCGAGGCAGGCGCAGGACGGCGTGATGGAATTCCTGCTCATCAACCATCCGCTCGACTGCCCGATCTGCGATCAAGGCGGGGAATGCCAGCTCCAGGACCTCGCGGTCGGCTACGGCAAGAGCGCCTCGCGCTACACCGAGGAGAAACGCGTGGTGCTGAACAAGAATCTGGGCCCGCTCATCTCGACCGACATGACGCGCTGCATCCACTGCACCCGCTGCGTGCGCTTCGGACAGGAGCTCGCCGGCGTCATGGAGCTCGGAATGATCGGCAGGGGCGAGCACGCCGAGATTCTCGCCTTCGTCGGAAAAACGGTTGACTCGGAGCTCTCCGGCAACATGATCGATCTGTGCCCGGTGGGCGCGCTCACCTCGAAGCCGTTTCGCTACACGGCGCGCAACTGGGAGCTCTCGGGGCGCAAGTCCGTCAGTCCGCACGACAGCCTCGGCACGAACCTGATCGTGCAGGTCAAGCAGAACCGCGTGATGCGGGTGCTGCCCCTCGAGAGCGAGGAGTTGAACGAGTGCTGGATCTCCGATCGCGACCGTTTTTCCTACGAGGGCCTCAACTCCGAGGAACGGCTCCAGCGGCCGATGCTGAAGGAGGGTGGGCGCTGGCGCGAGGTCGACTGGCAGGCGGCGCTCGAGCACGTCGCTCGAAACCTCTCGGAAATCCGCTTCAAGTACGATCCGCGGGAGATCGGCGCGCTCGCCAGCCCCCATTCCACTTTCGAGGAGATGGCGCTGCTCGCGAAGCTCATGCGAGCGATGGGGAGCGACAATGTCGACTTCCGCCTGCGCCAATCGGACTTTTCCGCGGACGGCAAGCGCGCCGGAGCTCCCTGGCTCGGGATGAAGGTCGCGGAGCTCGGCGCATTGGACCGCGTGCTCGTGGTCGGCTCGTTCCTGCGCAAGGACCATCCGCTGGTCGCTTCCCGCCTGCGGCAGATCGCCAAACGCAAATCCCAGATCAACGTCCTGCATTGCGCCGACGACGATCTCCTGATGCCGGTCGCCAACAAGGCGATCGTGCGCCCGAGCGAATTGGCGGGGACGCTCGCCCAAGTGGTGAAGGCCGTTGCCGAGGCGAGGCAGAAGCCCTCGCCCGCGGAGCTCGCGGCTTTCAGCGTCGGCGGCGAGGCGAGGGCGATCGCCGCCAGCCTCGCTTCGGGCCACAGCGTCGCGGTGCTGCTCGGCAACCTCGCCGCGCAGCATCCTCAAGCGACGCAGCTCCAGCGGCTCGCGCAGGAGCTCGCCGGCCTCACCGGCGGCCGGTTCGGCTTTTTGGGCGAGGCCGCCAACAGCGTCGGGGGCTATCTCGCCGGGTGCGTTCCCTCGGAGGGCGGCTTGAACGCGAGGACCCTGCTCGAGCAGCCGCGAAAAGCCTACCTCCTCCTCAACGCCGAGCCTGATTTCGACTGCCATGACCCGCGCACGGCGATCAAGGCGATGGGCGCTGCGGACCTCGTGGTCGCGATGGCCGCCTACCGCAGCTTTGCCGCGGACTACGCCAACGTGCTTCTCCCCATCGTGCCCTTTGCCGAGACATCGGGCACCTACGTCAATTGCGAGGGGCGGATGCAGAGCTTCAACGCAGCCGTGAAGCCCTTGGGCGAGGCGCGGCCGGCGTGGAAGGTGCTCCGCGTGCTCGGCAATCTGATGAGCCTTCCCGGTTTCGAATACGAATCGACCGAAGCGGTACGCGACGAGGTTTGCAGGGCCGAAGACGTCGCGGGCAGACTAGCCAACCGCCTTGACGGTATCCCCCTGGAGCTCGATTCGCCCCCCGCCCCCGGCGAGGAACTGCAGCGAATCGCCGACGTCCCGATCTACTTCGGCGATCCGATCGTGCGCCGCGCCGCGTCGCTGCAGAGGACGCGCGACGCGCTGCCGCCGCGCGCCTGGGTGGCGCCGGCTCTGGCGCAAAAGCTGGGCGTCAAGGCGGGCGAGCGGGTGCGCGTGCGCCAGGGCGAGGGGGAAGCGATCGTCGAGCTCGGCATCGACGAGCGCCTGCCGGCCGGCTGCGTGAGGCTCGCCGCAGCGCACCGGCACACCGCGGCGCTCGGCCCGATGTTCGGCCCGGTTTCGGTGGAGCGTACATGACGACGCTGTTCGACGTCTGGGCGAATCTCTGGACCGCCTGGCTCGGTCCGCAGTGGGGACCGCCCGCCTGGACGCTCGTGAAAAACACGATCCTGATCCTTTGCATCGTGCTGCCCCTGTTCGCCTGCGTCGCGTATCTCACCTTGTGGGAGAGAAAGCTCATCGGCTGGATGCAGATCCGTCTCGGTCCCAACCGAGTGGGTCCGATCGGGCTGTTGCAGCCGATTGCCGACGCCATCAAGCTCATGTTCAAGGAGCTGATCGTTCCGACGGGGGCGAACAAGTTCCTGTTCATCTTCGCGCCGATGCTGACTCTGATGCCGGCGCTCGCCGCATGGGCGGTGATCCCCTTCGGTCCTGAGGCGGTGCTCGCGGACATCAACGCGGGGCTCCTCTACGTGATGGCGATCACCTCGATGGGCGTCTACGGCATCATCATCGCCGGCTGGGCCTCCAACTCGAAGTACGCGTTTCTCGGCGCCATGCGCTCGGCGGCCCAGATCGTCGCCTACGAGATCGCGATGGGCTTCGCGCTGGTGTGCGTGCTGATGGTTTCCAGGAGCCTCAACCTCACCGACATCGTCGCAGGGCAAATGCGCGGCACCTTCGCCCACATGGGACTCAATTTCCTCTCCTGGAACTGGCTGCCGCTCGCGCCCATGTTCCTGGTGTACTTCATCTCGGGTGTGGCCGAGACCAACCGCGCGCCGTTCGACGTGGCGGAGGGCGAGTCCGAAATCGTCGCCGGGTTCCATGTCGAATACTCCGGAATGCCTTTCGCGCTGTTTTTCCTGGGCGAATACGCCAACATGATCCTCGTGTCGGCGCTCGCCACGGTCATGTTCCTCGGCGGCTGGGCGGCGCCCGTCGATGCGCCGCTCCTCAGCGCGATCCCGCCGTTCGCCTGGCTGTTCGCCAAGATCTTCTTCATGGTGTCGCTGTTCCTGTGGTTCAGGGCGACGTTCCCGCGCTACCGCTACGACCAGATCATGCGGCTGGGCTGGAAGGTGTTCATACCGCTCACGATCGTGTGGCTGGTCGTGATCGCGGTGTGGATGCAGACACCCTGGAACATATGGTGATTTCGTGATCGATAAAATTCGCGAGTTCTTCAAGACCTTCCTGCTGGTGGAGCTGGTAAAGGGAATGGCGCTCACCGGACGCCATCTCTTCAGGCGCAAGATCACGGTGCAGTTCCCGGAGGAGAAGACCCCGATGAGCCCGCGCTTCCGCGGGCTGCACGCCCTGCGCCGCTACCCGAACGGCGAGGAACGCTGCATCGCGTGCAAGCTGTGCGAGGCCGTTTGCCCGGCGCTTGCGATCACGATCGAGTCCGAGCAGCGCTCGGACGGCACCCGCCGCACCACGCGCTACGACATCGATCTCACCAAGTGCATCTTCTGCGGACTGTGCGAGGAGTCCTGCCCCGTGGATTCGATCGTCGAGACGCGCATCCTCGAGTATCACGGGGAGAAACGCGGCGACCTGTACTACACCAAGGAAATGCTGCTCGCAGTGGGCGACCGCTACGAGGAGCAGATCGCCAAGGACCGCGCCGCAGACGCGGCGTACCGATGAATCCGGATCATGTTTGAGCTCGCGGTTTTCTGGATTTTCGCCGCGATCCTGGTGATTGCAGCCCTGTGCGTGATCATGGTGCGCAACCCGGTGCACTCGGCGCTGTTCCTGGTGCTCGCCTTCTTCACCGCAGCGGCGCTGTGGATGCTGCTGCGCGCGGAGTTTCTCGCCATTGCGCTCGTGCTCGTCTACGTCGGCGCCGTGATGGTGCTGTTCCTCTTCGTGGTGATGATGCTCGACATCAACCTCGAGCGCCTGCGCGAGGGATTCTGGAGCTACCTTCCGCTGGGAGCCACGGTGGGGATCCTCATGGTGGTCGAGATGGTGCTCGTCCTGGGCGGCCGCTATTTCGGAATCGAAGCGCTTCCCGCCGCGAGGGATCCCGGGCCGGGCGCGAGCAACACCAAGGAACTCGGACGGGTGCTCTATACCGACTACGCCTATCCGCTCGAGCTCGCTGCGGTGCTGCTGCTGGTCGCGATCGTCGTCGCGATCGCGCTGACGCTCAGAAAGCGCAAGGACACCAAGTACCAGGACCCGGCCAAGCAGGCCGCGGTGAAGCGCGGCGACCGGGTGCGGCTGGTCTCGATGCCGTCGGAGAAAAACGACTAGCTGCAGCTGAAAATGGGAGGCGTTGTTTGCTGTCACTGTCGCATTTCCTGATCCTCGGCGCGGTGCTGTTCGCGATCAGCGTCGTCGGGATCTTTCTCAACCGCAAGAACGTCATCATCCTCTTGATGGCGATCGAGCTGATGCTGCTCGCCGTCAACATGAACTTCATCGCCTTTTCGCATTACCTCGGCGACATCGCCGGGCAGGTGTTCGTGTTCTTCATCCTCACGGTGGCGGCGGCGGAATCCGCGATCGGCCTGGCGATCCTCGTCGTTCTGTTCCGCAATCTGCAGACGATCAACGTCGACGATCTCGACAACCTGAAAGGCTGACATGACCGAGCTGCAGCTCTACCTGCTCGTGCCGCTTGCCCCGCTCGCCGGGGCTATCGTCGCGGGCCTCGGAGGCCGGGGAATCGGGCGCTCGGGAGCGCATTGGGTCACGATCGCCGGCGTGGCGGTGTCCTTCGTCGCCTCGTGCGTGATCTTCGCGGACGTTCTCGACGGCGCTGAGTTCAACGGGCCGGTCTACACCTGGCTCGTGTCGGGCGGGACCCGGTTCGAGATCGGCTTCCTGATCGACCGCCTGTCAGCGCTCATGATGGTCGTGGTGACGTTCGTGTCCCTGATGGTCCACGTCTATACCGTCGGGTACATGGCCGACGATCCGGGCTACCAGCGATTCTTCGCCTACATCGCGCTCTTCACCTTCTCGATGCTGATGCTGGTGATGGCGAACAATTTCCTGCAGCTCTTCTTCGGCTGGGAGGCGGTCGGCCTGGTTTCGTATCTTCTCATCGGCTTCTGGTATACGCGGCCGAGCGCGATCTACGCGAACTTGAAGGCTTTCCTCGTCAACCGGGTCGGCGATTTCGGGTTCCTCCTCGCGGTGGCCCTCGTGCTCGCGACCTTCGGCACGCTCGACTACGCGGCGGTTTTCTCCCGGGCCCCGGCCATGGCGGGAGCCACGATCGAGGTCATTCCCGGGGTGCCGTGGCTGCTCGTCTCGGCGATCTGCATCGGGCTGTTCGTCGGCGCGATGGGCAAGTCGGCGCAATTTCCACTGCACGTGTGGCTGCCCGACTCGATGGAGGGGCCGACGCCGATTTCCGCCCTGATCCACGCCGCCACCATGGTGACGGCGGGCATCTTCATGGTGGCGCGGATGTCGCCGCTTTTCGAGCTCTCCGACACCGCGCGCTCGATGGTGTTGATCGTAGGCGGCATCACCGCCTTCTTCATGGCGCTGATCGCGATGGTCCAGTACGACATCAAGCGCGTGGTCGCCTACTCGACGCTGTCGCAGCTGGGCTACATGACCGTGGCGCTCGGCGCCTCCGCGTATTCCGTCGCGATCTTCCACTTGATGACCCATGCTTTTTTCAAGGCGCTGCTGTTCCTCGGCGCGGGCTCCGTGATCATCGCCCTTCACCACGAGCAGGACATGCGCAAGATGGGCGGGTTGTGGAAGCACATGCCGGTCACCTACGTCTGCGTCTTCATAGGTGCACTCGCCAACGCGGGCTTACCGCCGTTCGCGGGCTTCTTTTCCAAGGACTCGATCATCGAGGCGGCACATCTGTCGAATGCCTTCGGCGCTGGCTTCGCCTGGTTGATGGTTCTCGCCGGCGTGTTCGTCGGCGGCTTCTACTCGTTCCGGCTGGTGTTCTACGCCTTTCACGGGAAGGCCAGGTTCGACGCGCACGGTCACCCGCCGCACGAGTCTCCGGCGGTGGTCACCGTGCCTCTGATCCTCCTCGCGGTACCGTCGGTCGTCTCGGGCTGGGTGATCGGGGACGTTTTGTTCGGCGGCTACTTCGGCGGTTCGATCTTCATCGCGGACTCCCATCCGGGCGTGAAGGAGATGGCGGCGGAGTTCCACGGCATCGTTCCCATGACGCTGCACGCGGTCGGCACGGCCCCGTTCTGGCTTGCGCTCGCGGGAGCGGCGCTCGCCGGGTACCTGTACCTCGTGCGGCCGGAGATGGCGGACGTGGTGCGCAGCAAGGCGGGCGTCCTGGTCAGGATCCTCGAGGACAAGTACGGCTTCGACCGCTTCTACGACTGGTTCTTCGCCGGGGGCGTGCGCAGGTTCGGCAACGGCCTGTGGCGCTTCGGCGACGTGACCGTGATCGACGGGCTGATGGTGAACGGCTCGGCGAGGCTCATCGGGTGGTTCGCCGGGATGGTGCGCCTGGTCCAGTCCGGATTCATCTACCACTACGCGTTCTCCATGATCATCGGCGTTTCCATGCTGCTCACCTACTTCATCTTTTTCAGAGGGACGCTCGTCCCGTAGGAACAAATGCCTTCTCACTGGCTCAGCCTCGCCGTCTGGGTCCCGATCGTTGCGGGCCTCGTCGTGCTCGCCGTCGGCGACAGGAACCTGCGCGAGGCAAGGGCGATCTCGCTTCTCGGAGCGATCGTCGGCTTTCTCGTGACGATTCCGCTCGTCTCCGGTTTCCAGACGGGAACAAGCGCCATGCAGTTCGTGGAGCTCGCGCCCTGGATCCCGCGCTTCAACGTCAACTACCACCTCGGCGTCGACGGCATTTCGGTCCTGTTCATCCTCCTGAACAGCTTCGTTACCGTGCTGGTCGTGCTTGCCGGCTGGGAGGTGATACAAAAAAAAGTGGCCCAGTATATGGCTGCGTTCCTGGTCATGTCGGGCCTTCTGAACGGCACCTTCGCGGCCCTCGACGCCGTGCTCTTCTACGTTTTCTTCGAGGCGACGCTGATCCCGATGTATCTGGTCATCGGGGTCTGGGGCGGGCCCAACCGCGTCTACGCCGCGGTGAAATTCTTCTTGTACACCCTGTTAGGGTCGCTCCTGATGCTAATCGCCTTTCTCTACCTCTACCAGAAATCGGGGGGCAGCTTTTCGGTCCTCGATTACCACAAGCTGCCGCTGCCCTTGAACGCGCAGATCCTGCTCTTCATCGCGTTTCTCATGGCGTTCGCGGTGAAGGTGCCGATGTGGCCCGTGCACACCTGGCTCCCGGACGCCCACGTCGAGGCACCGACCGGGGGTTCGGCGGTGCTGGCGGCGATCCTGCTGAAGCTCGGCGCATACGGCTTCGTGCGCTTTTCGCTCCCCATCCTGCCGGATGCGAGCCATTACCTCGCGGGCTTCATGATCACGCTGTCGCTCATCGCCATCATCTACATCGGCCTCGTGGCCCTCGTGCAGACCGACATGAAGAAGCTGATCGCGTACTCGTCGATCTCGCACATGGGCTTCGTGACCCTGGGCTTCTTCATCTTCAACGCCTATGGCATGGAAGGGGGCCTCGTGCAGATGATCTCGCACGGATTCGTCTCCGCGGCCCTGTTCCTGTGCGTGGGCGTGCTCTACGACCGGATGCATTCGCGCAACATCGCCGACTACGGCGGCGTCGTGAACACCATGCCGCGGTTCGCCGCGCTGATGATGCTCTTCGCGATGGCGAACTGTGGGCTGCCCGCGACGAGCGGCTTCGTCGGCGAGTTCATGGTGATCATGGGCGCGATGAAGTCCAATTTCTGGATCGCGTTCCTCGCCGGAACGACGCTCGTCTTCGGCGCCGCCTACACGCTGTGGATGTACAAGCGCGTGATCTTCGGCGAGGTGGCCAACCGGCACGTGGCGGAGCTCACCGATGCCAATGCGCGCGAGCTCCTGGTCCTCGGCCTGCTCGCGATCGCCGTGCTGTGGCTGGGCCTGTATCCCGCGCCGTTCACCGAGATCATGCACGCCTCGGTGAACGAGCTGCTCAAGAACGTTGCGGTGAGCAAGCTGTGAAGGGCATGGAAGAATGCTGACGCGCCTCCCCATCATGCTGCTCGCGTATCCGGAGATCTTCCTGCTCGCGGCCGCGTGCGCGATCCTCGTGATCGACCTTTATCTGAAGGACGCGACGCGCTGGGTCACCTATGCGCTGTCGCTCGCCGCGCTGCTCGGTTGCGCGGTCCTCACGACGATCGTCACCGGCATGACCGGCGGGCAGCTCGCCACCACCTTCAACGGCATGTTCGTCTCCGACATGATGGCGAGCACGCTCAAGATGTTCACGTACATCGCGGTGGCGCTGTGTCTGGTGTATTCGCGCGTCTACATGGCCGAGCGCGGCCTGTACCGCGGCGAATACTTCGCGCTGGCGCTGTTCGCCACGCTGGGGATGATGGTGATGATCTCCGCCAACCACTTCCTCACGCTCTACCTGGGCCTGGAGCTCATGTCGCTGTGCCTGTATTCCCTGGTCGCCCTCAACCGCGATTCCGCGGTCGCTAGCGAAGCGGCGATGAAGTACTTCGTGCTGGGCGCGATCGCCTCGGGCCTGCTGCTCTACGGAATGTCGATGATCTACGGCGCCACGGGCACGCTCGAGATCACCGAGGTCGCCGCAAGGGCGGCCCGCATCCTGCAGAGCGATGATCCTTCGAATTTGAAGGGAGTGCTCGCCTTCGGGCTGGTGTTCATCGTCTCGGGGCTCGCGTTCAAAGTGGGCGTGGTGCCGTTCCACATGTGGATCCCCGACGTGTACCACGGCGCGCCCTCGGCCGTGACGCTCTTCATCAGCACGGGACCCAAGCTCGCGGCGTTCGCGATGGCGATCCGGCTGCTGGTGAACGCGCTGCAGCCGCTTTCGGGCGACACGCCGCAGTTCCAGAGCGGCTGGCAGGACATGCTCGTCGTCCTGTCGCTGCTGTCCATGGCGATCGGCAATCTCGCCGCGATCGCCCAGAGCAACATCAAGCGCATGCTCGCCTATTCGACCATCTCGCACATGGGCTTCATGCTGCTCGGCCTGCTGTCGGGAATCGTGGGCGGCAATGCGCTCTCGGCGGCGGAGGCCTGGAGCTCGGCCATGTTCTACGCCGTGGTGTACGTGCTGATGAGCCTGGGGTCGTTCGGCATGGTGGTGCTCCTCTCGCGCGCCGGCTTCGAGGCCGAGCGAATCGAGGATTTCAAGGGGCTGAACGCGCGCAGCCCCTGGTTTGCGTTCATCATGCTGCTCCTCATGTTCTCGCTCGCGGGCGTTCCGCCCACCGTCGGTTTCTACGCGAAGCTCGCGGTGCTCCAGGCGGTGCTCGGAGCCGGGCGCGTGTGGCTCGCGGTGGTCGCGGTGCTGTTCGCGCTGGTGGGGACCTTCTACTACATCCGCATCGTCAAGCTCATGTATTTCGACGAGCCGCAGGATGCGGGACGGATCGATGCGAAGCTCGACGTGGGCGTCCTCCTGTCGGCGAACGGGCTTGCGGTCCTCGTGCTGGGCATCCTGCCTCAGCCGCTCATGCAGCTGTGCTTCTACGCGATCAAGGGCCTGTGAAGGATCTCAGCGAGCGCAAGGTCTCGAGCAGGCTGGTCTACGACGGCAAGCTGCTCAAGGTACGCAGCGACACGGTGCGCCTGCCCGACGGAAACACGGCCGAACGCGAATACATCGAGCACCCCGGCGCGGTGGCGGTGATCGCGCTCACCGACGCGGGCGAGCTCGTGATGGAGCGCCAGTACCGCTATCCGCTCGGACGCGACATGATCGAAATCCCGGCGGGCAAGATCGATCCGCACGAAGATCCGTTCGCTACCGCCAAGCGCGAGCTCAAGGAGGAAACCGGATATACCGCAGCACAATGGCGCCACGTGGCGACGATCAACATCGCGATCGCGTATTCGAACGAGCGGATCGAGATCTACCTCGCGAAAGGGCTCAGGCACGAAGGTGCGAAGCTCGACGAAGAGGAATTCCTCGAGGTGTTCACGCTGCCGCTCGCCACGGCGCTCGCCTGGGTGCGCGAGGGAAAGATCACCGACTCCAAGACCGTCGCCGGACTGTTCTGGGCCGAAAAAGTGCTCGGCGGAGAGTGGGCGGAGCGCCCTAAAACCGGTATTTGAATTCGATTCCGCTTTCGCGCGTCCAGTTTGCGGGCTCGAGGCCGGCCTGGCCCAGCCCGACCGGTTGCACGTCGGAATCCTTGATGTTCCAGTAGTGCATCCAGGCTCCGAACGCCACGTGATCCTTTTCGACCATCAGGTAGGCGCGGGACCCGTAGCCGTGCCTCTGAGTATTGGTCACGTCGTTGAAGCCGACGTTCGCGTCGCCGAGCCGGGATCTCTGCTTTCCGAGCAGGAAGATGTCCGCCTCGACCGTAGGAGCGAGAACCCAGCGGTTGCCGAGATCGAAGCGAATCGTCACGCCGAGCGGCGCGTACAGATAGTTGGAGTAACGCCGGTAACCCGCCCGGTTGGTCGATGTGTAGCCCCTCGAGTCGTTGTAGAGATGGCGATAGCCGAAACCGAGATAAGGCGAGAACGAGACGCCGCTCCCCGTGGGAAAATCCATGCCGGCAACGGCTCGCGTCTCGATGATCAGGTCGGGCACGGAATCCTGGGTGCCCGAGCCCTGGTACTTGAGCGAGCCGTAGGACTCCCGGCCATCCACCCTGAAGAACATG
>Ga0209234_1000917_pt1 | contig 10741 bp, 7 predicted proteins | sample GraSoi013_1_20cm_2_FD_185816 | JGI IMG/M metagenome (GOLD analysis project Ga0209234, IMG submission 185816) | Grasslands soil microbial communities from the Angelo Coastal Reserve, California, USA - Sample 08_20_2013_1_20cm (SPAdes) (version 2) | ecosystem: Environmental > Terrestrial > Soil >... | reverse complement strand
AGCGCTGGAACTGCTTGGACTTGCTGAGGTCGAATTCGAAATAGTTCCGCTCCCCGCGCTTCTGCAGCACGATCAATTCCTCATGAGTCTTGGCGATCGAACCGTTCAATTCGTCCTTGGTTGAACTTAGACTTCCTTCCAGGTCCGCGCGGTTCTTGGCCACGAGATCCTGCGTCTCTTTCAACTCCTTTTGCTGATCGTCGATGCGCGCCTGGAGTTCTTTGAGCCTCTTGCTTTCCGACGGGCCCTTCTTGCCAGAGGCGGCCTTGGTCGCGACCGCGTGCGCTTTGGCCTGCTCCGCAGCTTGCTGCGCAGCAGTCATGTCATTCAACTTCGCCGTTACCGCGCTCAACTGGCCCTGCATCTCGCCGATCGTGGCATTCGACATGGACTGTTGCGCGGTCAAATGACCAACTAGAATCTGCTGCCGGTAGCCGTAACCGAGAGCTATCCCGGTCACAACGACGAGAGCAATGACAGCCACGAGCAGCCACCGATTGGCACCGAAGGCTGCAAACCCCGTTTCCTTGCTGCTTTCATTTTCTTCGAAATGTTCCGCCATCGTTTTTCTCCTCAATCTCGTACTCTAGGGGTTCGACCAGCACGGAGCAATCACCGCAGCCCGGTCGGAACCAATCTTGCGCGTCTCCACGTTCTCGTGTCTATTCTCGTGCACCGGCGCAACAGCCCCGTTTTTTCAGAAGCAATCGAAGCACCGAGCGCCGAGAAAGCGGCCCGTTGTTAAGTCCTCTGTTGTCAAGAAACAAGAGCGAGTTATAAAGCTCCTCCAAACTATTGTTAGTACTAGTCCTGGTATTTTTTTCCCTATGTTCGGAGCGACTTTCTCTAAACGCGGCGCTCACTTGACTGGATGAATTCTCTCGCCATCGCGTTGCTCCATTCCCTTCGCTGTGCTAGCATCCGCCTCGTCAGGAGACCGGACCAGGGATTATTCGTCGGACCTTCGCCCCCGCCCCACGGGGACCCAGGTGCAGCGGCCACGCTCTCCTCCCTCAATTTCAACTTGCCAGGCGCCGGCCCGCGCCATTTCCATCGCACGGACCTCGCCTTCTGGAGGTTTGCATGAAGAGCTATCTCACCAAGGACATCCGAAACGTCGGCATTGTAGGCCACGGCGGCACCGGCAAGACGCAACTGGTGTCGTCGTTACTCTTCACCGCGGGCATGACTCCGCGCTGGGGAAAAGTTGCGGAAGGCACCACCCCCACCGACTGGGACGAAGAAGAAATCGCCAGAAAAATCTCCATTCAAACCGGTCTCGCCCATGCCGAATGGCCCGCCACCCCGACGGGACCCTCCGGTTCTTCCGAAAAAGTCAAAATTAATTTGGTCGACCTCCCAGGCTATTCCACTTTCATCACCGAAGCGAAAGCCTCTCTGATCGCCGCTGATGCCGCCCTCATCACCGTTGACGCCCACGTCGGCTCTCAGGTGACCACTGAAAAAGTTTGGGACTATTGCACCGAGTACGACATTCCCCGCGCTTTCGTTCTCACCTGGATGGACCGCGAGCTCTCGAGCTTTGAGCGCTCCATGGAATCTCTCGAACAAGTGTTCGGCCGCAACGTCGTCGCTCTCCAGTTGCCGATCGGCGCGGAAAGAGGTTTCCGTGGCGTCATCGATCTGGTGGCCATGAAAGCTCACCTTTACAATCCCGATGGTGACGGCAAACCTTCCATCGAAGAGATTCCCGCCGCTCTTGCTGGCGACGCCAAAGAAGCTCACGAAAAACTCGTCGAGATGATCGCCGAAGGCGACGACGAAATGATGGAAGAGTTTTTCCGCGAAGGCACCATTCCCATCCACGATCTGATCCCCGCCGTTCGCAAAGCCATCGTTGCAGAAAAGATTTTCCCGGTCTTGATGGTCTCCGCGCTTCGCAACATCGGTACCGCCAGCCTGCTCACTTTTCTTGCCGATGCGTTCCCGCACCCCGATGAGCACGCCCAGGTGGGCTTCAAAGACCCCGGTGGCAAGGGCGACCGCCTCGAGCGCAAGTACGATGACGGCCAGCCGCTCTCTCTCTTTGTCTTCAAAACGCTCGCCGATCCTTTCGCCGGCCGCATCAACTACTTCAAGGTAAAGAGCGGAATCCTGAAAAATGACGCCACTCTTACCAATTACAATCGCAACATTCCGGAACGCTTCCAGCATATCCAGGTCGTTCAAGGCAAGCAACTCATCGAAGTCGGCGACCTTCGCGCCGGAGATATCGGCGCCATCGCCAAACTGAAGGAAACGACCACCGGCGAAACTCTTGGCGACAAAGTTTCGCCCATCTTTTACTCACCCGCGCAGCTTCCCGAGCCCTCCATTACCTTTGCCATCGAGCCGAAAACCCGCGCCGATGAAGACAAGATCGGCGTCTCCATTCATAAAATTCTGGAGGAAGATCCCGCACTCCGTTTCTCCCGCGATCCGCAAACCAAGGAATTTCTCCTGGCCGGTTCCGGCCAGCAGCATATCGAAGTCGTCGTCGCCAAGCTACACAAGCGCTACCATGTCGACCTCACTCTCAAACCACCCAAAGTCCCGTACCGCGAAACCATTCGCGGCAAAGCCGACGTCGAAGGCAAGCATAAAAAACAGTCCGGTGGCCACGGTCAATTCGGCGTATGCCGCATCAAAATGGAGCCGGTTGAGCGCGGCAAGGGTGTCGAGTTCGTCGACGACGTCTTTGGCGGCGCCATCCCCAAGAACTGGATTCCCTCCGTCGAGAAAGGCATCCGCGACGCCGCTGCCCGCGGCTTCCTGGCGGGATTCCCCGTTGTGGACTTCCGCGCCATCCTCTACGACGGCAAATATCACGATGTCGACTCGTCGGACATGGCATTCAAAATTGCAGGTTCGCTGGCCTTCAAGGAAGCCATGAAGCAGGCGCGCCCCGCGCTCCTCGAACCCGTCATGCATGTCGAAGTCTACGCTCCCGACCAATACTCCGGCGACCTGATGGGTGACCTCAGCGGCCGCCGCGGCCGGATCGCTGGCAGCGAAAGCCGCGGCCACAACGTCATCATCAAAGCGCAGGTGCCCTTCGCGGAAATGCTCACCTACGCCAACGACCTCATCTCAAAAACACAGGGCCGTGCCACCTACTCCATGGAGTTTTCGCACTACGACTACGTGCCCAACGAACTTGCGGAAAAAGTTATCGCCGCCCATAAGGCCGCCCACGGCGAACAACTCGTCGAAGAAGAAGCCTAGTTGCTATTTCTTTTCCTCATTGTACAGGCTCGGCTCTTTCCTAGGACCGTTGCACCTCCTTTGCAGCGAAACCGCGACCACCCACGATCCTGATTACTGATGCTGTAAATGGCCCCTTAAATTGTCTGGCCAGCGCATCAGAAAGTGGTATGTTCAGGCCTGTTTGTTGGTTCCCCCTGTGGGGCCCCTGGAAAACAAACGTTTAGATGCGGCTTGTCCGGCCCAGCGCCAAGGAAACGCCTTCTAAATGGAGAAGAGCACATGCGCATTTTGCTGTACAACCCCGACAACGGGGTCACTCGTAATTTCATGCCCCATCTTTGGATGTTCCTGCTCCAGTCGCTGACTCCAGACGGCCACGAAGTAGTGCTGATTGACGGCAACGCGCAACCTATGGATGAAGCCGGCATCGCCCGTTTTGTGCGCGAACAAAATATCGGACTTGTCGGGATCGGCGCGATGACCCGCATGATCGCCAAGGCCTACCGCATGGCCGATGCAATCCGCGCCGTTGGCGTGCCGGTGGTGATGGGCGGACCTCACGTCACGGAAGAAGCCGACGAAGCCCTCGGTCGAAACGGCGGCCCGCGCCATGCCGACGCTGTAGCTCTCGGTGAAGCCGATGAAACCTGGCCAAAAATTGTCGAGGATGCCGCGCGCGGCCAGCTCAAGGATATTTATGCACCGGTGGATGACTTCGGCCAGGAGCGCAAACCCAGTCTCAAAGAATATCCGGCGATTCCCTGGGACAAAATAAATCTCGACCAGTTTAATCTCGTTCCAAGAATGGCCAAGCGCACGCTCCAGCGTATCAGTGATGGCTGGGGCACATTTCGCATCATTCCGATGGAGTCCGGGCGCGGCTGTCCTTATGGCTGCGAGTTCTGCACGGTAACCGGCTTTTTTGGCGACTCCATCCGCTTTCGCACCAACGAAAGCGTGGTGAATGAGCTACTCCTGTTGAAAGCTCGGGCCAGAAGGGAAGGCGGCCAGATTGCCGTCTTCTTCATCGACGATAATTTCGCCATCAACATCAAACGCACCAAATCCCTGCTGCGCGACATTATCGCGGCCGGCGCCCAGGTGCACTGGGTCGCGCAGATCAGCGCCAATCTGTTGCGCGATGAGGAACTCGTGGACCTCATCGCCGCCTCCGGAGGGAAGTGGGTCTTCATCGGCATGGAATCCATCGACCCTACAAACCTTGCCGACGTAAACAAGGGCTTCAACAAACCGGGTGAGTACGCCGCCGTGCTCCAGAGGCTCGCGCAGCGCAACGTTTACGCCATCACGTCCTTTATTTTTGGCATGGACAACGACACTGTGGGTGTCGCGGAGCGCACCCTTAAAGAGATTCATACTTGGCCCGCTGGCCTGCCTATCTTTGGTTTGCTCACCCCTTTGCCCGCGACACCGCTTTACAAAAGGCTGGAGGCCGCCGGGCGGTTGACACGTCCGAAGCACTGGCAAGAGTTCATCCCGTTTGAGATGGCCCACACGCCGCTGAAGATGACCATTGCGGAAGCTCACGCCGAGGTGAAAGCGGGGTGGGCTCAGGCGTACAGCCCCGAAGCCATGGCGCAAGCTGTCGATTCTCTAAAGGACAAGCCGTTGGGCTATCGGATAAACATCTTCATCGCCCGCTTGTGTTTCCGAGGAATCTATTTCCCCCAAATGGGTCGTTTGGCGTGGCTGAAATTGATTTATCAAAATCGCCGTACCATCGCGAGTCTCGTCAAGGAGGGTTTGTCCACCTGGCGCGGCCGGCCCACCAACCCTGTTGCCAACGGAAGCCTCCAAACCGGAGTCGGTGCCACGTAGCAAATTCTTGTCAAGTTCAAAATCCGGAGGCACCTACAGGCGGTGCATCGGCGGTGACAATCTTCCTGTAGGGGCGTAGCATGCGGCGCCCCAGCTTGGTGAGTTTGACCCGTCGATGCAAAGCGCGCGCTCCGCTGCGCTCGCAAGCCCTCATGGATAGTGTCCGCGAACCGGTCACAACCGCGAAGTGCGTCGCTACATCAACTCTTCGATGAACGAGCGGGCCACGTGGGGGGGCACATTCGGGTCAAGATGGACCAGCGGGCCTTCGTTCAACACTGGCTCCGCGCCGTGGAGGGTGGGAACGTCGGTACGCTCGAAGAATTTCCCAATCGGGATCTCATCGCCCCAAAGCAGCGATTTCTCCATCGCCGCCGTCCAGACAGCCGCGTCGTAACCAGCGTCATCTTCAAGCTTCTTCACGCGCGGACGGAACCACTGGTAGGTATTGTCGTGATTATACGTGACGCAGGGGCTGAAGACGTCCAGGAACGAGAATCCAGGATGCTCGATACCTTGCTTGATTAGTTCAGTGAGATGCTTCTGTTCGCCGCTGTAGCCACGCGCGACATAGGTGGCGCCCGCGGCTAGCGCAAGGGAAATGGGGTTGATCGGTGCTTCGATGTTGCCGAAGGGCATACTTTTCGTCTTCATCCCCACGCGGCTTGTCGGTGAAGTCTGGCCCGTAGTTAGGCCGTAGATCTGGTTGTCCATCACGATATAGAGCAGGTCAACGTTGCGGCGCATCGAGTGGACGAAATGGTTCCCGCCGATCCCGAAGCCGTCCCCGTCGCCACCCGTCACCAGTACCGTGAGTTCATGATTGGCAAGCTTCAGACCGGTGGCCACCGCCAGGGCACGGCCGTGCAGGGTGTGCATGCCATAGGTATTCATGTACCCGGGAAAGTTGGAGGAACATCCGATGCCGCTGATGGTGACGACGTTATGGTTAGGTATGCTCAGTTCGACCAGGGCTTTCTGAACGGCAGCGAGCACGCCGAAATCGCCGCATCCGGGACACCAGTCGGGATCGACTTTGCCTTTCATGTCTGCCATGGTCAGTTGACTGGCACGCTGTACGCTTGTCGCCATCGGCGTTTCCTCCTCAGACCATAATCTCGTGCATGGGAACGGAGAGTTTCGTCTGCCCGGCGAGTTGTTCTTTCACTGCCTCCACAATATGGTGCGGCATGAAGGGTTCGCCGTCGTATTTGCGGATGTGGCCGTTTGGCACGAAGCTGGTTTCGCTGCGCAGATAGCGCGCGAACTGGCCGCTGTAGTTGTTCTCCACGATGATGGTGTGGCGCGAGTCTTTCAGAATTTCGAGAATCGCATCGCCATGCAACGGCACAAGCCAACGGATCTGCAGCTGATTCGCCGAGATTCCTTCATCATTGAGAATCTCGCAGGCTTCCTCGATTACACCTTTCGTCGAACCCCAGCCGATCAAGGTAACATCGGCGTCGCGAGGACCCGACAGCGTTGGCGGCGGCACTGCGGCCTCAATTCCGGCCACCTTGCGCATGCGCTTTTCCATCATGGCGCGGCGCTTGATCGGATTGGTGAATTCGTCGCTGATCAGCACGCCGTCCTCCATGTGTTCGTCCGTCGCAACCGTGTGGATATGGCCGGGAACACCGGGAACAGCGCGCGGTGAAATGCCGCTGTCGGTGATCTTGTAGCGCTTGTATCCTCCGTTCGTGGTACCCGCGGCAGGCGATCCGTTAGTACTTATAAGTTCCCCACGGTCGATGCCCGGGCTGAAATCCAGATCTTTCGGATGGACACTAAGGCGGCCCTCGGAAAGCAAGAGATCGCAAAGCACCAGACCGGGGCACTGGAACCGGTCGGCAAGGTTGAAGATCTCAGGGATAAGCTGGAAGCAATCGCCGATGTCCAGCGGAGCTGCGATCACTCGCGGATAATCGCCAAAAGCCGCGCCGAGCATCTGCCAGAGGTCGCCTTGCTCGGTCTTCGTGGGAACGCCTGTGGACGGGCCGGCTCGCTGGCAGTTGATCACCACCACCGGGGTTTCGATCATCGCGGACATGCCCAGGCCCTCGCTCATCAAGGCGAATCCGCCGCCCGATGTAGCGCACATGGCGCGGACGCCGGCATGAGCCGCGCCGATCGTCATGTTGATCACGCCAATCTCGTCCTCCACCTGGCGCACCATGATCCCCGCTTTGCGCGCGTGCGCCGCCATCCAGTGCAGCACGCCGGTCGAAGGACTCATCGGGTAGGCACAATAGAATTTCACACCAGCTGCCGCCCCGCCCATGGCCATCGCGATATTCCCGCTCATGATCGCGTATCGATTCTCCGTCTTGGGCATCGGATTCGGAAAATCCGTAAAGTGAGCCGCCGCATAATCGTAGCCGGCCCGCGCGACTTCAACGTTTTCGCCCACTACGGCATCGCCTTTTTTCTTGAACTGTTCTCGAAGAACTTCCTCCAATGCCGGGAAGCCGATACCGATCATGTGAAGGCCGGCGCCGACCGCCAGCGTGTTCTGCGCAACTTTATTTCTGGTGATGTCGGCTAACTCCGAAACCGGAAGAGGGCAAAGCTGTACGCCGCTAGCCGCAGCGCCTGGCTTAATCGTGTCCGAATTATAGATGCATGCCGCGCCCGCAGTGAGCAGCCGCAAGTGCCGATCCATGGTGTCCTGATTTAGGGGAATCAGGAGATCGATACGGTCACCCATGTTAGTGATCTTTTCCGTGCCCGATCGAATCGTCAGTAAGGTGTGGCCGCCGCGAATGATGGATTGGTAGGCGTTGTAAGCGTTAAGGTGCAGGCCCCGCCGGCTGAAAATCTTTGCGAAAATGTCACCCGGCGTGGCAACACCCTGTCCGGCCGCGCCTCCGATACCGATAGCGAAGGTCTGCTTCATGGCACCCTCTCTAGCTCCAGAGCCGGCCTACCCACAAAGTCCCAGCGCTCGGCCGGGCTCACATCAAGGTTTGTAATTCCGCGATAGAGACTCTTCCTCCGAATGACCAGTTGGCTTTTCCAGTCAGCCGGAGTATACACCCAATTCTTCCGTATATTCTCGCCACGCAGAGATTTAGCACGGCTGCTCGGACTCGGTTTAGCACAGCGCATGGAGGGGAGGCGAAGGCCCCATCGCAGCGATTCGTCCAGCGAACTTCGATCCCGCCCAAAGTTCCGCTTTGCGGCGCCCTTTCGAGAGGTGCCGTTAGAGGTGCCGTTAGACCGGCCCTTGCATCCGCCATGGCCTAGACGTAAGATTCCCTCCCCAACCACATCGAGCATCATAGCCATTCGGCAGGATGGTGACTCATCACGCCTGCCATTCATGGCTCTCAAGGAGGTCCCCGGCATGCCCATCACCAAGGAATTGACCATGCGCATGGACAATCGTTCTGGATCGCTCGGAAAAGTCTGCCGCTCGCTCGCCGACCAGGGCATAAACATCCTGGCTTTTCAATCGATTCCTTCGGAGAGAACGATTCTCGTGTGCATCGTCGTCGATAAACCGGCAGCTGCGGAAGCCGTCCTGGAGAAGGAACGGATAACATACACAGAAGGGGAAGTGGTTCAAGTCAAGCTTCCGCACACGCCTGGCGAGCTGGCACGCGCTGCCTCCAAACTGGGCGACGCCAATATCAACATCAACTACGCGTACTGCGGTGTTGAGCCAAGTACGAATTCGCCGTTGGTGATTTTTGGGGTGACGGAAGTAGGCCGCGCCGCGTCAATTTTGGACCAATCTGTTGCGGCCGCAGCCGCTATGTAGAACCACAATTGGACATCTCCTTCGCGCAAGCGAGCGGGACTCTGCTTCGCAATGATAGAAGCAATCAGGGCGCCGCCAGTTTTCTGCTCCCTCTCTGTGACATGCCAGCGCACCCAAAGGCACAACACCGCCCAGATATCGCAGGCCATGGGAAAGAAGAACTCCGAGGGAACGCTGGAGCGATACCAAAACATGCCAACCAGGAATTTCAAAGCTCCGGCCATCACATCCATCCAACTGATACTCATGTTGTCCTCCAATTGTTTACGAACGGGCCGCGCGCTTCCTTGATTTGGAAGCTTTGCGAGCCATTTCCGCGATCCACTTGCGCTCCGCGTGAACCTGCGAAAGATAAAAGCGCAAGAGGGAATGCCCCCACGCGTCGGCGTTCATGGCCGCCATGGTGGTCTTGATCTTCTCAAGGCGTTCCTGACGCCGGGCGAGCCAGCGGGCGCGCTCGGCGAGAATGTTTTCGCGCGCCTGGCGTTCGAGCATGGAGAAGAGGCCGACGCGGACGCGAAACTCATTTTCAGAAGACGCCTCTTTTTCGGTGAAACGTGACAACCGCTGGAGCAATTCAAGTCTTCCCTTGGAGGTGAGCGTGTAGAGATCGCGCTTTTGTCCGCGTTCCCCGCCGGTAGTGCGTTTGGTGACCCAGGAGTTTTCGACAAAGCGGCGGAGGAGAGGATAGACGAGATTGTTGTGCATGTCCTCGTGGCCGGCCATGAAGCCGGCGAGTTTCTTGAGGGCGTAACCGTGTTGAGGGCCTTCCATGAGGGCAGCGAGAAGGATTAGATCATTCATGACACTGTCAGTATTGTACTAATGGAGGGACGTTGGCAAGGGCCTGCCGGGCACCAAATTGGCGCTTGCCGAGCCACCAACGGGGTGCAAAATGGAATGCATTATGAAGAACAAATCAGCGCGCAAACTCGGCCCGCAGACACAAGCCATTCACGGCGGCGAACCCAACCGCCGCGGCGTCAACGGCCCCATCGTCACGGAGATTATTCGCTCTTCCACTTTTACTTTTTCTTCCACGGAGGAAATGAAGCTCTGGGCCGAGGGGAAAAACAAGGCCTACATCTACACACGCTACGGCAATCCCACGCTCTCCGTCGCGGAAAAGAAAATCGCCGCGCTCGAAGGCGCCGAAGCCGCCGTGGTCACCTCTTCTGGCATGGCGGCCATTTCCTCCGCGCTCCTTGCTGCGCTGAAATCCGGCGATGAAGTGATCTCCACCGCACAACTGTATGGTGGATCGTACCGTTTGATGCGCGACGTTTTCCCCAACATGGGTATCACCGTCCGCCACGTCGGAACCGATCTCGCAGGCATGGAAAATCTCGTCACGCCGCGTTCGAAAGTTCTTTACGTCGAAACGCCCACCAACCCCACGCTTCGGCTCGTCGATATTCACAAAGCCGTGGCCTTCGCCAAGAAACACAAACTTGTCTCCATCATCGACAACACTTTCGCGACGCCAGTCCTGCAGAACCCCATCGCGCTTGGCTATGACATGGTCGTTCACAGCGCCACAAAAGCTCTTGCTGGCCACTCCGATATCATCGCCGGCGTCGCCGTCGGCAATTCGAATTGGATGAAGCGCGTTCGCCAAATGATTATCTACCTGGGCGGCTCGATGGACCCGGGCGCGGCGTATTTGCTGATTCGCGGCATCAAGACTCTCGGCGTTCGAATCGAGCGCCAGTGCGAAAACGCCATCGCCGTCGCCAAGTTCCTGGAGAAACATTCGAAAGTGGAGCGCGTGCACTATCCCGGCCTGAAGTCGCACGCGGATCACAAACTCGCCCGGAAGCAGATGCGGGGATTCGGGAGCATGATGGCGTTCGACTTGAAGGGCGGACTGCCTGCGGCGCGGCGCTTCTGCGATCGCGTGCGACTATTCCTTCTTGCGGCGAGTCTTGGTGG
>Ga0209234_1000915_pt1 | contig 10746 bp, 5 predicted proteins | sample GraSoi013_1_20cm_2_FD_185816 | JGI IMG/M metagenome (GOLD analysis project Ga0209234, IMG submission 185816) | Grasslands soil microbial communities from the Angelo Coastal Reserve, California, USA - Sample 08_20_2013_1_20cm (SPAdes) (version 2) | ecosystem: Environmental > Terrestrial > Soil >... | reverse complement strand
GTGGCCGCCAGCACGATCCTATGATGGATCGGGTCCACCTCCAGCACCTTCAGCTCCACCGCCTGTCCTTCTTTGACGGCGTCCGCCGGGTTCTGGATGTCCGCGATGCCGAGCTGCGACATCGGTACAAAGCCCTCGATGTCGTGCCCCAGGTCGACCACGACCCCCTTGTCCATCAGCCGCAGCACGCGACCCCGCAGGTCGGTGCCCACCGGGTACGTCTCGCCGATGCGGAGCCAGGGATCCTCCTGCGCTTGCTTCAGCCCCAGCGAGATGCGCTTGTTCTCGGCGTCCACGTTGAGGATCAGCACCTCGACCTCGTCCCCCTTCTTCACGACTTCGGAGGGATGCTGCACCCGCTTGGTCCACGACATGTCGGAGATGTGGATCAGGCCGTCGATGCCCGGCTCGATCTCGACGAAGGCGCCGAATGACGTCAGGTTGCGGACCTTGCCCGAGAGGCGGGTCCCGACCGGATACTTCTGCGGCAGCGCCATCCACGGGTCCTCCTCGGTCTGTTTCATGCCGAGGGAGACCTTTTCTTCGGTCTCGTCCACTTTCAAGACGACGGCTTCTATCGTTTCGCCGATGGACACGATCTTCGACGGGTGCCGCACGTTGCGGGTCCAGCTCATCTCGGAGATGTGGACCAGGCCTTCGATGCCCGGCTCGAGCTCGACGAACGCGCCGTAGTTCGTGATCGACACGACCTTCCCCTGCACGCGCGTGCCCACGGGATACTTCGCGGCCACGTTCTTCCAGGGGTACGCCTGCAGCTGCTTCAGGCCCAGGCTGATGCGCTCGCGCTCCCAATCGATGTCGAGCACCTTCACCTCGACCTCCTGCCCGATGCGCACCATCTCCGACGGATGCGACACGCGCCCGTAACTCATGTCGGTGATGTGCAGCAGGCCGTCCACGCCGCCCAGGTCGATGAACGCGCCGAAATCGGTGATGTTCTTCACGATCCCCTTCCGCACCTGACTGACCTGCAGCTCCTTCATGAGGACGTCGCGCTTGGTCTTGCGCTCCGCTTCGAGCAGCACGCGCCGGCTCACCACGATGTTGCGGCGGCGCTTGTTGAGCTTGATGATCTTGAACTCGAAGCTCTGGCCCAGCAGCTCGTCGATGTTGGGCACCCGGCGCAGCGCGATCTGGCTGCCGGGGAGGAAGGCATCCACACCCATCAGGTCCACCACCACCCCGCCCTTGATCTTCTTGACCAGTGTGCCCGACACCGCCTCGTCCTTCTCGTGGGCCTCGCGGATCCGCTCCCACACCCGCATGAAGTCGGCCTTCTTCTTCGAGAGGACCACGGCGCCTTCCTGGTCCTCGAGATGCTCGAGGAAGACTTCGACCTCGTCGCCCTCCTTGAGCGACTTCGGATCCTTGAACTCGTCGATCGCGACAGCACCCTCCGACTTGAACCCGACGTCGAGAATGACGGCGGTATCGGTCACGCGCAGCACTTTCGACTTGACGATCTCGCCTTCTTCGATGTTGGAGAGCGTCCCCTCGTACAGCTCCGTCATCTTTGCGATTTCGTCCGAGGAGTATTCCTCGTGGAGATCGTGTCGGACGCGCAGTTGGGAGTGGGGGGCGGCGGGAGTGTCGGGTTTCGACTCGGGTTTCGACTCGGGCAGGCTTTCGGTATCCACCAGCATTCCGTACACCGGTTTGGTTGTGAGTTTGGACGCTCAGACCCCGCACGTGAGCCGGGCCCGGGAACGCGAAGCCCGAATACTAGCCGAGGCGCCGTTCCCGCGCCAGCGCCACGACCCGATCGGCCTGCTGCTCGAGCGACAGGTCCGTGGTATCGAGCAGGACCGCGTCCGCGGCGGCCCGCAGCGGGGCCACCGGGCGGGTGGAGTCCGCATGGTCCCGCGCGGCGAGGGCTTTGGCCTCCCGGGCCAGCTCGGCCGGGTCGATCCGCGAGCCCCGCTGGGCCAGGCGGCGGCGGGCCCGCTCCTCCGGGCTGGCGGTGAGGAACACCTTCACGGGGGCGTCCGGAAACACCACCGTCCCGATGTCCCGGCCGTCCACCACGACCCCGCGGGGAACGCCGGAGACGGCGTCCCGCTGCCGCACGTTCACCCAGTTCCGGACTTCGCGAATCGCGGCGATCGCGGACACGTGGCGCGTCACGCGCTCCGATCGGATCGCCTCCTCCACGTCCACCCCGGCGACCGCCGGCCGGAACACGTCATCCACCAGCACCAGGCGCACCGGCAAGTCCTCAGCGAGTGCCACGATCTGCTGCGGCGACCACCCGTCCCCCTTCCCCCGTCCCTCTTCCCCGAGGTTGTCGAGCACCGCCAGCGTGACGGCCCGATACAGCGCCCCCGAGTCGAGATGCGCCCAACCGAGCCGGCGGGCCACCGCCGCAGCCGTGGAGCTCTTGCCGGACGCCGCTGGACCATCGATCGCGATCACCCGCAGTGTCACATTCCCCGTTTCACGTTTCCCGTTGCCCGAATGCTCCGCAAGTCGCCGAAGAAGCGGGGATAGCTGATCGCGACCGAGGCTCGTTCCGAGAGCCGCACGTCGGCCCCCGGCACCGTCCCGAGCACCGCGAAAGCCATCGCCAGACGGTGATCGCGCGCGGTGTCGACCCGACCGCGCGGGGGCCGGGTCGTGCCACACACGAACAGGTCATTGCCGCGCGCCTCGGCTTCGACTCCCAGCGCGCGCAGGTTCGCCGCGATCAGCTCGAGGCGGTTGCTTTCCTTGACCCGCAGCTCGCCCACCTCGCGGAACACGGTCTCGCCCGCGGCGCGGCTGGCCAGCACGGCCAAGAGCGGCACTTCGTCCACGAGCGTCGGCACCTCGGCCGCGCCGACGTCGGTGCCGCGCAGCGCCCCGCCTGACGGCCGCACCACGAGATCGGCCACCGGCTCTCCCCCCGAGTCCCGGAGATTCACCCGCTCGACGCGCGCACCCATGCGCGCGAGCACCACCAGGAAGCCCGTCCGCGTGGGGTTCACGCCCACGTTCTCGATCACGAGCTCTCCGCCTTCGGCGAGCACCGCGGCCCCGGCGAGAAAGGCCGCGGACGAGGCATCGCCCGGCACGGACAGCTGGAACGCCGGCACGATGGAACGAGCGCCGGGCTCGTACACGATCGCGCCGCCCCGCTCGTGGAGCCCGAGGCCGAGATGCGCGAACAGGCGCTCGGTGTGATCGCGCGATCGATAGGGCTCGCGGATCGTGACGGCAACGCTTCCGGTCAGTCCGGCCAACAGCAGCGCGCTCTTGATTTGCGCGCTCGCGACGGGCGTCGTGTAGGTCAAGGCGTGGAGCCGGCCGCCGCGGATCGTGAGCGGGAGCGAATCGCCGTGCCGCTCGGAGATCTCGGCGCCCATCGTGCGCAACGGCTCGGTCACCCGCCGCATCGGGCGGCGGCGCAGCGACGCATCTCCGGTGAGCGTGGCCGCGAAGCGCTGGCCCGCGAGCATGCCGAGGATCAGGCGGGCCGTGGTGCCCGAGTTGCCGCAATTCAAGCGCGATGCCGGAGGCATGATGCGGGAGACGTGAACCCGCACCGTCGCCCCGTCGCGGATGGACGAGATGTCCGCCCCGAGTTGCCGCAGTACTCGGGCCGTGCTCTTCACGTCGGCGCCGGTGAGCAATCCGTCGAGCTGGCTCGTGCCGCGGGCCAGCGCCGCGAGCATGAGCGCGCGGTGGGAGATGCTCTTGTCGCCGGGCGGCCGGAGCGTGCCCCGCACCTTCACGGGTCGAGTCTCCGGCGCCAGTCGGCGGCGCGCGCCAGCCAGCTCGTGAGGGCGGCCGCGTCACCCGCCTCGAGCGCCCGCTCCAGCTGCCCCAGGGGCTCCTCCAGCGCACGCAGCGCCGGGAGCAGCTGATCCCGGTTCATGAGGAAGATTTCCGTCCACAGCGTGGCGTCGCTCGCGGCGAGGCGGGTGGCATCGCGCGCGCCGGGGCCGAAGCTCGCCCCCGGCGGCGACGCGTCGGCAAGGTAGTGGGCGAGCAGCGAGGCGACCGCCTGCGGCAGATGGCTCGTGAGGGCGACCTGGCAATCGTGCTGCGCGGCGTCGATCATCACCGGGTGGGCCTCGAGCACGCTCTCCCAGAAGTGCGCCACTTCGCGGGCGGCGCCGTCGCCGTCGCGCGTCGGAGTGACGTAGACGACGGCGTCTGTGAACAAGCCGAGGCGGGCCGCGGCGAAGCCGCGGGCGTGGGTGCCGGCGAGCGGGTGGCCGCCCGCGAAGCGCGATCCGAGGCCCAGCTCCTGGGCCCGCGCCACGATCGCCCGCTTCACGGAGCCCACGTCGGTGATCACCACACCGGCGGCGACGTGCGGTTGCAGCGCGTCGAGCAGCGCCAGGTTCGCGGCGGGCGGGGCGGCCAGGATCAACAGCTCTACGGCGCGGGCCACGTCCGCCGCCCGGGGCGGGGCGTCGTCGATCGCCCGGTGTTGCGCGGCCGTGGCGCGCTCGGCCGGGTCGGGAGACCAGCCGAGTACCGTGGCGATCCCGGCGCGTTTCGCCTGGAGGGCGAGCGAGCCGCCGATCGCGCCGAGGCCGAGGATGCCGAGGGTGGAGGGGCGCACGGCGTGGAAACTAGCGGCAGCGCGCGGGGCCGTAAATGAGAGCGGCGGTGTGCGTACCCGCACATACCGCCGCTCGCCAAACGATGGTTGCGTCCGATGCCCGAGACTATGGGTTCAGCTCAACATTGTCGATTACCTGGATGTAGCCCGTCATGTTAAAGACGACGCGCTGGATTCCAGCATCGCTGCTCACTTCCACCCTGCGCCAGGCCGAGGACCCGATCACGGTTCTACTGATCTGTTCCTGCGGAACCGGCGTTTCGCTCCCGACAGGAAAAACGTTGATGGGCACACCAGCGCCCTCCGGGGACACTTTCCAGTCGAAGCTTACAGTGTGTGGGTAGGGAGCATGTAGCGTCATGGTAAGGTGGCCACTGATGCCTACGTGTGGTTCACTTTCAGTCAGTGCGCTAGTGACGAAGTGGTTGGCAAGATTGGACGGATCTCCGTATACAACGCCATTCCCGTCCCCTAGAGTCGCGCCGGTGAGCACGTTATCAAATGTCTCGTAGGCGAACTCCACACCGCGATCGAGGAACTCCGTCGTCACACTGCAGCGAGTGCACGCAGGTTGACCATTCGGGTACGTCTCGAAGGTGATTGCCGGTGAGACGGTGAAGGTGGTTCCTTGAGCTCCAATGTTGAACTGAATTCCCATCTGACCCGGTGTCATCACGTCCTTATCAAACTCAAAGACGACCGCGTGGTATGAGCCGGGTGCCAGGGTCAAGCCAGCTAGTGTCGCGTGACGGGTGGTACTGGATACAACCATCTCGCCCGTCGCGCTGCCGGTGAGTCGAGTGGGATTCACCCGGACCAGGAATGACTTCGCTGCTGAAGACGCCGTCCAGTCGATACTTACCTGACTGGTGCCCACCGCCACGTTCGTGATGGCTGGCGCCTCCAGGGTAGAACCGGCGTCGATGGAGAAGGTCCCGTCGCGCGTAATGTCGCCGCCAGACCCCTGCGCAGTGTATGTACCCGACACCGGGCCGGTAAAAGTCCAGCAAATTGAGCGCGTGCTCGCGGTCCCAGTGGGCTGATAGCGACTGCAGGTGAACGAGCCGTTCCCGTTCCAGCCCTGTGGGCCGTGGATGAGCGCTTGGTCGATTCTCCCGCCTGGAGCGCTCGGGTCATAGAGGAACGCCGTCCCGATCAGCCCAAATTCCCGGTCGAAATATGTTCCCCCGACGATTGAGAGCGCACTAACGTTGAACGGCGCGCTCGTCGCTGAAACGGGGATCGCCCGGGGGCCGATGAAGTCCGAGCTTATGGCGTCCGCAACCAGCGTATAGCCTGTCCCCACGTTGTTGATGTTGAGATCCTCAAACCTGGCAATGCCAAGAGCGGGGTCTCGCGTCGTCGTTCCACCGAGCGTGCCCCCGCCAGGATTGGCACCGATTTTGAGCTGAATCCTGTTCAGAATTCCGGGGGCTACGACGTTGCCGTCCGACCCGGGGGTCATGTACGCGACCTCCACAGCCGGCATTATGGTGGGGCTGGGGGGCGTACTACTGGGCTCCACACGGAACTTTAGCATCACTTGCACGGCGCTAACGTTGCTCAGCTTGGGCCCAAGTAAACCCCCGAGACCTGTATGCGAGCCGTAAGCCGGCTTCGGGCTCAATAGGCGGGCCGCCAGGGCGCCTAGTTGCCACACGACCCTTTCGACGCTTCCCAATCCCGGTGGCGGGACGGCACCAAGGGAAAACGCTGTAGGCCCGCAATCGAAGTGGAACGGGTCCACGTCCGGTACAGCTAGGAGTTCGATCCCATTCGCGAGTTGATGTCCGAGCCGCAGCGAAGACCCGTAAATGTCGTGACTGGCCTCCGTCTGACAGATCTCTACGAGAAGGGGCTTCAGCAGGTTCACCGTTGGGATCACCGAAAAATCGACGCACAGCGGAACCTGCTTTAGTCCTGTTGTCGTCAAACAATTGTTGGTCCTGGCGAGATCGTCGCGCCGTGTGATGACCCAGACATGAGGCTCCGCCACGGTCCCCGCCTCGACCTTCAGGGCAGCGTATCCATTGCCCGCAGCGTCCTTCGCCACCAGTTGGCCCTCCGCGGGGCCAATGATCGCCGTGGTGACGGGGGAGTCGAGCGTGAGGCCGGACGCCGGCAGCCCAACCCAGCAGAGCAAGCCGTCGATCAACTTGACGACAGCCGCTTTTTTTGTAATGGGAGGACTGATCCCGGTTGGATCGCGCAGTTTGCCGTCATTGTACGCCTTCAGCGTGAAGTCGATAAACGCGACTACCACCTTCCGCGCGCCCGTGACGTCACCCTTCGACATCTTCAGGTTGATGTCGTTCTCCATCTGAAGGGCGAATGCGAGCAGATCCTTCGGAGCGAACAGCGCCCCGGTCAGCATCGCGAGCTCAACCGGCCTGGGGCACGATGTCGGGATCGTGAAACTGGGTGAGAGCGGCGGTGCGGTGGGTAGCGGCGATGGTTGGTCCGAACAGGCTGCAGTCAGCATTGCGCCTGCTACGGTGGCGCTTGTCAAGAACGCGCTGCGCATGGGCGTTCACCTCGGGATTGGGCCCGAGCGCACCAGGGGGGCAAGTTCCGGACCGCCCCCTGACCCAGCGAACACGCAAGACCCGAGCGACACGCCTGTCACATAGTGGCTCAACTGCGCCGTCGCAGCGACATCGTCGCCGTTCAGCGGGCCGTCCCCACGAGCTGCTTGAAGCGCGTGTCGTCACGAATATCGCGCCACCACCAGTGAACCGATCGCGCCAACCCGACCCGGTGGGCGGGGTTTGCGGACACTTGCTGCTTGAGCAGCCGGAACGTCATGTCACGATCGCCCAGCAGCAGGTAGGCGAACGCCTGGAACCCGAGCAGCTCACTCTCCGGGTCGATGTCGGGACCGGCTTTGGACCGCTCGAGCACGTGGCGGGCGCTGTCGCGGAGCCCGGCGCGTGCAAGGACGGCTGCAACACCGATCTGGGCCTGGAGCCGTCCGTATACCCGCATCTGCGCCGGCGTGAGCCTCGTGATGTCCTCGAACAAGCGCCACGCGAGTGCCACGTCCGCGGGCTTGCCCTGCGAGGTCATGATCCAGAGCTGGCACGACACGAAGCTCGGGTTCTCCGGAAAGCGGCGATGCCCTTCGGCACACCAGCGCTCCGCATCCGCGAACTGCTCGAGGTCGTACGATGTCGTGTATAAGCGCCACAGGATCTGGTCAGCCGCGTTGAGGTACGCATCCGCCTCGTACGCCCGCTGCGCGTCGATTTTCGCTTCGACAAAGTCGGGCTTTTGATAGTTCACGAGGCTCAGCACGTACCAGGCGTTCGCCTGGCCTGGCGCGACCGACACAGCGGTCCGCAGGTCGTCCTCCGCCGTGCGCAACAACGCCGCCACGCCGGCCGGCGTGGGCGCCAGGTGCAGCAGGTATTGCATGTAATGAAGGGTGCCGCGGAGCTCGAGCGCGTCCGGGTTACCGGGATCGAGCATGAGGGCGTCGGCCGCGAACGCGAGCCCCTTGTCGATCCACGGCTTCGCGGCGCCCGCCCGGAAATCGAAGCGAGCCTGGCGATAGGCGACCGCGGCCCGCAACACAACAGGTTCTGCCCATTGGGCGTCCGACACGCGCGCCTCCGCGGCGAGCGAGTCGGCCAGTTGGAGCGCGCTCCTCGCGGCGGCTAAGCTATCGCCTTCGAACAGCGCATCGGCCTGTTTTCTGGCATGCTCCGCCCGCTGCAGCAGCGACCACGCCGCGACACTGCCCGTGGCCGCCCGAGTCTCGCGGAGCCGGACTTCTTCGCCCAACCGCGCCCGCAAGAAGTCAGCGACCCTTCCAGCGAGGCTGTCTCGGATCGCCAGCACATTGCTCACCGGTTGGTCGAAGGTGGCCCGCCTGAAGTCCGCTCCACTCGCACCGTCGATCAGGCGGACCGTGACCCGGTAGCGGTTTCCGGACTCCTCGACGCTGCCCTGCACGAGGGTCCCGACCGCCAGCGCCCTGGCCACGCTGTCGCGCGGAATGTCCGGACGTCGGTAAGAGCCGACCGCGTTCTTCGAAAGCACGCTGAGGGCCTGAGCGTGGCTCAGCGCGCCAATCAACGCTTCGGTCAAGCCATCAGCGAGATGAGACAACTCCTTCTTGGGACTCAGGTCTTCGAAGTACAGCACCGCCACGCGCCGGGGATCGAGCCCAGTGGCGGCACGCCCTCTGGGCGCGCCGGGGCGGCGCGCCAGCACAAGACCAGCCGCGGCCACAAGCGCGAGTCCGCCAGCAATAGCCGAGGCTCGTCGCCACGGTCGCCGCCGCGTCCGTCCACTCGCGAGGCTCGCCCGCCGCGCGGCCCCGGTGGCCGCGGATGGCGTGTTCAACGCCTCGGCGAACAGCGCGGTCGTCGGGTAGCGGTCGGCGGGGACTTTGGACAGGGCCCGCAGGATCGCCCCTTCGACCGCGTCGGGAATCGTGGCGCGCACGATCGAGGGCGGGGAGACCGAGTCCATCGAATGGCGCGCGATGATCGCCTGCACCGTGGGCCCCGTGAACGGGGGCTCGCCCACCAGCATCTCATAGACGACACAGCCGAGACTGTATTGGTCGCTCCGACCGTCCAGCTCGTGGCCGCCCGCCCCCTGCTCGGGACTCATGTAGGCCGGCGTCCCGATGGCCATGCCGGTCTGCGTGAGGTGCTCCCCGCCTCCCGCGGCGCTCACCGCCCGCGCGATCCCGAAGTCCGCCACCACCGCCGTCCCGCCTGACAGCATGATGTTTTCAGGCTTGATGTCCCGGTGCACCACGCCGTGGCTGTGCGCGTACGCCAGCGCGCCCGCCACCTCGGTCGCGATTCGGAGGGCGTCATCTTGCGGCAGCTGCTTCTCGCGGTCGAGCCGGTCGCGCAGCGATTCTCCCTCGACGTAGGGCATCACGTAATAAAGGATGCCGGCGGCCGAGCCCGAGTCGTACAGGGGTAGGATGTGGGGGTGCTGCAGCCGGGCGGCGATCTCGATCTCGCGCAGGAAGCGGTCGGGGCCGAGCACCGCGGCCAGGTCGGCGCGGAGCACCTTGATCGCCACGGCGCGATGGTGTTTGCGGTCCTCCGCCCGAAACACCGTCGCCATCCCCCCGTGCCCGACCTCTCGCTCGACCGCGTAGCGGTCGGCCAGGGCGGCACGCAGGGTGTCGAGGAGGTCGGGCACGGGACGTGGAGGCCTAGCTTACAGTCCCCCGCACCCCGCCGCCAGCATCGCCGCTCTTGTCCGGCTGCCCGCGGCCCCCCTAGTTATAGACCGCGCATGACGAACTCACCGCCGGCGGTGCCAGGTCTGTGGGCGCGGTCGTGGCGCCTGGCCCGCGCCCCGAGCATCAGCCAGCTATTCGGGGCGGCGTTCATCGTCATCGCCGTGGCGGGGTTTGCCGACCGCATCGCGATCTGGCAGAGCGCGCGGCGTACGCAGGGCGCCATGATCGACCTGAGCCAGCGCCTCGAGCGGCTCGACCGGTTCTCCCCCTCTCCCGCCCGTCGGGCTCAGATCGCCGCGATGCAGGAGCTCGGCGCCGACGTGGGCGACCAGGCGATCCAGGCCGCGGCCCAGAGCACCGTCATCTTCCTGGGAATACTCGTCGTCCTCGGGGTCGGGCTGTGGTACAATCGGCGGCGGCTGGCAACGCCGTTCGCGCACGTCGTGGGCGCGCTCGAGCGCGTGGCGGCGGGTCACTACGCGGAGCGGCTGCGGGAGGATCAGCCGGAGGAGTTCGGCACGATCGCCCGAGGCGTGAACCGCATGGCGGCGGCGCTCGCGTGGCGCGAGCGGATCCAGGCGCACACGGCCCGGTTGCTCACGGCGCTGAATGTGGCGCCGCAGGAATCCGCGCCGGGCGGCAGCTTCGGTGCCGCGCTCGACGTCCTCGCCGGGGCCACGGGCGCCACCGCCCTGGCGCTGTATCAGCCGAGCTACGACACGAACGAGTGGGCTCCGACGGGCATGCACCGTACCACCGCCCGGCCGCTCGCCCGCGACGTGGTGCGGCAGCTCGTCGGCGACGCCGCCGAGGCGATCCACTACGACGGCGCGGCCGCCGGCGGCGTGCGGACCGAACTGCAGCTCTCCCTTCATGCCGCGCAGGACGCGATGGGCGCCGTCGCCCTGGTGCCCCTGCGGGCGCGAGAGCGCCTGGTCGGGCTGCTGGCGGTCGTGGCGGCGGG
>Ga0209234_1000914_pt1 | contig 10747 bp, 13 predicted proteins | sample GraSoi013_1_20cm_2_FD_185816 | JGI IMG/M metagenome (GOLD analysis project Ga0209234, IMG submission 185816) | Grasslands soil microbial communities from the Angelo Coastal Reserve, California, USA - Sample 08_20_2013_1_20cm (SPAdes) (version 2) | ecosystem: Environmental > Terrestrial > Soil >... | reverse complement strand
TCCTCCGCGTTCACGTACTTCAGGTCGATGTTGTAGTTGGCGGCCTCGCTCTTGAACGAGTCGGACTCGGCGGTGCGCCACGGCTGGTTTTCGTCGATCTGGGGGAAACCCACCGTCAGCTTTTTGCTCGCGTCCACCTTGTCGGCGGCAGGCGCCGAGAACGCCGCGACCGCCATGGCGGCGGCCAGGAACGCCTGGATCAACTTCCTCATGGGATGACTCCTCCTTTGGTTTGAACCATCTTGCGGTACGACGCCTCTTCCCCGCGGGCCCGTATCGGGCCCGCCCTCACGCCTGCTCTTCCGTCCTCCTGATCAGCTCGTCCTGCGCACGTCTGCCCATCAGGGCTGAAGGGCCACCGCCATGCTAATCCGCTGCCGCCGCGCTTTGCTAGACTGATCCCGATGAAGCGGGAGAAGGGCGAGGCGACAGAACTGCCTCAACGATGAGCGACGTGCGGAGCAGGCAGGGTGGTGCCCGCGTGCGGTTGCCTCCGCCGCTCGTCTTCGCAGCGGCGCTCGCAGCGGGCTTCTTCCTGCCGCCGCGCCTCGGTCTGCCGCTGGGAGCGCGCCTGCTGCTCGGCGGAATCCTCAACATGATTTACTACGTCCCGCTCATCTCGGTCACGCAGCGGGAATCTCCTGACCATGTTCGGGGTCGGGTCATGGCCACCCGGTTTCTCCTCGTTCAGGGAGGGTATCTTGCCGGTATGGTTGCCGCCGGTCCCATGAGTGATCGCTTTGGCGCGCCGATGGTGTTTGTGGTTGGCGGCCTTTTTCTGATCATCGCCGCGCTCTTAGGATTTGCCTTCCGAAGCATTCGGATGGCCACCTTACGCGATGATTCGTCCGCCGTCGCCGTCCTGAAAGCCACAGCCTCAGGCTAGTGTTCCTTTTCTTCGCGGTTATCGCCGCAGCGCTGGCCATCGCGGTCCTGATTGGTGGCGACGTCCGCCGGCTCAGCCAGCTGCGCCTCCGCCACCTGGAGTTGCTCCTCGCCGCATTTGCCGTCAAGATCTCGGTGGGCCTGCTGGGGACGACCCATGCCCAGGCGGCGATCAACGCCGCCCGGCCGCTGAACGCGATTGGCGCCGTCTTGCTGCTTGCGGTGGTCTGGTTCAACCGACGCATTCCGGGGGCGATCCTGTTCGGCGCCGGCCTGACGCTGAACCTGATCGTGATCCTTGCCTTCGGCGGGCGGATGCCGGTGCTCCTGCCCCGCGACATCGATCCCAACTCGGCTGTGCTGGCCGTGCTCAAAGGCGGTCTCGATCCGTTGCACGTGGCGTTGCAGCAGCCCCAGGGTCTCTGGTTCCTCGGCGATGTTTTTGCCATCCCCGGCATCGCCGGACACGCCTCGCTGGTCAGCATCGGCGACCTCTTGATGGCGGCCGGGGTCGCCTGGCTCATCATCCGCTGCAGCCAGCGGGAGCGATCTCTGCAGGCAGCCTACGGCCCCAGCCCCTCCCGGTAGCGGCCGGGCCCACATTTGGGGCGCATGCCCGGACTCGAATTTCTCGTTTGAACAGGCGATAATGCCGCGATGATTCAGCGTCGCCGCGTCGAAGAGCTATGGCGAAGCCGTGACTTCCGCGCCCTGATCTTCCTGGGCGTTCTGGCGGTGCTGACGCTGATCCTGGCGATCGCGATCCGGGGAATCCTCGGCCCCTTCCTCCTCGCCGCCATCCTGGCCCTGATCGTGAATCCGGCTGTGAATGCGGCGGAGCGCCGCCGCGTTCCCCGGGCGGTCGCGATCCTGGTCCTCTACGGCGTCCTCGTGGGGATCCTGGCCGCGGGCGTCTTCTACCTGGTTCCGGTCGTCCGCCAGGAGGTTGACGCGCTCGTGGCCCAAGGGCCGGCGATCGCGAGCTACTTCCAGAACCTGGCCGACGAGCAGCACGTGGTCTCGGTGCTGGGCATCCCGATCGACCTGCGGCAGGCCTACACCGATTCCGTCCGAAACCTGCCGGCCCTGCTGGCCGGCCACCTTTCGTCCGTGGTGGAGAACGTCTTCATGCTGGTCAACTGGATCTTTCAGACCGTCCTCATCCTGCTGGTGGCCTTCTTCCTGGTTAAGGATGCCCACGCCATCCGGCGCTTTTTCGAGGGACTCATCCCACACGGTTATCGAACGGACGCCCGTGATCTCGCGGCCGAGATCTATCGCATGCTGGGCGCCTACATGCGCGGCCAGCTGCTCATCTGCGCCCTCGTCGGCTTGTTTACCGGCGTCGCGCTCTGGCTGGTGGGGGTCCCGTATTCGCTCGTCCTCGGCATCGTCGCCGGGGTCACCGCCTTCATCCCGTTTATCGGGCCGTTTCTCGGCGCGCTGCCGGCGATCGCCGTGGCGGCCTTCGTCTCGCAATCGTCGGGCAAGGTGGTCATCGTGCTGATCGTGTACTTCGTGATCTCGAACGTGATCTACAACTTCGTGTCACCCAAGGTGTTTGGCAACGCGGTGCACCTCAGCCCCATGCTGGTCATCATCGCGTTCGTTGTCGGCGGGTACCTGGGCGGCATCCTGGGGCTCTTCGTTGCCGTACCGGCGGCGGCCGCGCTGCGCATTCTGTTCCTCTACGCTCACGAGCGCGTCTACGCCTGAACCGGCCCGGGGGCCGACGCTCGGGCTCCTCTCCGACGTTCACAGCAATCTCGAAGCACTCGAGGCGGTCCTGGAGAGGATGCCGAAGGTGGACCGGATCCTGGTCCTGGGCGACATCGTCGGCTACGGGCCTGACCCCAACGCGGTAATCGCTCGACTGCAGTCGGTGCGAGCCCGGGCCGTGATGGGAAATCACGACCAGGCGATGCTCGATCCATCACTCCTCGACTGGTTCAACCCGCACGCCGCCGCCGCGGCTCGCTGGACCCAGACGGTGCTCACCCCGCAGAGCCGTCGCTATCTGACGTCGTTACCGAAGTACGGAAGGGTCGGCCGTCACCGCTACGTCCACGGCAGCCCGCGAAAGCCGTACATCTGGGAATACATCCTCGACGAGCTGCAGGCGCTCGAGATCCTGATGAGGCTTGGCGATCGGTTCTGCTTCTTCGGGCACACCCACCTGCCGCGCATCTTCACGACCGAGGGCGAGCAGGTTCCACAGGCCGACGACTGGATTCCGCTCCCGCCCGCCGCCCTGGTAAACCCGGGGAGCGTCGGCCAGCCTCGCGACGGCAACCCCGATGCCGCCTACGCGGTCGTCGACCTGGAGGCCGGAGCGGTGCGGTTCGGCCGCGTCCCCTACGATCTCGTCACGACCCAGGCGAAGATCCGGCAGGCTGGGCTGCCGGAGGTGGAAGCGGTCCGGCTGGCGCTGGGCCAGTAGCTGCGCCGGGCCGCAAGCTGCGACGCTGTGGCCTGACCTAGAATTGGGACTCGATTCAATGAAGCTGGTGATTGTCGGCTGCGGCCGCGTCGGCGCAATGGCGGCCGTCGCCCTGTCAAGGGCGGGTCACCAGGTGACCGTCGTTGATGTGAATCGGCGCGCGTTCGATCGGCTGGGGAGCGATTTCACGGGGGAGATGATTCTCGGCAACGGGATCGATGAGGATGTCCTGCGCCAGGCCGGCATCGAGACCGCGGATGGCTTCGCCTCCCTGACCAACGGCGACAATCGAAACATCATGGCGGCCCAGATCGCCCGCGAGATTTTCAAGGTCCCCCGGGTGATCACCCGGATCTACGACCCGATGCGCGAGGATGTCTACCGTGAGCTCGGCCTCGACACCGTCTGCCCGACGCTTTCCGGGGCAAAAGCGATCCATGCCATGCTGAAGGAATGAGCGAGCCAATGTACGTCATCGTGATCGGCGGCGGGAAGGTGGGCTACTACCTGAGCAAGCACCTGCTGGATCGAGGCTACGAGGTCACGCTGATCGAGAAGGACCCACGCCGGGCCGAAGTCCTGAATTCGGTATTGGGCGAGATCGTGATGGTGGGGGACGGCGACGAGATGGCATTCCTCGCCACCACGGGCATGGAGCGGGCCGACGTCGTGGTGGCGGTCACCGGTGACGACGAGGACAACCTGGTGTCGTGCCAGCTGGCGAAGCGGAAATTCCACGTACCCAAGACCGTCGCCCGCGTCAACAACCCGGCCAACGTGCGGATCTTCAAGACCCTGGGGGTCGACGTGGCGCTGAGCGCCACCGAGGTGCTGCTTGACCTGATCGAGTCGGAACTGGCCAACAAAGAGCCGGCCCGCCGGTCAGCCGCCCAGCCCTAACCCCACCTGCCCTCCCCCAAGGGAAGGAACCGTTGATAAAAAGAAAAGCCGGGTTTGCACCGGCTGTCCAGTTTGCGCTACGTTACGTTACGCTTTACCGATCTTGTAGATCTTCGTGCCGCAGGTCGGGCAGGTTCCCGTGGTCGCGGGCTTGCCGTTCTTCATCGTGATGTGCTGCGGGTTCGAAATGTCGACCTTTTTCTTGCACTTCAAGCAATATCCGGTAACCGCCATGACACTCTCCTTTGCTGGCTGCTGAACGCCCGGGGCGCCCAAAAATCCGCCTGATGATAGCACAACCCTCCAATTCGCTTTGTATTCAAAAAATCGAGCAAAAACAGTGGGCGCTCAGACCGTCTCCTGGTAGCGCGCCAGGATCACGCTCGCATTGTGCCCGCCGAGCCCAAAGGAGTTGGAGAGGGCGACGCCGACATCGGCGTGACGGGCCTCACCTGGAACGTAATCGAGATCGCACTCAGGATCCGGGGTCTGCAGGTTGATGGTCGGCGCGATCACCTGGTCGCGGATCGTCAGCGCGCACACCACGGCCTCCACCGCGCCCGACGCCCCCATCATGTGGCCGGTCATCGACTTGGTGCTGCTCACGGCCAGCTTTTCGGCGTGCTTGCCGAATACGCGGTGAATCGCATCCGTTTCGAATTTGTCGTTCATCGGGGTGCCCGTGCCGTGCGCGTTGATGTAGTCGACCCGCTCCGGCTCGATCTCGGCTTTGCGTAGCGCCCGCCGCATGGTCAGAACCGCGCCCTCGCCCTCGGCGGGCGCCGCCATATCGAAGGCGTCGTTGCTCGACCCGTAGCCGATCACCTCGGCGTAGATGCGGGCCTGGCGGCGGCGGGCGTGCTCGAGGTCTTCCAACAGCAGGGCGCCCGCCCCCTCGGAGATCACAAAGCCATTACGGTCTCGATCGAAAGGGCGCGACGCCTGGGCCGGATCCGCGTGCTGAGCGAGCGCCCGCATGGCACAGAACCCGGCATAGACGACCGGGATCAGGCACGCCTCTGCACCGCCGGTCACGATGGCGTCGGCATCCCCCCGGCGGATGGTCTCGAACGCTTCGCCGACAGCTCCACTACCGGTGGCGCAGGCGGACACCACCGCCATATTCGGCCCGCGCAGGCCGAGGGCGATGGCGATGTGCCCGGAGGCGGTATCCGTGAGCATGTTCTGGATGAATGTGGGGCTGACCCGCTTCAGTCCGCGTTCCTGCAGGATTCGTTGCTGCTCCAGCAGGACGGAAAGACCACCGGCCGCGCTGCCGAACACGACGCCGATCTCGTCCAGTAGGCCGTTCTTCGCGAGCCCGGCATCCATGAATGCCTCCTGGGCGGCGATCACACCAAGCTGCGCGTAGCGGTCCATCCGGCGCAGTTCCTTGGGCTCGACCCGGCCGGTCGCGTCGAATCCCTTGACCTCGCCGGCGATCTGAACCGGATATTCGCTGGCGTCGAAGAGCGTGATCTTGCCAACGCCGGACTGGCCTTCCAGCATGGCGGCCCAGGTACTGGGCGCGTCGAGCCCGACGGGGGTTACCGCCCCCAGCCCGGTCACCACGACGCGCTTCATGCCTGCGGGAAGGGGCTGAGCGCGCGCGCCACTTCGCGGTCGTTGAGGGTCACGACGTGCGCCTCCCGGCTGGTCCGCCGGATCAGGCCGGACAGCACCTGCCCCGGGCCGATTTCAAGGAACTCCGCGCTTCCCCGGGTCACCATCTCGAGAACCGATGCCGTCCATTGAACTGGCTTGAGAATGTGATCGGCCATCTCCTTGCGGATGTCGTCGGCGCTGGTCAAGATCTGGCCGGTGATATTGGCCACAACCGGGATTCGTGGCTGGCGCAGCGGCAGGCGGGCCACGATCTCGGCGAACTGGGCAGCGGCGCGCGCCATCAACGGCGAGTGGGAAGCGATGCTGATCGGCAGCCGGACGACACGAACGGCGCCGCGAGCACGAGCGAGCTCAGCCGCGCGATCGAGCGCCGCGGCCTCGCCCGAGAGCACGATCTGTCCGGGCGAGTTGGCGTTCGCCAGGGTGATGACGCCGCTGGCGGCGGCCTCGGCGACCACGGCCTCGACTGCCTCCCGCTCGAGCCCGAGCACGGCGAGCATTCCACCCGGGCGCTCGTTTCCGTTCTCCTTCATCAGGCGGCCGCGCTCGCGTACCAGCAGGAGCGCGCTGTCGAAGTCCATGACATCCGCGGCGACCAGGGCGGTGAACTCACCCAGGCTATGCCCGGCGACGTAGCGGGGAGCGATCACCTGACCCATCGCCTGCCAGCGCTCGCGCATCACATTCAGGCAGGCGATGCTCACCGTGAGGATCGCGGGCTGGGCGTTGAAGGTGTCGTTCAGGTCCTGCTCGGGGCCCTCGAAGCAGAGGCGGCTCAGCCCGAAGCCGAGGATGTCGTCGGCCCGCCTGAAAACGCGGCGGGCGGTCTCGGATACCTCGTACAGGGCTTTGCCCATGCCCACGTATTGCGAGCCCTGGCCGGGGAAGACGAAGGCCATGGGCCGGCCACCGTAGGGGGCGATCACTGCGGCTTTTTGATCAGGCGACGGATACCTTCCCCTTGACGTAATTCCAGGCCTCGCCGACGGTGCGAAGCTTCTGGGCGTCCTCATCCGAGATCTCCATCCCGTATTCCTCTTCGAAGGCCATGATCAGCTCGACGAGGTCGAGGGAATCGGCCTGCAGGTCCTCGGTAAAAGAGGCGTCCGGGGTTACCTTCTCGACGTCGACGCCAAGTTGCTCCGCGATGATGCTCCGGAACTTGTCGAAATTCGCTTCGGCCATCCTACCCTCCTCCTGGTTTGGAGTCCGGGCGCGGGGTCGCGCCCAAATTTGGTGTATACAATAGCGAACCGCAGCGTTCCGCAGTGAATACCGGGGCGAGCTCGTAGAGATCTATCCCAATCGGTCACCATTGGTTACGGCCCGATTTGGTGACCTTACCAACGTTCGTAACCACGCGGAATACCTCGACTTAGAATGAGGCGTGACTTCTGTCCCTATGCCGTCTGTTATTCAAGCGCGCCGTGCGGTGGCCCTCAGCGCGATCGCGGGACTGGGCGTCTACCGCCCGCCCGCCAGCACCCCATCGGCCAAACGGCTGACCGGCTCCGACGTCACCGGCGTCTCGTATCGGGTGCGGGCTGAGCACGGGCTGACGACGGCCTCCCTGGCCGCGGGCGCGGCCCGGGCCGCACTGCGGGCTGCGGGCATCGACGCTTCGGACCTCCAGATGGTCATCGTGGGTACCACGACACCGGATGTGCTCTGGCCGTCGACCGCCTGCCTGGTCCAGACCGACTTGCAGCTGCCGATGGTCGCCAGCTTCGATCTCTATGCTGCGGAGACGAGCCTGCTCGCCGCCCTCAACGTTGCGATCCACTACGTGGCGGCCGGCGCCCCGGCCGTGTTATTGATCGGCGCTGAGTCCGACAACCAGCTTGTGGACCTGCCTGGGCAGGGCGCCGCGACGCATGGCCGCGCCGCGTCCGCCGCGGTGTTAACCCAGGCGGGCGGGGACGGCGGCGTGCTTGCCAGCATGACCGGCGGCTCGGCCCACCCCGACGCGAACGGTGACATGGTGGACCGGACCTTGCTGCGCGGGCTGACGGACGGCGTCACCGAGTGCTTGCGAAAAGCGAACCTGACGCTGCCCGACATCGACCTCGTGATCGGCGAGCAATCGGCACCCGAGATCATGCAGGCCTGGTGCAAGGCCAGTGGCGTATCCTCCAGCCGGCTTGTGCTCAACCCCGCACGCTATGGGTCGCTGCTCGCGGCCGCCCCCCTGATGGCCTTGCACGATACGGTCGTGGAGGGCCGGCTGCATAACGGGATGACCGCGCTGCTCCTCGGTTGTGGCAGTGGTCCGTCCTGGGCCGCCGCATGTGTTCGCTGGGGGGGCGGAGGCACCGTCGAATGGTGAATGGCACCCGGGTGGTCGTCACGGGCACCGGAGCCATCACCTCGCTCGGACACACAACCCGCGAGACCTGGGAAGCCGTGAAGGCTGGCCGGTCGGGGACTCGCCGGGTGCAGGCCTTCGACCCATCCGCGACCCCCAGCCAGGTGGCCAGCGAAGTGGTCGACTTCAAACCGGAGACCCGTCTCGATCGCAAGGAAGCTCGCCGGATGTCTCGGTTCGTGCAGTTTGCGATGGTGGCCACCAAGGAGGCGCTCGAGGAGTCCGGGCTCCACATCACGGAGGCAAATCGTGACCAGGTGGGCGTGCTGGTGGGCAGTGCCATCGGAGGGCTCGAGCAGATCGAGGAGGCGCATACCATCCTCAAGGAGCGGGGACCATCTCGAGTGAGTCCCTTTACCGTGCCGATGATGATCGCCGACATGGGCGCCGGCCAGATCTCGATCTCGCTCGGAGCCCGTGGACCGAATTACTGCACCGTCTCCGCCTGCGCCTCGGGCGCGCATGCGATCGGCGAGGCCTTCGAGATCATCAGGCGGGGCGACGCCACGGCGATGATCGCCGGCGGCAGTGAAGCCTGCGTCACGCCCCTGGCGCTGGCGGCGTTCTGCGCCGTCCGCGCAGTCTCGACACGCCACATCGAGCCGAGTCGGGCCAGCCGTCCATTCGATCTGGAACGCGATGGCTTCGTCATGGGGGAGGGCGCCGGCATCCTGGTCCTCGAAGAGCTGGAATCCGCGGTCAAGCGCGGGGCCCCAATTCTCGCCGAGGTGGTGGGTTACGCCGCGACCGCCGACGCCAGCCATATCACAGCGCCAGACCCGGTGGGTGCCGGTGCCGCCCAGGCTATGAAGCGGACCCTGGAAAAGGCGCGGGTCGCGCCGGCGGACATCAGCTACATCAACGCCCACGGCACCGCCACCCAGTTAGGCGACGTGGCCGAGACGCTCGCGGTCAAGGATATTTTCGGGGATGCCGCCTACCGTATCCCGATCAGCTCGACAAAGTCGATGCTGGGCCATCTGCTCGGGGCGGCAGGCTCGGTGGAGGCGGTGATCTCCGTCAAGGCCGTCGAGGAAGGCGTGGCGCCGCCCACCATCAATCTCGAGCACCCGGACCCGCAATGCGACCTCGACTACGTACCGGAGGGGGCCCGCGAGCTTGACATCAAATTGGCGCTCTCCAACTCGTTCGGATTCGGCGGCCATAACGCCTCGTTGCTGTTCAAGCAATTTCGGGGCTGACGCTTGATCTTCCTCAGCGATTTCCTCAACGCTGAGGTGGTCGACGTTCGACAGCACCGCGTCGGGAGGGTTCGAGACCTGGTGGTCGTGATGACCGAGCCGTTCCCTCGCGTCACCGGGGTGATTCTGAAGAACAACCGCAAAGTGCGGTCGCTCGATTGGTCGGTGGTGCGAAGCTGGGACAACAAGGAGCTGAGCCTGAAAGTCGACGAGCCGAGCGTCCAGCCGCACGCCCGGGCCGATAGCGAGCTCTGGCTATCCCGACAGATCCTCGACAAGCAGATCGTCGACATGGACGGCCGCCGGGTGGTGCGCGTCAACGACCTGCAACTTTCGCAGGTCGATGGGTCGATGCTGCTGGTTGGCGTGGACATTGGAGGGCGTGGGCTGGCCCGCCGCATCGGGCTCGAAGGGATCGGGCGACGGCTGGCCTCGACGTTTGGGATCGACTGGCCGCAAAAGTTGATCTCCTGGGAGGCCGTCGATCCGGTGAAGAGCGACGTGAGCTCGGTCAAGTTACGGATCGCGCATACCAAGCTCGCGAAGCTGCATCCGGCGGACATCGCGGATATCGTCAATGAGCTGAGTCCTGAGGACCGGAACGCGGTGTTCGCGGCCCTGGACGACGAGAAAGCCGCCGATACCCTGGAAGAGATCGACGAGCCGCAGATGCAGGCCTCGATCCTAGAGCGGCTCGATGTCGAACGCGCGTCCGACATCCTGGAAGCGATGGCGCCTGACGAGGTCGCCGACCTGCTGGCCGACATGCCGCGCGAGCGGGCCCAGTTGCTGCTACAGAAGATGGAAGAAGACGAAGCGGAGGATGTCGAGGAGCTTCTGGCGTATCGCGAAGACACCGCCGGCGGCCTGATGACGACCGAGTACGTTGCGGTGCTACACACGCTGACGGCCGCGCAGGCGATCGATCGCTTGCGCCAGCTGGAGCCCAATGCCGAGTCGGTCTATTACGTCTATGTCGTCGACGAGGAGGAGCATCTGCTTGGTGTGCTCTCCTTGCGCGACCTGATCGTGGCGAAGCCCGAGACCAAGATCCGCGACTTCATGATCAAGAACGTCATTTCGGTCGGCGTCGATGCCGGCCCACGCGACGTGGCCGAGGTCACTTCCAAGTACAACCTCCTGGCGGTCCCCGTGGTCGATCAACACAACCGGATCCAGGGCATCGTCACGGTCGACGATGTGATGGAGCGAGTGATGCCGGGACGGACGGGCGGTCGTCGCCGCCGGATCTTCTAGGGGCCGCTGATGCGGCCGAAGGCCCTGGATCGGCCGCTCGGCCTGCTGCGAAGCCGGCGGGCCCGGGTGTTC
>Ga0209234_1000912_pt1 | contig 10757 bp, 11 predicted proteins | sample GraSoi013_1_20cm_2_FD_185816 | JGI IMG/M metagenome (GOLD analysis project Ga0209234, IMG submission 185816) | Grasslands soil microbial communities from the Angelo Coastal Reserve, California, USA - Sample 08_20_2013_1_20cm (SPAdes) (version 2) | ecosystem: Environmental > Terrestrial > Soil >... | reverse complement strand
CCCAGGATCGAGAGCGGCATCAGGAAGGTCGTGAGCAGGATCAGGAACAGCGAGATCCCGTCCACGCCTACGGCGTAGTGGATCCCCCAGTTCGGGATCCACGGCACGTCGAGCTGCAGCTGCATCCCCACCGCGGGCTGGAAGACCCACCACAGCGGCACGGAGATCGCGAACTCGAGCAGGCTCCCTGCGAGCGCGAGGTGCTTCGCCCAGCGCGCCGGCGCCGCGAGGACGGCGGCGGCGGCGATCGCGGGCCAGGCGATGAGGGCGGTGAGGACCGTTTGGGCGTACATCGCTCAGTGCAGCGCCGCGCCGACCACGACCAATACCCCGACCACGAACAGCGCCACGTAGAATCCCACCTGGCCCGTCTGCAGTCTGCTCCCGAGCCAACCGAGCGCCCGGGAGGTCGTGGCGCTGCCGTTGACCAGCAGCCCGTCCACCAGCCGGACGTCGATCGTCTTCCACAAGACTTCCCGGGTCAGCCATTGGACCGGGCGCACGATGACGGCGTCGTAGATCTCGTCGACGTACCACTTCTTCCACAGGAGGCGCCCCAGGCCGGTCTCCGGGGGGGCGAGCCGGGCCGCCACCAGCGCCTCCGGGCGGAGCAACCGCACCGCGCCGACCATGCCGAGCGCCGCCACGAGCACGGCGCCGCCCACGAGCGTCCACTCGACGACGGGCGACAACTCGACGACCGGGCGCATCCGGTCCGCGAGCGCGGTCACGGGCTCGAGCCAATGCTCCAGCCACGGCTTTCCGCCCACGAGCTCGGGGAGGTTGAGCACGCCCCCCGCGAGACTGAGCGCGCCCAGCACCACGAGGGGGCCCGTCATCACCCACGGCGCCTCGTGCAGGTGCGCTCGCTCGCGCTCGCCCGTCCGGTTCGGGCCGTGGAAGGTGTACAGCATCAGTCGCGTCATGTAGAACGCCGTGAGCAAGGCGGCCGCCATGCCCATCGCCCAGTACACGAGCCAGACGGGCTCGGCCGTCCCGAGCGCGAACGCCGCACCGAGGATCTCGTCCTTGGAGAAGAATCCGGAGAGTGGCGGGATGCCGGCGATCGCCAGCGTCGCGATCCACATGAGGGTGGCGGTCCAGGGGAGATAGCGTCGCAGCCCGCCCATGTTTCGCATGTCCTGCGCGTCGTCGTGGGCGTGGGTGAGGTGGTACGCGTCGTGCATGGCGTGGATCACGCTGCCCGAGCCCAGGAACAGCAGCGCCTTGAAGAACGCGTGCGTCACGAGGTGGAAGATGCCGGCGGCGTAGGCGCCCGTGCCGACGCCCAGGAACATGTACCCGAGCTGGGAGATCGTGGAATACGCCAGCACGCGCTTCAAGTCCCACTGCTTCAGCGCGATGGTGGCCGCAAACAGGGCCGTGAGGGCCCCGACCCCGGCGACGGTGGCGCTGCCGAGCGGCGACAGCGCGAACAGCACGTTGCAGCGCGCCACGAGATAGACGCCTGCCGTCACCATCGTCGCCGCGTGGATCAACGCGGACACCGGCGTCGGGCCCTGCATCGCGTCCGGCAGCCACGTGAAGAGGGGGATCTGCGCCGACTTTCCGGTGCAGCCGAGGAACAGGAACAGCGTGACGGCGGTGACCGTGGCTCCGGCGGGCGTGAACACCGCGGCCGCCCGGGCGAACACCGGTCCGAAATCGAGCGAGCCGGTCGCGCGGAAGATCAGGAACATCGCAATCAGGAAGCCGACGTCGCCGATCCGGTTCACGATGAACGCCTTCTTGCCGGCATCGGCGTTGATCTGCTCGTTGAACCAGTATCCGATGAGCAGGTAGGAGCACAGGCCGACTCCTTCCCACCCCACGAACATCACGGGGAAGCTCGCGCCCAGCACGAGCACCAGCATGAAGAACACGAACAGATTGAGGTACGCGAAGTAGCGCGCGTATCCGGCGTCCTCGTGCATGTAGCCGACGCTGAAGACGTGGATCAGCGCGCCGACTCCGGTCACGACCAGCACCATCACGGCCGAGAGCTGGTCGAGCTGCAGGGCGAAGTCGATCCGCAGGTCGCCGACCGGCATCCACTCCCAGTACCGGAGCACGAGCGGCGCGGCCGGATGGAGGCCGGCGAATCCGGCCACCGCGACGACCGCCGCGGCGCAGGCCAGCACGAGCACTCCTACGCCGACCACGGAGACGGCGGTCTTGGCGGTGGGGCGCCACAGCGCCAGGGCGCCGTTCACGAGGAAGCCCAGGAGCGGCAGCGCGGGAACCACCCACAGCGCGCCCGGCGCGGAGATCGGCATCACCCCTTGAGCAGGTTGATGTTCTGGAGGTCGACCGTTCCCCGGTGCCGAAAGATCGCCAGGATGATCGCGAGACCGACCGCCGCCTCAGCGGCGGCGACCGCCATCACGAAGAGCACGAAGAGCTGACCGGCGACGCCGAGCTGCTGCGCCAGGGCGACGAACGTGAGATTCACGGCGTTCAGCATCAGCTCCACGCACATGAAGATCACGATGGCGTTGCGGCGCAGCAGCACGCCGAAGACGCCGAGCGTGAAGAGTGCGGCGGACACGCCGAGGGCCGGTCCCAGCAGCACTCAGAGCCTCCGCTTGGCCAGGACCACCGCGCCGACCAGCGCGGCGAGCAGCAGGAGACTGGTGATCTCGAACGGGATGAGGTACGTGTCGAACAGCGGCTGGGCGATCGCAGCCACGAATCCTTGCTCCTGCTGGAGGCGCGCCACGCTGCCGGGAGGGAGCTGGATCGACGCCGGCAGTGCGGCCTGACGCAGGATCCACAGCTGGAACAGGAGCACGCCGCCCAGCAGGAACGCGGTCCCGACGCCGACCGGGCCCTTCACGTCCATCGGTCCCGGACGGCCCAGGTTCAACAGCATGATCACGAACAGAAACAGCACCATGATGGCGCCGGCGTAGACCAGCAGCTGCAGCACGGCGATGAACTGGGCGTCGAGCAGCACGAACAAGGCGGCCAGCGCAAACAGCGTCACCACGAGCCACAAGGCGCTCGCCACCGGGCTGCGCCGGGTGATGCAGGCGAGCGCGCTCGCCAGCGCCAGTCCGGCGAATGCCCAGAACAGGACCAGCGCCCCGGACACGCTACTCGCCTTTGGGGTCGGAGGGGTCCCACAGCGTCGACACGGGATGCGTTTGGGCGCACAGCCGCTCCAGATCGTACACGAAGCGGTCGCGCGAGTACTCCGCGTTCTCGTAATGCACCCCCACGTGGATCGCCTCCTCGGGGCACACTTCCTGGCAGTAGCCGCAGAATACGCAGCGGAACTCGTCGATCTCGTAGATCAGCGGATAGCGGTTGCCGTGCTCGTCCTCTCCGGGCACGAGCTTGATGCAGTTCGCCGGGCAGATCTGCGGACACAGGCCGCAGGCGACGCACTTGGCGCGCCCCTGCTCGTCGGTGAGCATGCGGTGCGTCCCGCGCCAGCGCGGGGAGAGCGTCCAGTCCTTGCTGCTCTTCTCCTCCGGGTACTGCATCGTCACCTTCGGTCGCCACAGGTGGCTGAAGGTGAGGGCCATGCCCTTGAGCGTGGCGCGCAGGTAGGAGACCTGGCTGCCGGGGCGCTTCATCACCTTGACGCCGATCGCCATCAGGCCCGCTCCTCGGCCACCGAGCCGGCGACCAGGTGGCCGCGATCGAGCCCGAAGAACAGCGGGATCGCGAGCAGGACGTTCAGGACGAACAGGACGAGCCCGAAGCGGGTGTCGTAGGACCAGCCGAGCACGGCGTGCAGGATCCACAGCGCCGTGGCGATGACCGTCACATACCCCAGCGCGAGCGGCAGCATCACTTTCCACCCCAGCGCCATCAGCTGGTCGTAGCGGAAGCGCGGCAGGGTCCAGCGCACCCAGATGTAGAGGAACAGGAAGCAGCCCACCTTCACGCAGAAGGCCGCCAACGTGGCGATGGTCTTCAGGACGGTCCACGGCGGGGCGTTGTCCCACTGCGTGAACGGGATGTCCCACCCGCCGAAGAACAGGGTCGTCATGAGGGCCGACGCGGTCACCATGTTCGAGTACTCCGCGATGTAAAACATCGAGAACTTCATCGCGCTGTATTCCGTGTGGTAGCCGGCGATCAGCTCGCCCTCGGCTTCGGGGAGGTCGAACGGCAGCCGGTTCGTCTCGGCGAACGCCGCCACGATGAAGATGAAGTACGCGAGCGACAGCGGGAACACGAACCAGATGGACTGCGCCTGGCGCGCGACCACTTCGGAGAGCGTGACGTTGCCCGCGAGCAGCAGCACGGCCACCGTGCTCATCCCCATGGCGATCTCGTACGAGATCAGCTGGGCCGAGGCGCGCAGGCCGCCGAGCAGCGAGTACTTGTTGTTCGACGCCCACCCGGCGAGCACGATGCCGTACACGCCGAGCGAGCCGAATGCCAGGATGTAGAGGAACCCGACCGGCAGGTTCGCCACCACCATGTCCACGTCGCCCCACGGGGTCGGCAGCGGCGTCGCGAACGGGATCACGGCGAACGTGAGCAGCGCCGGCACGAAGGACATCGCCGGCGCGAGCAGGAACAGCACCTTGTCGGCCTGCGCGGGCAGCGTCTCTTCCTTGAGCAGATTCTTGAGGCCGTCGGCGGCGGGCTGCAGCAGTCCCTGGGGGCCCACCCGGTTCGGGCCTAGACGATCCTGCATCCAGGCGCAGATGCGCCGCTCCGCCAGGGTCAGCAGGGCCACGCCCACCATGATCACCGTGAACACGACGATGATCTTGATGACCGACGCTACCAGGAAGAACGTCACGCCGTGGCCCCGATCGCGGGGGTGATCGCTTGGCCGGCCGCGCCGAGGCTCGCATAGCTCAGCCCGGCGAAGGGTCCTACCGAGCGGGCGAGCCGGTCGAACGCCGCGCCCGGCCCCGTCAGCGACTCCCCCCCTTCCCGACCCAGGGCCGTCAGCAGCTCGGCGAGCACCCACCACGCCGGCCGGGCCATCCCGGGCGCGGGCTTCGCCTGGAAGTAGCGCTGCACCCGCCCATCCCGGTTCACGAAGGTGCCCTCCTCCTCCGCCACGTTGGCGATCGGGAGCACCACAGCGGCGTCACGCGCTCCCTCCGGCAGGACCGTGCCGAGATAGATGAGGGCGCCCGCGGTCCGGATCGTGACCTCGGGCTCGTCGAGCACGAGCACCACGGCGGCGGACTCCGCCGCCTGGAGCGCCGCCGCGTAGTCGCGGCCGTAGCCGAGCAGCTCGGCCGCCGTCCCGTTCGGGGCCCGCTCCGGTCGCAGTGCCAGATTCGGGACGCCCGCCAGCGGCGCCTCCTCGCCCATCACGATCTGCACGGCGCCGGTCCAATCGAGCCCCGCGCACAGCTCGCGCATCAGGAACAGCGCCTCGGTCGACATCCTGGGGGAGGCGAGCGTCACCGCCCTGCCTCCCGCGCCCCGCAGCAAGCCGGCCGTCCGCTCCAGCGCCTCGTCCCAGTCCACGGCCTGGAGCTCTGCGCCAGCGCGCTTCACCAGCGGCGCCTCGATGCGATCGCCGCGGTTCATCCAGCGGTAGTTCATCCGACCGTGGTCGCAGATGAAGTAGCGGTTGACGAGGAGGTTGGGGCGCGGGCGCACGCGGACGACGACGTTATCGCGCGTGTCGAGGGTGACGTTGCACCCCTGCGAGCAGCCGGTGCACACGGACGCGGTCTTATCGAGCTCCCAGGCACGCGCCTTGTGGAGGAAATCCTTGGACAGGAGCGAGCCGACCGGGCAGAGATCGACGACGTTGCCGGCCCACGGGTGGTCGAGCCGTGCCTCGGGATGGATCCCGATGAAGGCGCGGTCGCCGCGCTCGGACACGTTGAGCACCGGCTCCTTGGTCACGTCTTCCATGAAGCGCACGCAGCGGGTGCACAGGATGCAGCGGTTCGGCACGTACAGCACGTCGGGGCCGAAGTCCTCGACCGGGTTGAAGCGCTTGGCATAGTCCGGGCTGTAGCGCGTCGCCGGGCGGCCTTCCTGGAAGGTGAAATCCTGTAATTCGCATTCGCCCGCCTGATCGCAGATCGGGCAGTCGAGGGGGTGGTTGATCAGCAGCAGCTCGAGCACCCCCATCCGCGCGCTCTTCGCCTGCGCGGACTGGGTGTGCACGACCATGCCCTCGGCGACCTGGGTGGCGCAGGCGATCTGCAGCTTCGGGGCCTTCTCCACCTCCACGAGACACATGCGGCACAGGCCGGCCACGGGGAGCCCCGGGTGGTAGCAATAGTGCGGCACGAGCACGCCCGCCTGCTTCGCGGCCTCGATGAGCAGTGTCCCCGGGGGCGCGCTGACGGGCATGCCGTCGATCGTCAGATTGACTGCGCCGTCAGCCATCGGCCGTCAGCCCTTCACGCCACCATCACGGGGCGCCGCCGGCCCGCGATGTAGTCCTCGAATTCGCCGCGGAACTTCTTGATGCCGGAGACGACGGGCGCGGCGCAGGAGTCGGAGAGCACGCAGATCGTCTTCCCGGTCATGTTGTCCGAGAGGTCGAGCAGGAGATCGAGGTCGGTCGCCTTCCCCTGGCCCGCGAGGATCCGCTCGAGGATCTTGGTGGTCCAGGCGGTGCCTTCGCGACACTGGGTGCACTGGGCGCACGACTCGTGGGCGTAGAAGCGGGCGAGCCGCATGATCTGGTAGACCATGTCGGCGGAATCGTCGAACACGATCACGCCCCCCGAGCCCAGCATGGTCCCCCGCTCGACGGCCCCCTCGTAGTCGAGCAGGCACGCCTCGGTCTCTGCGCGATCCAGAATCGGCACCGACGAGCCGCCGGGGATGCAGGCTTTGAGCGTGCGGCCGGGCCGCATCCCGCCGCACAGCTCGTACAGCAGGTCCTTGAGCGGGAAGCCCATGGTCAGCTCGTAATTGCCCGGCTTCTGGACGTGCCCGCACACCGAGAACAGCTTCGTGCCGGTGCTCTTCGGGTTGGAGAGGGACAGCTTCTTGTACCACGCCGGGCCGTTCGTGAGGATGGGAGGCACCGCCGCGAGCGTCTCGACGTTGTTGATCGTGGTCGGCATCCCGAACACGCCGAACGCCGCGGGAAACGGGGGCTTGATACGCGGGTTCCCACGCTTGCCCTCGATCGAGTTCATCAGGGCCGTCTCTTCACCGCAGATGTAGGCGCCCGCGCCGCGGTGCAGGTGGATCTTCAGGTCGCCGAACGCTCGAGCGGCGTTCGCCTCGGCGAGGGCTTGCCCCATGATCGCATACGGCTCGGTGAACTCGCCCCGGATGTAGATGTAGCCGACCTCGGCCTGGATCGCCCGCATCGCGATCGCGGTGCCCTCGAGCAGCGCGTGCGGCGTCCAGCGCATGATCTCGCGGTCCTTGAACGTCCCCGGCTCGGACTCGTCGGCGTTGACGCACAGGTAGTGCGGTTTCTTTTTTTCCTTGGGCATGAAGGACCACTTGAGCCCGGTGGGGAACCCCGCCCCGCCGCGCCCGCGCAGTCCTGATTCTTTCACGAGGTCGGTGATCGCGGCGGGAGCCAGCGTCAGCGCCTGCCGCCACGCTTCGTACCCGCCGCGCTTGACCCAGCCTTTGTAGCTGCGCGCCTCGGGGTCGCCGAAGTACTTGGAGAGCACGGTGGTCTCTTTGCGGTGCGCCTTGTGCGGGTAGCCCATTACCGGTACCTCTGCACCAGCTCCGGCACCTTCTCCGGGCTCACGCTCTCGAGGAAGTCGTCGTTGATCAGCACCGGGGTCGCGAACCCGCACGCCCCCAGGCACTCCACCTCGATCACCGTCCACTTGCCGTCGGGGCTCGTGGCGCCGAGCTCCTTCGCGCCGGTGGCTTGCAGCAGCGCGCGGACCACGTCCTCGGCTCCGCAGATGTTGCAGGGCGAGGTTGTGCACACCTGCACGAAGTTCTGTCCCACCGGATGCTGGTGGTACATGGTGTAGAACGTCACCACGCCCTTGACGTAGGCGGGGGTGAGCCCGAGCACGGCCGCCACCTCGGTCATGTTGCGGTCCGAGATCCAGCCGCGCTGCTGCTGCACCAACCACAGGGCCGGCAACAGCGCCCCCTGTTTGGTGGGGTAGCGGCCGAGCAGCGCCTGCAGCTCCTCGAGGACCTTGCCGGTGAACACCGGCTGATACGGTTCGGTCCCGGCGTCGTGGGTCGGGTGCGCGCTCACGCTCATCGGTCGACCTCGCCCATCACGATGTCCACCGATGCGTTGATGGCGATCAGGTCGGAGAGCAGGTGGCCTTCCGCCATCTTCGGCAGCGCCGCCAGGTTGATGAACGACGGCGGCCGGATGCGCCAGCGCACCGGCTTCGCGGTGCCGTCGGAGACCAGGTAGGTGCCGAGCTCCCCTTTCGGGTTCTCGATCCCGACGTACGCCTCGCCCACGGGGGCCTTCACGCCCTCCATGACCTGCTTGAAGTGGTAGATCATCGCTTCCATGTCGCTCATGGCGCGCGACTTGGGTGGCAGAATCAGGCGCGGGTCCGCGATGTTCACCGGGCCGTCGGGGAGCCGCTCGAGCGCCTGGCGCAGTATTCGGTTCGACTGGTGGCACTCCTCCAGCCGCACCAGGTAGCGGTCGTACACGTCGCCGTGCTCGCCCACGGGCACGTCGAACTCGTAGCTGTCGTAGTCGAGGTAGGGCTTGTCGCGGCGCACGTCGTAGGGGACGCCGCTGGCACGCAGCATCGGTCCGGACAGGGAGTAGTTGATCGCTTCCGGCGCCGTCATCACGCCCACGCCCTGGGTGCGGCCGACCCAGACGGCGTTGCGGGTGAGCACGCGGTCGATCTCATGCAGCGTCTTCGGGTACGTGTCGACGAACTGCCGCAACCCCGCGACGAAGTCATCGGTCACGTCGGCCATCATGCCCCCGACCCGCGTCACGCTCGTCGTGAGCCGGGCCCCGGTCCACATCTCCTGCAGGTTGTAGATGCGCTCCCGCTCCTGGAAGGCCCAGAGGAACGGCGTGAACGCGCCCAGGTCGATCGACGTCGTGCCGAGCCACACCATGTGCGAAATGATGCGGCTCATCTCACAGGCGATCACCCGCAGCACGGTGCAGCGCGGCGTGATCGCGATCCCCATCAGCTGTTCGGCCGCGAGCGCGAACCCGACGTTGTTCGCCATGGGCGAGAGGTAGTCGGTGCGGTCGGTGAGCGGGATGATCTGGTTGTAATGGCGGTATTCGCCGAGCTTCTCGAACCCGGAGTGCAGGTAGCCGACATGGGGGATGACCCGGACCACGGTCTCGCCGTCCAGCTCGACCACGAGGCGCAGCACGCCGTGCGTCGCCGGGTGTTGCGGCCCGATGTTGATCAGCATGTGCTCGCCGGCGTCGGGCTCCCGCTCCCCGTACCGCTCCCGCGCGCCCACGCCCGCCTCGAGCGGGATGCGCGCCGGGCGGCCCTGCGGGTCCAGCCCCGGGGTCGCGAGCTCGACGGCGATGGTCCGCTTGCTCATTCGGAGTTGGGGATCTTGTCGCGCTCGCCGCGACGCAGCCGCTCCCGCATGTCGGGCGGGAGCTCGTCGTACGCCTCGGCGATCGACAGCTCCTCCATCGAGTAGTGCGCCTCGGGGTTGGCGTTGAGCGCCTGGCGCACCTGCTCCGCCCGGCTGAAGCGGCCGCGCAGCGGGAAGTCCTTCCGCAGCGGGTAGCCCTCGGCGTACGTCTCCCACATCAGGATACGCCGCAGGTCCGGGTGGCCGCGGAACGTGACGCCGAACATGTCGTACACTTCGCGCTCCAGCCAGTCGGCGCCCCGCCACAGCGCCACGACCGAGTCGATCGCCAGGTCGCCGCGCGGGTCGAGCTCGACCTTCACCCGCAGGTCCGTGCGTCGCTCGAGCGAGCGCAGGTTGTACACGAGCTCGAGCGGTCGCTCGCGGTCGCGGTACTCGACCGCGGTGACGTCGACCAGATAGTCGTACTGCTGCCCGGGCGTGTCGCGCAGCCAGGCCATCACGTCGGGCAGCACCGCGCGGTCCACGTACACGATCGTGTCGCCGCACGACTCGACCGCGCGGCCGATCGCGCCGCCGAAGGTCGCGCGCAGGGCTTCGGCGGAGGGGTTCACCCCGAGCGGAACTGGTGGATGGAGTTCCCGAACGGCTCGGAGATTTCGTCGATCTGCTCGGGCGGCAGGCGCAGGCCGCGCTCGTCGAGCGGCTGCTCGTCGCGCCGCGGGGTACGGTCGAACAGCGATTCGCCCTTGATTTTCTTGTGCAGCAAGAGGACGCCGTACAGCAGCCCCTCGGGGCGCGGCGGGCACCCCGGCACGTAGACGTCCACGGGCACGATGGTGTCGATCCCCTGCACCATCGCGTAGTTGTCGAAGATGCCGCCGGTGGACGCACACGCGCCCATCGAGATCACCCACTTCGGCTGCGGCATCTGGTCGTAGATGCGCCGGATCACGGGGGCGAGCTTGAACGGCAGCCGCCCCGCGCAGATGAGCACGTCGGCCTGGCGTGGGCTGAACGCTTGACGCTCCATGCCGAAGCGGGCGAAGTCGTAGCGCGACGCGGCCGTCGCCATGAACTCGATGGCGCAGCACGCCGTGCCGAACGGCATCGGCCACAGGGAGTTCGCCCGGGACGAGTTCACCGCCCAGTCGATGAGATCCTGAGCCTTGGCCAGGAGGTAATTCGGACTCTGTCCGGAAACCTCTTTCGTCTCGAGGACCCGCTTCATTTCCTCAACCCCGTCACGGAGCAACTACTCAACCCCGTCACGGAACAACGTCGCGAACCCACGTCACGGAAGACCGTCACGGGAAGGCGTC
>Ga0209234_1000911_pt1 | contig 10763 bp, 10 predicted proteins | sample GraSoi013_1_20cm_2_FD_185816 | JGI IMG/M metagenome (GOLD analysis project Ga0209234, IMG submission 185816) | Grasslands soil microbial communities from the Angelo Coastal Reserve, California, USA - Sample 08_20_2013_1_20cm (SPAdes) (version 2) | ecosystem: Environmental > Terrestrial > Soil >... | reverse complement strand
CGCGACACGTTGAGGACGAGCACGTCCTCCGGCGCCACGAGGTCTACGAAATCGGGGAAGCGTGCGTGCCGAACGCCGCTGCCCGCCCGGTCCAACACCAACAGCCGGCTCGCGGTGCGGTCGGGGAGGGGAGCTTGCGCAATGAGATCGGGTGGGAGGCTGTAATCGAAGTCGGAGGTGCGGAGCATGACCTAATGCGGAATGCGGAATTCGGAATGCGGAATGGACGCGCCGGCCAACGAGCGAACCGCGTCCATCAATTCCGCAATCCGCATTTCACATTCCGCATTCGGGTCAGCCCTCAAACATCGTCGGCTGTTCAGCGCTCCGGGGCGGCGTGAATCCGAAATGTCGGTACGCGGATCCCGTGGCGCACCGGCCGCGTGGCGTGCGGGCGAGGAAGCCCTGCTGCATGAGGAACGGCTCGTACACTTCCTCGAGCGTGCCCGGATCCTCGCCCACGGCGGCGGCGATGGTGGTGAGCCCGACCGGTCCACCCTCGAACTGCTCGATGATGGTCTTCAAGATCCGGCCGTCCATGTCGTCGAGCCCGAACTCGTCCACGTCGAGCCGCTTCAACGCCTCGGCGGCGACCGGCGCCGTGATCTTGCCGCCGGCGCGCACCTGTGCGTAATCGCGCACGCGCTTCAAGAGCCGGTTCGCGACGCGCGGCGTGCCGCGGCTGCGGCGGGCGATCTCGGCGATGCCCGCGGCGTCGGTCGGCACGTCGAGGATGCCGGCCGAGCGACCGATGATCTGGGCGAGGTCGTCGGGCGGATAGTAGGCGAGCCGCTCGACCAGACCGAACCGTGCGCGCATGGGTGGCGTCAAGAGGCCGAACCGGGTAGTGGCGCCGATCAGCGTGAACCGCTCCAGCGCCATGGGGATCGTTTGCGCGTGCGGCCCGTCGGCGATCCGGACGTCCACCCGGTAGTCCTCCATCGCCGGATAGAGGAACTCTTCGAGCACGGGCCGTAGCCGGTGCACCTCGTCGATGAACAGGATGTCGCCCGCACCGAGCGAGGTGAGCATGCCGACCAGATCGCCGGGGCGCTCGAGCACCGGACCCGACGTGGTGCGGATGTTGACGCCCAGCTCCTTCGCCATGAGGAGGGCGAGGGTGGTCTTGCCAAGCCCGGGCGGCCCGAAGAACAGCGTATGATCCAGCGGCTCGCGCCGGTGCTTCGCCGCGTCGATCGCGATCTGTAAGGATTCCTTGACCTTCGCCTGGCCGACGAATTCGTCCAGCCGCGAGGGGCGGAGAGCGGCATCAGTCAGCCGCTCGTCGGGGAGCGCTTCGGGCGTAGTGACTTGCGCGCGCGCGCGATCGCTCATGCTGCTCTCGTCCCGAGAGGCCGTGCCCGCCACCGCACCGGGCGCGCGTCCCGCTCGAGCGCGTGGCGGGTGTGGCAGCTGACACACTCGTCCGTGGCCCGGGTCGCCGTCTCGGGTACCAGGGTGCGGTTGGTCGAGCCGCAGCTCGTACAGATCCATTCAGCCGTCGCGGGCATCGTCATCCATGGGTGAGAAGTTGCAGGGCCTGGCGCACCAGCATCTCCGCGTCACCGCCGCCGTTTGCCGCGAGCGCCTGGCGCAGCGCCCGGTCCGCTTCGGCCGTCGCGTACCCCAGGCGCTCCAGGGCGTGGAGTGCCGCTTCCGCGGCTCCGCCGCCGGGGGCGACGCCCGCCGCGACGGCCTCCTCAAAGTCGCCGAGCTTGTCCGCCAGTTCAAGCGCCAGCCGCTCGGCCGTCTTCTTCCCTATCCCTGAGACCGATGCGAGCAGCGCGATGTTTCGCTCTTTCACCGCCCGCGCACCGCGCTCCACCCCCAGCGCCGACATCAGGGCGATCGCGATCTTCGGGCCCACACCGCTCACGCCGATCAGCCGCTGGAAGAAACGTCGTCCGGCTTCGTCGTGAAATCCGTACAGCGACCAGCCGTCCTCTCGCACCACGAGCTCGGTGGCGAGGCTTACGGCCTCGCCCACCGCCGGCAGCCGCTCCATCACGCCCAAGGGAACGACGACCTCGTAGCCCACGCCGCCCGGGGTCTCGATCATCACGCGATCGGCCTGCTTCGCGGCCAGCCGGCCCGAGACCCGCGCGATCACGACCGGAGGATGTGCGTGAGCGCCACGGCCACGCCGTCCGCCGCGTCCGCGGGCCTGGGCGCGTCCTTGAGTCGCAGCAGCCGCGCGACCATGCGGCCCACCTGCGCTTTGGGGGCGCCGCCCGCGCCGACCACGGTCTTCTTGATGGTGGCGGGGGCGTACTCGGCAATCGTGAGCCCTGCCTGTGCGGCCGCGAGGAGGACGACCCCGCGGGCGTGTCCGAGCACGAGGGTGGTATGCACGTTCTTATGGTAGAAGGCGTTCTCCAGGGCGAGGATGCCGGGGTGATGGCGCGTGATCAGCTCGGCGATCTGCTCGTGAAGTGCATGCAGGCGCCGCGGCAAGGGACTCCGGCCGGCCAACCGAATCACCCCGCACTCGACCAGCCGCCCCATTCCCGAGCTGCCGTTCCCCGCTTCGATCACTCCGTAGCCGGTGACCGACGTCCCCGGGTCGACCCCCAGCACCCTCACGCTATGCCGTCGCCGCCGCCAGCGCCTCGGCGTCGATGTCGAAGTTCGAGGAGACCTTCGCGACGTCGTCCATCTCTTCCAGCGCTTCGATCAGCGCGAGCAGGTGCTTCGCGTCCTTCCCGTCCACCTTCACCGTGCTCTTGGGGATCAGGGCGATTTCGGCTGTCTGGACCGCGATCTTCTTGGCCTTGAGCCGCTCGCTGATCTGATGCAGCTGGCCCGCGGGTCCGGTGATCAGAAACACGTCGCCGTCGCGCGCCATGTCGTCCGCTCCGGCATCGAGCGCCGCCTCCATGACCGTATCCTCGTCGGCGCGGGTCGCGTCCACGGTGATCTGGGCTTTGCGGTCGAACATCCACGCCACGGAATTCGTGGCGCCGAGATTGCCGCCGTGACGCTGGAAGGCGTTGCGAATCTCGGCGACGGTGCGGTTGGCGTTGTCGGTGGTGGCTTCGATGAGCAGGGCCGCGCCGCCGGGCCCGTACGCCTCGTAGGTGACCTCTTCGTACGTCACGCCCTCGAGCTCGCCCGTTCCCTTCTTGACGGCGCGCTCGATGTTGTCGAGCGGCATGTTCTCGGCTTTGGCGGCGTCGATGGCGGTGCGGAGCCGGGCGTTGCCGGCGGGGTCGCCGCCGCCCTGCTTGGCGGCGATCGTGATCTCGCGGATCAGCTTGGTGAACAGCGCGCCGCGCCGCTGGTCGGTGACGGCTTTCTTCCGCTTGATCTGCTTCCATTTGCTATGACCAGCCATGGCTCTAACCTACAGCTTTCACCGATCAGGGTCGAGCATGTCTTCGAACCGCATCCAGCGCCGGTAGAAGTACAGATCGACGAAGCCGGTCGGCCCGTTGCGGTTCTTCAGGACGATCAGCTCGGTCGCCCCGTCCACCCCGTGCCCCGGGTTGTACATCTCCTCCCGGTAGAGCCCGAGCACCACGTCGGCATGCTGCTTGATCGCGCCCAGATGCCCGAAGTCGTCGAGCGCGGGCCTCGCGTTCGGGCGCTTGGCGTCGAACCGCGGCAGCTGCGACACGACGACGAGCGCCACCTGCCGCTCGAGCGCCAGCGCCTTGAGGCGCTGCAACACGAGGGCCAGATCTTCGTCCTGCGTCGAGCGGGCCACGCCGCGCGGCGACGGGACGAGCTGGAGGTAGTCGACTACCACCAGCCCGAGCTGCCGCAGTGGGTCGAGGCGCTCCGCCGCCGTCTCGAAGTCCGGGGCCGCGAGCGGCAAGATCGTGAGGGGGAGGTCGCGCAACCGCACGGCGGCTCCCCCGATGCCGGCGCGCGTCTGATCATTGAGCTTGGCGCTGCGCAGCTCGTCCACGGTCGCGCGTCCTTCGATCGCGAGGGCGCGCTCCATCAAGCGCTCCTCGTCCATCTCTCCGGAGAAGAGGGCCACGCCGGTCCCCTGCTGCGCCGTGCGCAGCGCCAGTCCGAGGGCGAGCGCGGACTTGCCCGACCCGATGTCGCCGCCCAGCACCACGAGGTCGCGACGTCGCAGGCCCCCACCCAAGATCCGGTCGATAGAGGGGAACCCGGTCGGGACGGTGTCGCCCGGGACGTCACCCGGGCGCTGCTGATCCACGCGCTCGACCATGGTCTCGAGCGACGGACGCTTGGGAAAGCGGCGGGTGGTCATACCTCTATAGATGGAGACGGGCCGACCGGGCTGCAACGGTCACGGCGTCTCCCGCCTCGGGACCGAGCACCTCGCGCGCCGGCGCGACTAGCTGGGACAGCACCAGGGCCGCGGCAGTCGGCGTGGCGGGCTCGAGGTGCTGGCGCGCGGCGGCGAGGGCACGCTTCAGAGGGCCGGGGAGGGCGAGGCTCGCGAGCCGGGCGTCGAGCGCCTGCAGGCGCCGCCGGTGGTTCTTGCCCGACACGGGGCGCGGCGGCAGGAGCGCCTCGGCGGAGCGCACGACGAGCCACAGCGCGAACAGGCCCTCCCGCTTGGGTCCCCGGACGGCGTCCGCGACCAAGCCGATCAAGCGCTCCTCCGCGGCAGTGGTCGCCCGGGTCACGCGACGAGGCGCTCCACCGCGGCGGCCACCTCTTCGGGAGTGATGTCCGCAAGACAGCGATGGTGGCCGAGCGGGCAGGCCGCGGTGCCCGTCGCGGAGCAGGGACGGCAGTCGAGCGCGCGCTCCAGTACGGCCGCCCGCGCGCGATACGGGAAGAAGCCGAACTGCCCGACGGTGGGTCCGAACAGCGCGACGACTGGTGTCCCGACGCCCGTGGCCATGTGCATGACGCCGGTGTCGCCCGACACCACGACCCGCGCCCGGGCGAGCAGCGCGCCCGTCTCCTGGAGCGAAAACTCGCCGGCGGCACTCGCGACCGCGCCTCCCCCTTCGGCCACGAGCTGCTGCGCGAGCCCGCGGTCTTCGGGCCCGCCGACGATGACCGGCCGGTACCCGGCGGCCCCCAGCCGCTCGGCGAGGGCGCTCCAGTGCGCGACCGGCCAGCGTTTGGTGGCATGGGCGGCGCCGGGTGCGAGCGCCGCGAGCCGCGCGCCCGCGAGTCCCCGCTCCGCGAGCCATTGCGCCGCGCGGTCCGTGGCGCCGGGACCGAGGCAGAACTCGGGCGGCCCGCCGTCGGGCCGAGTATCGAGGCGGCGCGCCGCCTCGAAGTAGCGCTCGGCGACCGGGGAAGGCGCGCGCCGGCGGTAGGCGTCCAGCTTGGTGGCGATGAGAAGTGCCCGGGCCAGTTTACGTTTACAGTACCCCGACCAGCGGCAGCCCACCAGCATGCGGAGGCTCGCGCTGCGGACGCTGCCGTGCAGGTCGAGGCCGTGCGTCGGTGCGAGCGCGCGCAACCGTCGGGCGAGGTGACGGATCGGCTCGCCGGGCTCGAGCGTCACGACCTCGGCGAGGTGCGGGTTGTCGGCCACGAGCGGTGCCATGGCGCGCTTTGTCACGTACACGAGCTTCGCCTCGGGGTGACGGGCCGCGAGCGCGCGCACGAGCGGCGTGGTCAGCAGGATGTCGCCGATGGAGCTGAAGCGGACCAGGAGGACGCACAGCACGTCGCAAAATAGCCATTAGCTTTGACTCATGGTGCGGCCGAAAACCATCCTGTGGGTGGATGACGAAGTCGAGGGGCTTGCCGCACACCGGCGCTTTCTGGAGGACCAGGGGTTCACGGTGGCCGCCGCGGCCCACGGCGACGACGCGCTCGCGCTGCTGCGGCGCCAGCCCTACAGCATCGTCCTGTTGGACGAGCAGATGCCCGGCCGACGCGGCCTCGAGCTGATCGGCGAGATCCGCGCGCTCGACCCCGCCATGCCCGTGGTGATGGTCACGCAGAGCGAGGACGAAGGCACGCTGCGCGAGGCGATCGGGATCGAGGTGGACGACTACCTCGTGAAGCCGGTCCAGCCGCGCCAGATCCTCTCGGTGATCACGCGACTGCTCGAGGGCGATCGCATCCGCCAGCAGCACCTGGCCCGCGATTTCGTCAGCCGGTTCCGCGAGCTGGAAGGACGCCGCGGCGCCACCCTGGCGTGGCGCGAGTGGATCGAGCTCGTCGCGGAGCTGGCGCGCTGGGAGGTTCGCCTGGGCGCTGCCAACGAGCCGGGACTCTCGGAGGCCCTCCGCAGCCTGCAGCGCTCGTTGCGCAAGGACTTCGCCGAATACGTCGCCCGGCAGTATCCGCGCTGGCTCGCCAGTCCCGAGGGCGATCGGCCGCCGCTCTCCGTGGACGTGGGCGCCGAATTCCTCGTCCCCGTGCTGCGATCCACGGGGCGAGTGCTGTTCGTGGTGATCGACTGTCTGCGGCTCGACCAGTGGGAGGTGTTGCGCGACCTCGTGACCCCGCTGTTCGACGTGGAAGAGTCCCACTACTACAGCATCCTGCCCACGGCAACGCCGTTCGCGCGCAACGCGATCTTTTCGGGGCTCTTCCCCATGGAGATCGCGGCGCGCCATCCCGGGTGGTGGGGTCAGCCGTCCGACGAGGAAAGCCTCAACGCTCATGAGGGCGAGCTCCTGACGGAGCAGCTGGAGGAGCTGATGGGCCGGCCCGTCGCGGTGCGCTACGAGAAGGTGTTCAGCTCGGGGGAGGGAGACCTGGTCCGGCGGCTTCCCGCCCACCTCGCCCAGGACGGCGTCACGGCGCTGGTGTTCAATTTCGTGGATCAGCTCACGCACGGGCGGTCGGAGAGCGCCATCCTGTACGAGGTGGCGCGGGACGAGGCGGCGCTGCGCAGCCTCACCCGCACCTGGTTCGAGCGCTCGCCGGTGCTCGCGGCGCTCCAGGAGGCCGAGCGGCGGGGCGTGACGGTGCTGCTCACCACCGACCACGGCTCCATTCACTGCGAGACCCCGGCGACGGTGTACGCCAAGCGCGACGCCACGGCGAACCTGCGCTACAAGTTCGGCGAGGATCTGAAGAGTGAGGACCCGCAGGCCGCGATTCTGGTCGAGGACCTGAAGGGGTTCGGTCTCCCGGGCATGGGCCTCGGGGTCCGGCTGCTGCTCGCCACCGCGGACCGGTTCTTCGTCTATCCCACCAAGCTGCGTGAGTATCAGGCCCGCTATCGCGGATCCTTCCTGCACGGCGGCGTCACGCCGGAAGAAGTGATCCTGCCCGTCGCCCTGCTCACGCCCCGCCGCGCGGGCACTGCCCCCGTGGCGAAAGGGGGGGCGCGCTGAATGGGCCGTAGCGGCCGGCTCTTCCTGCTGCTCCGTCCCTACGCACTCCTCTTCGTCGCCAATCTCGTGGCCACGTTCGTGGCCTCCGTGATGGACGGCGCCACGTTCGTGCTGTTGATCCCATTCCTGCGGACCCTGTTCGGACATGATCCGCTGAACGTGGCCGGCGGGTCGGCCGTCGAGCGGCTGCTGGCGGTCGTGGTCGGCCCCTTGTTCGCCGCCGGGTCGCCCGGTGCCGCCCTGCGCAACGTCGTGCTGGTGCTGGTCGCTGCGATGGTGATCAAGAACGTGCTCGCGTACCTGGCGTCGGTCTCGAGCGTGGCCATCCAGGAGAATGTCGTGCGCGACCTGCGCGTGCGACTGTTCGGGCACCTGCAGACGCTGCCGCTCGATTTCTTCCAGCGGACCCGCGGGGGTCAGCTGCTGTCGCGGGTCATCAACGACACGGACGCGGTGAAGACGGTAGTCACGGCGGCGCTCGCCTCGCTCGTGCAGAACGTCAGCCTCATCGTGGTCTACGTCGCGATCCTCGTGGGCCTGTCCTGGCAGCTGACGCTGGTCGCCCTCGTCTGTGCGCCGTTGCTGGTGCTCATCGTCCGCCCGATGGTGGGGCGGGTGCGCTGGCGCTCGCGCGAGCAGGCCGACCAACGCGGCGAGCTCACCAGCCTTGTCAGCGAGCTGGTCGGATCGATCAAGCTGGTCCGGGCGTATGTGGCGGAAGCGTTCGAGGCCGATCGCTTCCGCGCGCTCGCCAACCGCTACCGCAAGGGGGTCCTGCGGGCGCAGCGCTACGCGCTCTTGACGAGTCCGGTGAGCGAGGTGTTCGCCGGCGCGGTGATCGTGCTGATCTTCGCGGTCGGGACCCGACTGGCGCTCGGGCAGGCGGCCGTGCTGCAGCCGCTGCAGCCCGAGGTGCTCATCGCGTTCATCGCCGTGGCGCTGCGGCTGATGTCGCCCGTCAAGTCCGTCGCCAACTACCCCACGACGATGGCCGGCGCCCTCGCGGCAGCGGATCGGGTGTTCGAAGTGCTCGATCTCGCCTCCGAAGAAGGCGACCGGCCGGGCGAGGTGCCTGCGCGGTTCGAGCAGCGGATCGAGTATCGGGGCGTGTCGTTCTCCTACAACGGCCAGGCGCCCGTGCTCGAGGGCCTCGACTTCGAGGTGCGGCGCGGGCAGGTGGTGGCGGTGGTGGGGCCGTCCGGGGCCGGCAAGACGACGCTGGTCGACCTGCTGCCGCGGTTCTACGAGCCGAAGCGCGGCGCCATCCTGATGGACGGCGTTCCCATCACCCGGTTCACCCGCACCAGTCTGCGCGGGCTCATGGGCATCGTGTCGCAGGAGACCATCCTGCTGAACGACACGGTGCTCGCGAACATCTCCTACGGTCGGAGCGACTTCACGCTGGAGCAGGTGCAAGCCGCCGCACGCGCCGCCAACGCCCACGACTTCGTCTCCCAGCTTCCGGAGGGCTATCGCACGCTTCTGGGCGAGCGGGGTACCCGGCTCTCGGGCGGCGAGCGCCAGCGGATCGCGATCGCGCGTGCGCTGTTGCGCGATCCACCGATCCTGATTCTGGACGAGGCGACCAGCGCGCTCGACATGGAGAGCGAGCGGCTGGTGCAAGAGGCGATCGACCGCCTGATGGCGCGTCGCACGACGTTCGTCATCGCGCACCGGCTCGCCACCGTGCAGCACGCCGATCTGATCCTGGTGCTCGCTGAGGGGCGGATCGTGGAGCGGGGAACCCACGCGACCCTGTACGCCGCGGGCGGGCTGTATCGCCGGCTGCACGACATGCAATTCCGCACCTGACGTGATCTCCGGATTCACCATCGTCCGGAACGCGGTCAAGCTCGACTACCCGATCGTTCCGGCCATTCGGTCGATTCTCGAGCTGTGCGACGAAGTCGTGGTGAACGTCGGCAAGTCGGACGACGACACGCGCGACGTCGTCGCCGCGCTGGGCGACCCAAGGATCCGCATCCTCGACAGCGCCTGGGATTTCTCGCGCGGCAGCGGGGCGCTGTCGCACGAGACCAACCGCGCGATGGCCGCCTGCCGCGGTGAGTGGGGCGTCTACATCCAGGCGGACGAGGTGCTGCACGAAACGGGCGCCGCGGCCCTGCGCGAGAAGATACGGGACTGGAACGGGGAGGCCCGCGTCGAGGGCCTGCTCGTCGACTATCACCATTTCTACGGCGACTTCGACACGATCGCGACCGACCGACACTGGTACCGACGGGAGGTCCGCGCCATCCGGTTGGACCGGGGCATCCGCTCGTATCGGGACGCGCAGGGCTTTCGGGTCGGTCGCGAGGAGCGACGCCTGCGCGCGCGGGTGACGGGCGCGCGCATGTTCCACTACGGCTGGGCGCGCCCACCCCAGTCCATGCGTCGCAAGCTCGTCGCATCGCAGGAAGTCTTCCTCGAACAGGCGGATCGGATCGCGGCGCGCGCGGCAGAGCAGCAGGTGCTGTACTGGACGCCGCTGCTGCGCCGGTTCACGGGCTCCCACCCGCTGGCGGTCGAGGCGTGGATTGCGGCGCGCCGCGCCGCCGCGGCGGGGCCTGCCGTGGGCCCGCGGCGTCTCAAGCTCGCCCACCTCCGGCTCTATCTGTCTGACTGGTTCGAGCGGCTGACCGGCGCCCGCCTCTTCGAATACCGCAACTACGTAGAGGTATGACGGCGCGCGCCTTCACGGGTCTGCGCGTCGTACTGGTCGCGGCGTTCAACCGTCGCTACCACCGGAGCGGCCTGGCCCTCGCCGCCGCGCTCGAGGGGCTGGGATGTGAGGTGCGCCGCTGCGAGGAGCGGCGCCGAGGGTGGAACGCCCTGTTGGGACGGTCCCTCGCCACGCGGCTGGCGGCGTGCCTGCGTGCAGGGCCCGTCGACGTGGTGCTCGTCTTCAAGGGCGCGAGCCTCGCTCCGGCCGACGTCGCAGAGCTGCGGCGGCGGTGCGGCGGTCACTGGGTCAACTGGTTCCCAGACGACCCCCATCAGCTCGAGCTGTCCACCCGCCTCGCGCCGGCGTACGACCGATTCTTCACCCACGACAGCTCGAGTCTCGCGCGCCACCGCGCGGTGGGTGCCCGGGCCCACTATCTCGCGTTTGGCTGCGATCCCGAGTACCTGCGGCCGCCTTCACGACCGTCGGACGCGCGTTGGGCGGCGCCGCTCGTGTTCGTGGGGTCCCGTGATGATGTGCGCGAGCCCGTGTTGCGCGAGCTCGCGGCGGTCGGGTTGGTCTCGTGGGGCCCCGGCTGGCCGCGAGGGCCGTTGTACGGGGAGGACTTCGTGAGGGCCCTGGCGGGCGCGGCCGTGGGGGTGAACATCCACCAGCAGTTCGGGGACCGCGGCGACCCCGCGCGCTACGGAACCGGCGCCAACATGCGGGTGTTCGAGCTCGCGGCCGTCGGCACGCCGCAACTATCGGATGCGAAAGTGGACATCGCGCGCCACTTCACGCCGGATCGCGAGATCGTGTTGTATCGGAGCGTGGCCGAGCTCGTGGATCGCGCTCGCGTC
>Ga0209234_1000910_pt1 | contig 10765 bp, 10 predicted proteins | sample GraSoi013_1_20cm_2_FD_185816 | JGI IMG/M metagenome (GOLD analysis project Ga0209234, IMG submission 185816) | Grasslands soil microbial communities from the Angelo Coastal Reserve, California, USA - Sample 08_20_2013_1_20cm (SPAdes) (version 2) | ecosystem: Environmental > Terrestrial > Soil >... | reverse complement strand
CAAAACAGCGACCTTTCATGCTCCGATTGAAGTCCTCGTGCTGACGTGCGACGTGTGCGCGTGCGACATCGGTCATGAAGACGAGCGCCGGCCGCGCGCGCACTTCCAGCTGAGCCGCCATCCGAATCCTGGTGCGATCGATGATCAGGAACCTGCGGTGGTGATCTGCTCCCGGGAATGCCTGCGTGCTTTTGTCGCTAACGCTTCCGGACCGGATCGCGCCCCACCGATGCCCCCGCCTTCGGTCGTCGGTCAAAAAAAGGACCGCTAGGACGTAATCTTGCGCTCGGTTGCGGGTTGGCTTGTTTCGCGCCCCCGACCCGACAGTTCCCCGATGACGCTCATAAGGATTCATGAAGACACCCGCCGCCCTACAGCCTCTGATCGATGATGGCGTGATCGACGAAGTCCTCCGCTCGCTCAAGAGCGGCAAGGAGGCCACGGTTTATCTGGTCCGCTCCGGAGCGCACCTGCGCTGCGCGAAGGTGTATCGCGATATGGCGCAGCGCAGTTTCCAGAAGCGTGCGCGGTACCAGGAAGGGCGCAAGGTGCGGGGCAGCCGCCAGGCGCGCGCCATCGCCAAGAGCACGCGCTTCGGGCGCAGGGAACAGGAAGCGGCATGGAAGAATGCCGAGGTCGACGCACTCTACAAACTCGTCGCCGCCGGCGTGCGCGTGCCCAAGCCTTACGGGTATTTCAACGGCACGCTGATCATGGAACTGGTGACCGATGCGGCCGGGCACCCTGCCCCGCGCCTGGGCGAGGTCGATCTGTCGGCTGAGGCCGCACGCGAGTATCACCACTTCCTCATCCGGCAGATCGTGCGCATGCTGAGCATCGGACTGATCCACGGTGATCTTTCGGAGTTTAATGTCCTGGTCGGAACTGAGGGGCCCGTGATCATCGATCTACCGCAGGCGGTGAATGCCGCGGGCAACAACGGCGCGTTCGCGATGCTCGAGCGGGACGTGAACAACATCCGCGGCACCCTCGGACGCTTCGCACCGCAGCTGCTGGAAACCGAGTTTGCGCGGGAGATGTGGGCGCAGTTCGAGCAGGGTGAACTGACCGCGGACAGCAAGCTCACGGGTGCCTTCGCGCGTGACGAGACGCTTGTGAACCCCGATACGGTCTTGCTGGCCGTTCAGGATGCGCGGGAGGAAGCGCTGCAACGCGAGCTGGGACGAGAAAGCTAGACATCCATTCCATTTTGCGCTCAGAGAGTGTTGCGCTCCCTGCTTGATGCGGCACAGAATTCGCGCCGATTCGTTCAAACTAATTTCTTCTAAGGCCTTAGCGCGGGCAGTGCCGCCGCGAAAGTGGCAAATCCGGTCCACGCCTTTTCCTGACAAAAACGACCGCTAGCGGCCGGGGCTGTGTGAAAACTCCCGCCGTCACGTAGGTGCAATTTCAGGCGACACGACACGATCAATTCGCCTGTTCGCGATCCTACGCGGCGGGCGAAATGACTCTTCACACAGTCTCGGCCAAAACCGGCCACACGGCTCGACCGCGTAATTTTCCGATTACCGGACGTTCAGACCGTCGCAATGTCTCGACATCGCATCGCCGCTCACTGCGGAAACTGCAATTCCTGCATAACCGCCTGGAAGCCTGGAAGCGCGGCTCCTTGCGCAAGAGGTCCATTAGTGGAGGCCTTCGTAAAATCCAACCAATCGCTTGGGACATCATCTATCGCAGGCGTGCCGTCCAGTCTCTTCGCCTTCCGGCCCCACCCCATGGCGAAAGCGATGGTTGCCCGCTCCAGGCTACCAGAGGCTGCGTAGCAAGCGCGCCTACCGACGGTGCGAAAGGGCCTTGCGACCGAAGACTGCTCGCCTATTGCTTATCGAACACCGTGAGTGCCGACGTTTGAATGCCATCCGCGTTCGTCAGCACATAATTTATCGTGAGCGTTCTGCGGTCGTTCGAGACTGCACGACGGATCTTTCCCACTGGCTTGCCGGCTCTTTTCAGCGTGAATTCGGCGGTGCTTGTATCGACCTGGACCCCTGAGAGGCTGTCGAAATCGAGGTTGCCCATCGACGGGTAGTCCTTGCCATCTAATTTGTACGTCGCTTGCGTTGTGGTTTCCTTACCTTCAGCGCTGACGGTGATCATCTTTAGAGTGAATTTCCGAGCAGACCCCGAATAGGTACGAATCTGGCTCTTAAAGGCGGGGATGCCCGCGAATACCGACTTTGCGGGGTTTAACTTCCAGGTGCCGACTATGGGGTCAGCATCGGCGGCCGCAACCACACTAGCGGTACAAACCATCAGAAGCGCAACGAGAAACACGCTCGCGTGAAGCTTATTCATGGATTTCCTCCTGCAGCCAGTATCATTTTGCAGGTCGCTCTCTGGTTTCCGGGCAAAACTGTCCCGCCTACCAACCAATTATGCGCGCCGCCGCCCTTCCGACGTAACTGACACGAAGACTTGCGTCTGCGCCGGCATGGCTACCTCCCCCGCAACCCTAGTTGCCGACCTTGTCGAGGAACTCGTCAGCTGCCTTGCTGACGCGTTTCACTCGCTCGATGTCCCGTACCGTCAAATCCGGATGGGCGACGTACCAGCCTTCGGCGGGGATCTGGTGTTCGGCGATCCAGTCCTTGACTTTCGGGCTGTGAATGCCCGGCCAGCCTTCCCAGCACGAAAAGAGGACGTCCATTTCATCGGGGATCTTCGCCACGAAGTCGTCGATGTAGACGTCCCAGTCGGCCGAGAACCATCGCACCGCCGGACTCCGGCGCGCGAGCAAGCGTCCTCGGGGCCTACTCCTCCAGGTAACCCGCCTCGCGCTGATGCCGGACCGCCAGAGTCAGCACGACATCCTCGGCAGGGAGCCAGCGATATTTGGCGATGTAGCCATACCGGCCCCGCGAGAGGATCAGCTCCCGTCGTCCCTCCTCCGCTTCGCGCCCCAGCAGGGGATGGTCGGCCAGCAATTCCAGCGCGCGACGCACGCTTCGAACCTGCTTGCAGGCTCGGGCGGGGTCCTCTTCAGCTATGAAATCGAACAGGCGCTCAAGATCCCCTATCGCCCGCGCGGTTATTTCGACGCGCGCCACGCACGTGCCCTGGGACGGCGTACTTTTGTGCCCGCAACTCGCCGCTCCAGATAATCAAAAGTGGCGCTGAGCGCGTACGTCTTGCCGCCAGAGAGCGCCTCGTGCTCGGATTGCGCCGCTTCCGCGGCAAAGCGCTCGCGAAGCTCGGAGCGCTCAGCTTCGCGCGCCAGCACTTCGAGCATGAACGCATGAGGGCTTTTGCGCGCGTGGGCGGCCAGCCGCTCAAGGCGTCGCTTCAGATCATCGGGAAGCTTTAGGCTCGTAGCGGCCAAAGAGCACTCCTGCCGTAACATCCTGGGTAGTCAAATCGTACTACCGCTCGACAGGCCGGGCAAGGCGGCGGGCACTACTCTGGCCAATCGGCGAACCGACGGATCGTTTCTCATTACCCTGGATGCGTTGACCGAAACCTGCCGGTTTAGGCCGCATCTCGCAGGGGGCAATATAGGGGGTAATTTTCCAGGCCCAATTCGCAAGCCTTTAGAAAACATTATCGCCCGAGGCTAGGTTAGGTTCCTCTCCCGGGCACCATATAGAATTCTCTTCTTATATCACTCACTTACGCGGCTTTATTTTTGGCCCGTGGGACCCGAAGTGCAGCGCCGCCAGCCGAATCCCAATTCAGTTCTTCTGAGTCAACTCGAGCCCTGCGTGTCGAGTGTGGGTGCTTTCCCGGTCGTTTTTCTCGCCTGGTCTCTGGGGCTCGCCGTCTCGTGTAATCCCACATCGCAATCCTCTGAAGCGGGAATCGCGCGCGCTCGCGAAATGCGGTCGCGCAACCGCGTCCGATCGGGTACCGGTCAAGGCGCGCGCAATTCACTCAGGGCTTCAGCGCAGCCTGTGCGTCTTGAAAACTTCCGTGGAAGTAGGCCACGTTTTGAAACGCCTCGCGTACGAGCGCTTCGGCCACATACCGGGCCCCGGCAACATCTCGTCCGATGACAATGAGCCGGGTATTGTGGTCCTGCATGGGCAATCTTCCATCGTCCTTCGCCCGTTTCACGTCCCCTACGTCCTTGCCCTCCAACACCCCGCTTCGCGGGATGTTTCGGGCGTTCGGAAGAGAGCCACTGCGAAAGTCTTCGGCTTCGCGGACATCGACGATGACGGCGGTCTGATCGTTAGCGGCGACGTACCTGAGCCCGTCCGGCTCTATCTCCGTCACGCCGCCCAGCGCGCGCCAGACTGGAATACCGAGCTGATAGCGACGAACGCTGGTGTAGCCCGCCGCGAGGAGCTCCTCGGCAAGCCGCTTGCTCTTACCGCAGTAGGGACCGTTACAGTAAAGTACGAGTGGGGTCTGTTTCTTCCCCTCGAGCAAGCGACCGACTTCGGCAACATCGGAGACGTAGGCCGACATGGAAACGCCGGGCTTTGCGGCGACGTTCTTGGCACCCGGTATGTGACTGATCGCGTACTCTCGGAGGGGGCGCGCGTCGAGAACTACCGCGCTCATGTCAGCGAGAATGCCTCTGAGCTGCTCCGTCGAAACCTCGACGGTTCGTTGCCCGGATTCGCCGAGCGTCGCCTGATGGATGTTCCCGGCAGTCTGTCCGTACGCGGTGGTCAATGAACCGAACAATACGGCGGTCCAGAGGGCGGTCAGGTGTTTCATACTCTGCAATCTCACATGCGCTCGCCGCTTGAGCGTCTCGAGTACAGCATCCGGGCTAACGTTGCGCAACCCGGGGCTACCGGTTACCACAGGCCTTGGCGTGTCGGTCGCCACAGCGGCTGCTAGTCGTCGCTTGAGCCCGCGGCCGTGCGGTCCGCCATTCAGGGCGGGCGCCGTGCTCACGAGTGTGCTGACCGCGTCAAGCCGCTCGTCCTCGATCGTCGCCGGAGGCGTTCATGCCCGGCTCCTGCAGCACCGTCACGGCACTGAAGGCTCAGCTCCACAGCCGGCGGGAGGCGAGCTGCGCTCCCTCGACCAGGGACCTGAGCTTCAGGTACGCGATGTCCGGCTCCACCGGACCGAAGCCGGCGAAAGTACCGAAGCCGCAGTCCGTCCCCGCCATGACCCGCTCGCGCCCCACGATGTCGGCGAAGCGCTCGATGCGTTCGGCGACCAGCTGCGGATGCTCGATGTAGTTCGTGGTCGTCGCCAGCATCCCCGGGATCAGGATCTTATCCTCCGGGATGCTCGCGTCCCTGAAGACCGACCACTCATGCGCGTGGCGCGGGTTGGCCGCCTCGAACAACAGTCCCTGGGGCTTGGCCTTGAGCACGATCGGCAGCAGGCGCGCCATCGGCACGTCGTGATGGTGCGGGCCTTCGTAATTGCCCCAGCAAACGTGCATTCGCATGCGCTCCGCCGGCACGTTGCGCAGCGCGTGGTTCAGCACCTCGATGTGGCGCGCGGCGAGGGTCTCAAACGCCTCGAGCGAGCGGTCGCGATACATCGTGTGCCGCCCCATCGCGAGATCCGGTGCATCGATCTGCAGAATGATCCCTGCACGCACGATAGCCTCGTACTCGGTGGTCAGGGCAGCGGCCAGCGCTTCGAGGTACTCATCCTGGGTGCGGTAGAAGTCGTTGGGCTGAAAGAGAGCGACAACTCCGGGGGATGCGGCATTCATGAAGGTCCCCGGGGGACGCGCCGCGGCCGCCGCCGCCGCCGCGCTCAGGTTCGCGATGTCGACCTCAAGCGGCCGTGGGTCCTTGACGCTCACCGGCCCAACGCAGCGTGGCCGCCGGTATTTCGCCGTCGACCCACGCTCCGCGAGCTTGCGCAGGAGTCCCGGGAACTCGACCAGGTCCTGCCCCGGCTCGCGCGGCGTGTCGCCGTCGAACCCGGACAGGCGGCGCGCGATGTAGGTAGCGTAGCTGATCTTGCTCATCTCGCCGTCGCTGACCAGGTCGATGCCGACCTCCACCTGCCGGCGCACCACGTCGGCCACGGCCGCGGTAATAACGGCGTCGTCGCGAGTGCTGTCACGCGATTCTTCGCGCTCGCGCGCGAACAGCACCTCCGTCACGGCCTGGCTGCGCGGAAGGCTGCCGACGTGCGTCGTCATGATCCGGTCGATGCTGCCCGTCATGCCGCTTGATCTCCGTGCCAACTCTTCAGCGGTACGTGTTGTTGGAGGTGTGATCGCCTGCAAGCCAGCGCTTGAGTGACTGGTGGGCATCTGCACGCCGCTCGCGCGCGATCTTGTCGGCCTCGGGATGATCCCGGGTGAACTCGAGTATCAGCCCGTTGGGGTCCGTCACGTAGACCGAGCGGCAATACCCGTGCTCGAGTACGAAGGTATCGGGCGGCTTGATGCCAGCCTTTTCTATCCTCGCCTCAATGCCCGCCTGCGTCTCAGCGTCCACCTTGAGCGCGATATGGTTGAACGGCGTCGGCGGCATCTTCGGGCCGAACTGCGCCTGGTCGGCAGGGTCGGCGAACTGGAAGAAGGCGAGCGCCCCGCCATCGCCGATACTGTAGAAAGTGTGAACGTAGGTGCGCACCTTGCCGAAGAGCTCATCCGACTCGCACCAGGTCGCCGTCAGCGGCAAGCCGATGACGTCCTCGTAGAAGCGCCGGTTCCTCTCCTGGTCCCAGGTCACGTAGGCCGTGTGATGCAGGCGCGTAGGCAGTTTGGCGAGCTGAGCCATGACACTCTCCTTTTCTTTCTCTCAGAAGCGATAGCCGAACTCTACTCCGTACTGGCGCGGCAGGGCTCTCCACAGGAACCCGCCCGGGGAGAACTCCGCATTGTAGATCTTGTTGGTCAGATTCTTGGACCAGGCGGTCACCGACCACCGGTCGGCCTCGACGCCGGCGCGCGCGTCGAGTAGGTTGATCGGATCGCGATCGGTGAGGTTGTACGGGTCCCACCAGGTCCGGCCGATCATCTGATAGTCCAGGCGCAGCACGCCGCTCACGCCGCCGCCGAGTGGCTCGTGGACCTGGAAGCCCGCGTTGACAGTATTCTTAGTCAGCAGCGGCGGCTTGTTGCCGACCACCGTCGGGTCCTCCATGTTCGTGACCTTGCCGTCCGTGTAGCCGAAGCTCGCGTACAGGTCGAGCCAGCTCGTCGCTCTGGCGGTCAGCTCGAGCTCGCCCCCCTTGTAGCGGGCGTCGAGATTGCCGAGGTTCTGAGTCGAGGTCGTGGCGTCGAAGTAGAAGAAGTACCCGTTGTGCGAGTCGGTGTAGTAGAGCGCCAGATTCGCGCCCAGCCGCCGGTCGAGGAACTGGCTCTTCACGCCGACTTCCCAGGTTTCGGCGATCTCGGCGTTGAACAGATCGTGAACGCCGAGATGCCCCTTGGACTGCGCAACCGCGCCGACACCCGTCTGGTTGAAGCCGCCGCTGCGGAACCCGCGGCTCCAGCCGCCGTAGAAGGTCAGGTTGTCCGTGGGCTTGTAGCGCAGTGTGCCCTTGGGCTGCGCTGCGTCAAAGGTGTGCTTGCGCACTTCGCCGGTGTGCGCCGTCGGATCGGGCAGGAACTGAGTCGGCGTGCGGGTGGTGTTCTGCCGCTCATCCTCGTCGTAGCGGATCGCCGCATCCAGCTCGAGCTGCTTGGTGAACTCGTAGGTCGCGTCGGCGAACACCGCCCAGGCGTTGTTGTTCTGCGAGTCAGACAGGAAGGTGCTGTTCGTGTTGGTCGCCACCGGATTGGCCGGATCGACGAGCGGCGTCTCATAGACGGCCGGGACGCCCGCTCCGCGGTCCACGAGATTGTCGGTGGAGATGAAGCGCTCCGTGTGCACGTAATACCCGCCCGCGATCCACGAGAAGCCGCCGATCTTCGGCGAGGTGAAGCGCAGCTCCTGGCTGTAGGTCGTCACGTCGATGAACTGGCTCTGGCTCTGATCGAAGGGCCCGCCGAGGGCTGCCGGGACCCCGCCGGTAAAGAAGTAGAGGAGAGACGTGGGGATCGGCCGGAAATCGAAGGCGTCTCCGGTGTCGATCTCCTTGGTGCGGTTGTAGTCCGACACCGCCGTGAGCGTGCCGCCTCCCAGGCTGTAATCGAGCTTGAGCGCGACATCCGTCACGTCGCGGTTGTCCGTGCCCAGGTTGTTGTTCTGGATCGGGCTGGTCACGTCGTTGGCGTTCGGCGGCGTGCTGAAATCGCTGAAGACGCTCGCCTCGTTGGCACGCGGAATGATGTAGTAGTAGGCGGTCGTCTCGGCGCGCTCGCGAAACGCCCGCAGGTCCGCGGACCACTGCTCGGAGGGTTTCCACAGCAGACGCAGCCGCCCGGAGTAATCCCGATACGGGTCCGCCTTGCGGTTCAGGTAACTGTTCTCCCGATAGCCGTCAGTGTCGTAGTAGTTGAGCGAGGCGCGATATTTCAGCGTACCGGCCGCGTCGATCGGGCCGCTGACGGCCACCTGAGCCTTCTCGGACACGCCGTTGCCCACGCCGACCCTCGCGGCACCTGAGAAGTGATCGGAAGGATCCACGGTGTGAATGAGGATCGCGCCGCCGATGGCATTCCGACCGTACAGGGCGCCCTGCGGACCCTTCAGCACCTCGATCTCCCGAATGTCGGTGAGCTCCTGGTCGAACTGGTAGGGATTGGTCTCGAGCACCCCGTCGACCAGCACCGCGACCGACGGCTCGCTGTTGCGCGCCTGGGAGATGCCGCGGATGGTGATGAAGGAGTTGCCGACGTTCTGCACCTCGACCAGGGTCATGTTCGGGACCATCGCGACGAAGTCGCGGGGAGACTCAATTCCCGCCGACTCGATCGCCTGCTGGGTGAAGACGTTTTCGGTCACCGGAACGTTCTGGATCGTCTCGTCGCGTTTGCGCGCCGTGACCACCACTTCCTCGAGCGTCGTGGCCTGGCTTTGCCCCCAGGCGGGAGTGGCGAACTGGACTACACCCGGCAAGGCCGCCAGGACCGGAAGTGTTCTGCGCAACGCTGCGAACATGTGAGCTCCCCCTTATCGATTGTTAGGATCTGGCGCCGCCGCCCTGCCCCGTCCGCTCGGCCGCGAGCTCCCGCCGCACCATCTGCGCGCCGGCCACCATCGCCTGCAGCTTCCCGAAGGCGACTTCGCGCGGCAGGTACTTCATGCCGCAATCGGGTGCCACCAGAAGATTCACCGGATCGACGAACGGCAGCGCGCGGCGGATCCGGTTCGCCACAACCTCCGGCGTCTCGACGGTATGGCTGCCCAGGTCAATGACGCCGAGGATGATCTTCTTGCCGGGCAGCGCCTTGAGCACGGCGCAGTCGAGGCTCGACTGCGCGGTCTCGATCGAGACCTGCGCGCAGCGGCATTGGGCGAGCTCAGGCAGGAACGAATAACCGGACGGGCGCACGTGAATGATGGCCGCGTAGCCGAAGCAGATGTGCACCGCCGTGACCCCGGAGATGCCCTCAAGCGCGCGGTTGATCGCGCGCAGGCCGAACGCACGTGCCTCCTCCGGACGCGCCTGCATATAGGGTTCGTCGATCTGCACGATATCCGCCCCGGCATCGAACAGATCGCGGATCTCCTCGTTCACGGCAGCCGCATAGTCCATGGCGGCGTGCTCGCGGCTTCCGCCGTAGTAGTCGATCTGCGCCTGCTGGGCCATCGTGAACGGCCCCGGAACCGTCACCTTGACGTGGCGCTGGGTGTGGCTGCGCAGAAACTCGAGGTCGCGCACGCCGACCGCATGGCGGCGCCGGATCGGCCCGATGACCCGCGGCACGGGGTTCGCGTGACCACTGCGGTCGAGCGCAGTGCCCGGATTATCAAGGTCGATTCCATCGAGGGCGGTCGCGAAGAGATTGGAGTAGCTCTCGCGCCGTATCTCCCCGTCCGTGATGATGTCGAGCCCGGCGTCCTCCTGTGCCTTGATGGCCATGATGGTCGCGTCATCCTGCGCCTGCGCCAGGAACGCCTCCGGGACACGCCACAGTTCGCGCGCCCGCACCCGCGGCGGGAAGCGACCGGCGAGGCGCTCGCGGTCAATCAGCCACTCCGGCTGCGGATAGCTGCCGACGAGCGTAGTTGGAAAGAGCATCGCGGTTTCCCCTTTGCGCGCGCCTAGATGGCCAGTGCGCTCGTCCCGCCGGGGGGCCATGTCGGCCCGTCGGCCAGTGCAGCGCGGATCTCCTTGCCGTGCTGATCCAGAAGTGGTGCGGCTTTCACCGATTTGGCCCGGCTGCCGTTGAACTGCAGTGCGGGTCGCACGGCTTCCTTTGCCGAGTGCGGGGCTTCGACCGGCACGACGATGCCGAGATGGCGGATCTGTGGGTCTGCTACCACGTCATCGATGCGGTTGACGGGTGCGTAGGGCACGTCATTGGCCTGCAGTCGCTCGATCCAGTGCGACAGCGGCTCGCGCATGAAACGCGCGTCGAGTTCCAGACGCAGTGCCTCATACTCGGCGACGCGGCGCTCGCGCGGGTTGAAGCGGGGATCACTCGCAAGCTCGGGTGCGCCGAGCGCCGCGACCAGTCCCTGCCAGAACTTCTCGAGCGACGACAGGTGAATCGCTATCAACCGCTCGTCTGCCGTGCGCAGGATGTAGGCCTGCGCCAGCCGGGGCCGGTCGGCGGAGGTGGGAGTCTGTCCGAGTGCGAAGAACGCGGCGAAGGGCTCGACGGCGAAGTGCGCCATCGCTTCCAGCATGGATACTTCGACGTGACCGCCGCGCGCGCTGCGGCCCCTTTGCACCAGGGCTGCGAGGATGCCCTGTGAGGCATAAAGACCCGTGATTGCATCGGCAAGCGCGGGACCCAGGAACTGTGGTCGGCGGT
>Ga0209234_1000909_pt1 | contig 10769 bp, 9 predicted proteins | sample GraSoi013_1_20cm_2_FD_185816 | JGI IMG/M metagenome (GOLD analysis project Ga0209234, IMG submission 185816) | Grasslands soil microbial communities from the Angelo Coastal Reserve, California, USA - Sample 08_20_2013_1_20cm (SPAdes) (version 2) | ecosystem: Environmental > Terrestrial > Soil >... | reverse complement strand
GAGGCGCGCTCCTCCGATGCGATCGCCGTCCTCGGCGCCGCGCAATACAACGGCCGACCCTCGCCCGTGTTCCGCGCACGGCTCGACCACGCGGCCGCGCTGTACCAGCGGGGACTCGCACCCGTGGTCCTCGTGACCGGTGGGGTCGGATCGGGCGACACGGTGAGCGAATCGGAGGTCGGACGCCGCTACCTCCTCAAGGCCGGACTGCCCGAGGGAGCGGTCGTCGGGCTGCCGGCAGCGGCGAGCACGTCGGCCTCGCTCGCCGGGGTGGCCGAGTGGTTCTCGGGGAAGGACAATCGCCGCGTCCTGCTCGTGTCCGACGGCTTTCACATGCTGCGCCTCCGGATCATCGCCACCCGGCTGGGACTCCAGCCGTTCACGTCGCCAGCCCCCAATTCTCCCATCCGATCGAACCCGCGGCGCAACGCCGCCTACTTCCTCGCCGAAGGCTTCAAGGTCCCCGTCACCTGGGTCTTCAACCGCTGAGGGTGCCCATGCAGCTCGAGAGCCGCCGGGTTTACACCGGCCGAGTCGTGCGGGTCGACGTCGACACGGTGCGATTCCCCGACGGCTCCACGGGGGAGTTGGAGATCATCCGCCATCCGGGCGCCGCCGCGATCGTGCCGTGCGCCTCCGACCCACAAGGGGATCCCGATCCCACGATCCTCCTGATCCGTCAGTTCCGGTATGCCGCAGGCGGTCCGCTGTGGGAGATCCCGGCGGGAACGCTCGACCCTGGCGAAGATCCCGAGGCGTGCGCCCGTCGCGAACTGCTCGAAGAGGCGGGGGTCACCGCCGGCCGCCTGCAGCGGCTGACCTCCATCTGGACCACGCCCGGCTTCACTGACGAGGTGATCCACCTCTATCTGGCGAGCGGGCTCACGCCGGGGGAACCGTCGCGCGAGCGCGACGAGTTCATAGAGGTGGTGCCACAGCCCCTGTCGCAGGTCCTGGCCCGCATTCGGGACGGCGAAGTGCGAGACGCAAAGACCATTGTGGCTATCCTTTATATGGCCGGGTTCGTCCTCAAGATGTAGCAACCTGCTGTCCCCCGACGAGGACGGATGTGTCGGGCCGACTCGACGCTGGGCTGGTGAAGCTGTGGCCGCATCGATGCTTACGTGGGTGATGCGACGGGTACGGTTCGTGCCGTATCTTATGTAGGAGAGGAAGTGCAGGCTCGAACTGGGAGCGCTCCATGCCAGCAACCCTCAAGCGGAATGGCCAGGTAGTCGTGACGCCGCGCGCCCTCGAGCGCCAGGCGCTGCACGAGTTGGACGATGGCCGGCTGGTGCTTGAGCACCTCTCGGGCGACCACCAAGCCTTCGGCACCCTGGTGGACCGCTACCAGACCCGGCTGCTCAACTTCATCAATCGGACCATTGGAGACCGGGAACGGGCGGAGGACCTCGTGCAGGAGGTCTTTATCCGCGTGTTCCGGCATCTCCACCGCTTCGATCAGACCAAAAAGTTCTCGACCTGGATCTACACTATCGCGTCGAACCTCGCGAAGAACGAGCTTCGGAACCGCAGCCGTAACCCCCTGGTGCTGTTCCAGACGATCAAGAAGCACTGGGAGGCGGACCACCGGCCACTCCAGTTCGAAGACACCACGGCCCGGCCGGACGACCTGTACCGCAAGCGGTTCCTGAAGGAAGCCGTGGACCAGTGCGTGGACCAGCTGCCCACCCACCATCGGGCCGTCTTCGTGCTCCGCGAGCTGGAAGGCAAGAGCTACGCCGAAATCGCCGACATCACGGGCTGCAACCTGGGCACCGTGAAGAGCCGCCTCAATCGGGCCCGGAACAGCTTCGCCCAGCTCATCGGGCCCCTGCTGGAGTAGGCACCCCACAAGCCCTGACCCACCCCCACCCCCCTGCCAGGGGGTGGCTGCGGGCATAGGCCGGGAACCCGGTCCTCGTCTGACGGTAGTAAACTCTCGCCATGACGTGCGCCGAATTCCTCGAACGCTATACGGATTTTCGTGATGGCCTGATCACCGCGCCACGAGAGCTGCGCCGTTTTGAACGCCATCTCTTGCGTTGCGCCGGTTGCCGACGGTACGACACCGCCGTGCGGCGCGGCGTGCTTGCGTTGCAGGCTGCGGGGACAATCGAGCCCTCACGCGATTTCAGACGGCGGCTCGACGCACGGCTGGACCGCGAGCGCCGCGCGGCACGGGACGTACCGGCGAGTGCAGGCGTAGCGGCGGCGTTGGTCCTCGCGGCGGCACTCGCGATGCTGGCTCTGGAAGGCGTCCGGCGCCCCGAGGTAGCGCGCGCCCCGGTGCTCCCGCCCGTCCCATTCCCCAATCCGGTCGTACAAGCCGGTGTGCCGTTCGTCTCGTTCCAGGACCCGCGCGCGAGTGTGTTCGCGGGGCCCCAGGCCGCCGACGGCGCCGCGCTCGTCGAGCCCGCATCCGCGGGGCGGTAGGCTTTCTCTCGACTCGAGCCCACGGTAACTTCCGCCCCGTATGGGGGCTCTCACCTTTGACGCGCTGCTCCGGAGCCTGAAGCAGGGCGCGCCGGATCCAGTCTACTATCTCCATGGTGAGGAAGACGTGCTGAAGGACGAGGCGGTGCGCGTGCTGCTGGAACGCGCGGTGGACCCGGCCGCTCGCGACTTCAACGTCGACCAGCGTACGGCCGCCGACCTCGACCCCGAGGCGTTCAACGCGCTGGTGAACACGCCCCCGATACTCGCCGCCACCCGGGCCGTGGTCCTCAGAGGGATGGAGCAGCTCCGCAAGACCGCCAAGGTGCGCCAGGAGCTGCTGCACTACCTCGATTCACCCAATCCCAGCACGGTGCTGGTGCTGGTGCACGGGACCCCTGAGCCACCTGACGCCGAGCTGTTACGCCGGGCGACCGCGGTGGAGGTCGCGGCCCTGCCCCCGGAGCGAGTCGTGCGCTGGATGACCCACCGCGCCAAGCAGTTGGGTTTCACCCTCGCGCCTGAGGCTGAGGAGCTGCTCCTGGCCAGCGTCGGAAACGACCTCTCAAGCCTCGCCCGCGAGCTCGAGAAGCTCGCACCGCTCTGCGCCGGGCGGCCGGCCACCCGGGACGAGGTGGCTGCGCTCGTGGGCGTGCGCCGTGGCGAGACGCTCCAGGATTTCGTCGACGCGGCGCTCGAGCGACGCGCAGCGGACGCTGCCCGGCTGGTCGAACCCGTGCTCGAGCAGGCAGGTATGAGCGGCGTCCGCATGCTCAGCGCGCTGGGCACCGCCCTCGTCGGCACGGCGCTCGCCCGGGCGGAGCTCGATCGCGACGCCCGGCGACGCGATCGCCTGGAGGGTGCGTTGCTGTCGCACCTCCGGACCGCGCGACCGTACGGCCTGGGGAGCTGGGAGCAGACGGCTCTCCGCTGGGCCCGCTGGGCGGAGCTCTGGACCAGGCCCGAGCTGCGCAGCGCCCTGCGACTGGCCTTGGACGCCGATCGCGCTCTCAAGTCGAGCACGTTGACCGACGAAGCCGGCATCCTGGAGCAACTGGTGCTGTCGTGGGGCGTGCGGGTGAGGGAGGCGGCGTGACAGGCGGACGGAGGCTCGTGCTGGCGGCCGCGCTGCTGACGGCAGGACCCCTGCTTCACCTGTCCGCCCAAACCGACACGGTCCGGGTGGCCGCCCTCCGGGTCGCCCAGACGCGCCCCGACTCGGCCCGCGCCATGGTTCGCCGGCTGCTCGCGAGGCTGTCCCCGCAGGATTCCATCTATCCTGGCGTACTCTTCACCGCGGGCCGCATCGCGGCCGACGCGACGACCGCCGCGACCAACCTGCAACGCGTCGTGGTCGAGTACGGACGGTCGGCATGGGCCGACTCCGCGCTCGTGCTGCTCACACAGCTCTACTTCGCTCAGGGCGATCCGGCGGCCACCGTACAAGCGGCAGAGCGGTTGCGCCTCGACTATCCCGACTCTTCGTTGCGGCCTCGGGCGGACTTCTGGGGCGCGCGCGCCTACTTCGACCTCAAGGACGACGCACACGGCTGCTCGTTGATCCGCGAGGCGCTGGACGGCGCGGGTGCCGACGTGGAGTTCAAGAATCAGGTCACCTTCTACGCCTCGCGCTGTGCCTCTACCACGCCGGCCCCCCCGGTCACCGCGCCCGCTACGGCGGGCGACACTCAGGCGAAGCCCGCGTCTCCGGCCGCGACGTATGCCGTCCAGGTGTTGGCGGTGAAGAGCGCGGCGCAGGTGGACGAGATGCTCACGCGTCTGAAAGTGATGGGGTTCGACGCCCGCGTGGTGCGTGACACGAGCGGCTTGTTCAAGGTGCGGGTCGGGCGGTACGCGTCGCACGACGAAGCGGCGCAGGCCCAGCGGCGCCTCAAGACCCGGCTCGGAGGCCAGCCGTTCGTGGTGGAGGAGCCATGACGCCGCGCGTCGAGGCGGACACCCCGCTGATGCAGCAGTATCGCGAGATCAAAGCACGACACCCCGACACCATCCTGTTCTTCCGGATGGGTGACTTCTACGAGATGTTCGAGGACGACGCGCAGCTCGCCGCTCGCGAACTGGGTCTCACCCTCACGTCGCGGAACAATGGCGGTGCGTCGGAAGTGCCCCTCGCCGGCGTTCCCGTCAAGGCGGCGACGGAGTACCTGCGGCGGCTGATCGGCCTCGGTCACCGCGTGGCGATCTGCGAGCAGGTGGAGGATCCCAAGCTCGCGAAGGGCCTCGTGCGACGTGCGGTCGTGGAGACCGTCACCCCTGGCAGCGTCCTCGCCGACGACTGGCTCGAGCGCGGCCGGAACAATTTCCTGCTGGCAGTCGACGCTCGGAGCGCACCGGCCGGAATTGCGGCGCTCGATCTCACGACCGGCGAGCTCCTGCTCGAGACCGTGGCGTCGGAGGACCTCGCCGCGGTGCTCGCTCGCTACGAAGCCCGGGAACTCGTGCTTCCCGGCGGCACGCCGGCTCCCCTCCCGCTTCCGAGCGCCGTGCGCACCGAGCGCGAGGCGTGGGAATTCGACCCCGAGCTGGGGCGCGAGGATCTGGCTCGCACCTTCCGGATGGCATCCCTCGACGGGCTCGGCGTCGAGCCGGGCGACCGCCCCGCCCTGGGCGCGGTGGGGGCGCTGCTCCGCTACGCGCGGGAGCTCAAACCGGGCGGCCTGCCACACCTGGCCCGCCCCCGCATGCTGCGGCGCGGGGACCTGCTGCCGCTCGACGAGATGACCCGGCGCAACCTCGAGCTGGTGGAGCCGCTCCGCGCCGACCCGCCCGGCCACCCGGGCGCGGCGGGGACCACGCTGCTCGGCGTGCTCGACCGCACCATGACGCCCATGGGCGCCCGCCTGTTGCGGGCATGGCTGCTCGCGCCGCTCGTCGACCCCGCGGCCATCACCGCGCGCCTGGATGCCGTGGAGGTCCTGGTCGGCGACCTACGCGGGCGGGACCGCCTGCGCGAAGCACTCGACGGGGTACGCGACGTCGAGCGCCTGGCGGGTCGAGCCGCGCTCGGGCGCGCGACCCCGCGCGAGCTGGGGGCATTGCGGGATTCCATCCTGCGTCTGCCCGACGTTCGCGCGGGGCTCGACGGCCTGGAAGCGCGGGGGCGGGCATCGCTGCTCGAGGAAGCGGCGGACCGCCTCGATCTCCTCCAGGACCTGGGCGACGAGCTCACCCGGGCGCTGGTGGAGCGCCCGCCGGCCCAGGCGTCCGACGGCGACGCGATCCGAGCCGGGTACGATCACGAGCTCGACGAGCTCAAGGACGCTCGCGACGGCGGGAAGCAGTACATCGCCGGGCTCCAGGCGCGCGAGCGCGAGCGCACCGGCATCTCCTCGCTCAAGGTCGGGTTCAACAAGGTCTTCGGCTATTACCTCGAGATCACGAACCCGCACCGGGACCGCGTGCCGGCAGATTACGAGCGGCGCCAGACGCTGTCCGGCGCCGAGCGGTTCGTCACGCCCGAGCTGAAAGCGTACGAGGCCAAGGTGCTGGGTGCCGAGGAGGGAATCGCGGCGCGCGAGGCGCAGCTCGTCGACGCGTTGCGCGTCCGCGTGGCCCAGGCGATCGCTCGGGTGCAGACGACGGCCGGGGTGCTCGCCCGGCTCGACGTCTGGGGCGCCCTCTCCGACGTCGCCCACCGCGAGGGCTATGTGCGGCCCGAGGTCAATGACGGCTTCACCGTCGTGCTCGAGGGCAGCCGCCATCCCGTCGTGGAGCGCATGATGGCGCGCGAGGCCTTCATCCCGAACGACGTGCTGCTCGACGAGGCCGGGCGCGTGATCCTCCTCACCGGGCCGAACATGGCGGGGAAGTCGACGCTGCTCAGGCAGGTGGGATTGTGCGTCGTGCTCGCTCAGATGGGCGCCTTCGTCCCCGCGCGGCGCGCCGTCGTCGGCGTCGTGGACCGCCTGTTCACGCGGGTGGGGGCGTCGGACAATCTGGTGCGCGGTCAGTCGACGTTCATGGTGGAGATGAGCGAGACCAGTGCGATACTCCACGGCGCGACGGCGCGGAGCCTCGTGCTGCTCGACGAGATCGGACGGGGGACGTCGACATACGACGGCGTCGCGATCGCGTGGGCCGTGACCGAGTTCCTGCACAACACGGTCGGGTGCAAGACGATCTTCGCGACCCATTATCACGAGCTCACGCAACTCACGGAGGAGCTCGCTCACGCGCGCAACTTCAACGTGGCGGTGCGCGAAGCGGGGGACGAAATCGTGTTCCTGCATCGGCTCGAGCCGGGCGGCACCGACCGGTCGTACGGCATCCATGTGGGGCGGCTGGCGGGACTTCCCGCAGCGGTCGTGGGGCGGGCCTGGCAGGTACTCGCACTCCTCGAAGCGGGTCATCATGTGGCGCACCAGCCTCCGCCCGCACCCCCCGACGCGGCCCAGCTCGGCCTGTTCAGCCCGTTGGGAAGCCCGCATCCTCTGCTGGAGGAGCTCGATCGACTCGACGTGAACACGCTGTCGCCGCTCGACGCGCTAAATCGGCTCGCGGCGTGGAAGAAGCAGCTGGCGGAGGGACCATGAGAGTCTGCACCGTCGCGTTCGCCGGGCTCCTGAGCGTCGGCGCCGCCGGGTGCCGCCAAGCACCCCCGGCCGAGCAGTCGGGAAGCGGGTCGCCCGGCGTTCCGCCGGACCAGGAGCCGCCGGTGGCCCTGAACGCCGACTCGCCGATCCAGTACCCGCCCCGGCTGTACGACCAGAAGGTCGAGGGCGACGTGATCCTGCGCCTGTTCGTCGATTCCACGGGACGCATGCAACCCGAATCGAGCCGCGTGGCCGAATCGAGCGGTTATCCCGCGCTCGACTCGGCGGCGCTCACGGGCGCGCGCAAGCTGCGCTTCGCGCCCGCCCGGCGCCACGGCCTGTCCATCGCCACGGCATTCCTCCAGCCGGTCGAGTTCCGCCACCCGCAGGCGAGCGGGGCCGTGTCGAAGGGGGAGCCGGACACCACGCGTCCCCGACCTGCGCCGGTTCCCCCGCCGGTGGCTCCGGTCCGCCCGGCGCGGCGTGACACGACGCCTCCGAAACGGGACACCGTCCCGCAGCGCCAGGACTCGGCGCGCACCGTCCCGGACAGCGCGGCGAAGCCGGACACGAATGCCGTCCCACGCTAAGCCGTATGGCAATATCCTCGAGACCATTGGCTGGACGCCGCTGGTCCGGCTGAACCGCGTCACGCAGGGAATCCGGACGCCGGTGTACGCCAAGGCCGAGTTCTTCAATCCCGGCGGGTCCGTGAAGGACCGCATCGGCGTGGCGATGATCGAGGCGGCCGAGCGCGAAGGGCGCCTCAAGCCCGGGGGCCTGATCGTGGAGGCCACGTCGGGCAATACGGGCGTGGGGCTCGCGCTCGCCGCGGCGGTGAAGGGGTACCGCTGCGTCTTCACCATGCCGGACAAGATGTCGCAGGAGAAGGCGCGGCTGCTGCGCGCGCTCGGCGCCGAGGTGATCATCACGCCGACCGCGGTGCCCCCCGACCATCCCGAGAACTACATCATGAAGGGGCGGGCAATCGCCGCGGCGCACCCCAACGCGATCTTCGCCGACCAGCACTACAACCCGGTCAACCCGGAAGTGCACTACCGCACGACCGGTCCCGAGCTGTGGGAGCAAACGGCGGGGAAGATCACGCACTTCGTGTGCGCACCGGGGACGGGCGGTACCGTGAGCGGGGCGGGTCGGTTCCTCAAGGAGAAGAACCCACGGGTCCGCGTGATCGCCGGCGATCCGGTCGGCTCGATCTACACCGAGTACGCGCGTACCCATCAGAAGACCGAGGGCCACCCCTACAAGGTGGAGGGTATCGGCGGCGACAAACTGCCGACCTCGCTGCACTGGGACGTGATCGACGAGTGGATCACGGTGTCCGACAAGGACGCCATGCTGATGGTGCGGCGCCTGGCCAAGGAAGAGGCCCTGTTCGCCGGAGGCTCGACCGGCGTCAACGTCGTGGCTGCGCTCGACGTGGCGCGTCGGGTGAACGACCCGCAAGCGCTCGTGGTGACCGTGCTGGCCGACACCGGAGAGCGGTATCTGTCAAAGGTCTTCAACGACGAGTGGCTGCGGGAGAACCAGATCCTCGAGGCGGAGCGCGTGTCGGTGGCCCAGCTCCTCGAGGCGCGGAACTCGGGTGCGCCCCCGCTGATCTCGGTCGCTCCGACGGCGACGGTGCGCCAGGCGTTGAACCTGATGAGCACGTACAACGTGTCGCAGCTCCCGGTGCTGGACGTCGGCGACGGGGTGGGCGCGGTGTCCGAGCAGGGGCTCATGGCCCGGGCGCTCGAGGACCCGGCGACGCTGGACCAGCCGGTCCAGGATGTGATGGATGCGCCGTTCCCGGTCGTGGATGCGGACCTTCCCGTCGAGCGGCTCACCACCCTGCTGTCGCGCGAGACGCCGGCGGCGCTGGTGCGACGCGAGGGTAAAATCGCGGGGATCGTCACGCGGTACGACGTGCTCCACCAGCTCGCCGGAATCCACTGATGCGGATCGCGGTGATCACGGGCGGTGCGACGGCGGAGCGCGCGGTCGCGTTCGCCGGCGCTGCCCAGATCGTGGAGGCGCTGCGGGGTCGCGGGCATACGGTGCGGGTCGTCGATACGGTGACCGGGCTCCTCTCCCCCACCGACGAGCAGCGGCTGCTCACGACCGCGGTCGGCCGGGAGCCGCCCGCGGTGGCGGAGCTCGACGGGCGCGAGCGCGCGATGCTCTCGAACGGGCTCGCGGGGCTCAAAGAGGTCACCGGTGCGGACGTGCTGTTCCTGTGCCTGCACGCGGGGCGTGGTGAAGGGGGGATCCTGCAGGCGGTGCTCGACGTGATCGCCGTGCCCTATACCGGCAGCGGGGCGCTGGCGAGCGCGCTCGCCATGGACAAGGACCTCGCCAAGCGGCTGTTCCGCGCGGCGGGGGTGCCCGTACCCGCGTGGTTCATGGCCCCCGTCGCCCCTGAGGATGTGACGACGGCGCTGGGATGGCCGGTGATCGTCAAACCGTCGAAGATGGGCTCCTCCGTGGGGATGACGCTGGTGCGCAACGCCGAAGGGTTGGACGCGGCGGTGGAAGTCGCGAAAGCGTTCGATACCGAGGTGATGGCGGAGCAGTTCATCCCCGGGCGGGAGCTGACGGTGGGGGTGCTCGGTGACGTGCCGTTGCCGGTGGGTGAGATCATTCCGAAGCACGAGCTGTTCGACTACGAGTGCAAGTACACGCCCGGGATGTCCGAGGAGATCTTCCCCGCGAAGCTCGATACGACGTTGGCGCGCCAGCTGCAGGAGCTGGCGCTCACGGCTCACCGGGCCCTTAAGCTCGGGGGGTACTCGCGCGTCGACTTCCGATTGAGCCCCGAGGGCGACATCTTTTGCCTGGAGGCGAACACGCTCCCCGGCATGACGCGCACCAGCCTCCTCCCCCAGGCCGCCCGGGCTGCGGGGATCGAGTTTCCGGAGCTGTGCGAGCGGATTTGCCGGCTCGCGGGGAACTCGGGGAGCGCGCGCGGGGGATAACTACGCGATGGACCCGCAGCGGATGTTCGGCATGACTCCGTGGGTGCGGCGGCTGATCGTCGCCAACCTCGTTGTCTTCCTGCTCCAGGTGACGCTGTTCGTCAGCCCGGGGTTCGTGGCTACGCTCGGGTTCACCCCACTCTCCGCCTTCCGCCAGCCGTGGACGTTTTTCACGTACATGTTCGTTCACGCCAACCTGCTGCATCTCGCTTTCAACCTGCTCGCGCTGTACGTCTTCGGTCCCGAAGTGGAGGAGCGGATGGGTGGCGGGGCGTTCGTGCGCTACTACCTGCTCTGCGGATTGGGAGGGGCCGTCCTGTCGCTGGTGCTGGGGTGGGGCTTCGGCAGGATCAATCCGGTGGTCGGCGCGTCGGCCGCCGTGTACGGCGTGCTGCTGGCGTTCGCGTGGGCGGCGCCGGACGCCCCGATCAACGTGTTGTTCTTCCCCGCGCCGATTGCGGCCAAATGGCTCGTGACGTTCATCGTTGCGATCTCGCTCGCGCTCGCGCTGTTGCCCACCAGCGACGGCGTGGCGCACCTCGCCCATTTGGGCGGCTTCGCGACCGGCTTCCTCTACCTGAAGATCAGCGACTGGCGGCTGGGACGAGCCGAGCGCAACCTGCGGCGCCGGTCCGAGCCCAGCGTGCTCGTCCATCCGGGACGTGCCGCCCGGGCCAGCGATGCGCCTAAGCCACCGCGCCGTGTCGAGCGCGACCCCGCGCAAGCGGAGATCGACCGCGTGCTCGACAAGATCTCGGCGCGGGGCATCGACAGTCTCACCCCCGCCGAGCGGCGGTTCCTC
>Ga0209234_1000908_pt1 | contig 10786 bp, 10 predicted proteins | sample GraSoi013_1_20cm_2_FD_185816 | JGI IMG/M metagenome (GOLD analysis project Ga0209234, IMG submission 185816) | Grasslands soil microbial communities from the Angelo Coastal Reserve, California, USA - Sample 08_20_2013_1_20cm (SPAdes) (version 2) | ecosystem: Environmental > Terrestrial > Soil >... | reverse complement strand
TTGCGCCGCTCGCGCTTTCACATGCTTGGGCATCTCTGTGCTCCTTTTTTGTCTCATTCTCCTCTCTTATTTTATCACCAATGAGGAACGCAGCACTAGGCTTCCCCTGGGAGTCTATTAGCGAATGTTGCCGTCGATGCAACAAGAGGCGGGGGGTAAACCTGAGGTTTCCTTTTGAACTATTGGGTTTCTAATAGCGTGGCGTACTACTATAATATCTAATCTTATTGAATAAAAGTGATCGGTTTGTAAATCGTAATTGGTTTATAAAAAAAAGAATCCACAGCATCCGTAGACGTCTCCTTCCGCGTCCGTTGGAGCGGCGTAAAGGCTCGAGTGAAGCTCCACGACACCACGAACCAGTTCGCCGCCAATTTCATTGAAGACACGGCAACCGTTGGCTGGTCGTCAGAACAGGAGGGCTTCAAATTTGTCTCTGCTCCAGCAAGCACCTCGACAACCGTTTTTGCTGAGATTGGACGCGAACGCAATGGCGTCTTCTTCCACGATCATTGAGATGGAGGTACCGGGTAGAACGCCTGCAGAGCAGAAACAGAACCACTGACTTCAACGGGTAGTTTCATTGGCAAAATGGCGCTTCTGAGGTTAGTTGGGGAGTGGATTATGGCGGTTGGTGATAACAGTTCCAGTCTATCCATAAAACGCGCCGCTGGAGACTGGCCCCGTTCTAGGGAGCCAGAGGAATGCGGCTCCTCCTTTCCGGTCTTTGCTCTCTCTGATAGAATACGTACATGATACTGGTTGTGACGCGGCCAACGGCGCTCGAAAGAGATGCCTCTTGTGGCACTTCCGTCCAACCGCACATGAGACAACGTGTAAGTCCTCGCATCATGCCAGGCCTGGCATGAGAGCTAACGCTCTGTCTGCTAGCTCAACCTGTAGACTCCTTGCCTGGTAGGGCGCTCGGATACGACCGAGAGTGCTTGGTTGAACCGCTTGTCACCCGTCCCAACGTCAGTGAGGATGCGCCTCATTGGTAATGCATGCGGCCCCTGGGTCTCTGTGTCGAAAGGGCTAGCTTGTGCAAGCCCATCCCGTTTACGGGATCGGGTCTCGTGACCCCAAAACAATGTGTCGCAAAATCGGAGACATTTCCTCGAAAATCTATCGCATTTGCTTGCTCTCTATAGACATTTGGAGAGAAGACTTCCCGTGAGCGGGCTTGAGAGGGGTCCGGCCTGTCACCCTGAGCGCAGCGAAGGGTCTGGCTCGATGGACGCAGAGATCCTTCGCTGCGCTCAGAGCCAGCCCTGAGAGAAGCGAAGGGATGACAGCCAGGACAGCTCTCCATTCTTTAGTTGACATTTCACAAATCAACTGGTATGCTTAACAAAGACAATTTAGATACACTGACCCGCGTTGAACGAACAGAGTATGAGAGCGGAAACCGACAGCGATCCGAAACAGAGTGGAAGTTCGGAATGGATATCCTCCCTCTCAAAACGCCTTCGTGAGCGGCTGACCGAAGAAAGCCTGCTGCAAGGATACAAGAGCGTACCTCGACAGGGGCAAGTAGGTACAGGTGGATGGTTCCCACGCAGTACAACAACCAGCAATAAAGTGGTCTTTCCACCCTTGCTACAATGCAGTAAGCCAGGGCGTCGCCAGTGAGTGGCATCTCTCCTGCGAGAGATTGAAAGACAATAGGGGTGGCACCACGGGTGTAGCATAAACAAACTACTCTCGTCCCTTCTTCAATGTTCAGGAAGGGAGCGAGGGTTTTTTCTTTGCCCTGCTCCTTCCACATCACATTTCGTTGAAGGAGCATCAAACAATGACAATCAGCAATCTGGACAGCAAGAATCAGCCTGCAACCCGGCACAGCAGCGCACTCGAACAGGCACTGCACAAAATTGACTCAGTCGATGTGCCAGAAGGCAACAGCATCGCCCTCGCCTACTCGGGCGGCCTTGACTCGACGCTCTGCGTCAAACTCTCCCAGCAGAAATACCACGCCCGCAGTCTGACAGCTATCAGCGTTGACGTCGGTCAGGGTGAAGCCGAAATCCAGGAGAGTATCGAGCGGGCAGAAAAGTTGGGCATCTCCCCTCTTATTATCGACGCCAAACAGGAGTTTACCGAACAGTGGCTGAGCAAAGCCATCCAGGCGAATTCCGACTATAACGGCTATCCTGTCTCGACCTCGATGACTCGTCAACTCATTGCTGCCCATGTCGCGCAAAAGGCCCTTGAACTCGGCTGCGATGCCCTCATGGAAGGCTCCAGCGGCAAAGGCAATGACCAGTACCGTATGCACAACGTCTTCAGCCTCTTCGCGCCCGGCCTCTCCATCTTTGTTCCCGTGCGGGATTTTGACCTCACGCGCGGGGAAGAACAGCTCTTGATGGAGCACTACGGCGTACCGGTTGAGGAGGTCATTGCCGGAGGCGATGACAAGACCATGTGGTGCCGCTCAATCGCAAGTGGCGGCATTGGCCTTGACACGGAGCTGCCCGATTCAATCTGGCTCTGGCTCACGCCACCCGCGAAGGCCCCAGATGAACCAACAACCTTGAAATTGACCTGGCAGAACGGCCTTCCGGTCGCCTTGAACGATACAAAGCTTCCTCTTGATCAGATCATCGAGCAACTCAATACTATCGGCGGCGCTAACGGTATCGGGAAAATCGACCTTTTTGAGGACGGGATCATGGGCTTGAAATCTCGCGAGATCTATGAAGCGCCAGCCGCGACCATCTTACTCAAAGTGCACCGTGACCTCGAACAGTTCTGCCTCACCAAAGAAGAGATTCAGTTGAAACGCCAGCTGGACGCGCAATGGTCCAAACTCGTCTATCACGGTGAATGGTTCCACCCGCTGAAAGATGCCATCGACGCCTTTATTGCCTGCACGCAAAAGGCCGTGAACGGGGAGTATGTCGTTGAACTCTACAAGGGCAACGTCGATATTCGCTCCCGCTCGTCGTCCAGCGGTCTCTTCTTCCCGGATATACGTTCAATCAACAGCGCCAGCTTCAATCAGAAGGAATGTGCCCCGGCTGCGCACATTCGTGGCTTACCCTACGAACTCATCGCACGCCGCAACCAGCTCGCTGCTACCTCAGGGGAAGGGAAACAACAATGACAAAGTTGTGGCAGAAAGGGTATCGCCTGAACGAACAGGTAGAGCGCTTCGAGGGTGCGCAGAACAGTGCGCTCGATACAAGCCTGATTCGCCACGATGTTTGGGGTTCTCTCGCTCATGCAGCCATGCTCAAACACATTGGCATCCTCAAGGATGCCGAATACCAGGCGCTGAAAGATGCCCTTCGCAGCATCCTGGAACTGGAGCAGGAGCAGGCATTTACCGTTTCACCGGCCGATGAGGATGTACATACCAGCGTCGAGAACTACCTGGTAGCGAAGGCGGGCGCGGCCGGTAAAAAGATCCACATGGCCCGCTCGCGCAATGACCAGGTCCTGGTGGACTTGCGCCTCTATGGCAAAGAGCAACTTCACAGTATTGCCGCTAAACTATGCGAGCTCTGTACCGCGCTGCTGGATTTCGCGGATACCCACGCGGATGTTCCCATGCCAGGTTATACACATATGCAGAGAGCCATGCTCTCCTCCGTGGGTCTGTGGGCGTCCAGCTTTTCAGAGGCGCTGCTCGACGACGAACAATTGCTCTCCGCGGCATACCGCCTCAACGACCAGTGTCCGCTTGGCTCGGCGGCTGGCTACGGCGTGCCGCTGGATATTGATCGGCAATATAGCTCTGACCTGCTCGGCTTCTCGCGCGTGCAGCATAACGTCATTTACGTGCAGAATAGCCGCGGCAAGATCGAAGCAGCCATTGTACAGGCGCTGGCACAGATCATGCTCGACCTGAGCAAGCTGGCACAGGATATCCTGCTCTTCACAACGGTTGAATACGGATTCTTCCAGGTCGCGCAGGAGCTTTGTACGGGAAGCAGTATCATGCCGCAAAAACGCAACCTCGGCATCATGGAGTTGGTCCGCGCCCGTACTCAGACGATGCTGGCTCTACAACAACAGATTCTCGGCATCGTCAGCGGACTGCCCTCGGGCTACAACATGGACTATCAGGAGACGAAGCGCCCCTTTATGGAGGCGCTGAACCTGGTGCAGGCGAGCCTGGAGATTTGCACCCTGGTCGTGAGCTCCCTCGGTGTCAATACCGAACGCCTGATTGCCGCGTGCACCTTCGAACTGTTCGCGGCCGACCGTGCCTATGAACTCACGGCTGCAGCAGGTTTACCGTTCCGCGATGCCTATCGTATCGTTGGCGCAGAGGTGACAGCGCAGCTAGACCGCAATATGCCACTGCCCGTAGAAAGCCAGCAGCAGCTTAGCAAGCGACTCTCAGCGCGCAATCACCTGGGAGGCGCGGGTAGCCTGGGATTGGCAGCCATAAACAACCAGCTTGAACAGGTAAAATCGCAGTGGGAAGAGCGTACAGAAACATTCACTAAAACAATCGAAACATTGGTTGGAACAGCTTCAGAGGAGTATTGATTGTATGTCAAGTGTCGTATTAGCTTACTCGGGTGGCCTGGATACCTCGGTGGCCATCCGCTGGATCAAAGAACAATATAATCTGGATGTTATAACGTTGACCATCGATATTGGCAATGCACGTGACCTCCCGGCTATCGCTGCACGTGCACAGCAAATAGGCGCGGTCAAAGCTATGGTCGTGGATGCCCGGGCAGATTTGATGCGTTACTTCGTATGGCCCGCATTGCAGGCTGGTGCAATCTACGAGGGGAGCTACCCCCTGGCAACTGCCCTGGCACGCCCGCTGATCGCCCGCCTGCTGGTCGAAGTAGCGCGCGCGGAAGGAGCAATAGCCGTCGCTCATGGCTGCACAGGCAAAGGCAATGACCAGGTTCGCTTCGATGTCTCAATCAATACCCTGGCGCCTGACCTGAAAATCATCGCGCCGGTTCGCGAGTGGAGCATGACCCGGGACAGCGAGATCGCTTACGCGAACGAGCATGCTATCCCCATCAATGTGAGCATTGCCAATCCCTACTCGGTAGATCAGAACCTGTGGGGGCGAAGCGTTGAATGCGGCGTTCTTGAAGACCCCTGGGCAGAGCCACCAGAAGATGTCTTTGCCTGGACGGCCAATCCTGATGGGGACGAGCACATTGAGCCTACCTATCTGGAGGTTACGTTTCAACACGGCATCCCTGTGGCACTGAATGGTGAAGATATAGATGCTGTGCTGCTTGTCGAAACACTGAATAAGCTGGCGGGAAAATATGGCATTGGACGCATTGACCATATTGAAAACCGCCTGGTGGGCATCAAGTCTCGCGAAATCTATGAAGCTCCTGCCGCCGTTGTCTTGCATACAGCGCACCAGGCGCTGGAAAGCCTGACACTGGGTCGCGACCAGGCCCGTTTCAAAGAGACGGTAGCGGCTGAATACGCTCGCCTGATTTATGATGGCCAGTGGTACAGCGCTCTACATCAAGATCTGGCGGCATATGTACAGAGTACCCAGCGCTTCGTAAGTGGGACCGTGCGCGTAAAGTTGTCGCGTGGGCATTGCGCCGTCGTTGGACGCCGCTCAGAGCATTCCCTCTATAACCACAGTTTAGCGACCTATGATAGCGGAGACCAGTTCGATCACAATGCCGCGCTTGGTTTCATCAAATTATGGAGCCTGCCTCTCTCTACACAGGCACAGGCGCAGCTGTTGCCCTCCGTCGGTATTGAAGGCAATCTGCTATCACTCAAAACATCATCATAACGGTTATTGCGCAATGTTCAATCCTGCTGATGAACCTGATACAATGTTACTATTCGGGATTCATCGTCGCCTTCGGCGGCTCGACCATTCAATTGGTACTCCAGGCTTTACTGCCGCTAGCAGCAAAGCCTGGAGTACCAAAAACCCTTGCGAGCTGCTTCAGGCAATAGGAAGTTGAAACATGTCTGTTTTCGAAACAATCAAAAGCCGCCGCAGCATCGGCAAAATGACCGAACAGCGCCCCACGCACGCGCAAATTGAGCGCATATTAGAAGCCGCTACCCACGCCCCTAACCATCATAAAGTGGAGCCGTGGAAATTCTTTGTGCTGGCGGGTAGAGCTCGCGCAGAACTCGGTACCATCATGGCCAGCTCGCTTGCAAAGCGTTTAGGCGCCGCTACAAACGATAAAACGCGGGCTCTACTCAACAAAGAGCAAAATAAGCTTCTGAGATCACCTGTTGTGCTCGCGGTCGCCGCGGAACAATCCCATCAACCAAACGTTTTGTCCATTGAGAATATCGAAGCGGTGGCCGCTGCAGTACAAAACATGCTACTGACCGCGGAAGAAATGGGACTTGCAGCCATGTGGCGCACAGGGGATGGCGCCTATGATCCGCAAGTCAAACAGTGGCTTGGACTTGCCCCCGAAGATCACATCGTGGCTTTTGTGTATCTTGGCTTCCCTTCGATACCTAAACTCGAGCGCCATCCTACGCCCTATGAGGAAAAGACGACCTGGCTAGGCTGGGAAGAGTGATGCAGTAGTGCCAGGACCCACCAGCAAAGTAGCAAGGTTTCCCAGGTCTCCCTTTTTTGCCACTGGCACCACGTTCATCTTTAGTATTTAATCAGTGCGAACACATCATGCCCCTTCAGCTGCTCTCGCCCTTTAAGGAAGGTGAGTTCCACCAGGAAGGCGATCCCCGCGATATGTCCACCTAACTTCTCCACAAGTTCCATAGCCGCAAAAACGGTACCCCCTGTCGCTAACAGGTCATCGACAATCAGAACGCGCTCGCCAGGACGAATGGCATCAGTGTGCATCTCCACAACATTCGTGCCATATTCCAGGGCGTACTCGACGCTGACAGTTTCAAATGGGAGTTTGCCAAATTTACGGACTGGTACAAATCCACAGTTCAATAGATAGGCCAGCGGGGCACCGAAAATAAAGCCGCGGGATTCGACGCCGACAACGGTCTGAATTCCAGCACCCGCATAGTGAGCCGCTAGACGGTCCAGAGCTGCCCGGAAGGCGGCAGCATCCTGTAACAAAGGCGTGATGTCCTTGAAAAGGATCCCCTTCTGGGGAAAATCAGGAATATCCCGCACCCAGTCTTCCAATTGTATAGACTCAGAAGTTGACGACATCGGTGGTTCTCTCCTCTACAAACACATGAAATAGACAACAACACAAGGGCAGCCAGAAAGCTCCCTCACATGACAAATCCCCGTCGTCATAATGACCGGTATTGGCGACAATCGATAATGGAATGGCGTCAGTACATATCACTCCATCACGCCTTGCAGTATACCCCAGCCTTGCATCTCGCGCAAGCATTATGCTCTTTGTGTTGTCGCAGGTGATGCCTGATCCTGCTCTGCTGGTGGGAGCTGGGCAGTGCAATAGGCACAGCGAGTGGCATGAAGCGGAATGGTGCTCAGACAATAGGGACATTCACGAGTGGTTGGAGCTTCTGCAGCCTTAGGTTTGTGCAAAGCCATCAGCGCATTTACCGGTTTCACGATAAAGAAATAGATAACAAATGCAAGGATCAGGAAGGAGATGATCGTATTGATGAATGTCCCAATATGAACCGTACCTCCCCAGGGAACCTTATACGCCCATGCTGAAAGGCCAGTATTACCAATAGGGATAAGAGGCGTAACAACATCACCGACAAGGGCAGTGACAACACCACTGAAGGCTGCGCCTATCATAATACCGACGGCCAGGTCGACTACATTGCCGCGCAAGATAAATTTCTGGAAATCGCCCAACGTTCCTTTTGCACGGCTGCCTACATTATGCACAGTCTCGTTATTCCAAACAGCCATAATTGTTGTTCCTCCATTTTGCGTACTTCTATTGCTTTCAAATAGAGCCGATAATACCCACTATATTTTTACACGCATGAGAGGGCATAATTTATGACAAAACAGGTATTTGCTAGCTATTATATCCTATACATAAAAAATAACTGTGCCATTCTTCACGTTTTTGTCCAGGTGAGACCTGAAAAGTTACGAAATTTTGTGACGTGTGTGCTCTTGATGGCGCACCAGAGTGCGTGCACAAAAGCGCCTCCTTCTTATAGGATTGATGCAGCCATCTTCCCGGTTCATCAATGGCCTTGTTAGATTCACATTGAAACGCTAAAATCAATCATGAAGAACTCATACATGGAGAAAACATGCCGCGCAAACTGAACGCCATTGAGATAGCGGAAAGTGCATTGCTGGTAGATATTGCTATCGTTTTCCAGCTGCTCGTCCTTTACCTTCCAATAGGTGGCATTTTTTTTAGCCTGCTCATCCCTCCCCTGTTTACAATACTGATCCTGCGTCGTCGTTTTTATGCCGCCATCATGGGTTTGTGTGTGGCGCTTTTCGTTATAGGAATGCTTACTGGCATCGGGAACATTCAAATCATTCTACTTGAAATCGGCGCTGGTATTTACCTGGGCCTGACAATGAAACATCGCCTGCACTATTTTCCTCTTATCCTTCTCGGTACCACCGGTAGCTCGCTGCTTTTGGCGGGTCTCACGCTCCTGAACATCCTCTTGTTTGGTAAAGCTTTTTTCAACAGCCTTATGTTCGGTTTTCGCGCGGCCTATAACCTGCTATTTTCTGTCTTGAATTTCATTACAGCGCAGATTGGACTGGGTAATTGGTGGGCGAGCGTTTATCCCGCGGCCAGGCATCTGGCCGACCTCACACTGACCTACTGGCTGGCAGCCTTGCTAATAATTGAATGGATTACGCTCTTGCCGGTCGTTATCGTTGTGTACTACAGCACAACGTTTCTGGTGCGCCTGCTTGGCTATGACGTACGTCCATTCCCTGATGGCAGAATCAATACCTTTATGCAGTGGATTATCCGTTTGCTGATAAAGCTGGCGCTTAAATTGGGGCTTGGAAAGTTTTGGGTTACACGTACCTTGATAAGAGAAGTTCGTCGACAAAGTATCGGGCTTGGAAGGCAGAAAACGTCTTGATGAATGCATCTCCTCTCATCGACATCCAGCAAATAACCTATACCTACCCACTGCAAAATAAAGGAAAGAGCAAAGCTCAATCTCCCAAAGCGCTTCAGAATGTCAGCCTCCAGATACAACCCGGTGAATATCTTGCAGTACTTGGACATAACGGCAGCGGTAAGTCCACCCTGGCACGACACTGTAACGCCTTACTTATTCCTGATAGCGGACGTGTCCTGGTTAAAGGGCTGGATACAAGCAATAAGGCAGACCAGCGCGCCATTCGAGACTGCGTCGGTATGATCTTCCAGAACCCTGATAACCAGATTATCGCGACGGTCGTGGAAGACGATGTTGCCTGGGCACTGGCGGTTCGAGGCCTCCCTGTCAACCTGATTGCTGAGCGGGTGGAGCAGGCTATGAACGCGGTGAGCATAAGTCACCTGCGGAAACTACCACCTCATCACCTTTCTGGTGGACAAAAACAAAGGCTGGCGATTGCTGGTGTGCTGGCTTTGCGCCCACAATGTATCATTGCGGACGAAGCTACCTCACAACTAGATCCACTATCCCGAAGAGAGATCACAGCTTTGCTCCATCAACTCAACCAGGATCTTGGCCTGACCATTATCCATGTAACCCATCTCTTAGAAGAGGCAGCATTGGCACAGCGGGTTGTCATCATGGAACAAGGACACATCGTCATGGAAGGAACGCCATCAACAATTTTCACTGATATTGAGCGACTGCGCCAGCTTAAACTTGCTATACCTGAACCGATTGAATTGGTCTCACGCTTGCGTGCCGCAGGTCTCACCCTCTCAAGAGAAGCCTTAACAGTGGATGCTATTGTACGGGAGATCGTGCGTTGACAGATCACATCATCAGTGTCAAAAACCTCTCTCACACCTATCAGTCAGGCCCGTTACAAAAGGCTGCCCTGATAGATATCACCATGGAGATTGAAAGGGGTAGCTGTGCTGCGATTATCGGCATAACAGGTTCCGGTAAATCAACCCTCGTGCAGCATTTCAACGGACTGTTGCGCCCCACTTCCGGAACGGTTGCCGTCGATGGCGTGAACGTGCAAGCCAGGGGCGGCGATCTGAAAGTACTGCGGCAGCGCGTGGGAATGCTTTTTCAGTTTCCAGAAGCGCAACTATTTGAACATACTGTCTATGCAGACGTTGCCTTCGGGCCACGACGGTTGAAATTGAGTAAAAGAGAAGTGCGTACTCGCGTACTGCAAGCTCTAGAAACCGTCGGCCTACCTCCTCACACATACGCGCAACGCTCTCCCTTTGAGCTAAGTGGAGGGCAAAGGAGGCGTGTTGCACTGGCAGGCGTACTGGCAATGTTGCCGAAGATACTGGTGCTTGATGAACCGACAACTGGCCTTGACGCGGATGGACGCACAGAGTTTTACTATTACCTGCAACGCGTTCAGCAAAAGGATGGCGTCACGGTTATCCTGGTCTCGCATGATATGAGCGAGGTGGCAACACTTGCCGATCAACTCTTTGTTTTGCACAACGGCCGCCTGGTCATGCAAGGGACGCCTCGCGCTATCTTCGGCCAGGGAAATATATTACACCAGTGGGGTTTAACGGAACCGCCTCTCAGCGAGTTGCTCATCCAGTTACATAAACAGGGTTTAGCCATACCTTTGGATGTATTCACCCTTGAAGAAGCCTTACATGCGCTACAGGAAATAGAGACTACACGTCACGAGAAAGAAAATGTTTAAGAATATTTCATTAGGAATTTATTATCCCGGCAATAGCCTTCTGCATCGTTTACAGGGCAGGACAAAATTACTATTACTTGCCTGGTT
>Ga0209234_1000905_pt1 | contig 10814 bp, 8 predicted proteins | sample GraSoi013_1_20cm_2_FD_185816 | JGI IMG/M metagenome (GOLD analysis project Ga0209234, IMG submission 185816) | Grasslands soil microbial communities from the Angelo Coastal Reserve, California, USA - Sample 08_20_2013_1_20cm (SPAdes) (version 2) | ecosystem: Environmental > Terrestrial > Soil >... | reverse complement strand
CGGCGCCCTCGCCGCGGGCGCGGAAGAGCGCCACGAGGAACAGCTCGCGCGCCGTCGGCTTGGCCTCCCGCAGGTTGCCCGTCGCGACGGCCAGCCTCAGCTCCGCCTCGGCGGCCTCGACCGGAGCGCGCCAGCCTCGCGAGCGCAGCGCAAGCTCACGCGCCTGGCGCCAGGCCTGGACGGCGGCCGGGAAGTCCGGACGCGCGAGCGCCTCGTCCATGGCGGCGAGCGCCGCGAGACGCTCGGGATCGCGCGCGACGGACGCGCGGCCGCGCGCTCCCGCGATGCTCGAAACGGCTGCGAGGCCTGCGATCACCACCGCGACGACCATGAACGCTCTCGCTGATCTGCGCATGACCGCCTCCCTGCGAACGAATCGAACGCCGCCTGCAGAGGCAACGTCGATGCCAGACCGGGGGCGCCGGGCCGGATCACGAATTTCGCGGGGTTCGGCGCGGGCCGAGCCCCGGCGGCCGGGCGGGTTGCCCGATTCGCAGTCGCGACTACGGGCGACCCGCCGGCTATTTGGGCTCGCAGCGCGGGTCAGGCGCGCAGTCGCGGGTCGAGGAGGTCGCGCAGGCCGTCGCCGAGGAGGTTGACGCCGAGCACGGCGAGCAGGAGCGCCGCTCCCGGAAAGACGGCCACCCAGGGCGCGATCGCGAGGAAGGTCTGGCCGTCGGCGAGCATGGCCCCCCAGGAGATGGTCGGGGACTGCGCGCCGAGGCCCAGGAACGACAGGCCGGCCTCGGCCACCATGTTGCCGCCAACGCCGATGGTGGCGGCGACCAGCAGCGGGGCGAGCGCGTTGGGCAGGAGATGCCGCAGCATGATCGCGCGGTGGCCACCGCCGAGCGCCCTCGCCGCCTGCACGAAGTCGCGCGCCTTGAGCGACAGCACCTCGCCGCGCACCACGCGCGCGATCGTCGTCCAGCCGAGCGCGACGAGGACGATGAACACCTTGTCGAGACCCGGACGCTCGAAGACGGCGATGAGGCCGATGGCCAGCACGAGTGACGGGAACGCCATCACGACGTCGGTCACGCGCATGAGCGCCGCGTCCACGGCACCCCCGAAGTAGCCCGCGAGCAGCCCGACCGCGCAGCCCAGGACGACGACCAGCGCCTCGACGCCGACGCCGACGGCGAGCGACACGCGCCCACCCCACAGCACCCGGGAAAGGACGTCGCGGCCGAGCGCGTCGGTGCCGAGGGGATGACCGGCCGTCGGCCCTTCGAGCGTGGCGCCACCGCCGCTCGCCACTTCGTGCGGGTCGTCCGGCGCCAGCACGGGCGCCAGCAGCGAGGCCGCGGCGAAGACCGAGACGAGGACGGCACCGGCGAGGAATCCGCGATGACGCAGCGGTCTACGCGCGGGCGGCATCGCGCATTCTCGGATCGATCACCAGGTATGCGAGGTCGACGAGGAGGTTGCCGAGGACGTACACGAGCGCGAAGACCAGCACGGCGCCCATCACCACCGGCAGGTCGCGCTGGCCCACGGCGGCGACGAGCAGCCGGCCGACGCCGGGCCACGCGAAGACGGTCTCGGTGAGCGGCGCCCCGACAAGCAGGTCCGCGAGGCCGATGCCGATCACGGTGACCACGGGAACCAGCGCGTTGCGCAGCGCGTGCTTGCCAAGCACGGTCCACTCCGAGAGCCCCTTCGCGCGCGCCGTGGCCATGAAGTCCTGGCGCACCACTTCGAGCAGGCTCGAGCGCGTCATGCGCGCGACGGTGCCGGTGTGCAGCGCGCCCAGGGTGACGGCCGGCAGGACGAGGTGCCGGAGCGCGCCGTCGCCGTAACCCGAGACGGGCAGCCAGCCCAGCGTCACCGCGAAGACGAGCGCCAGCATCATGCCCAGCCAGAACACGGGCGTGGAGATACCGAGCACGGCCACGCCCATCAAGAGATGGTCGAGCGCGGAGCCCGCTCGGACCGCGGCCAGGGCGCCGATGCCGACGCCGAGGACGACCGAGATCAAGGTCGCCGCCAGCGCCAGCCGCGCCGTCGCCGGCAGACGCTCCCGGATCACCTCACCGACGGGGCGCTGCTCGCGGAACGACTCGCCGAGGTCGCCACGCGCCAGCCGCCCGAGCCACGTCGCGTACTGCACGGGTAGCGGCCGGTCGAGCGCGTATTCGCGGCGCAGCCGCTCGAGCGTCTCGGGGTCCGCACGCTGGCCCATCGCCGCGCGGGCGGGATCGCCGAGGGCGATGGCGTTGAGCGCGAAGACCAGCACGGTGATGCCGAGGACGACGGGAACGAGCGCGACCACGCGCGACGCGATCGGGCGCAGCAGTGCCATGGACGCGCTGAGTGTAGCAGCGCGCGCCTAGCGCTCCAGCCAGACCTTCCTGAGGGGCGCGAGGAATTCCGGCGCGGTGGACTGCGGGCTACGCTCGAGCCCCTTCACGTGCGGCTTGATCAGCGCACGGCTCGCGTAGAAGTAGAGCGACACCCAGACCGCGTCGTCGAGGATCATCTGCTCCGCTTCCTCGTAGCGCTTCATGCGCGCCGCCCCGATCGCCATCGTGTCGGCCTCGTCGAGCAGTCGGTCGACAGCCGGGTTGCGGTAGCGCGAGGTGTTGCCGGCGGCGCCGACGTTCCGGCTGTGGAAGAGCACCGTGAGGAAATTCTCGGGATCGGGATAGTCCGCGATCCAGCCCTGGCGGAAGAAGCCGGCGCTGCCGTCGTCCACCACCTTGATGTGGGCGGCCCAGTCGAGGCGGCGCAGCTCGAGCGTGACGCCGATCTCCTTCAGCTGGGCCTGGAGCGCCTCGGCGATGCGCTGGTTGGCGTCGCTCGTGTTGAAGTGATAGGCGATGGGGCCGAGCCCCCGGCCGCCCGGGAAGCCCGCCTCGGCCAGCAGGCCTCGGGCGCGCTCGCGATCGAGGGGCCGGCGCTTCGCGGTGGCCGTCCAGCCCGCGAGCACGGGCGGCACGATCCCCTGCGCGGCCTTGACGCAGCCCTCGAGCAGGCGGTCGACGATGATGGACGGATCGATCGCGTGGGCGATGGCGCGGCGCACGCGGGCGTCGGTGAACGGCGCGCGCTCGACGTTGAAGCGCAGCGCGCTGGTGCCGAGCGTCGGCCAGATCGCCACGTCACCCTTCAGCTTCGCGTCGGCCTGCACGGCGCGGCAGCGGCCCATGGGGATGTCGCCGACGTCGAGCTGGCCCGCCACGTACTCGTTGAAGCGGGTGCCCTCGGCGGGGATGACGCGAAACACCACGCGCTCGAGATGGGCGGGACCGCGGAAGTGCTCCGCGAAGCGCTCGAGCACGACCTGGTCGTCGCGGCGCCACGACACGAAGCGGAAGGCGCCCGTGCCGACCGGATGGCTCGCGAAGCCGGCCCCGCGCTTGTCCGTCTCCTCGCGCGGCACGATCGACGCGGCGTCGTAGGCCATCAGGTGCAGGAACGGCGCGAACGGCCGCTCCAGGCGCAGCTCTACGGTGCCGTCGTCCACCACGCGCACGCCGGCGATCTCCGAGGCGCCGCCCTTGATGAACTCGCGCGCGCCGACCAGCTTGTCGAACACCCACGGCCGCTTGCCGCGCGCCGCGCGCTCGAAGGAGTACTTCACATCCGCGGCGCGGACCTCGCGCCCGTTGTGGAATTTCGCGCCCCGGCGGAGGTGGAACGTATAGACGCGGTGGTCGGGGGACACGCTCCAGCGCTCGGCCAGCGCGGGCGCGGGCACCAGCTTCTCATCCAGCTCCAGCAGCGCGTCGAACACCTGGTGGATGATCGAGGACGAGGTGAGGTCGGTCGCGTGCGCCGGATCGAGCGTCGGCGGGTCGGAGACGAAGACCATCCGCAGCGTGCCGCCCGGGCGGGCGGCCACGGCCGCGCCGGAGAGTGCGGCCACGAGGAGGACGAGGAGCAGCGCGGCGGCCGGCGCCGCGCGGGTCACGAGCCGGGCTCGAGCGTCACGGTGTTGAGGCGGTGAAGGCCCGTCGGGTGCAACCGGAGATTCCGGACCTCCGGACGCGTCACGCCCCAGACGAGCCGCACGTAGATGGGGATCCACGGCATGTCGTCGGCCAGCAGCGCCTGCGCGCGCTGGTAGAGGCGCGCGCGCTCGACGCGCGAGCTGAGCTGGCTGGCGCGGATCAGCACGTCGTCCAGGCGCGGGTTGCGATAGAAGGAGAAGTTCCGCGCCAGCGCCCCCGGACGTGCGCCCTCGCTCGTGGAGAGCGGGAACAGCAGCAGGTGCGGGTCGCCGCCGATGACCGCCGCCTCGGCCAGCGCGATCTCGTGGGCGCCCGTCTGGTGCGCCGCGCGCACGGCATCCGCCGGCTGCAGCTGCACGCGCACCGGGATGTCGGCGGCGCCGAGCATGATCCCGATGGCCTCGGCGAGCTTCGGCACGTTGACGACCGACGGCTCGGCCGACGCGAGCATGGCCGGCGTGGCGCCCTTCGGCCAGCGGCCCTGCAGCAGCAGCGAGCGCACCTGCTCGCGCGTGCCGCCGAGCACGGGGCCACCCTCGCGCCGCGCCCACACGCCGGGCGGCAGGAACGACTGCAGCGGCACCGCGGCGCGCTCCAGCGTGACGGCGAGCACGGCGGGATCGAGCGCGGCCGCCACCGCCTGGCGCAGCGGCTTGCGCGCGAACGGCTCCTTCTCGGTCTGGAAGGCGAGGTAGCCGACGCGCAGGCCGGGCACCGACAGCGCGTGATCCCCCCGCCGCGGCACCCCGGCCGGGAACCACACGTCGAGCGCCCGCGCGTCCATCTCGGCTTCGGCGTGCTCGTCGGTGCCGACCTCGAGGAATACGATGCGCTCGGTGCGCGGCGGCCCCCCCCAGGGCCCGGGCACGGCCTCCAGCGCCATGCGCCCCGGCGAGGCGTCCACCACGCGATAGGGCCCGGTGCCGACGAGGCGGACCACGCCCTCGAGCGGGCTCGTCGACCGCGCGATGGAGAGCGCGGGGTGGGCGAGCGCGGTCAGGAGCGGCGCGTACGGCTGGAGGAGGACGATGTGTACCGTGCGCGAGTCGGACGCGCGCACTTCCTTGATGACGCCGGGCGCGCCGCGCAGGAGCATGGCCCACGGCGTCTGGGGCGCGGCGGGATCCAGCTTGAGGCCGCGGCTGAAGCTGGCGGCGACCTCCCCGGCCGTGAGGGCCGCGCCGTCGTGGAACTTGACGCCCTCCCGGAGCCAGAACGTCCAGGTGAGCCCGTCCTTCGAGACGGCCCAGCGCGTCGCCAGCGACGGCTCGACGTCGGTCGAGCCCTCGCGGAACGTCACCAGCGTGTCGAAGACCTGGCGCGTGATGAGCGGCACGGCGCCCTCCAGCGCGGCGCTGGGCTCGAGCGTGGCCGGGACTCCTGCCACACCGACGCGTAATTCCTTCCTTGCTTGTGCCGAAACGGGAGTTATCCACGGCCGCGAGAAAATCGGGCAGGCGAGCACGAGCGTGATGAAGAAACAGGCGCGGAGCATCAACTGCAACGACATCGCCCTCTTCTTATACGTTGGAACCCGTGGTTGACGCCACCCGTTTCGAGACAAACGAATGCTGCGGGTCCGGTACGGAACTTGCTCCTGGGACGAGCAGCGCGTGACGGCGCGGGAGCGGCGGAGACGAGCCGTTGCGGGTGGCGAAAGACGCGAAAATTCGCGCACGTAAACGCCGCCGAAGGACCTGACAACCTTGACTTTCTTTTTTACAGCCGCCTATACTCGATCAGCATTGGACGTCGAGCGAGCGTGGCGCACAAGGGGTCAAGAGAGAAGGGATGGGCTATGAAGGAGTTCGACAAAAAGAGTAGCCCGGGCCGAGAAGGCTTCTCGAAGTTCCTCCCCGCCTCGATGTCGGACTCGAGCACGCGCCGCCGTCTGACGGAATACGAGATCCAGGTGCAGGACCTGCAGGCCTACGTGCGCTCCCTCGAAGCGGAGACCGTGCACCTGCGCAAGAAGCTCGAGGACACCCCGAAGGATTTCATGGTGATCGAAAACAAGCTGCGCGAGGCGAATCGTCAGCTCGTGCAAGCCTTCAATCAGAACGAGAAGCTCGTCAACGCCCTCTACGAGGCGCGTGAGCAGATCACCGCACTCAAGGAGGAAGTCGACAAGCTGTGCGCGCCGCCCTCGACGTACGGCGTCTATCTGTCGCTGAACGAGGACGGCACCGTCAACATCCTCGCGCAGGGTCGCAAGGTGAAGGTCAACCTGCATCCCTCGATCAAGGTGGAGACGATCAAGCCCGGCCAGGAGCTGGTGCTCAACGAGGGCCTCAACGTCGTCGAGGCGGCCGGCTACGAGATCCAGGGCGACGTCGTCATTCTCAAGGAGCAGCTCGATCCCGAGCGCGCCGTGGTGACGCTGCGCGCCGACGAAGAGAAGGTCGGTATCATCGCCGACCCGCTGCGTCAGGCGCGGCTCAAGACGGGCGATCACCTGCTCATGGACGCGAAGTCGGGCTACCTTCTCGAGAAGCTGCCCAAGAGCGAAGTGGAGGATCTCTCGCTGGAGGAAGTGCCGGACATCGGCTACGAGCAGATCGGCGGGCTCGGCACGCAGATCGAAGCGATCAAGGACGCCGTCGAGCTGCCGTACCTGTACGCGGACTATTATAAGGAGCACAAGCTCACGCCGCCCAAGGGCGTGCTGCTCTACGGGCCTCCCGGCTGCGGCAAGACCATGATCGCCAAGGCGGTGGCCAACAACCTCGCCGAGAAGATCTCGGAGAAGCGCGGCGAGAAGATCAAGGGCTTCTTCCTCAACATCAAGGGGCCCGAGCTGCTCAACAAGTACGTGGGCGAGACCGAGCGCAAGATCCGCGAGATCTTCGTGAAGGCCAAGGAGAAGGCCAACGAGGACGTTCCGGTCGTCGTGTTCTTCGACGAGATGGACGCCCTGTTCCGCACGCGCGGTACGGGCATCTCCTCCGACGTCGAGACGACGATCGTGCCGCAGCTGCTCGCGGAGATCGACGGCGTCGAGGGCCTGAAGAACGTCATCGTCATCGGCGCCTCCAACCGGCAGGACCTGATCGATCCGGCGATCCTGAGACCGGGCCGGCTGGACGTGAAGATCAAGATCGAGCGCCCCGATCAGGGGGCGGCCTCCGACATCTTCCACAAGTATCTGACGACGGAGATCCCGATCGCCGCCTCGGAGACCGGGCAGCATCGCGGCGATATGCAGGTGGCGATCGACACCATGATCGCGGCGACCATCGAGGCGATGTACAGCCTCAGCGAGGAGAACCGCTTCCTCGAGGTCACCTACGCGAACGGCGACAAGGAGGTCCTGTACTTCAAGGACTTCTCATCGGGCGCGATGATCGAGTCCGTCGTGCGCCGGGCCAAGAAGCTGGCCCTCAAGCGCTACATCGGCAACGGCGAGAAGGGCATCACGACCGACGACCTGATCAGCGCCGTCCGCGAGGAGTTCAAGGAGAACGAGGACCTGCCGAACACGACGAACCCCGACGACTGGGCGAAGATCGCCGGCAAGAAGGGCGAGCGGATCGTCTACGTGAAGCCGCTCATGGGCGAGACCCAGAAGGAAAAGCGGAACGTCGAACGAGTTGTGAACACCGGACAATACCTGTAGAACGAGGGGGGCGGCGAGCGCCCCGAACCGTTGGAAGACGGGGCGGGCGGACGCCGCCCCCCCGTTTGCCGCCCGGGCCGCAAACGGCCCGGGTTTCTTTTTCCGAACGGCTTCGCTTGAGGGGACTGCATGGCCATCCCGAAAGTCATGGGCATCGAGACCGAGTACGGGATCACGGTCAAGAATCAGCCGGACTTCAACCCGATCCTGTCCTCCCTGCTGCTGATCAACTCCTACGAGACCTATCGCAGCTCGCGCGTGCGATGGGACTACGAGGCGGAGAGTCCGCTGCGGGATGCCCGGGGCTTCGAGTACATGGAGGAAAAGGAGGGCACCTCCAAGGAGGAGTCGCGCCTCATCAACCTGATCCTGTCCAACGGCGCCCGCTTCTACGTGGACCACGCCCATCCCGAGTACTCCAGTCCCGAGACGACGAATCCGCGCGACACCGTCATCTGGGATCGCGCCGGCGAGCGCATCCTGAACCTGTCGCGCCAGCGCGCGGAGGCGGTGTCCCCGCCCGAGCAGCGCATTCTGATCTACAAGAACAACACGGATAACAAGGGCAACTCCTACGGCACCCACGAGAACTACCTCATGGACCGCAAGGTGCCGTTCGCGCGGATCGTGCAGCACATGATGCCGTTCTTCGTGACGCGCCAGATCTACACGGGCGCGGGCAAGGTCGGCTACGAGAACAACGCCGAGCCCTGCGAGTACCAGATCTCGCAGCGCGCCGACTTTCTCGAGACCGAGGTGGGGCTGGAGACGATGCACTCGCGCCCGATCGTCAACACGCGGGACGAGCCGCACGCCGATCCCGAGAAGTACCGGCGCCTGCACGTGATCGTCGGCGACGCCAACATGAGCGAGGTCTCCACCTACCTCAAGATGGGCACGATGGCGATCGTGCTCAGCATGGTCGAGGACGACTTCATCGAGAAGGACCTCTCGATCGACGGGCCGGTGGCCGCCTTCCGCAAGGTCTCGCGCGACCTCGTCTGCCGCGACACCATCCGCCTGAAGGACGGGCGCACGATCTCCGCCATCGACCACCAGCGCGAGTTCCTCGCTCTCGCCAAGCGCTACTTCAAGGAGCGCCAGCAGCCCGAGCCGTGGGTCGCCGACGTGATGGGCAAGTGGGAGATGACGCTCGACCGTCTCGCCGAGGACCCGACCCAGCTCGGCCGCGAGCTCGACTGGGTCATCAAGCGGCAGCTCATCGAGAACTACGTGGCCAAGCACGACCTGGAGTGGAACGACCACCGCGTGCTGATGATCGACCTCCAGTACCACGACATCCGGCCCGGCAAGGGCCTCTACTACAAGCTCGAGGAGTCGGACGCGGTCGACCGCATCGTCACCGACGACGAGATCTCGAAGGCGATCTACGATCCGCCGAAGGACACGCGGGCGTACTTCCGGGGTATGTGCCTGCAGCGTTACAGCGACGAGATCGTGTCGGCCTCCTGGGATTCCGTCATCTTCGACCTGAAGGAAGGCCCCCTCAAGAAGATCTTCATGCTGGAACCGCTGCGCGGCACCGAGGCGCACGTGCGGCAGCTCCTGACGGAGTCGCCCACAGCCGCCGACCTGCTGCGCAACATCTCGCGGCCCAGCTTCGGCATGTGAGGCCCCCGCACCCACAGGGATCGCAATGAACGACGAGCGCTGGCAGCACCTGTTCCGCGACTACGGCACCTCGAGCTTCAGCGAGCTGCTGCGCCGCGACTCCCCGCACCTGTTCCCGACGCCGGCCGCCACGCGGCCGCCCGTCGAGCATCCGGCGCCCCCCGAGGCGGTGCCGCACGGCACCACCGTGCTCGCCCTGCGCTACCGTGACGGCGTGATCATGGCCGGCGACCGCCAGGCCACCGCCGGCTACCAGGTGGCGAGCCGGCGCATCGAGAAGATCTTCAAGGCCGACGACCTGTCCGGCGTGGGCATCGCGGGCGCGGCGGGGCCGGCCATGGAGATGGCCAAGCTCTTCCAGACCGAGCTCGAGCACTACGAGAAGGTCGAGGGCGACAACCTCTCGCTCGACGGCAAGGCCAACAAGCTCGGTCAGATGATCCGCATGAACCTCCAGGCGGCCATGATGGGCCTGGCCGTGGTGCCGATCTTCGCCGGCTTCGACGAAAAGGTCGGCGTGGGCCGCCTCTTCAAGTACGACATCACCGGCGGCCGCTACGAGGAAAAGGACTACGACGCGCAGGGCTCCGGCTCCAAGGACGCCCGCGACTCGCTGAAGAAGCTGTGGAAGCGCGACATGGGACGCGATGAGGCGCTGCGGGTGACGCTGGAGGCGCTCATCGACGCGGCCGACGAGGACGTCGGCACCGGCGGGCCCGATCTCGTGCGCGGCATCTTTCCGAGCGTGAAGACCATCACGCGGAGCGGCTTCGGCGAGGTCGCCGACGATGAGGTCAAGCGCGTGTGCGAGACGATCCTGGCCGACCGGGCGCGCACCGGGAACGGGGGCTGAGCGTGCCGCTGCCCTACTACGTCAGCCCCGAGCAGATGATGAAGGACAAGGCGGAGTATGCCCGCAAGGGCATCTCGCGCGGCCGGTCCATCGTCACCCTCGAGATCCGCGACGGGATTTTGCTCGTGGCGGAGAATCCCTCGACCCTGTTGCACAAGATCTCGGAAATCTATGATCGGATCGCGTTCGCGGGCGTCGGCAAGTACAACGAGTTCGAAAATCTCCGGATCGCCGGCATCCGCCACGCGGACATCAAGGGCTACTCGTACAGCCGCGGCGACGTGACGGCCAAGGCGCTCGCCAACGCCTACTCGCAGGCGCTCGGCAACATCTTCACGCAGGACATCAAGCCGTTCGAGGTCGAGGTGCTGGTGGCGGAGGTGGCCGAGGGCAACGGCAGCCGCAACGAGATCTACCACATCCTCTACGACGGCACCATCGAGGACGAGCGCAACTACGCGGCGATGGGCGGGCAGGCCGACGAGATCCGGCGCTTCCTCAAGGACCACTACCGGGATGCGCTGCCCCTGGACGAGGCGCTGCAGCTTGGGGTGCGCTCGCTGACGGTGACGCAGAACAAGACGCTCAGCGAGCGCGACCTGGAGGTGGCCGTGCTGGACCGCACCAAGGAGCGGCGCAAGTTCCGCCGCATCCCACCCGAGGCGCTGAGCCAACTGCTGGGCACACCGAGGTAGGACGTGCTAGGCTGAGAGCCAGATGAAGCGTCGCATCTTCGGCCTCGAGAACGAGTACGGCC
>Ga0209234_1000904_pt1 | contig 10823 bp, 10 predicted proteins | sample GraSoi013_1_20cm_2_FD_185816 | JGI IMG/M metagenome (GOLD analysis project Ga0209234, IMG submission 185816) | Grasslands soil microbial communities from the Angelo Coastal Reserve, California, USA - Sample 08_20_2013_1_20cm (SPAdes) (version 2) | ecosystem: Environmental > Terrestrial > Soil >... | reverse complement strand
AGGGTAGCAAAACCTGTCCTCCCTCTGGTATCATGCAAGACTGCAATGTTCATATCTATATGATACAATGAGTTCGTGGTTTGGGTGCAGAATCCCATTAAGGTAATGAACGTCTAGGCCCCGGTCTCGTTCCGCCATCGGTATCTTGGAAGTGTAACTACCTGGCAGCCACCGTCAGCTATATTCCTCTGTTAGCGGCTTTAACAAGTAAATATACTGCTCGATCAAACCTTCTCCATTCATAGCAAGTTAGTTGTAGGCGGAACGAACACAAGCAAAGAAGGGGAAATATTACCCATGATGTCCAATGAGGGATACCAGGATCGTATCCTCACGTGTCGAGACTGTGGTCAAGACTTCATTTTTAGCTCTGGAGAACAAGAATTCTATGCCAGCCGCGGACTAACAAACACTCCTGGCCGTTGCCCTAGCTGTCGTGCTGCGCGTCGAGGCAGGCAGTCATCGACATCCCACGCCTCATCTTACACTCCTCGCAACAGTGGCGAACATTATGAGACCACCTGCGCGACCTGTGGACGTCCAACCTCTGTACCATTTATTCCTCGTGAAGACCGTCCCGTGTATTGCAACGATTGTTTCCAGGCTCAACGAGCCTCCCGTGGATCACGAAGCAGCTATGGCGGTAGCAGCTATAGTGGGGGACAGGGTAACCGTGATCGGCGCGACCGGCGCGACCACCGTCACTCAGATTGGTAGCAGTTAACAGAGTATATTCCATTGACATCCTCCCCCGGCTAAAGTCGGGGGATTCCCACTCTCACGAGTGAGGTTTCCTGCTTCGTCCAGACGAGCCTTCCACGGTTTCCATTCGTGTTTGGTCTTACAGTCTGTCCACAGGCTTATGCCTTCCCGATTGCCCATCGGTAGGTTCTCAGTCTGGTAGCCATCGTTGACATGGTTCTCGTCAACAGCAATTAAAAGAGAGGTGGACCTTGGTTGAACACGCTAATGCTTTTACCCAAGCGAACGATTTAGCTTGGAACCCACAAACACTATTCCGTTGTCAAGGTGCTAGAACAAGTGTCTCATGGCCGTCTAGACTTTCATTGAATATTCATGCTGGGGATATTCGACGTATGAATATCCCCACCTTATCCACCCAAAAAACGGTAGAGGTATAAAATAAGGTTTGGAGCGGTTTTGAAAGAGATGATGGGAAATGGCCTTGCAGTATGGTATACTAGTTTTTAATCGAGTAGATACCCTCGCCATGGAGGTTTTTATTTTATGACGCGGCTTCAAGCAGGCCAGTGGCCCCATTACACGTACATCGTTCCACACATCTATACAAAGGCAAAGGTACGCCTTATTGGTTTGGGGAACTACGCACCAACAGGAACTATCACCAACGAATATTTTGCCTATATCTCCACTCGTCTGGGAGATCCTCGCAGTGCAGATGACCTGGAACGTGTAACAGGCCTGAGTACACGTCACGTTCGTGCCAGCACCCTGGAACTGTGTCGCAAGATGGCCGGTGCAGATGCGCCGGGGCTGATCGACGGGCCAGATGCGCCACAGGATGAGTCACTTGTCGATATGGCCGTGATTGCTGCCCAACGTGCCCTTGCCAGCGCAGGCCGTGAGGCCTCCGAAATCGATACAGTGATTGGGGCATCTTCCTCCGACAACGATGCCTTCCCTACTGTTGCCGGGCTTGTTCAAATGCGTCTTGGGTTGGGACCTATCCGCTCAACGATGCTCAAAGGGGCCTGCGCCTGCCAGACAGAGGCATTTCAGATGTGTGCCGAAGTGTTAGCCGCCAGTTCGGCAAAACTGGTGCTGATGGTCACAGCCGAAGGGCTCCTCCCGAACATTATGAACGTCCTTGACTGGAAAACGAGCTCTCTCTTTGGTGAAGGAGCATCAGCTTTTCTGCTGGAACCTGGTGATGAAGATACCTTCGTCATCAACGGTTCCGATGCGCACCAGGGTCCCTCCCTCTACTACCAGACACCCTTGCGGAAAGATGTCATCGAAATGGCAGAAGTTGATATGAAGATGCAAACGCTTTTCAAGGAAGGCAAGGGGAAAGAACTCAACAAGGTGCTCATGCAATACATGGTTGGCTACACCAAAATGAACGGCAAAGAGGTCTTCCGCGAGGCTCCACGCGCTATGGCGGAGTCGGTCGATGTCTTGTGTCGTCACGCCAGGTTGAGTCCCGATGAACTGGCCCACATTGTGCCACACCAGGCCAATTCACGCATTACACGTCGTATGGGCGAATTGTTGATCAACGACTACGGTTGGCCCGAGTCTACCATGGGTAAGCTGGCTGATAATTTCCGCTACTACGGCAATCTTTCCAATGCCAGTATCGCCACATCCATGGTCGAACTACTGCGACAGGATCAACTTCACGAGGGCCAATGGATGGCGCTACCAGCTGTTGGCGGCGGTATGAATTACGGCTGCTGGCTGTTACCTTTCCATGAGATGAAGCACCCGGAGGCTATCTTAAGTCCTTTGTAACTCTTCTGACTCCTCACTATCTGCAGCAGTGAGGAGCCAAGAAACCCTTGATATCAGATCAGACCACGCTCATAGGTATAGAAGATCTTATTGTCCCACTCGTATCCTGCCCCTACAAAGGCATCACGTACCATTATCAGGTCGGGAACATAGGCATTGATGCTCTCTATGCCAATGTCTGTCAACTGTCTGCGCAGCGCATAGGCGATCAAGATGATTGATTCGGTTGTGCCATCGATGTAGCCAATGGAAAGTTGGGAGCCATATCGGCCCTCTTGAGGCTCAGCTATTGCCAGCCCGTCCAGGCGATTCCAGCGGCGCAAGATGTAAACCTGTTGCGCGCGCAGTTTAGCTTCCAGTAAATCGCCGGTGATTCTGTAAGCGGTGAAACGGTGATAATACAACCCACCAATGGCTGGAAAAATATTCGAAGTATTAAGGTAGTTAATAATATCATCAATATCTGCCTGGGTAGCTAGTTGTGGCGTGTCCAGACCATATTGACGTTTCTCTGGAACCGTCTCTGCTTTGGCTCGGAATAGCCCGAAGGAGCCGATTTTTCGGAAAAACCCTCGTTCGATAAGCGAGATGGCAATAGTATTGGCGGACTCGGTGATAAGCCGAACATTTGTCGCTCCCCGCCTCATTGCCTCCGCCAGCATAACGTCATCGAGAGCCTTTGCAAGGCCATGCTGTCGATAGGCTGGGTCAACACGCATCCCTTCAAGCCACGCATCCGTCTCGTTAAGCATCTGTAGATGGGATACGGCTACAGGTTTACCATCTATCGTCGCGACAAACAAGATTCCTTTTGAATCGTGCAGCCACTCGTCCCAAACGTACTCGATATAGTCTCCCCACTCCCAGGTTTGTCCGCAAAACGCGAGCACTGCCTCGCGATCCTCTGGCCGGGCGGGACGTATTTCTGTCTCAGGCATGATTATCTCCTTCTCTTTGTCCTATAATGAATGTAACGAGAATTATGGTCCTCGTCAATGCCACTATTTTTCTGGTCTTCATACTTCAAATGTAGTTTCTGAACGAAACAGTTTACCCCTCTCTAACGTAATATAACTATTATCTAATGGGATAAGACCAGTTACTCATTCACATAGGAGCCTCTAATGCCGCAGAAACCTGTCCACGAACAAGAGCAAGATGAAGAACCACAATCTGTTCCCCAAACTATTCATGAGAATTCGCAAGAAGTTTTAGAGGGAGCGCAGCAAGAAGTTCAAGCTGCAAAAGCGCCGTGGTACCTTACGCTAAAACGCGGACGGTTATTGCTGGTTCTGTACGCGCTACAACTGGCGCTTTTTGGTATCCTGGCATGGTGGGTACATGCTAATCCTGTTCTGCCGATCGACGTCGCTATAACCCGTGAATTTCAAGAGAACCAGGCTTCATGGCTGAAGTACACCATGATTGCCGTTAGCTATCCAGGGTATGTACCCTTCATCTCAATAGGTCTTGTTGTGCTGGCCGGCGTCATTCTTTGGCTTGTGAGGCTGCGTCTGGAGGCCGTCATACTGGTGGCACTTTCCGCCTTCAGTTCCTTGTTGAATGGACTCTTAAAGATTATTGTTGCACGTCCGCGCCCGACTGGACGCCTTGTCGATATCCTCCAGGCCGCTAGTGGGCCAAGTTTCCCTAGTGGGCATGTCATGGCCTATCTGGCCTTCTGGGGCTTTCTGTTTTCGCTGTGTATTATTCTTTTCAGAGGGAGGAGTTGGTGGCGCATCACGCTATTAATTGTCTCTGCGCTGTTTGTGGTTCTGGTGGGACCATCGCGTATCTACCTTGGTGATCACTGGGCCAGCGATGTACTGGGTGCCTACCTGATAGGCGGAGTATTGCTAGGAGTCGCTCTCTGGCTCTACCTCATGCTCAGGGAGAGAGGAGTATTGTCGAGGAAAGAGAAGAGGCCGGAAGCGTAACTTTCCCTCCCGCTGCCTCTTCTTAACCCTCCCTATTGGCCCTCCTCAGCAAAGGGAGATTTCTCGTCTGAATGTTCTGGAATAGAAGCGTCGCCATCGCCAGGGGGGTTCGTTTCCCGTTCATGCGTAGTATCTGTGTAGTCCTGCCTCTCAGATGAAGAAGTGGTCTCGTTGTCCGAGGAATGCGACATAGTAGCGTAATTCTCAGAACTGCCCTGGGAGATTTCCTGTCCATTCTGGGACGCCCCTTGAGTATCCTGCGCTGGCTCATCATAATGAGGGGTACGTATTTCAGCTAACCTAGCCTCGATTTTGTGTATCTGCATTCGATAAGCTTCGAGTTGTGCCTGTGCTTTGGTAGCCTTCTTCGCAGCCTTTTGCTCATTCTTTTTTGCCTGTTCGAGCTTCAGCATAGCTTTCGCTTCTTGCCTGGCCTGTTTTTTACGCTGTTTCTTTGTTCCATTTGGGGACGAAGTTACCGTTTGATTGTTCAACGTCTTTACCATATTCTTCACCTCGATCTTAGAATACTATGTGTGACTTACGTTAATGGATAGGCGTCTTACCATGCTATTTTAGCCGATTTGTTCATTCCCCGTGCTATTTACCTCTGGCCGTAGTGGAGTTGTACCAACCGGAGGTGTAATCACCTGCGGTACGCCCTGGGGTAAAGATTGCGGAGATGCAATAACTGCCCCTGTTTCCCGCATAATCTCCTGTAGCTGATTGGAATCGACCACCTCATTGCGGCGCAGTTCCTGGGCAATACGGTCGAGGGTCGGACGATGCGTTTGCAAGAGTTCAACAGCGCGAGCATGACAGCTACGAACAATACGATCAACCTCATCATCGATTGCCTCGGCGGTCGTCTCGCTATAATCGCTTGGAGCGCCGGTATCGCCGCCACTGGCGAATGGACTTCCACGCTCGCTAAAAGAGACGGTACCGAGTTTCTCGCTCATACCCCACCGGGTTACCATTTGACGAGCCAGGGCTGTAACTCGTTGCAAATCGTTCTCCGCACCCGTGGTGATACGTCCAATCACCACCTCTTCGGCAGCACGTCCACCGAGGGCGGTAACAATTTGTGTCAATAAGTACTCTTTGGAGTAGTTATAGCGATCATCCAGCGGCGTCGACATAGTGACGCCCAATGCCTGGCCGCGCGGCACTATAGTGACCTTGGTGACCGGGTCCGCATGTTCTGAGAGCAGCGCCGTCAACGCATGACCTCCCTCGTGGTAAGCTATGACCTGAAGGTCATCATCACTGAGCACCAACGGGCGTTCGGCGCCCAGAAGAATCTTGTCCAATGCTTCGTTAAAACACTTTTGCGTTACCCGATCCAGGTTACGACGAGCAGCCAGCAGCGCGGCTTCATTGACCAGGTTCGCCAGGTCAGCGCCAACCATGCCAGGCGTCGAACGAGCGATAGCCACCAAATCCACGTCGGGAGCTAATGGTACATTTCGTGAGTGAATCTTGAGAATAGCCAGGCGCCCGTTCCAATCGGGGCGATCCACCGTGACACGCCTATCAAAACGACCCGGGCGCAGCAGCGCCTGGTCAAGCCCATCAGGGCGATTGGTAGCCGCGATAACTACGACCGCCTGCCGGGTATCAAATCCATCCATCTCTACCAGGAGCTGGTTCAATGTCTGCTCGCGTTCATCGTTAGTATTGATACTTGAACCACGCTGTCGTCCTACTGCATCGATTTCGTCAATGAAAATGATACTGGGAGAAGCTTTTTTCGCCTGATCGAAGAGATCACGTACGCGACTGGCACCTACGCCGACCAGCACCTCGACAAATTCTGAACCGGACATAGAGAAGAAAGGGACACCAGCCTCACCCGCCACGGCTCTTGCCAGCAATGTTTTACCTGTTCCTGGAGGGCCAACGAGTAGTACGCCGCGAGGAATCTTGCCCCCCAAACGCTGGAATTTCTGAGGTGTTTTCAGAAACTCGACGACTTCTTGAAGTTCATACTTGGACTCATCGACGCCCGCGACATCGGCAAAAGTGGTGCTAGGCCGATCCTCAAGGATAAGCTTCGCCCGGCTCTTTCCAAAGTTGAATATCCCCTGTTGTCCCTGACCCGCCCGGCGCGACAAGAAAATGAAGAGCGCGATGACTAGTATCAAGGGAACGAAGGCGATCAGGAGATTCAGCCAGAAACTGTTATCCTGCGACGGCTGAGAGGAAACGATGACTCCCTTAGACTGGAGCAATTGCGGGAGCTGTGGATCTCCATTTGGTAGTTGTATTACTCGATACTGAGTATAGGAACCAACAGGTTGTTTGAATTCTCCAGTAATATCTGTCTGCCCATTAAAAACGGCTGTTTTGATATTCCCAGCATTGATCTGATCGTAATAGGCACTATAAGCCAGCTGGTCGACCTGGTTCGTATTGTTGTTGCTATTCTGAGTGAAAAACGAGTATGCGTATATTCCAAGCATAACCAGGACGATGACAAGGAGCCAGCGGTTGAGGCCAGATGGGCCTCCCTGGCCAGGCTGTCCATTGGGACGCCCGCCTGGTCCTGGGCGCAGTTGGTTGGGTTGTCGTCCTGGTGTATTGTTGTTATTATTTTGTAGCCAGAGTAAATTGGCTGGTTGTTTACCCATGCAAGTGTACCTGCTTTCTGATCCATGACAGGTGTACCATAGCCCTTTCCCCGAACTCCACTTGAAGTTCAAGGTTCAATAGTATCCATTGAGAACAATGCATTATGGGGCATTATATGGTAACATTCATCTTTATTATATCTCACAGGATGCAGAAATGCACGTGATTTAAATGGTCCGTTTGTGTTCGAGTGCTTGCTCCTATCTCTTCCTGGTCACTTGCCACAGCAAAAACCGGCAGGGATTAACATCCTTGCACTGCTTGTGAATAAGAGCTCAGCTTTCCAGCGGCTTCGCCCTCAGTTCCAAAATCAACTGTTGTACGCTATGAGGGGGAATCGTCAGACGATCGGCTGGCCGATTCAGCGCATCTTCGCTGCCAACGGTCGGTTCAAAACAGACGAAGGTACAATCGGGTTTTGTGGCTGGCTCTGACCAGACCTGCATATTCTTCAGGACATATGCTCCGTCTACCGGGATTTCCTCAATTATCAAGGTGCCAGAATAGGGAACCTGGACGGCGACTCGATGGGGGAACGGGTAAGGATTGTCAGGGGGTTTGTTGTCCCAGTCAAAGGCTGCCACCTCGAAGCCGGGGGGGCCATCAGTTACCAGCCGCGACTTGTCTTGCTGAGCAACGGTAAAGTAGGGATGAAAGCCGGGGGCGATAGGCATAGCTTCATCACCCCGATTCTCCATCGTCAGGGTATAGGTAAGCGTTCCTTCGCCAGCGGCAATAGTCGCTGTAAAGGTAAATTCGTAAGGATAGCTGGGGCGCGTTACCTCGCTGCTGGCCAGTTGCATTTTCAAGGATGTCGCACCCCTATCTTGCCCAGAAACAACCGTCCAGGGCAAATTGCGGCCAAAGCCATGAATTGGGAGCGTCGTGTTCTTCTCTTTAAAAATGCCGTCTTTGAGACGAGAAAAGTTGGGGATCATCAGTGGAAGACCCCAGCGTTTGACGTTACCCGTCTCTGCAGGTCGGTATAGAACCTGCCATGATCCGACCTGGAAATGGGAGACCAGGCAGATTTCAGGAATGATGCCTATTGTAGTATCTCCATTGGTCAGTACCTGTTCGCGCGCCGTGGGAAACCGCATAAAATCAGCCATAGTGCATACCTCCCTATCTGTTCTCATAGAGTTGTCCTGTCGTTATTGTATTTCACAAAAAGTCTACGTGCAAAATGGGCTATCCAAAAACACGACCTATTGCGTTTTGCTACCTGGACGCTTTATACTGTATTGTGTTACGATGCGTCTGGATATACCAGGCAAGAGCATGTATGAGTGAGTTCATAGAACCCTGCTGCCAGTAATGAAACGGGGGCCTTATGGGTACGGAGGATACTTCAGATAAAGTAACTTCCGAAGAGGGTAGCAGTCTGGGTAGAGAGGAGAAGCAGTCTGTGCAAGGAAATATTGCTATCAAGGGGACACGCAATGGCTTGCTTTTGACTCTGGAGCCAGAGACCCCTTTTAGCGAATTGCTTAACGCACTTTCTGATCGACTTGCAGAAGCTCCCGGTTTTTTTCGCGGCGCTTCACTGGCATTGGATACCAGCCGACGTATGCTCCGTGTGAGTGAACGCATACAACTTGAAGACCTCCTGGCACATTATCATATGTCGGTGACGCCGTTAGAACAGATAGCTCCCATGCAAAGAAATGGTGAGCCCCAGGCAGTTCCTACGAACGATACAGCCTCACCAATTACAGCCACATCGAGTGAAACATCCCAGGTTCAACATGACCTACGAGAAACAGGTGATACTCTCTTGATACGACGTACCATCCGTTCCGGTCAGGCTATCCACCATCCCAGCAACATTGTCATACTGGGCGATGTCAACCCTGGAGCGGAGGTCGTTGCCGGTGGAGATATCATCATTTGGGGTGTATTGCGAGGAATGGTGCACGCCGGCTATCCAGATGATGAGAGTGCCTGCGTTTGTTCGCTGCAGCTGGCGCCCGTGCAATTGCGTATAGCGCACATGCTCTCACGGCCGCCTGAAGGTGCGGGAGTGCAACCTAACCCAGAAGTCGCGACGATCAGAAATGGTCGGATTGTGGTCGAGACCTGGGTCAATGGTCGACCACATCGCAAGTAGCAGCCCAATTATAGCCTGACGGCTAGCGCGTTCTGGTTCATATTTGTTGAAGCGGCCACTGAGGTCGTGTGTATAATCTGTAGCATTGCATGGAGCGTGTTAAATGGAAAGTCGGGTGATAACCATTACATCAGGGAAGGGCGGTGTCGGGAAAACCACAACTACTGCGAATATCGGTACTGCTCTTGCATTGCAGGGCAAGAGGGTCGCGGTGGTGGACTCAGACATCGGTCTGCGCAATCTCGATGCCATATTGGGATTGGAGAATCGCATCGTCTATGATCTTGTCGATGTAGTTGAAGGGCAATGTCGTTTACGGCAGGCATTGATCAAAGATAAACGGTTGCCTGATCTCTACCTGCTGCCGGCTGCCCAGACACGCGATAAAAATGCCGTGAATAGTGTACAGATGGAGCAACTCTGCCAGCAACTACGGGCGGAGTTCGATTTCGTGCTGATCGACTCTCCGGCTGGCATTGAGCAGGGATTTCGCAATGCGATCGTGGGTGCAGATGAAATCATCATCGTGGCAAATCCTGAGATGGCTTCCGTTCGCGACGCGGACCGCATTATTGGACTGGTTGAGGCCGCCGGAAAACCTGAGCCACGCCTGATTGTCAATCGGCTGCGCTCAGATATGGCGAGACGTGGAGATATGATGGATGTGGCAGATGTCTTAGAGGTATTGGGGGTTGACCTGCTTGGGATTGTCCCTGAAGATGAAATGATTATTGTGGCAACGAACAAAGGTGAACCTATTGTCTTTGAAAAACGTTCGCGGGCTGGCCGCGCGTTCCTGCATGCTGCACAGCGCATTATGGGTGAAGAGGTTCCCCTTGACGAGGTAACGGAAGTACCATCACTTTTGGAGAGGCTGCGACGCTTAGTTGGCTTTGGCCCAGCGCTAGCTGAAAAGCGCGTTCGTTCTTAGCCATCCTCAAAAGGAGGCAGATGCTATGGGTATTTTTGACTTTATAACGGGACGCAAGAAGCCCACGCCAGGAGAACTTGCAAAAGAACGCCTGAAGGTTGCGCTGGTGCAAGATCGCATGAAGGTGAATCCAGAGTTGCTGGAACTGATCAAGTCAGATCTTCTTACAGCTATCTCGCGTCGACTGGACGTAGATGAGCAGCACGTCGAGATTCGCCTGGCTCGCGAAGATCATTGGGATAAACTAAAGGCGGAAGTACCGATCAAACGCCAGAAGATATCTTTTGAGTGGGATCCGCCTGCACATACTACCGCTGTAACCGGGCTGCGTGGCAAGGTTACAGTCGAAGTAGAAAAAGATGATGAAAGCGAGCTATAAATAGCCCGCTTTTCACCACTATCCAAAGGTTTTCAGCGCATCCTCAAAGGCCTGATAGGAACTGTCCCCATACAAAACCATGATGACCTGTTTGAGACTCGTGGGCTTCTTGATGTGCTCGGTAATAGTACGGAGCGCGACAGGTGCAGCCAGGTGTAGAGGATAGCCATAGATGCCCGTGCTGAGCGAGGGAAAGGCAATACTTTCAATCTTGTATTGCTCCGCCAGGTCGAGGCAACTCTGGTAAGCACTCTTCAAAAGGCGCTCATCTTCAGGATTCCCGCGATATATTGGTCCAACAGCATGAAAAACATACTTCGCGGAGAGCCTCCCAGC
>Ga0209234_1000903_pt1 | contig 10824 bp, 8 predicted proteins | sample GraSoi013_1_20cm_2_FD_185816 | JGI IMG/M metagenome (GOLD analysis project Ga0209234, IMG submission 185816) | Grasslands soil microbial communities from the Angelo Coastal Reserve, California, USA - Sample 08_20_2013_1_20cm (SPAdes) (version 2) | ecosystem: Environmental > Terrestrial > Soil >... | reverse complement strand
CGAGCGGGACCTCGCCGAGGGCGTCGCGAAGCTCGCCGTCCTGCATCGCGCGGGCGGGGGCACAACGGGGGCACAATCGGGGGGGAGCGCTCGTGCGGCGGCGCGCTAAGTGCAACGGAGGGCAGAGGATTCGAACCTCTACGGGCTTGCGCCCAGCGGTTTTCAAGACCGCCGCCTTACCAGTTAGGTCTAGCCCTCCCAAGTATGCTGCGCTTGAACTTACAGCGGCGGGTGTTGCCTGAGGAGTCCCGATGTTTGCCGTTGAAGCGCAACGCCACGCCGAGGCGAGATCGGCCTCGTCGATGATGTTGTACCGATTTGCGCCCTCGAACGGTCCCCCGCAAGTTAGGTGGGATTCGTTAGGCTTCGGGCGTCACCAGAACACCGATGCGACACACTCTACCATATCTCGCACTAGTCGCCGTCGGGGCCGCGTCCGGCGGCCTCTCATCGCAAACCGCGCCCGTTGCGCCCTGTGCCATCCCCGGTGTCGGAACGCCGGACTCGGTGTGGCACCAAGTTCGCGCCTCGGGTTTCACGTTCTGCGTTCCCCCTGCATGGCGACCGGCCGGCGGTCCCCACGATAGCATCGACGCGAAACAGTGGCACGGCGGCAAGGGCTCGCTGACGTGGGACCTCGGTCACCCGCGCTCTTTCACGGGGCGGGACGTGGTGCTCAAGATAACCGGCCGTATCGTGCGGGGCATGCCGGGCACCAACCCGAGCCCCATACCAGAGGATTCACACCTGTGTTCACCGCTCAAGACCACCACGTTGACGCAGGACGGTGTAACCCTACTCATCACCGAGCTTGAGTGTCAGAGACAGTGGACCATTACGGCATGGAGCACGACACCGGCGATCTACGTTCAGGGTGAGGGATTCAGTGACAGAGTCGCGGACCTGCTGCGACGCATCCCGAACACGATTCGATTCCCGTCGAGGGGGCAGGCGCCCCCGCAACCTCCTGACAGCTCGGGACGGCTCGCCACGCTCCCGGGTGCTCGCTGCGACAGCACCCGTTCCGACAGTCCGGCGGATTCCACGATCATCCCTCTGGACAGCGCAGATGTACCCCCACGGCTTCTATCGGCCGGGAGCTACCTCGTGCCGGACTCTCTAAGACACACCGATGCCAGGACCGTCCTGGAGCTGGTGATTGACCGCACGGGCAAGCTCGACCCGTGCCATATCCGGGTCGTGGAGGAAACCGCCTCGGCTTGGACGGAGGTCGTCCTAAACGCGCTGAAGGAGTTACAGTACAGTCCGGCCCAGCGGAACGGCCTGGCGGTAGCAGTCCGCGTCACACAACCGTTCCATAACGCACCAGCACCCTGATGATGACCCAGTCGGTCAACGATCGGCCGGCGGGATGTACCCGTAGCTCGTGTTCTTGAACACCGAGTCGGCGAGCAGCAGCGCGCGGTTCGCCACCTCCGGCTTCGTCGTCCGCAGCGCCTGCGACAGCGACTGATACAGGAGCCCGTAGGTCGCGAGGATCCCCTCCGACGGCCGGTCCACCCAGCCGCGCGGGCGGTGCCGCGCCGCGGCGTCCGCGTGATACACGCCGAACGCGAGCGCCTCGGTGCGCCGCAGGTTCACGAAGCCGAACACCGGCAGCAGCTTGATGCTGTCCTTCTCGGCGAGCGGTTGCGGGTGCAGCTTGCGCGCAAACCCTTGCCCCTCCAAGGACCCGGTGAGGCCGAACTGATCGGCATACGGGCCCACCGTGCGCGAGTAGTAAATCGACCGCCGGCCGAGCTGGTCCTTCACCGCCTGAAGCACGATCACGTCCGCGCGCTCGAGATACTGGCGCCCGAGCTGCTGGGGATCGAGCGTGACCGTCACTCCACCCAGGTTCGCATACGTCTTTTGCTCGCCCAGCCAATACACCGGCTGGAGCGAGTCTTGCACGTAGGCGTCTGAGAAGCTGAGCAGCTTGCCGGTGGGCTTGGGCCAGGCGCGGCCCCGATAGATCGCCGGCGCCTGCGTCGAGTCGAACGTGGCGAGCGGTCGCCGCTGCAGCTGCCGCACATACCAGTCGGTGTTCGCGAGCGACAGGTTGACGACGGTCACGTCCTGGCGGACGTGCTCCACCTCCTGCGCGTACCACAGGGGGAATGTGTCGTTGTCGCCCGCCGTCACCAGCACACCATAGGGCTCGACCGACTGCAGCAGATCGAACGCGAAGTCCCGCGCCAGCGTCTCACCTTTGCGCGAGGCGGTGAGATTATTCCCCACGAGCGGGATCAGCGCCAGCAGCAGCACCGGCGTCGCGAGCGTCCAGCGGCGGGCGGCGTCGGGCACGCGAACCTCGAGACTGTCGCTCACCCACTCCATCAGGGTCGCGAGCCCCATCCCGACCCACACGCCCCACAGCGCGAACGACGCGATGAAGAAGTAGTCGCGCTCGCGCACTTCGCGCGCCAGCTGTTTCTCGGGCTGCCACGAATACCCGTACTTGAAGTTCAAGTAGAAGATCAGGAACAGCGTGAAGGTCGCCATGAGCAGGGTCATCGCGATCGCGCGGCGGCGGTCGGCCACCCAGTGACGCACCGCGCCCAGTACGCCCACCCCGAAGAACACCACGGCGAGCGTGCGCTGCCAGTGCACGACCAGGCCAAACAATTTGGAGGTGCTATCGTACCAGTCGCGCCCCCACTGCCAGCTGAAGTACTGGAACCACATCCCGATCTGCGCCCCGAGCGACGCCTGCCGCTCCCACACCGGGGGCTTGCCATACTGCTGGCGGGTGAGCACCTCCCACAGCGTCTTCCACGTAGTGGGCTCGCCCTCGTTGATGGCCGGGTAGTGCGCCGCGCGGATCGGGAGGAACAGATAGACCGACACGCCCACAATCGCGACCAAGAGCACGGCGACGGCGAAGTCTCCGTTGCGGGCGTACACCACGGCGTAGCCCAGCGCCAGGAGGAACAGCACGCCCGCGATGATCAGGGGAGCAACGTTCTCGAGCCCCGACGCGACGATCAGCGCGAACACGCTGCAGAACACTCCCCACTGCGACCATTCCGCGTTCCGCCCCGCCTCATCCGTGGGCCGCTGGGACTTGAGCGGCGGGAACAGCAACACGACCACGGCGGGCCCCACGAGCACACCCATCATGTGGTTCGTGGACGTCAGGGCGAGCAGGAACACGATCATCAACAGGTGATGGTCGTGCGCCTCGCCGGCGGGCTGATCGTCCCACCGCACGATGAGCCACAGCACCAGCGCGATCGAGAGCAACGACAGCGTGTAGACCTTCTCGTTCACCACCGACTGGTTCCAGACCGTGAACGCCGTGGCGGCCGCGAGCGCCCCCGCGACCGCCGCGAGGCGGCGCGGCAGGCGGGCGGGTACCCACTCCCGCATCCAGCGCTCGCTCACCAGGAACCAGCATCCGGCCGCGATCGCGCTCGTGAACGCCGCCAGCAGGTTGATGCGCATCGCGTACCCCGCCGCGAGCGGCAACAAGCCCCAGGTGTGCGCGATCAGCACGAACAACGGGTTGCCGGGCGGATGCGGGATGCCGAGCACCTGCGCGGCCGCGATGTATTCCGATGTGTCCCAGAACTGCGTGGTCGGCGCCAGCGTCAACACGTACAGCACGAGGGCGCCCAGAGCCACGAGGCCCGCGAGCAGGTAGGGAGGCCGCTCCGCTTCGACGTACGACGTCTGTGGGTCGGTCATGCTCGCTCGATCGGGGATCAGTTGTCGGTGGCGCGCCCGCCGGCGGGCGCGTACGTCGTGTTGGCCAGGATCGCGTCCCGCAGCGCGACCGCCCGGTCGGCGCGCGCCGGATCGGTCTCGCGCAGCGCCTGGGCGATGGTGTCGTATGCGAAGACGTATCCCAGCAGGCTGTTCTGCGACGGCACGTCCACCCAGCCGCGTGGTCGCGGCCGGGCGGCGGTCTCACCGCCGCGATACACCCCGAACAGCAGCGCGGCGGACCGCGGCACGTCCACGAACCCGCGCCCTTCCACGCGCCACACACCGCCGCCCACCGCAACGGGCCGGGGCACCAGGCGACGCACCAGACCCTCCCCGACCAGATAGGGAGAGAGGCCGAGCTGGTCCGCGTAATTGCCAGTGGAGGCGGAGAAGTAGATGGGACGCTTCCCCAGCTCATCCTTGATGATCTGCAGCACCGCCAGGTCGGACCGCATCAGGTACGGGCGCCCGAGCCGGGCGGGATCGAGCGCCACCGTGATGGGCCCGAGGTAGCCGGTGGCCGGCTGCGCGAGCGGGATATAATCCGGGAGCGTGTCCGCGGCATCGCCGAGATAGAAACGGCTCATCCAGGGCGCGGTCGGGCGCGGCCAGACCCGTCCGCGGTACAGATCGGGCGCGGCGCCCGCATCAAATGTTGGCGGCGCGCGGCGCTGTAGTTGCCGCACGTACCAGCCCGTGTTCGCGAGCGACAGGACGAGCACGCTCACGTCCTTGCGGACGCCATCGACCTCCTGCGCGTACCACAACGGAAACGTGTCGTTGTCGCCCGCCGTCACCACGAGCGCGTAGGGATCCACCGACTGGAGCACGTCGTGGGCGTAGTCACGCGCCAGGGTCTCGCCGTTGCGCGGCGCGGTGAGCCGGTTCCCCGCGAGGGGGACCAGGGCAAGGAGGAGCACAAGGGCCGACGGCGTCCACAGTCTCGTGGGTGCGGGCGTCGCGGCCCGCGCGGCGAGCGCCTCGTCGATCCATTCCATCAGAGTCGCGATGCCCATCCCCACCCACACGCCCCACGCGGCGAACGACGCGATGAAGAAATAGTCACGCTCGCGCACCTCGTGCTCCAGCCCCGGACCGCCGAAGGCCTGCGCATAACCCCACTTGAAGTTGAGATAGAAAACGAGCGCCACGGTGAGGGTCAGTATCAGCGTCGTCATGGCGACGGCCGCCCGGCGATCGGCGCGCCAATGGCGCCGCGCCCCGAGCAGCCCCAAGGCGCCGAACAGCACTGCTAACGCCCGCCCGATCCCGGGCAGCCAGTCCCGGCCAAATTGCCACGTGAAATACTGCACGTAGTTCAGGATCTGTTGCCCGTACAGGACGAGCGAGTGGCCCGGGTTGTCGGGGCCGGGCGGAAACATCGGGTTGTCGAATACCGAGGGCTTGCCGAACTGATCGCGCGCGAGCACCGCTTTGAGCGCCGGCCAGGTCGTTGCTTCACCCTGGTTGAGATATGGGTCGAAGTGCGCCCGAATCGGAATGAAGAGATTGACGCTCAGCCCGACCACCACTACGAGCGCCGCCGCAACGAGAAACCGAGGACGCAACAGGGCGCGCGGCTCGGTGAGGAGCACGTACACGAGCACGGCCGGCGCCGCGAGGACGCCCATGAGATGGTTGGTCGACGTGAGGGCGAGCAGGTAGACGATGAGGACGAGGTGATGATCGCGCCGGGTGCTCACTGGCCGGTCCGCCCACCGTACGGCGAGCCAGAGCACCAGGGCGATCGTCAACACGCTCAGGGTATAGACCTTCTCATTCACCACCGATTGGTTCCACACGGTGAACGCCGTCGCCCCGACGACGGCGCCCGCAGCCGCCACGAGCCGCCTCCGCCCTGGAGCCGACACGATGGACCGCAACCAGCGCTCTCCGATGAGAAACCACACGCCCGCCGCGACGGCGCTCGTCGTTGCGGCGAAGAGATTGATGCGTCGAGCATAGTCGACGCCCAACGGGAGCAGGCCCCAGGCGTGCGCTAGAATCACGAATAGCGGGCTCCCGGGAGGATGAGGAATCCCCAGTGCGTGCGCCGCGGTGATGTACTCGGAGGCGTCCCAGAACTGCGTCGTGGGCGCGAGGGTCAGCACGTACAACACCAGGGCGCCCAGCGCAACGAGGCCCGCCAGCAGATAGGGAGGCCGCGCGGCTGCGACGTCCGGGGTCTGTGGGTCGGTCATGCCTTGGTCCCGGTTAGTGCCTGAACTGTCGGATGCCGGTGAACACCATCGCCAGACCCGCCTGATCGGCCGCCGCCACGACTTCGGCGTCCTTCACCGATCCGCCCGGCTGGATGATCGCGCCCACTCCCGCGTGGGCGGCCTCTTCTACCCCGTCGGGGAACGGAAAGAACGCGTCGGAAGCTAACACGGCGCCCTTGGGATCGTGACCCTGCTGGCGCGCCTTGTGGATCGCCAGGAACGAGGCGTCCACGCGCGACGTCTGGCCGGCGCCGATCCCGATCGCGGCCTCGTCGCGCGCCAGGAGGATCGCGTTCGACTTGACCGCCCCCACGGCGCCCCAGGCGAACCGCAGGTCGCGCCACTCGACGTCCGTGGGCGCGCGTTTGGTCATGACTTTCCACCTGGTTTCATCCATCACCTGCTCGAGGCGGGAGCGCTCTTGCGCCAGGAACCCGCCGCGAATCCGCTTCCAGTCCCAGCCGGTGGCCTCTCCCGCCGGGAGTCGCACCACGCGCAGGTTCTTCTTCTCCTGAAACACTCGGACGGCGTCCTCCGCGAACGCGGGCGCCACCACCACCTCGACGAACAGCTCCCGCATCGCCTCCGCCGCCCCGCGGTCGACGGTCACATTGTACGCGATCACCGATCCGAACGCGGACGTGCGGTCGGTGGCGAGGGCGCGCTCGTACGCTTCTCGCGGCGATCGGCCGAGTGCGATGCCACACGGAGTGGTGTGCTTGATGATGGCGCACGCGGCGCGGTCCGCGCCGCGCCCGCTCCACGGCGCGACCGCCAGGAGCCCCGCGTCCAGGTCGAGCAGATTATTGAAGGACAGCTCCTTTCCGGAGAGCTGTTCCAGATCGCGGATGCCGGGCTCCGCGGTCGCATACAACGCCGCGGCCTGGTGCGGGTTCTCCCCGTAGCGCAGCTCCTGGCGGCGCTCGAGCGCCAGGGTGATCCGCTCGGGCCACCCGGGCGCGTCCTTGACCAGATAGCCGTGGATCGCCGCGTCGTATGCGGCGGTGTGGGCGAAGACTTTGGCAGCGAGCTCCTTCCGCAACCCGGGGCTTACGCCCCGGGCCATGTCCTTGATCGCGGCGGCGACTTTGGGATAATCGTCCGGATCGACGACGACGAGCACGTCCTGATGGTTCTTCGCGGCCGAGCGGAGCATCGAGGGGCCGCCGATATCGATCTGCTCGATCGCCTGCTCGAAGCTGACACCCGGCTTCGCGACCGTCTCCCGGAACGGATAGAGGTTGACGACCACCAGGTCGATCGGCGTGATGCCGTGCTCGGCCAGCGCGGCGCGGTCGCCGGGGTGGGCGCGGCGGGCGAGCAGGCCGCCGTGCACCTTGGGGTGCAGCGTCTTCACGCGCCCGTCCATCATCTCGGGGAATCCCGTCACCTGCTCGATGGGGATCACGGGGACGCCCGCCGCGCGCAGTGCCTCGGCGGTGCCGCCGGTGGAGACGATCTCCCAGCCGAGCGCCACCAGCTCGCGGGCGAGCTCCACGATGCCGCGCTTGTCCGACACCGACAGCAGGGCTCGTGGCTTCACCAGGTTTCGGCCACGGCCCGGATCATGTCGGCGAGGCTCACCACGTCCTTCAGGTCGATCACCTCGGCGGGGGAATGGGAGTAGCGCAGCGGCCAGCCGATCGGCACGTCCACCACGCCGTACGGCGTGAATTCGGATCCGTCGTTGCCGCCGTTGGTGGTGCCGACCTGCAGCGCGACGCCCCGCGCGCGCGCGACCTGGACCAGCGAGTCCACGTAGGCGGGCGGCGTGATGGACGAGTTGTCGAGCGCCCGTGCCACCGCCCCTCGCCCGATCGGCGCCACGGCGAAATTGGGCAGCTCGATCGGTGAGTCCGCCGACACGAAGGTATCGATCGCGTGGACCCGTCGCGGGGTCGTGCCGAGCGCCGTGGCCGCTGCCGCCGCGCCCTCGAGCCCGATCTCCTCGCGCACGCTCCAGATAAAAATCACCTGATGCTTGAGCGCCGCGCGGTCCAGGCGCCGCAGCGCGATGAGCTGCGCGGTCGCGCCGACGCGGTCGTCGAACGACCGGCCCGTCGCGCGGGTCCCCGAGAGGCGGACGTACTGCTTCGGCATGGTTACCGTCTGCCCGGGGCTGACGCCCCGGGCCATGGCTTTGGCGCGCGATCCGGCACCCACGTCGACGCGGAGCGGGGGAGGGGTGTGGCGGGTGAAGCCCGAGTCACGCGGCAGGAAGACGCCCGCGATGTCGCCCTGGTCCGTGTGCACCAGCGCCGGCTTGGCCTCGAACAGCGAAGAAATGAATCCGCCCCGGGTCTCGAGCTCGAGCGTGCCGTCGTCGCGGATCCCGGTCACCCGGAAGCCGATTTCGTCCAGGTGCGCGATGACCACCACCACCGGGCTCCCCTGGCCGACTCGCACCCACAGGTTGCCCGCGGTGTCGGTCTCGCTCTTGGCCCAACTGGGCAACAGGCGTTTCACCGCCTCGCGTACCGGACCCTCGGCGCCCGACACGCCGTAGGTCTCCACCAGCTGAGCGAGAACCGATTGCGCCTCGGCGATTCGAGTGGAGTCCTGGGCGGAAAGACGGTAAGGCGGTAAGACACTAAGCAGCGCTGCTGCCGCTACGACCGCTCTCATCGCCCCTCCATCCATTGCAGGATTTCCCGGACCAGGCGGTCCGCATCGGCGAGGGCTACCGTCTCGACCGCCGTGTCGGCGTAGCGCGCCGGCAGCGCCGCGGTCTTGATGTCGTCGAACGGTCCGAGCAGGGCTTTCACGCTCGCGAGGCCGGCGTTGCTCGTATAGAGACTCTGCACCGTGAACGCGACCACGACCGTGCCCTTCACCTTGGGTTTCGCCTGAACCGCCGCGGCGAGCGCGGCACAGGCGGCGCGCCGCCCGGCGACGGGCGCGGCGAGCAGCCGCTCGCCGTACAGCTGCGGCCGCTTGGCGAGCGACACGGGCGCGAGCACCGCAATCCCGAGCCCCTGCGCCTCGGCCGCCGAGGTCGCGCCCACGTCCACGTACGCGTTGTCCACGGTGAAGACGGGATCGGGCGTCCCGGGCGCGCCGCGGCCCCGCGTCAGATGCGTGGACTTCACGGCGACCACGCCGGGCACCGCGCCTCGCGCACCGAACACGGTCACGCGGTGACCCTCGAGCTGCTGATCGAACAGCGGCGAGGCCGTGCGGCCCGCGCCTCCGCCTCCCACCCGCCGCAGCAGCAAGAAGCCGTCGGGGAGGATGTTGCCCACGACGTAACCGACTTCATCGAGCGGGCAGGTGAACAGGCGTTTCGGGGAGCCCTGACCCAGCGTGAGCGTCACGTTGCCCACATGATCCCGCGTGCTGCCGGGGAAGAGCGCCCGCAGCGAGTCGACCATCGCCTGCTCGAGACCGGTGACGGCCGTCATGGAGGCGAACCGGAGCGCGAGACGGTCGAGGTCGCCCTGGGCAAAAAGGCGGACTGGCGGAAGGGCGGACAGAAACACACACGCGAGGAGCCCCGCTTTAGCAGTCCGCCCGTCCACCAGTCCGCCCGTCCGCCGCATTGTCGAGATCGACAGCAAGTTTGTCTCCCGTGAGGAATGCCGAACCTTTCGCGGAGAGCCGCACGGGCTTCTCCGGTACGCCTAGTCGCACCAGCTCCATCACCACCTGCGGCAGCAGCCGATGCTCCACTGCGAGCACGCGCGCGGCGAGCGTCTCGGGTGTGTCGTCCGGACGGACCGGCACGGGCCACTGCGCGATGATCGGACCGCGGTCATACTCCTCGTCCACGTAGTGGACGGTCGCTCCGGTGAGCGCGACGCCGCTCGCGAGCACGGCTTGGTGGACGCGGCGGCCATACATCCCGGAGCCACCGAACGCGGGGAGCAGCGCCGGATGGATATTAATCACGCGCCAGCGAAGCCGCGCGACCGCGGCGGGCGGAATCCGCTTGAGGTATCCCGCGAGCACGACGAGCCTGGCGCCGCCGGCGGCCGTCACGACCTCGTCCGGATCGTCGGGGCGCGCGAGCACCGTGGTGGGCACCCCCGCCCGCCGCGCGCGCTCGAGCGCGCCCGCATCGGCGCCGCTCGCGACCACGCGGCTAACGCGGGCTACGGCCGAGTCGCGCAGCGCGTCGAGCAGCGCCTGAAGGTTCGTGCCGCCGCCCGAAACGAGCACGGCCACGGGAACCGGCGTCACCGATTGCAAGGGGCGAGCGAGCGAGGCTTCGTTCCCGGGACGACGCTGAGCGTGTACGCGCCGGTCGCGAACCGCTCGCTGCTCGTCACCACGATGAAATAGTCTCCCGTTCGGGGCAGTCGTACGACGAGCCGGGCGTTACAGCGGCCGCCCGAGTCGTCGTCTTGCGGCTTCGCGGTCTCGAGGCCGGGGCCGAGCAGGAACGCGTACGCGTCGAAGGCGTCGGCGACGACGTCGATGGTCACGGTTTTGCCCGCCGTCCCCGCGAGGTGCCACTGCTGGGCGTAGGAGCTCTCCGCGGGAAGCAGGGCATCGTGCCGCGTCAGTGAATCGCGTACCGTGTCGCCCACGGCGATCGTGCGCTTCCCCTGCGCGGCGAGAGCGCTCGCACTGAGGGCGAGCGAGGCGACCAGTTTCCACGGCTCCATGGCGCCCCGCAATCTGCGGTCGCTAGACGCCGCGCACAATCTCGGCGGCGGCGGCCGCGAGGTCCGCCACGACGGGGATGCGAAGGGCGCGCGCCTTCCCGACGTGCGTGGCGCCGCCGCCGGTCTCCACCAACAGCGCGCGTCCACCGACCTTCCGCGCCGGCTCGACGTCGCTCAGGCGATCGCCCACCCAGCAGCAACGGGTGAGGTCGAGGCCGAGGGCGGCTTGAGCCTCTCGGAATAACAGCAGCCCCGGCTTGCGACACTCGCACGGTCCTGTGAAC
>Ga0209234_1000899_pt1 | contig 10852 bp, 12 predicted proteins | sample GraSoi013_1_20cm_2_FD_185816 | JGI IMG/M metagenome (GOLD analysis project Ga0209234, IMG submission 185816) | Grasslands soil microbial communities from the Angelo Coastal Reserve, California, USA - Sample 08_20_2013_1_20cm (SPAdes) (version 2) | ecosystem: Environmental > Terrestrial > Soil >... | reverse complement strand
ACTATTGATGGACGCCATAGCGGCGCTCCAAAGCCTGAATCTCAGGCAGGCCAATCTGATCAGTGAATTGGGAAAAGGTGACCATGCGCTCTGCAAATGCAAGGGACGTCTGTCCCTGTTTGAGCGCCTCTAACAGGTCAAGTAGAGCTTGCGTAGCCGCGAACAACATGCTGACGGGAAAGATGACAAGTTTGAATCCAAGAGCGTGAATTTCCTCTAAGGGTAACAAAGGCGTCTTACCACTCTCTGCCCAATTATAGAGTAATGGAACATCTGGAAACGCCTGTGCAATAGCGCGCAGTTCCTCTATGGAACGAGGCGCCTCGATGAAGATGACATCGGCCCCTGCATCGCGATACGCTCTTCCTCTGCGTAGCGCATCCTCAAGACCATACACGGCATTGGCATCAGTTCGTGCGATAATCACGAAGTCGGGATCCTGCCGGGCATCAACGGCAGCGCGTATCTTCTGAACCATCTCATCGACGGGAATGACTTGCTTGCCCTCCATATGGCCGCACTTCTTAGGCCAGACCTGGTCCTCGATGTGGATAGCAGCCACTCCTGCCCGCTCATACTCACGAACGGTGCGACGCACATTAATCGGGTTGCCGTAACCAGTATCGGCATCAGCAATAAGTGGTCGATCGCCAACAACGGCAGCGAGGGCCGCGGCGCGGCTCACCATCTCGCTCATAGTGAGTAGGCCGACATCCGGCTGCCCAAGTACGCTGGCTGCCGTGCCGAAGCCGGTCATATAAACGGCAGGAAATCCTGCCTGGGCAATGAGGCGAGCGCTGAGGGCATCATAGGCTCCGGGAGCGACAAGAAGATCCCGCTGAACAAGCAGTTCACGCAGGCGTGTAGTGTTAAGCATAGCAAGTTCCTTGTTCAACTACAATTCAGCGAGAGAAACTGACACAGCTTGCTCGAATGACGCCACGCTTGGTTTTATCTCCCTCAACGACAATCTTCTCTCCCTCATGTAACTCCCATACAGCTGTAGGAGGAATGGCCGCGCCTTCACTGTTGAGTATGCGAGTTTGATCATCAATACGTACAGCAAACACTTCAGTCTCATCTGTATCCTGCTTTTTATAACTGCCTGCTACAATATAGGTGTGTTGTTTCTCTGGAATTGGGGCAACTCCAATGACTGTCACCTCGAACGCTGTTTTTTGCGTTGGCTGGAAACGGCGTTGACTGTCCTGTTGGACCTTCTCATTCTGTGTAACTTTCTGCTGAAGTGTAGAACCTCGTTCATCTCCCGGCTGGTGTAAGTTCCCTTTGGAGAATAATGATCCGCTGTACGTGCGTGGAATTACCATTTGTAAAGCTCTCGGCTTCGCATCGAAGCGGTAGTTGACCATTATCTGTTTGGCATCAGAAGCATGTTGCATAACCTTCTGCTCGGATTTGTGCAAAAGCTCCTCGAGTTTTGCGACACTCCCATCCACTTGCATACCAATAGAAGCTGGTACCTGAATGGAAAAATGGGCTCCTCGGAAGTATCGTGTCGTCTCTGCATCGAGCTTCTTCTGTGCCAGTATTGATAACGCTTGCTCTATTGTTTTCACCGGACCATTTGCAGTAATCAAACACACACTGAGCAGCCCATCATCTGCACGGGCGTCCGGATCTAAGTTCACTGCTCCTCCAAATATCGGCACTTTGCTTACGATCACTTCCCAGACCTCACCCTGCCAGTGCGTCTCAACATTATCCGCCTTATCCATTACTTGCACCTGAACAGGGAATGGACGCTGCTCGGGCATTTCTTTAATTGTAGAAAGATCAAAAGCCAGGGGTCCCAAATGATATTTGAGAGGTTTAGAGATATGGGCCATCATTGCTGCGTCGACACCAATCCCAACGTGCAGGAGAAAGTATTGCCTGGTTTGGGGGGATTTCTCTGGCTTCTTATCCGTTTTCATACCGTTTGTTGGCTGCTGATCACTGCCCATCCCCTTAGCAAATCCCAGGCCTTCTACCTCTACGTGCCCAAGATCAACCTTGCGTGCCTCGCTGTTCACAATCGCCAGAGCCGCTTTTGCCGGATCATGCGGTACACCGATTGTCCCTGCCCATATATTGTACGTGCCGCCTGGTAAATCGGCGACAAGACATTTTCCACCCGCGTTCATGACACCATTGATAACAGCATTCAGTGTACCATCACCGCCATACCCCATTACCAGATCATAACCATCACGGGCAGCCTTCTGGGCCAGTTTCAATGTCTCGCCACCGTATTCTTTCAGCGTGACGTCTGTTTTCCACCCTGCCGCAGAAAAGACAGCAACTATGTCAGGGATTTTTGCCAGGTGTTCACCTGTTCTGAGATCAGCCACAATACAGGCCTTCTTGCCACTCATGATGTACTCCTTCTCTGTAATAATAACTTCTGTTGACGCAAGCACGGAACAGGTATAGGTGAAGTTTCAAACTATTTTACGTGGATTACATCACGTCATGAAGATCGGGAAGCTATTCAGCTGACATTGTTTTTCTGCTTAAATGTTGCCAGCTGCTCTAAGGCGCCTACAACAATGATAGTATCACCCGCTTCGATGCGCGCCTCAAGCCTTGAACCGGGCATCACTCCACTAGGTCTTTTCAGCGCAACGAGCATTGTCCCATAACTCAAGGTATTCTGGGCCTCCTCCAATGTTTTGCCCACGAGCGGCGAGTTCGCAGGAACTACTACTTCCTGCACCGCAAGTTCCACATCGCCAGCCTTTGTAATAGTATCAAAAAATTCCATCACGCCAGGCTGAAGAGCCAGGTTTGCCATACGATGTCCACCAATTGTGTACGGTGAAAGTACGCGATCTGCTCCTGCTAGCTTGAGCTTTGCTTCCGTCTCGTTGTGGTTAGCTCGTGCAACAATGAACAGTTTGCTGCTGAGGTGTCGTGCGGTCAGCGTAATGGAGATATTGGTAGCATCGTTATCTGTAGCTACCAATAAACACTTTGCATGCTGAATACCTGCCTCGCGTAACACATCATCGCTCGTAGCATCTCCTTGTTGCGCTAAATAACCACGTTCGATGCAGTTGCCAACATTACTCTCCTTCTCATCAATTACGACGAACGGCAGGCGTGCTGCTGCAAACTCTTCGGCTATCTGCAGGCCGACACGTCCATAACCACAGATGATATAATGGTTGCGCAACGCAGCAATCTTGTTCTCCATCAAACGCCTCCTGATTGCCTGGCTGAAGTGACCCTCGATTATGAATTCCATACCTGCACCGAAGGTATAGAGCAGTGACCCTACTCCCAATACGATCACGATAATGGAGAACATCCGACCAGCGCTAGAAAGCGGTCGTATCATACTTCCCACGGTGGCCATCATGTCGACGGTAGTATAGAGGGCATCGGCAAAGGAAAACTGTTCGATCAGCATGTAGCCAATCGTTCCCAGCACCAGTACACTGAGCACCAAAATAATCGCTATTCTGAGATGACGAATAGATTCTGGCGTTTTCATGAACTTTCAGCCTTGATAAAAATACATCCTATAGCAAGTTTACCAGCATGAACAAGACCATGGCGAACATTTTTTGCCAGGTTCACTCAGAAGCAGCATGATTGTGAGCTTGTAGTGGAAAAGAGAGAGTGTTCAAAAAGAACCTTGTCTGATATACTGATTCCATGACAACACAAGGAGGAGAACAAATGATGACCTTTCTTAAGCGTTTACTCCTTATCGTCGTACTTTTTGTACCGATGGCAATTACGTTTTTTGGCCTGCAAGTGCAGACTGTACGTGTACATGCGCAACAAGCAATGCCATCAGGGTCATGCAACGACACCGTCTCCGATGATGCCCAATTGTTTGGAAATCGAATCGTAGACGTCGTGAATCAGGCAAAGGCAGTCAATGACTCCCTTCAGGCAGATACGCGGGTGGTTACCGTCGGCCAGAATACACTTGCCGGGAGCAGCCTGAGGGACTACTATTACTATATACAGTCTAAATGCCCGACCTGGGGAGGATCCAATTTCGTGGTTCTCGTCCTGGCCAAAGGCCATGAGCCGTTTCTCCATCTGGGGAGTCAATTTAGCGGAAAGATGACTGCTGCTGATTTTCAGCAGATGGTTCTCAGTATCCGCTCCGAATTTGATAGTGGAAACTATGCCCAGGCCACCATTGACCTTCTCAAGCAGGTTCAGAAGAAGCTTAGCCCCGACTACACTTGGATATGGGTAACGCTAGCGGTTCTCGTTGTCCTGGTTGCAGGAGCAGTCCTGGCAGTTATATTATTGAGACACCGACGGGCAATTGCAGTTGCAACGAATGCTCAAGAGCAAGCAATACGTGCGAAGCAGGTGGCCGTGGATGCTAGTAGCTCATTGGGTAATAAGATAGAAGAATTGTCGCCTCGTATTGAAGTTCTCCTGGCACTTATCCCTGCAGTCACGGCAACCCAGTTACGTGGATTGTTTGAAACCGCAAAGGAGAAAGCAAGTACAGTACAGGAGCGCTTGGGGAACCTGTTGAGTAATCCTGATACAAACCCTGACAGTAAGTCATTACAGCCTGCATACTATGCGCAGATGCAACGCCTCTATCAAGAGGTTTATAACGAGGCGCAAGAACCCCAGTATTTGCTGCATGCTGTTGAGACGGCTGTGCAAAGGCTGGAGAGAAACCCACAGGAACAGATTGATTTTCACCAGCTGACAACGCCAGGTCTTCAGCAGGAGCATCCGCGCATTTCCCGGCCAGGATACTCCTCAGAATCAACCTGGCAAGGACGGTGATAGACGACGTACTCGATATTGAAAGAGAGAGATCTAGGCACTGGGTCTTCGAGCGGCTGGCACAGAGGTTTAGCTCACTCGAGAGCTAAGTAATCATCAAGATCGTACAGGAAATGGAGAAGTAACTCATGGAAACCCTTCGTCAGAAAGCGCGAGTTTTGTCTTTGGCCTGGCTCCATCAAATTGCTGATGCAGCGATTGATACGCATTCAATTCCTGTTGTGCAGCAATATATTCGTGACCTGGAGCAGGCTATTGCCGATTTACGTGAAGCACAGGCGGAAAATGATGGTGCAATCGCAGGGCTCAATCGACAGATAAGCCAGCTACATCAACAGGAGGCAACCCTGAATACGCAGGCAGACGCACTTCTGCAGTTGAATCCTCCACGTGAAGATCTGGCTGCAATGGTCGAGCAGCGCCTTCAAGAAGTAGAAAATAACCTGACGCCGCTCAACAACCAGCTCGAAAAAGCTCAAGCTATTCATGTTCAGTATGATCAGGCGATGAGTGCCCTTGAAGCGAAGCACACGACGATGATGCGACAACTACAAACCCTTCAATCTATCGATACATCTGCATCTGCAGAGGATCGTGCTGCACACGCGCTACATGCGGTGAACAGCGCCCTTGGTGGAACGTCGTCTATTGACGACATAACTGCACGCATCCAGAGCCATGCTGACGTCGCTCATGCTCGTTTACAGCAGGAAGTGGGAACAATTACGCCTCAACCAGATCCCGTTGCTGATGTCCTGGCACAATCTGCAGTACAACAGCGGCTTGCTGCTCGCAAAGCACGTCTTGGTCTTCCTCCCGCTGGAGGTACAACCGTCACTGAGCTGCCGCAGCAATAACTTGCTTTTGCTCTTGCTGGCAAATGGAGGATGATTATGAGGAGTACCGGTGATAGCTCTTCCTCCAGGAAGGTGGAAGTACCTCTTACCAGAGGGGATGTTGACCGCATCCATCGCGAAGCAGGAGAACCCGGCAGGCTGGACCTGCGCGGGATGAATCTCAAAGGCATTGATCTCGCCTATCTCGACCTTAATGGAGCTATCCTCAGCCAGGCTGATCTTAGCGGGGCGAGTTTGAGCGAAACCGACCTGACCGAAGCGGACCTTAGCGGAGCGAACCTGAGTGGAGCAACGCTTTCTGCAACTATCTTGACACGAGCGAACCTGGCCCAGGCCAACGTGAGTGGAGCGGATTTGAGTTTCGCCGAACTCTCCGAGGCCAACGTGAGTGGAGCGAACCTTTGCGGGGCAAACCTCAGTCAGGCTACCCTGAGCGATGCCGACCTGAGCGGCGCCGATCTCCGGGGAGCTGATCTCACTGGAGCCGACCTGGGGGTGACCAGCCTCTTCGGAGCCACGCTGAGAGGAGCGGTGCTGACCAGAGCCAATCTGAGCCGTGCTACCCTGAGCCGGGCCAATTTCTTTGGGGCTATCATGAATGGGGTCGACCTGAAAGATGCCAACCTGGATGAGGCCGACCTCAGCGGGGCCATTATGGTTGATGTGGAGATAACTGAAAAACCGAAAGAATAGCATCGCAGTAAATGGATGAAGTTCGCGCGAAGGTCGAGCCTGACAAGCGAAAGACTGCATAAATGTAAACCCCGCGATTTATCGAGGGGCGAGCGAAGCAATGTAGACCCGCGATTTATCGAGGGGCGAGCGAAGCGAGGAGTATTCATGAGCAACCTACTCTATTCCGCGCGACGTAGATCTGCAGGCCAGGTCGTTCTGATTGGCGGAGGTTCATCCAGTGCTTTAACCGCAATTCGATTGGCTGAGCGCGGTTTCCGCGTAATAGTGCTTGAGAAGGCAAAGATCGGTAACGGCTCATCAAGCCGCTCGGCAGCAGGCATTCGAGCCCAATTCAGTGTTGAGGAGACAGTGATTGGGATGCAATATTCCAAGTGGTGGTATAGGCAGTTCCACGAGGTATTAGAAACTCCTTCCGAGAGAAGGCAGCCCGTCATCAGGCAGAATGGCTACCTTTTTTTGTATGAAGATCCCGAGCAGGCAGCGCCGGCCTGGATGCCAACCCGCCGCAGTGAGGCGGAACATGTATGGCAAATGGCCCGGGCGAATGTGGCATTGCAACAGCGCATCGGTGAGCCTGTAGAGCTCTTGACGCCACAACAGGTACACGATCGCTGGCCTCATCTCGTACCTGATCGCCTTATCGGAGCAACGTGGGGACCAACCGATGGGTTTCTCTATCCTCAAATGATCTATACTGAAGGCTTCCGCCGCGCCCAGGAACTGGGTGTCACTGTATTGCAGGATACAGCAGTAATAGGCGCGACGCTGCGTCATGGGAATATTGCAGCCCTTGAGACGACGAAAGGTCCTATCGAGGCTGACTGGTTCGTCAATGAGACCAACGCCTGGGCGGCGCGGGTTAGTCGAAGTATAGGCGGCATGCCTCTCCCTGTTGTACCACTCAAGCGGTACCTCTATTTTATGAAACCAACCGTGCCCATCATGAGCAGCGAAGAGTGGCATCGTTTGCCTATGACTATTTACGGGATTGGCAGTGGCCGTGGTGCCCATTCGCGTCCTGATAGTGATCTCCTTTTGCTCGCCTGGGCGCATGAGGCGGCGCCTGAGCCCGACTTTAGTGACGAGGATCAGGATCGCATCGACCCTCATTTTAACCATAACAATGGGGTGGATAATTATGGGTATGCTCTGCTTGAGCAGGTCTTCGCGTTCTCACCTCTGCTGGCTGAGGCTGGGGGATTAACGGCAACCACAAGTGGTTTCTATGGAACAACGCCCGATGCAAACCCTTTGATAGGCTTTGATAGCAACCTGAACAATCTGGTTCATGCAGTGGGCTTCTCCGGTCATGGCCTGATGCACGCGCCCATAACTGCTTTGTTAGTTGAAGCTCTTCTGGCTGGCGAGGTTGAGCATGGCAAGGTCCGTTTACCTGAACCATTTGCTGAGCATACGCTGGACCTCCAAACCTTCCACCCATCTCGAACTTTTTCGCAGTCGGCTAAGAATGTAGACCCCGCTTTAGCGCGGGGCGAGCGAAGCGAGGCAATGGTGCTGTGAGGACACATTCTTCAATCAAGTAGCGTTTCAGAGAGTAGCGCCCGGCTGAGAATACCAGGTGCTACTCTCTGAAACGCTACTTGATCAGGGGATGAGAATACCTCGCCCACGCAGCTTGCCACTATCCAGATCGTGGATGGCGTCGGTAGCGGCATCAAGAGGATACATGGCGATGTGCAGTTGCACTTTGCCTTGCGCTGTCAGGATCATCAACTCTGCCAGGTCATTATAGGTTCCCACCAGGTTGCCGATAAAGTTGATCTCGGTCGAGATAATATCGATGGTGGGCACATTGAGCTTGCCACCATAGCCGATCACATAGTAGCTGCCGGCACGCCGCAGCATGGCCTCATCTAGGACACATCAAAAGCCTCTCCAAAAATACCTGACGGAGCTACAGAAAAAGAACTGAATTCGCCTTGCCTCCGCGGCAAGTTTTGGGTATAACAACTATTGGAGAGCATTTCGCAACCACCTACGAGAGGACAGGGAGTACCATGGACAAGCAGAGACAAGAGCCGATCCACTCAGCATATGAGATCAGAGAAAAGCACAAGAGCATCCCATCACCACCGTCGCCACAGCAGGCCTTCCCAGCGAGTGGCGAGCTGCATGCCACACTTGCCATCAGTGAGCTGGAGGCACAGGGTGGGACCAGTCGTTCCATCAGGCTCCCCGGCGGTCGGCAAACGATCGTGGTCGTGCCAGTAGGAGCGTACGAAGGGCAAGTCATCTCTCTAGAGGGACTGGGCGAACCAGCCTTTCCTGGGGGGCCCAGGGGGACGCTCACCCTCACTCTGACGATTATCCCTGCCAAAGAAACTGCGCCTGGGCCCGTGCCTCTAAGAAAGAAGAGCACACCCCAGCCCTTCCCACGTTTCTTTCAAAGCAGAGCCCTCCTCCTCCTTGGACTTTTGCTCCTGCTCGTATTGGCCGTAGTGGGCAGCGTGCAACTCCTTTCTCTCAGCCAACGCTCTTCAGGAACCACCGCCACTCTCCTCCCCACTACGCACCCGTCTCTGGCCACACGCACTGCCCACATCACTCCCACCTCGGCCATAACCATTCCTGCCCCTGGCAAATCCTCCTCTCCTCCCGCTGCGACGGCAACGCCGCGAAACGGCCTCTATATAGCTGGCACGTATAACGGATCGATGTTTGATCAGACAACGCAACAGACAACCTCTATCTCGGTGCTTCTAGTGCAGAGCGAGGGAAATGCTGCCTTGAGTGGCACGGTCACGTTCAAATCACCTTCCCAGGGAGTAAATCCGCTGCATGGGACCGTTGATAGGCAAGGCAACTTCGGTTTAACGGTGCAGCGCTCCGCCGGGCAGACACCGCTCTACTTTTATGGGGCAGTTCAACAACAACAAGGCTCCTACCTGAAAGGGGATTTTTGTCAGAGCAGGACGAACTCATGTAGCGTGATTACGGGCTATTTCCTTGTTGGGCCGGGGTATTAACCAAACGAGCAAGGGTGCGTTACAATGCCTGAGAAGACGCAAGCATTAGAGCGATAGGACGAATATGTTGAGACTCAAAGTCAAAGAAGTGGCTAAAGAGCAGGGTATTTCTATGGCAAAACTCAGTAGAATGGCGGACTTGAACCCGCGTACCGTACAGGCTATCTACAGTGACCCATATAGAGATGTAGCTTATAGCACGCTCCTCAAGATTGCGAAAGCTCTCAATGTTGACGTGTCTGACTTGACAGAAGAGGTACCAGACAATGAGTAGCTCCTACTCTCTACCTCCGACGAGCTACCCGAACAAAACGTACCACGATTGTTTTCTACCTCCTAACGAGATTGAGACAGTAGGATTCGTTTCGATAAAATACGGCCCTCTCTTGGCCTTCTCAGAGAGAAACTCAGGTACAGATGGATCAAAAGACCAGAAGTTCTGTCTTTCTCATCAGCTCTAGAAGCCGACAAAGGAGCCGAGAGACGAGTTCTATCGCCAACTCAATGCCCATCAGGATATTCTCTAGATAGCTCTTTCTCCATTGATGACCATTACTTTCGACACATCACCAGATTGTGTCTTTCCATACTCCCTCTTTCCAGCCTCCTTCCTCTATACTGGACTTGAGTCTTGAATACAAGAAGCTTTTCATAGAAGGAGGTATTCAATCATGCGAGAATCGCTATCAGAAATCGCTCACACGACAAAAACCGGAGCAATCCATCTGCTAAAAGACGGGCGTGCGGTAGAAGTTGAAGTACAGCATCTCGTAAAAACCTTTGGGAAACAGGAGGCGGTCAAAGACATCTCTTTCACCATCGGCAGAGGCGAAATCTTTGGGCTTCTCGGCCCCAACGGAGCTGGGAAAAGCACCACCATCAACATAATGTGTGGCTACCTCGAACCAACCTCTGGCGACACGCTCATTGATAGGAAATCAATCACCAGGGAGCCTCGCAAGGTGAAACGGAGATCGGGGTCGTGCCCCAGGAAATAGCGCTCTATAACGACCTCATGGTCTGCAAGAGCTGTTCATCCAACTCACTGGAAAAACATTACGCGACTAATTGCCTGAGAGCAATCTTTCATTGACAGAAAGAAGGAGAACATTCATGGCATCTACACTACTTCGTGAACATGTGGCCCTACGCAAGCTCATATGGGTTGGACCGCTGACTATTGTTTTCACAGTCATTGTCAATCTCCTCATACGCTCCATCGCAGTCTCGATCTTTGGGGTTCCTGAGACATTTCAATACTTGCAGGCTCCCTATGTCATCGGCAGTACCATCGTCTTTTTGCTGGTGGCCCTGCTCGCCTTTGTGCTGGTCAATCGCTTTGCACGACGCCCAATCCGGTTCTATCGTCTACTGGCGTTCGTTGTCTTGTGCATCTCGTTTCTCAGTCCCGTTATGGCCCTGGTCGGTCTGTTCCCTGCTCCTGGAATGACCCTCTCCATTTTCTGGACCATGATCGTGATGCATCTCGTTTCCGCCATCATCGTCGTTGGCCTGTTTACTACGCTGACACGCGAGTAA
>Ga0209234_1000898_pt1 | contig 10852 bp, 11 predicted proteins | sample GraSoi013_1_20cm_2_FD_185816 | JGI IMG/M metagenome (GOLD analysis project Ga0209234, IMG submission 185816) | Grasslands soil microbial communities from the Angelo Coastal Reserve, California, USA - Sample 08_20_2013_1_20cm (SPAdes) (version 2) | ecosystem: Environmental > Terrestrial > Soil >... | reverse complement strand
AGGCATCAAACTCGACCCTAGCGGCGTACTCTGGATGGAAATCAAACGGGGAGAATCGATCCCCGCTGCCTTGAGAAACGTATTGCTCGGTCTTCAGGGGCAGGGCTAAACTTTAGAGGTGAGGGAATTGATGCGAAAACTGGTTATCATCGCGGCGCTCTTAGCCGCCCTGCCGCTCGCGGCACAACAGCAACCACAAGGTTCCCAGCCGAAACCATCGGGCGGGCCCACGCTCGAAAAGCCGGGGATGGCCGCCCCCGACGCAAAATCCGAAAAGCCGGCCAAGCCCGCCGCGCCGAAAACCGCTAATGCGGATAGCGGGAAGACCGTCGAAGAGATCATTGCCCGCGTGAACAATGAGATCATCACCCGCTCGGAGTATGAGAAAGCACGCTTGGCTGCGGTAGAAGACGCCAAATCCGAATGCCAGAATCGTTGCACGCCGGAACAGTTGCAAATCAACATCGAGGATCGCCAGAAAAACACTTTGCGCGAGCTCGTCGACCAGTCCCTCCTGGTGCAACGCGCCAAGGACATGGGTGTGAGCGTCGAGCCTGAGCTCATCAAGAGGCTCGATGCCATCCGCACTCAGAACAATCTACCCAGCATGGAGGAGCTCGAAAAGGCGGTTTCCGGGCAAGGAACGAACTGGGAGGACTTCAAGAACAACATTCGCAATAATTTGCTGCAGCAGCGCGTGATCAGCAGCGAGGTCGGTTCGCACATCACCATCAGCGATGAAGAAGTGACCAAGTATTACGAAGCGCACAAAACCGAATTCGTGCGCCCAGAGCAGGTAGCGCTGCGGGAGATCGTGGTTAGCACGGAGGGAAAGAAGCCCGAAGACCTCCCCGACCTGAAGAAAAAGGCGGAGACCGCGCTCAAGCGCGTCCAGGACGGCGAGGATTTCGCCGAAATCGCCAAGCGGCTTTCCGATGGCAGCACGAAAAACCAGGGTGGCTTTCTCGGTATCTACAAGCGCGGAGAACTTTCCAAGGAACTTGAGGACAAGGTCTTCAAGATGAAGCGCAACGAGCTGACCGAGGTCATGGAAACCAGACAAGGCTTTTTGGTTCTGCAGGTTCTGGAGCACTACGACGAAGGCGAACAATCACTCTCGAAAGTCAAAAATGAAATCATGGACAAGCTTTACGGCACACGCATGGAACCCGCGATGCGCGAATATCTCAAGACCCTACGCGAGCAAAGCTACGTGGTGATCAAGCCTGGCTATCAGGACCTTGCCGGCGGCGGAGGCTCCGAGATTCAGGAAGTGAGCGCCACACCAGAGGTGACCAAGAGCAAGAAGAGCCACAAGAAATTCCTGCTCTTCGGCAAGCGCTCCGGCTCGGCATCCGCCACATGAAGACGCCCTTCGTTACCGACCTCAATTCCGAACAAACCATTACTACGTTTTTCCTCGTTCACGAAAAAGAGATTCGCAGCACCCGAGAAGGCAAGACCTATTTGCGCCTCGAGCTCGGCGATCGTAGCGGCACCATCGAAGCGCGAATGTGGGACCAATTTGATGCCGCGGTGAAGAACATCAATCGCGACGACTTCGTCAAGGTGAACGCGCGGGTTGAAATCTACCGCAACAAGCCGCAGCTCTCGCTTCAGCAGCTGCGGCTCGCTAAACCCGAAGAGGTCGACCTCGCCGACTTCCTTCCCCACACAAAAGAAGACGTCGGTAAGCTTTACGCCCAGCTTCTAGAACATGCGGCATCGATCACGAATCCTTGGCTCAAGAAGTTGGTGGCCCAAATCATTTCCGATCCTGGGATAGCTGCGAAGTACAAACGCGCCCCCGCCGCAAAGGTCATGCACCATGCCTATCTCGGCGGTCTGCTTGAGCACGTCATCGGGTTGTGCGGCCTCGCGAAGCAAATCGCCGCGCACTATCCCGAGCTCGACGTTGATTTGCTGCTGACCGCCGCGATATTACACGACGTTGGGAAGCTCGACGAGCTGTGCTACGAGCGCGCCATCGGCTACACCGTCGAAGGCCAGCTCCTCGGCCACATCGTGATGGAGCTGGAAACGGTCTCCAGGGCGGTGGATGCCATCGAGGGTTTTCCAGCGAATTTGAAGACCGTGGTCCAACATCTTCTCATCAGCCATCACGGCCAATACGAGTTCGGCTCGCCAAAGCTCCCGATGATCCGCGAAGCCATGGCCTTCCACTACATGGATGATCTGGATTCAAAGCTGGCAGCCGTGCGCGCCGCACTGGCCGTCGATTCCGGCGACCCCGAGTGGTCCGCCTATTCCGGTGCCCTCGGCCGTAAATTCCTCCGTCTCGATGAATTCTTGAATACCAAGGACGCGGCGGCAAAGAGGACGGCGTAGCTTCATGACTCCTGCAGTCTTCCAAATTCGCGACTTGACGATCCGCCCCGCTGCGGTGCTGGCGCCCATGGCCGGCGTAACGGACACGCTTTTCCGCCGCGTCATTCGCGGCCTCGGCGGCTGCGGCCTGCTTATGACGGAATTCACCAGCTCCGAAGGCATTACCCGCAGCGCAAAGAAAACTTTACGCTATCTCTACTTCCAGGAAGACGAGCATCCCATCACGGCGCAGCTTTTTGGCGCGAATCCTGCTGTCATGGCCGAAGCGGCGAAGATGGTCGAGGACCTTGGTTACGACGCCGTGGACATCAACCTCGGCTGCCCCGCCAAGAAAGTCGTGAAATGCGGCGGCTCCGGCCTGCTCCGCGAGTTGCCCTTGCTGGAAGATATTTTTCGCTCCGTCCGCGCGGCGGTAAAGATCCCGCTGACCATCAAGCTCCGCGCTGGTTGGGACGAAAATTCCATCGTCGCTGTGGAGGTTGCGAAAATGGCGGAGAGCATGGGCGTGGAAGGCGTCGCGGTGCATCCGCGCACGCGCGCGCAGGGCTACACTGGCGCCGCGGACTGGACCATCATAGCCGCCGTCAAACAGGCCGTGAAAATTCCCGTCATTGGCAACGGCGACATTAACAAGCCCGAAGACGCCGCGCGCATGGTCAGCGAAACCGGCTGCGACGCCGTCATGATCGGCCGTGCCGCCGCCACGAACCCGTGGATTTTTTCTCAGATGCGGCAATACGCGCAAACCGGCAGCTACGATACCCCCACCGACCCTGTCCGCTACCGTTTACTAATGGACTACTATAGACAAATTAATGCCGCCAACCTTCCCGATGGTGTTGGCAAAATGAAGCAGTTCGCCTGCTGGTTTACTCATGGCGTGGGGAACGGCACAGAGCTGCGTAGAATCGTACATGCGGCACGCACCCCCGCAGAGATCCTCGAGAGCGTCGAATGCTTCTTCGAGGACCGAGCCATGGCGCGGCCAAGAAGCTGACCGCTCCGGAATCGAGGACCTAGCCCATGGTCGCCCTCAGCACCACTGCATCGAGGCAGCGCTCGGAACGTAGAATCGCCGTCCGCCTGCCGCTCAAAGTGCGCGGCCACGATGCCCGCGGCTACGCCTTCGAAGAAGATACGGCCAGCGAAAATCTTGGCCGCAATGGAGCAGCCTTCGTGACACGTTTCGACATCGCCATCGGCTCCGACCTCGAAATCCGCATCCCGTTTTCGCAATACTCTCGACGGCGTGTCGGCCGCCTTGCGGCCGCCAGAAACAACGATGCGGACTTCGCCACCCGCGGTCGCGTTGTGCACATCGCTGAGTCCCAGTCCGAAGGCGAAAAGCTCATCGGCGTGCAGTTCACCGGCCCCCGCTTCCATCGCGTTTTCCGCTCCGAATCCGCCGCTTAACCTCTTTCTCTTTGAGGGGCGGTATGCAGACCGCTCTGTTCTGTTCTGTTCCGTTGCTAGCGCCCCAAATGGGTGGCAATAAACCAGCTGTTGCCCCATGCATCTTTGACTCCTGCCGCCCGGTCCCCGTACGGCTTGTCCTGCGGCGTCTCAATTGATGTCGCTCCTACGCGCAGCGCCTGCGCGTACACTGCAGGAGCGTCTGGCCACGACCGCCTTCGGTCCAAATTCTGCACCGCAATTGTAACTATTTTATGAATCAACACTATATGAACAACACAGCCCTGTTGGTGGTGTAACTAGGATTCCAGCTCGAAGCAGCGCGTTTTGCGAAGGTGACTTACTCGTCGCTATTCACCGGGCCTTGTTGCCCGCTCACAATCTCGTGGTATGCCGCACGCCGCGTCAGCCCGCGTTCCTTGGCGGCGAGCTTCAAGGCTTCTTTGCGGTCGAGCTTGGCTTGGCGGATGAGCTCCTCGACTCGGTCGGCGAGGCTTTGAGCCGAATTTGCCTGCGTGCGTGCGTCGGCGGGAGCCTCGGGCCCGATCAAGAGCGTGATTTCGCCGCGTGCGGGGCGTTGCTCGAGTGATGTGGAGAGTTCAGAGAGCTTGCCGCGGCGGAACTCTTCGTGCAGCTTCGTAACTTCGCGCGCGATGCAGGCGTTGCGATTGCCGAGAACCTCCCGGGCGTCGGCAACACAGTCCGAGACACGGTGCGGAGCTTCGTAAAGGATGATCGTGCGGTCCTCGATGCGCAGGCGTTCGAGGGCGCGGCGCCGTTCACCGCTCCGCGCGGGCAAAAAGCCGACGAAGAGAAATTCTTCGTTAGGTAAGCCCGAAGCAGAAAGAGAAGCGAGCAGCGCAGACGGCCCGGGAATGGGAACGACGGGAACGTGATGCCGCAGGCAGAGCGTGACGAGACGGTGGCCGGGGTCGGACACGAGCGGCATCCCCGCGTCGCTAACCAGCGCAATCTTCGCGCCTTTCTCCAGAGCGACGACCAGCTCAGGCGCGCGGGTCAACTCATTGTGTTCGTGGTAGCTGACCAGCGGCTTGTGAATGTCGTAGTGCGTAAGGAGCTTCAGAGTATGGCGCGTGTCTTCGCAGGCGATTTGATCGACCTCCTTCAGGATGCGCAGTGCCCGAAGCGTGATGTCTTCGAGATTTCCGATCGGCGTGCCGACAAGATAGAGGCAGCCGCCGGCTGCCGAATTCGCCGCATCTGCCGGCTTGGGGGGAGCAGTTCTCGCACTCATGGCAAAGAGTCTAGCACGCGTTCCGACGACGTCAGCCACGCGTGCTATACTTTCAGTTTTGAGCAGTACCTCAGAGGAGCGTCAGTGCCCCTGTACGAGTACAAATGTTTGAAGTGCGGCCGCAACACGGAAAAAATCGAGAGCGTTTCCGGCCCGCACCTGAAAAAGTGCCCGCGCTGCGGCGGAAAAGTGGAGTCGGTAATCACCGCGCCCGCGATCCAGTTCAAAGGCGCGGGTTGGTACGTGAATGACTATGGTGGGAAAAAAGCCACTAGCGGCGATGGAGAGAAAGCGGACAAGCCGCCCGTCACCGAAGGAACAGAAGCAGGGAATAAAGATAAAGAATCGGCGAGCAAGGAAGCGGCATCCAAGGATGCCAAGGATGCCAAAGAGGGCAAAGAAAAGAAGCCCGCAAAGAAAAAGTAGTTCTCTTCGAACGAGATGCTTCGCTCAGAGTTTGAGAGTTTTCAAGTAGCTGTGAAACGCGGCGCCGAATTCAGGATTCTGCAGCGCGATCTCGACAGTGGCTTTTAGGAAGCCAAGTTTATCGCCTGCGTCGTATGAAACGCCGTCGTAGATGTAAGCCCATAGCCCTTGCTCCCTGGCGAGAATGCGCAGCGCATCCGTAAGCTGAATTTCATTTCCAGCGCCGGGCGCGGTGCGCTCAAGGCAATCGAAAATGGCTGACGGCAAGACGTAGCGTCCGGTGATGGCAAGATTGGATGGAGCGCTTTCCGGTTTCGGTTTCTCGACCAGTTCTCGGATGCGCAGCAATCGTTCGCCGAAAGGCGGCTGCGGAGCAGCTTCGCCATCCACGATGCCATAAAGATGGGTCTTGTCTTTTGGGACTTCTTCGACGGCAATGGCGCCGACGCCGGTAGTCTCATAGACCTTGATGAGTTGTTTGGTGGCGGGATTCGGACCGGGGATTAAGACGTCGCCAAGCAAGACCGCGAAGGGTTCGTCGCCTACAAGGTCGCGCGCGACGAGCACGGCGTGGCCCAGGCCCAGCGGTACCTTCTGACGCGTGTAGCTCACCTGCACCATATTGCTGATCTTGCGTACCATTTCCAGTTGGTCTTTCCTGCCTCTTTCTTCCAGGAAACGTTCGAGCGCAGGGGCCGAATCGAAGTGGTCTTCGATGGAATTCTTGCCTTTGCCGGTGACGATAATGATGTGTTCGATCCCGGAAGCGACGCACTCTTCGGCCACGTATTGAATCTGCGGCTTGTCGACGACGGTGAGCATTTCTTTCGGCTGCGCCTTGGTGGCGGGCAGGAAGCGCGTGCCGAGTCCTGCGGCAGGGAGCACCGCCTTGCGAACTCTGTTGCGGCCTCTCGTGGGACAGTCAGGTTGCGCAGCGTGGGGTGTGGCGGACGGGTTGTTGGTCATGGTCTCAGTTTTTCACACAATCTAAGAGGATGAACACCATTCTTCGATGCGGTTGGATGCATTCAACCGAATGGCACAATAGCGGTGGCTCTTGGATTAGTCAAGCAGCGCCTGCCTGCCCTGCGGCCGCATAATGAAGGTGCCCAACGCGTAGCCTGAAGCCCGGAGCAGGCGTGTGCTAGCATAATGAAAGTTGAACGGATTTCCCGGCGGACTAGAGGAGGAGCGTGAGAATCCTGGGAATTGAATCTTCGTGCGATGAAACCGCGGCTGCCGTGGTGGCCGACGGGCGAGAGCTTTTGTCCAGCGTTGTCGCTTCTCAAGTCGATGTGCACCAAAAGTACGGTGGCGTGGTGCCAGAGCTGGCTTCACGCGAGCATTTGCGGCAGATCGTACCAGTGGTGCGCGAGGCGATTGCGCAAGCGCGAATGAAGCTTGCGGATGCGGACGCGATCGGTGTGACGCAGGGTCCCGGGCTGGTGGGGGCGCTGCTGGTTGGAATTACATATGGAAAAACGCTCGCACAAGCACTGGGAAAGCCGCTTGTGCCCGTGAATCATCTTGAGGGACACGTTCACGCGGTTTTTCTGGAAGCGCACAAGACGGGGCGAGCAGCGAAATTGCCAGCGGTGTGCTTGATTGTTTCAGGTGGGCACACTGTTTTGTATGAAGTGAAGACGGAGGATTCGGACGTGCAGGATGCGAGTGTACTCTTGCGTTATCGCAAGATCGGGCAGACGCGGGACGATGCCGCCGGGGAAGCGTACGACAAAGTCGCGAAGCTGCTTGGGCTGGGCTATCCCGGAGGACCGATTTTGGATCGGCTGGCCGCGGCTTCGAATGGTGCGGCTGCTCCGGTGAAATTCGGTCCGACGAAAATGAAAGGAAATGCGCTGGACTTCAGCTTTAGTGGACTGAAGACGGCGGTGCTCTACCACGTGCGGGAGCATCAGGAATATTCAGAGGAGATCCGCATGCGGGAACAGACGCTGCAGCGTGGCGAGAGAAAGTTCGAGCAGTTGCTGCCACTCTGCTCGCCAAGAACGCTGGCGCTGGTGCGCGAGTTTCAGAATGCCGTGGTGCGTGATCTGGTCGAACGGACGATGACCGCGGCGGAAGGGCTGGCAGTGGGAAGCATCCTGGTGTCAGGGGGTGTGGCGGCCAACAGCCAGTTGCGCGTGACATTTGAAGAACGGGCCAAAGCTGCCGGTGTTAACGTTTTTTTCCCCAGCCGCGCACTCTCCACTGACAACGCCGCGATGATCGCCGCCGCTGCGTATTCACGGTTTCGAAACGGCATCCTCGCGGATGTTACTTTGAACGCCGACCCCAGCCTTCGACTGGCCTAGGAATTCAAGAACCTGCTGAAGACGGAAGAGGATGTCTGCCTACTCCGTGGGAGGAATGGCGCGAGCGCGGTTTCGCCTTCTGAGCAATTTCATTCAGTGCATTCTTCACGGCGCGCCTGGCCGCGCCGGTGGAGCTTGGTTGGCGGGCTTGTCGTACGATTCCTCCAGCGTTAAGGAGGCATGCGGTCCGCGGAAAGAGCCCGGCAATCGATCTTCACCAACCTTCTTTCAGCCCGATGTGCGGATGACGGGCGCTTTGTTGAAAGGAGGTCGCTGTGCCGACCCATTCTCAGGACACACCTCCGCTTCCTGACCGTCCCGATCTCCGGCATTTGAAAAATCAGGCCAAGGATCTGCTCAAGGCGGGTGACGCTAGGTCGCTCACTGATGCGCAATTCAAGATTGCTGGTCTCTATGGATTTGCCAGCTGGCCGAAGTTCCCGATCCTCTTTGCACCTTGCGAGACGGTGGAGCCAACGCCAATCGAGTGGCTCCTGGAGCGCGGTGCCAATCCGAACTGCGGCAAACCGCAGCGAAAGTATCCGGGCACGGCGCTGGATTACGTCATCACCACTTAGTTAAGGACGTTCTCTGCACCTCGGTATTTGCATCCAACTCCTTCTTGATGCCGGTGGCGTTGCCAAACACGACGTGCCTCCGGTGCTGGACTTGCTCCGCGGCCGGCTCGATTATCTGGCGGAACTGATTGATGCCGACGCTGCGAATGCGCGCGCGACGGTGGATGAGTCCGGTATCGGTGGGCAGACGGCACTGTTCCACGCCGTGACACAATTCGGCGACTGCGGTTTACTGGCGGCGCAGTTGTTAATGGACCACGGTGCGTACCTATCGGTTCGGGTGAGACTACCGAGACACTATGAGCGGCCGGGTGAAATTGTTGAGTGCACGCCCCTGGGACAAGACGGTGGCAAAGTTGCGCGAGCGCGGGGCTGCGGAGTGACCAGGATCGTTTCTGAGGGATGCGTTGAAGACGGGCGGCCGAACTAGACCGCAGGAATTCCTGTCCTACTGGAGCTACTGCCGCGTGCGGTATACTTTCGCGAGCATGGACATGGAGGCGGGCGAAGGCGCGCGATTCGAACTGGCGAGCGATCAATCGCTGCTGGTTTATTTCGAGCGACAGAATAGAAAAGGCCGAACTGAAGCTCGGCCTGTACAGCCTCAGATCACGCTCCAAGCGAATGAAAGGGTCAGGAAGCTGCTGCGGCTGTTGCAGTTGGAACCCATTGAAGGCTTTCGGAATCTTCATCCGGCGTATTGCTCTTTGCTGGTCAAGTTTGATGCACTTCGGTTGCGGCACGAGGAAGTGGAAGCGATTCTGCGGCGATGCCTCGAGCGGCTTGATGAGGTGATCCTCCCAGAGCCGCATCAAGTGGAAATTCCAGTGTGCTATGGCGGAGAGTATGGTCCGGACCTGGCTGAGGTGTGCGCGATGCACGGAATGACGGCCGCGAAGGCCATCGAGATGCATGCCACACCCGAGTACCTTGTCTATTTTCTAGGGTTCGTACCTGGATTCGCTTATCTGGGTGGGTTGCCTGAAGCGCTGGTGACGCCGCGGCTGGCGAAGCCGCGTCGGAGGGTGCTAGCGGGCAGCGTGGGGATCGCGGGCCATCAGACCGGTGTGTATCCGTTCGCCACGCCCGGTGGATGGAGATTGCTTGGACGCACTCCTATGGCGATGTTTCGAACGGACCGGGACGGGTTGAGCCTTTTGAGCATTGGAGACCGCGTGCGATTTACGCCGATCTCCGCCGAACGATTTTCGGCGCTGGAGAAGGAATGGGCGTAATTCGGGTGCGCGAGTCTGGCCTTTTCACCACCGTGCAAGATCTCGGGCGAGAAGGGTTCGCTTTTCTTGGCGTTTCAGCTTCCGGGGCGGCGGACGCGATTTCACTTCGGCTGGGAAATCGATTGCTTGGCAATGCTGAGGGCGCGGCTGGTTTGGAGATGACGCTGCTCGGCGGCACGTTTATTTTTCCGGAGGCCGCCACCGGCGCCCTGACTGGTTCCGATTTCGGCGCGACATTGGACGGAGAGCGGGTCGATTTGTGGACGACGTTTGCAGTAAAACCGGGGCAGACGCTGCGTCTGGGGCCGACGTGTTCAGGGGCGCGGTGTTATTTGTGCGTGCGGGGTGGCATCGCGGTGGAGCCTTTTCTTGGAAGCGCATCAACGCATATTTTGAGTGGGCTTGGCGGGTTTGAAGGGCGCGCGTTGCGAAAAGGAGATGTGCTAAACATCGGGGCCGCGAACGGGTTAGCTCGCGAGCGAAGCCTGTCGACGCGAGCGGTGAAGATGGCGGAGCCTCGCAGGGTCTTGCGGGTTACGCCGGGCCCGCAGAGTGATTGGTTTGACGAGGCCTCGGAGCCCTTGTTCTACGGGAGCACTTATCGCGTTGCGGAGGATGCCAATCGCATGGGGCTGCGCTTGGAAGGTGCGGCCATTCCGATGCTCCCCGATGATACGTGGCCGGAGGAGACCGGTCCCACTCGGGGCACAGGAGGGATGATTTCCGAGGGTGTTACACTCGGCGCCGTTCAGGTGCCCGAGGGTGGTATGCCCATTATCCTCTTTGTGGAGCAGCAAACCACGGGCGGATATCCGAAGATCGCCAATCTGATTTCCGCGGATTTCCACAGCCTCGGCCAGCTTCGGCCGCGCGATGAGATTCGATTCGAACGGGTGGCGTGGGAAACGGCGCGTTCCCTGTTGAGTGAGCAGGAGGAGCTGATGGCCTCGGAGGAGCTGATTTTCGAATGAGGCACGTTCACCGAAATATTGATCTGAATTGCGATATGGGTGAGCTCGCCGAGGCGATTGCGGATGGCACGCAAGAATCGCTGATGCCTTCGCTTACCTCGGTCAACGTGGCCTGCGGGGGGCATGCGGGCGATGTACAAACCATGAAGACAACGGTCGAACAGGCGATGCGCTGGAAGCTGGCGGTCGGCGCGCATCCTGGGTACCCGGATCGTGAGAATTTTGGGCGGCGGGAGTTGAAACTGCCGCCGAACGAGATTGCAGCTTCTGTATTCGATCAGGTCCGGGCACTTGCCGGGATTGCCGGCGG
>Ga0209234_1000895_pt1 | contig 10866 bp, 7 predicted proteins | sample GraSoi013_1_20cm_2_FD_185816 | JGI IMG/M metagenome (GOLD analysis project Ga0209234, IMG submission 185816) | Grasslands soil microbial communities from the Angelo Coastal Reserve, California, USA - Sample 08_20_2013_1_20cm (SPAdes) (version 2) | ecosystem: Environmental > Terrestrial > Soil >... | reverse complement strand
AGGTCACTTTGATCAGAAAGAGCATTCAAAGCCCAATCGCCTCGCCGATTCACCTCGAAAACCAGGACGATCTGCCACAGGATGGACGGCTGTCTTTTGCCCTGAAAACCGAGATCCCTGATACTTTTCCCCGAACCGAAAAGATTGAGGTTGCTGCCGGGGATAGTTCTTTTAACGTTCTGTTGAGCGTTAGTGATGGCAATCTGGTTCTCCAAGATGCTCACAGCGCATTGGCGATCCTGGAGCCGCTTAAGCAATTTGGACCTTCAGCATTCGGTCCGCTTCGCTTCCGCCCAGTTGCTTCTGACGGGCTCAAAGGAGATTGGCAACCCTTGGTGAGCCTGGTACGAATGCCTTCTCTGAACGAAGTCCGCTGCCCGACTGAACCGGACCAGCAATGCACGCTCGAAGGCGCCAATCTTTTCCTCATTGAGTCCATCGCATCGGATGCGGAATTCAAACATCCAGTTCCGATTCCAGCAGGATTTATGGATACAAACGTAACTGTGCCGCGTACTGACGGAACCGCTTTCTACATCAAGTTGCGCGATGACCCTTCGAAGGCGAATAAGGTAGTCCTACCCCCGCTGCCGAAGTAGCTACCCCAAGCACGCAATCCGCGTCCGAGGGAGATCCCCTATGCCGAAGACGCGACCAGTCCACCGAACCTTTCATCGCCCGTGTTGCTGGGCTACGTGATCGCCCGGTTCAGCGGTAATAGTGGAACCAGCTGCGCAATTTGAAATATTCATTTATCGGCTGATCATCTTCGAGCGCGGGCACACGTGGATTCTCAGCGATGATCTTCTCTATTGATCGTTCGCGAGAGATCACTCGATTGAAGAGTTCCGCGGTTGTGGCTGTAGGCCCCCATTCTAAAAAGTCTGCGGCCGCCGCTGCTGGCAAACGAGCCGCAAGAACTGAACCTGATCCCCCGGGCAGAGGCTCCATGCTTGCAAGGAAGTGAATGCCAAAATCATCAACGGACTGGAAGGCACGTACGTAGGGGAAGGATTCTTTCAGCGCCTTTGCAATTGAGGCAGACATCGCTGCATCGCCACCGCTTTCCGGATACCACATCTGCAGCACACCATCAGAGCGCAAATGTCTTTTGATAACCGCGTAGAACTCTCTTGAGTAGAGCAGGCTCGAAGCCGTGGCCCGTGGAGGTGGTGGGGGGTCCACGACGATGACATCATACGATTCTTTCTCACCGTCGAGGAACCGCCGGCCGTCGTCTACTACAACCCGTGCCAACGGTGAACTGAGCAACTGTGGAGCGTCGTTATAAAAATATCCGAAGAGCGCGGGCACGCTGGGGACTAGGTCTACTGCCGTGGTGTGCACCCCCCATGAAAGCATGGATCGGAAGGTGGTACCCATCCCAAAGCAAATTACCAAGCCGTTCTGCGGGGTCCTGCCCATGAATGCCAAAGGCAGATGTGCCATGTACTTTGTGACAGGGGTCAATCCGGTCATCCCAATTCCGTTGACCAAGAGCTCCCGGCTAAATCCTCTTCCCGCAGCAATTACCGTGGCCGTGTAGTCTCTCCGCACCTGGTGCTTGGGATACTTTTTTTCGTAATCATGGCTGACTCGAACCAAAAACAGAGCTGCTGCGATAGCAAACTGAAGTTTTGGAATGACTCGGGATTCGCCGCGATCAAGTTCATGAGGTTGCTTTCGCAGAGCAATCAGCCCCGCGATAACAAACAATGGAACCGCTAGTACGACCGAGGCCCGACGCTCACCCCGCCAGGGCAGCAGCCAGAACCCAGCCAGGATGGGGCCAATAATGGATCCCAGTACATTGACCGCATATGCAGTCCCTGCCTGACGAGGATCCCCCAGCGACCAGGAATCAACGAGCATCGGAGTAAGAAAACCGGCGAGGGCACAAAAAAGCACGATAGATGCGAGTCGCACTGCCCCAAGCTCGTGGGAGCCAATTCGCAGGGGAAGTAGGGGATCGGCGGCGACCATGGGAATCACGGCAAAAAGTGCCAGCATGCTCCACGACGGAGAGCTCTCATTGAAACTGTGAGAACGGGCCCATGAGCGGTAATGGTGAGAGCCCCAGAAAGTCGCCAGAAGATACGTGCCCAAGATACCTGCAAAGGCGTAAACGACATTTCCCAAGTACGGGGTGAACTGGCGAATCCAGATGACCTCCATACCCATGCTCACAAGACCGGTAGTGAACAGCATCAAGAGAGCGCTATTTCGCGGGAGGCCATAGATTATTTTGTGATCTACAGCCGGTGGCGGGCTGTTCGGAGCTGAGCGCGAAGATAATCCTGCCGAGCTAACAAAAAATGCTGCGGCGGCGAGTGCACCATTCAGAGTGGCCGCAACATGCAGGGTTCCTTGAAAACCCATCAGCTCGATGAGAACGAACGCGGATACCAGAGTACCGAGAAGTGCGCCGAAAACGTTCGCCACATAAAGATAGCTGAATGAACGCTCAGCCTTGTGTTCTGATGTTCGTTCGATCACTCCCATCAGCAGAGGAAACGTTGAGCCCATGCAAGTACACCAGGGAATAAGCGTGACAGCGATCCAGAGGCCAGAAAGTAAGTAGTAGCGTGACGACTGCCACTCCGCGCCCGTACTCAGGGCTTGCAGCAAAATGCGGCCCCATTTCAACTCGTATGGGACCAAAAGGGCAGAGATGCCGATCAACAACTCTGCCAGGCCATACCAGCGCAATAGGGACCGAGCAACTGCACCACCGCGGCGCACAAGAATTCCGGCGCCCCATGAACCCAAGCCCAGACCAGCCATGAACATGGACACGACTATCGAAACCAAAGCTGTCGTAACCCCGAAACTAGCCATCGAAAGTCGCAGCCAAACAATCTCGTACACCAGGCTGCAGAAGCCCGAGACGACAAAGAAGACGAAGTACCACCGCATTCCTGGCGAAACGTCCTCCGCTCGCTGATTCGCCGTTCTCTGCTGTGAAACTTCTGGAAGATCTCGGGTTGTTGGAATTTGGGGCAAGCCGTTCGAAACAAGCCCAGTAAGTTACTCCGATTGTACCTTCTGCCGTCAAATCACAATGGCGTGCCATTGACAGATGTGAATCGTTAAATTGATTGGCCCGAGATGGAAGGCTACATCGCGAGATTCAACCAAGCGGCTCCTAAGCACGAAACGAGGGCGCGTCGTGGCTGTGACCGATTGCTTTGACTCCGTTGCGGGAACGGTGTCATCGGCCAGAACCTAGCGGTTGTGGCATCGCTCGTGGTGTGCACACACACGAAGACTGCCGATGATCTTCAGAGATCGCATCAGAACTCTTCAGCGTGTGCTGTCGCTGGAGTGGGGCGCTGCAATGTTTAGGGGCAATCCTGCGCTTCCGGTTCCTGCAGCCAACTCGCACTTAATCGCCAAATTTTCACCGCAGATTGTGGCAGGCTCAGGTTGACACCGGACTGGCTAATGCACGCGTTCGCGCCGAGCGGGACTCGCTGCTTCAATTGGGAGGCATTCTCTCCACGTGGGCTGCCGACGAACTGGCGCAAAGGTGAGATGCAGGATTTCCCTTCGCATTAAGGGCGCATCTACTCCCGCGAACTAAGAACTGCGATTAGAAAAACGAGCCCTAGCTTCGCACAACCGCATCCATCCGACGAAGTGCGCTGATCTGCGAACTCCGAGCCTCCACTTATGCCGCTTCTCGCAATCCGCGTAGTTCCTCAAATAACTGCCGTATGCGCTCCCGTCTTTCTTGGTATTCGCGCAGTTCGGCCGGGGTTGGCTGCTGTTGAGCACGTCTTCGAAAAAACTCCACCTGCTCGTCGAAAAGTCGAGTCAGTTCTGCCCTCACTTGAGAGATTCTGTCGCCTTCCATCGGGAACTTGCCTCGAGCGGAAGTGCTCGCAAACGTGTGCTGGGGGAGCAGAACAATGGCATCCGGCCATCCCCTCCGATTTCGCGGAGAACTAGATTTTAGTCCTGTTTAGCGGGGGTCGGCCCTGGCACGATCGTGCCACTTAGGGACTTAGGGTGCGCAACCAAGGACCCAGCCAGGTCACTGGGAAGGTTTGCCTCCAGGATCTTTACCGGTGCAGGCTGGAGGTGGAAAGATGGAGTAGATGATGCGATCCGCACTTTCACGCTGTTTTGTAGAGGTCCGGCGCCAGACTCGAACCCACGGTGTGCTTTGTGAACGCAAAGATTTCAATCTGGAATGGAAACCCCGCACCTTCTGTCTTTTTACACAAGCGGCGTGACATCACCCCCGACCAGGCGCAAGTTTGACGGCAAATAGGAGGGTTGTTATTATCAGTGCGCGGGGTGGAGCAGTCTGGTAGCTCGTTGGGCTCATAACCCAAAGGTCGGTGGTTCAAATCCACCCCCCGCAACCAACCTCAAGCTTCCACAAAAATCAGCATTTCCGAAAAATTTCCCGCCGTCCCGCTGATTGCAATAGATCGCAGGGGAGGGACGGAGCATTCATCGTAGCGTTTTCTCAACATGGTGGTCATGGTATCCCCGTTGCCAACACCTCAAGACTAACGGTACCCAATGCGGCTCCCCGGCGCTTCGGCGCAAATACTGCTACTTCCATTAGCGCTGGCGCCACCATTTCGATCACAGCCAGACGGCGCCGTCACGTCACCACGATTGAAGACCGCTCGCCTTGGCCAAGCCTTTCGGAATGTCGGCGTGTATAAGAAGAAGACCAGGAGGCAATCACAAAAGCAGCGAAGCAAGCCAAAGACGCGCTAAGCTAGGCTGCGCAGCGTTTTAGCGCCGTTTTTGCATCGGGGAACGGGGAAGGTCCGTCTCCCGTTGCCTTTCGAATAGGCACCTTAATGATCACAATTGTTTCGGGTCTTCCCCGCTCTGGCACTTCCCTCATGATGCAGATGTTGGCTGCAGGCGGAATGTCAATCCTCTCCGATGGCGAGCGCCAGGCGGACCTCGATAACCCGCGGGGCTACTTCGAATGGGAGCGCATCAAACAACTCCCAAAGGAACCAGACTGCATTGCGGAGGCGGAAGGCAAGGTTGTGAAGGTCATTTCACAACTTCTGCTTGCGCTTCCTGCAGGGCACGAGTACCGGGTCATCTTTATGCAGCGACCGCTGGCGGAGGTGCTGGCATCGCAGGACCAGATGTTACACCGCCGAGGGACGTTTGATCCGGGGGTTGACACGTCCACGCTTGTGAAAGGGTTCCAGAATCACCTGTATGAGGTGAACACATGGCTAAATAGCAAGCCCAACTTAAAAGTAATGCGGGTGCACTACCACCGCTTGCTGAGCGGGCCCAAAGAGATCGCGGAAAAACTTGCGCAATTTTTGGAGTTTCGCCTGGACCTCGAGGCCATGGTTCGGCAAGTTGACGGTCAACTCTACCGCCAACGCGCTAAGTGAGTCGCTGGAACTTGAGTGAGTGACAGGCATTACGGCGACCCACCCAAGAGCTACTGAGATGCCTTCTTCCGTTCGACCTGAGCTTCTTTGCTTTTCCCCAAGTGCTCGTAACTCTGTGCGAGAATGAGATGGACCTCCCGGAATTTAGGCAGCCGAGCAGAAGCAAGTTCCAGATGGACAGCGGCAGTCTTGAAATCGCCAGTTTTTAGAAGGCTGGCTCCCATTTCGTAGTGGGCCCAACCCGAATCCGGCTGAAGCTCGATGGCTTTGTGAAGGTGCTCTACAGCTTGTGCATACTGCTGCTGATGAGCAAGAGCGATTCCCAATCCATACTGTGCCAAATACATGTCTGTCTGTCCCACGAGAACCTGCTGAAGCGCGGGCACCGCCCTCTCCGGCTTCCCTTCTGAGAGGTTTAGTAACGCCTTCAGAACCTCGTTCGCACGCGCAATGGTATCTTTCGGGTCCGTGCCGTTCACGGCGGGATTGACATTGGAAGAGGACCGCTGCAAGCCAACATAGCCAAGCGAAGCCAGCTTTTGCGCCTCGCTCGATGACAGCCCTGACGCTTCCGGCTGGCTGGCCCTGTTGCCGAAGTGGCTGTCGAAAGCTTCCAGTTGGGTGGCCATGGTTGCAAGTATCGCTTTAGAAGTCTGGGCGAGATTCTTCGCAGCTTGCGGATCCACGGACACGTCGTAAAGTTCCGGCTTGGGAGCGCGGATGTAAAGATATTTTCCAGCGCGCCACGATTCCAACGGACTCCACCCGAAAGCTTGCTGCGGAAAATCGCTGCGCGCATACGCTGCTTGGTCGGCATCGGGATTAGTTCTCGCGATGCGCAGCAAAGACTGGCCCTGCATCTGCGATGGAACCGGAACACCGGCCACTTCCAGCACGGTCGGGGCAACGTCCACCACGCGCACTCGCCCTTTGACTCGTTTTCCCGCCATCTGGTTTTGCGGCAGCTTCACTAGAAGGGGCACATGGATGGTCTCGTCATATAAAAAGATACCGTGCATGTCCTCGCCATGTGCACCAAGGCCTTCACCGTGGTCCGAAGCCACTATCAAGACCGAATCTTCAAAAAGCTTCTGGTTGCGCAGTATAGCAATGAGTTTTCCCAAGGCGGCATCGGCAGCGGCCACAGCACGATCGTATGAGCGCCCATATGGGGCATGTGGATCGTAAAGATGCACCCACAGAAAGAATGGACCGCGTGTGTTGTTGCTTAGCCATTTAGTTGCGCGGGCAACCACCTGATCTCCTCGACGCTCTACAAGCTGCTTGCCGCCACCACCACTGCTTTGCTCGAAACCGGCATCGTACAAATCAAATCCCCGATCGAAGCCGGGCGCCGAGCCATTTCTGGGATCAAGCAAGATGGATCCCACAAAAGCGGCGGTGCGGTATCCATGGGCGTGGAGCAAATCTGGGAGGTAGGGCAACCCAGTGGCAAGAGGAGAGCCCAATTCGCTGACCTGATGTGTCTGCGGATAAGTACCTGTCAGAATTGTCGCGTGCGACACCACGGTGAGCGGCGCTTGCGCGTAGGCATGCTCAAAGATGATGCTCTCCCGAGCAAGACCGTCGAGGTCGGGCGTCAATGCGCTGTGCGAACCGAGAAAACCCATATGGTCGGCTCGCGTCGAATCCAGCGTGATGAGAATGATATTTGGTTTGCCCGCAGCGAGAACGGAAGCCGGAAGAGAAATCGAAATCAGAAAGCCGAGAAGAATCAATCGAGCGGGCCGCAACACGACAAACAGTGTAATGCTTGGCGGCCTCGTTCTGAAACCGATCAGCCAGAGCACTGGGCGCGCCTTAATACCGTTTGACGGGAGAGTCGAGAGCCTGCCAACATTCTGGAAGATGCGCCTGTCACTATGTTCAGGGGCGGTCACCAGAGGTGAAGGAGTAAGCACCTGAGAAAGATCGTTTGGCTACTCGCCTGCTTGTTGGCGTTTACATCAGTTGCCCTATTACCCTCGTGCCAGCGAGGCAGAGCACATTGGCAGGGAGGACAGAAACTCATCGTCCTTGGCATCGACGGCATGGACCCCCAGCTACTGACGCGTTTCATGCAAGAGGGAAAGATGCCGAACTTTGCTACGCTAGCGCAGAGAGGCGCGTTCAAACGCCTGACCTCTAGTATTCCACCGCAAAGCCCGGTGGCATGGTCAAACATGATTACCGGCATGAATGCCGGCGGACACGGCCTGTTCGACTTCATCCATCGTGATCCTAAAACTCTGGCGCTCTACTTCTCTGCTTCGCGAGTGGAGGCGCCGAAACATTCGATTCATCTGGGCAGTTGGGTAATTCCCTTGGGTAGCGGCAGTGCGGAACAATTGCGCCGCGGGAAAGCATTCTGGGAAATCCTCGATGACCACGGCATCCCCAATTCGGTGTTCCGCATTCCAGCGAATTTCCCGCCCGTGCCTGCGAAGGGAGAAACTCTCTCCGGCATGGGAACGCCTGACTTGCGGGGGACGTATGGCACGTTCTCCTTCTACACCGACGATCCGACGGCGGTGGCTGGTGCAGTTGAGGGCGGGCAGGTGATTCCGGTGCAAGTGGAGAATTCCCAGGTCATTTCAAAGCTGATCGGGCCCGACAACAGTTTAAGGAAGGGTTCTCCCGCAGCCACTGAGCCCTTTTCTGTAGCCGTGGATCCGCTTGAATCGGTGGCTCGGATTGCAGTGCAGGATCACGAATTTGTGTTGCGCGAAGGCGAGTGGGGTAATTGGGTGAAAATCGAGTTCCAGTTGATTCCTTTTTTTGGCAATGTGAAGGGAATGTGCCGCTTTTATTTGAAGCAGGCGCATCCCCGTTTTCAGTTGTACGTCTCGCCGATCAACATTGATCCCGCGGATCCCGCACTTCCGATTTCGACCCCTTCCAGCTATTCGCGCTTCCTCTCAGAAGAAGTAGGAGAGTTCTACACGCAGGGAATTGCGGAGGACACCAAGGCCCGCTCCAATGGCGTGCTGGATGACAAGGAATTTCTCGAGCAATCCCGAACCGTGTTGGCCGAGCATCGCCGCATTTTTGATCTGCAATTTCCCAAATTTCAAAAAGGTGTCTTCTTCTTTTATTTCTCCAGTCTCGACCTCAACTCGCACATGCTGTGGCGGCTGATTGACCCCGAGCACCCGGCATACGACGCAACCCTTGCCTCGCAGTATGGTTCCGTCCTCCAGGAGTTCTACCAGCAGATGGACCAAGTGCTCGGCGAGGTTCTTCCCAAGCTGAATGAGCACACAACTTTGCTGGTTCTGTCTGATCACGGGTTCGCTCCTTACCGGCGCTCGTTCAACCTGAATACGTGGCTGCTGAATAATGGCTACATCACCCTGAAGAGTGATGCGAATCCTGACGACAATGAGCCGCTGGCCAACGTGGACTGGAGCAAGACCCGCGCGTATGGACTTGGCCTCAACGGGCTGTATCTGAACATGCATGCTCGCGAGCGCGAGGGCATTGTGACACCGGGCGCTGAGGCGGACGCCTTGCTGAAGGAGATCAGAGAAAAGTTGCTCGCGGTGCGTGATCCAATAAACAATCTTCCTGTGATTACTCGGGTGGATTTCGCCGCTGACGCCTATCAGGGGCCCTATGCGCATGACGGTCCTGATGCATTAGTCGGATACAACCGCGGCTACCGGGCAGGTTGGAAGACAATTCTCGGAGCTTTTCCACCCGACATACTCGAAGACAACACCAATGCGTGGAGCGGTGACCACTGCATGGATTACACGCTGGTTCCGGGAGTGCTGTTGAGCAACCGGGACATTGCAGCCGCGACGCCTGCCCTTACCGATATCGCCCCAACAATTCTGGCGGAGTTTGGAATCGCCAAGCCGAAGGATATGATGGGACAGTCAGTTTTTCAGCCCAATACCGCAAGGCGCTGAGAGTTCGCAGCGTGACTTCCGGAGGAAACGATGTTTGGTTCGCACAAAGTGAAAATTGAAGGGGAGCTACTGGACAAAGCGAAGCAGTGTGCAGAAGCTTGCGGCTACGAGTCCGTGGATGAATTTGTGCTCCACATGCTGGAGAAAGAGATCAAGAAGGTGCTTCCATCGGACGAGGGTAGCGCCCCGTCCAAGGAAGTTGTAAAGAAGCGGCTCCAAGGTTTGGGTTACATCGAGTAATGTCGGGAGAAGCAAGACCACTCACTGGCGATGCCGTCACCCACCTCTGTTGTTCCTAGAAGGTATCCAGTTAATGGTAGGTGGTGAAATCGCCTGTTTTCGACAGTTACGCGGGTAATGATGGTTCCCTACAAACAGCGGTGTCTAATTACCGTATGAGAAAGCGGAGACTTGCGTGCATCGCTCTTGCGTTCGCGCTGGGTTGCAGTACGTCTCAGCGTGACCACGGGACCGCACCGTCGCAAAAGACTTCGGCGGAACCGATTGAGGGAAGAACGCCGAAAGAGGTCGTGGATGAGTTATGGCGATTAGCGACTCAGGGTCAGCTTCTAACGCGACAGGGGTGGCAACGTGCTGCTCAGCTGTGTACAGACCCGACTACTTTCAATTCGCCTAAGATGATTTTCATTGTGTCCAACGAGTGGGGACCTGCTGGTGAGTTCAATGTCACACAAGACACGGCAGAAGCAGTAGTCGGCTTCACCAGTTTGGGAAGCATAGATAACGCGCTTCACTACACTCCAGCGCCTGAAACGCACTTTGAAAAAGAGTTTTCTGCATATCATCTCGTAGCGGTGCCTAAGTACACAATGATGTATGGCCCAGACGGAAGGACACTAATAAGCAAGCGGCCCACTGGAACTCGCATTTGGGAAATAAAGGGTTCTCAGGGTCGACCCTTCACGACTGTGAATACTGCCATTCGATACGTACTGGAACAGAGGGACAAGGCACAGCAGCCTGTTATCAGAAAGAACGCTGACGAAGCCCTGCACATACTGATGCGCCTGGATTAGGTTCCGGGATTTTTAGGTAAGCTCCTGGGTGAAGCAGCGATTTCAGCGTAACTGTTGAAATATCGCCATTACACTTATGAACGGCCGACGACGCGACTCACTTCGAAAGCCGCAAATTGGCAAAGTACCCTTCGGTTCCTAGCCCAATCCACAACGCCACGGCACCTTCGCTGTCACCATGTTTTAGATCGTTTATTACCAGCACGGGCTGTGTGGAATCGTTGACGAACAAGCGCGCCTTCACTCCGCTCACTTCTATCTTGATCTTCGTCCACTCTCCTGGTACCAAATCCACATAAGACTCGTACTGTCCCGGTGCTTCCTTCCGCAGCCTCGACCATTCGTACCAGGCATGGAGATGTATTGCGTCGAGTGATTTCGCCGTACTTGGTCGTCGGCACGACCGTTGGTAGGGCGGATATAAACGCATTCGTACTTTGATGGCTCAGCGGCCACCCGGAAGGCGACGCCAACGAACCCGCGGGCATCGGATGGCGCCCCGGCCCGTGGCTTTCCGGCAACGTCCAC
>Ga0209234_1000893_pt1 | contig 10871 bp, 8 predicted proteins | sample GraSoi013_1_20cm_2_FD_185816 | JGI IMG/M metagenome (GOLD analysis project Ga0209234, IMG submission 185816) | Grasslands soil microbial communities from the Angelo Coastal Reserve, California, USA - Sample 08_20_2013_1_20cm (SPAdes) (version 2) | ecosystem: Environmental > Terrestrial > Soil >... | reverse complement strand
CGCCTTAAATCTATAAAAAACAAAATCAGCAGTAACAAAGTTAAAAGGCTAAATTAAACAAAAATAATGAAATTTAAACAAATTATACAAAATACTCACCCACAAATCATATCCAAGAATTCTGAAGCTAAAAAACAAAAAAAAAAAAGTTAAATTAAAATTATTAACTAAATACACCAAATATCACTTACCTATAAATAATATCCCAAGAATCTGAAGCTATAAAAAATAAACACAGGTTAAAATCGATGTTATCGGGTACCTATCGGGTACCCGATATTTACAACAATATTCCCATCTATCTGTCACATATCGGCCTATTTTACATGTATCTGACCTATCTGGTACCCGATGTCTATCATGACAATATTTTTAAATTATAGTAATTTATCTACTCCCCGATATCTCAACTATAACCTACTGATATATATGTTTACATTTATCTATACATATCGGGTACCGATATATATATTTTACTAATATAATTTTTAGAATAAATAAATAAATTAGTTTAGTGTGTACGAACTTTTTTGCTACACAAATAAGATTTCCTAATATTGCACAATGATAATATTTTTCAACTGGTTTTATAGTTGCACAATATTAAAAAATTTAGTTGCGCAGTATTAAAAGATTGTATTTAATTGCACAGTATTAAATCCAGTTACGCACTAATTTTTTTTAATATGCGTAATGTTAATCAATTTTTAATTTTTTTAAAAAAGGAATCAACTCAACACATTTTAAATTCTCTAAATTGACCAGTTATTTATAAATTCTACGCAACTCCTTATGAGTTTATTTATTACACAACCAACCAAAAAACTAGTTATAAAAATATGAATAAATGCTAGAATTATAACAAAAAATAAAATTTGAAATTCAAATATCAAATTAATATTATCTAGTTAAATCATTTTCTTGTTTTAGTTTGTTTCTCTTTTCTTTTTTGTTTCTCCTTCTCCTTTCTTCTTTTTTGTTTCTTCTTTTTTTTCTTTTTTCTTGAGCTTTCTGCTATATTATTATCACTTTCATCATTTTGATGATCTGAATTTTCGTCTTCAATGTCTTCAATATCTTCATCTTCACCTTCAGGATCATAGTTTGGAACGTTATCAGTTGGACGACCAAACTTTTCAAGAGCTTCAATACTTAAACACCAGCTTGGTGCGCCAATAGGCGGCACATTATTTGTTTTATTTCTATTGGCTCTCTTCTGTTTGAAAATTGATTCTTTTTTTCGTAATAATTGAACCGTAGGATTCACTCGGTGGTGGAGTAGACGTTTTAGCTTAAATAAATAAGTTGAGTTAGCATTATATTTAATAAAAATTAAAATTGTAAAATATACATACTGCTGAAGAACGCCACCATTTTTCATAAATATATAATGATGTTGTTTTCTTTTTAGTTGCTTCCGCAGTTGCTTCTTCAGAAACTACAGTCCAATCTTCCTCTGGATCAGTCTCTTCCCATTCAGATGAATGATATCCAGAATTTTTTAAAATATGCACCAGGTCCTTTTCCGGGTACCTTTTAATATACTTGTCATTCCCTTCCATCAAATATTTAACGGCATGTACTCTTCTTTTCTTTTTCTAATCATGTAATTTATAAAATAAATAGTTAAAAATTTAAACAAATTTCAATTTTATATGTAACTAAATATTTACATCTTGTGTTCTTGCATTTTTCGCCACTCTCCTTTTGTTGTATTTTACTTGTTTTTCGCCTTGAGACTCAATATTTTTTACACGGTGTCAGGATCGCTAACGTCCATAAAGCATACTTAATAGCTCAACATTTGTTACATCATATTTTTTATTTACTAGCTTGTAAAGGGGTGGAATCAATTTCGTAATTATGTCTTCTTTCTGATTAATCCATGTTAACTTATCATCAATTACGTAGGTATCTTTCAGCTCAGAATCTACCCATATGAAGACCTCTTTCTACAAAAAAAATACATAAATAATAAATAAATGTAAATAAAATTAAGACGAAAAATAAAAATAATAAACATTAATTATTTACTTTAATTTCATTATAATTGAATGGGCGTTGTTTTGATGAAGATGATGAGGATGAGGATGAGGAGGATTCCGCATCATCAGATGATTCAGATGAAATAATTTCAACCACGCTATCACTATTAGATTTTCTATGTCTATTCTTTTTAGCCATTATTACCTATATATATTGTATAATAAGTTAGTATATAAGAAAAAATTTATTTGATATAACGCAAAAATTACACGCGAAAAATAACGCGAAAAATTACGCAAAATTATTCAGTATATTATATCTATTTCTAATTAATGAGTCTCTTAAATTTTTATGTATTTTGTATCAAGATAAGTTTTAAAATTTACCTGAGGTTAACAGTTTAACTACGTTTAAGGGTTTTAGAAAGAAAGGAAAAAATATTTTTTTTTTATAAGTGTAAACCCGACAAATCTTATTTTCTCTGATCTGCTATAATTTATACTGATTTTCGGTATGGTGTGATGATTAACGCAGGAGGAATATATAGACTCGTCTTTGCCTTTGTCGATTGGTTGACTTCTAGCCGAAGCTAATTTCTCTATTAGATCTATTAAATAAAACAATAAAACATAGTTTTAGTTAATTTTCTTGATCATTAATAATAAAAATGGTAATAAAAAAGGCCAATAAAAAACATACAGTTGAAACTGTGGCTGATCTAATAAAGCCATCCAAGAAATATTTGTACAAATGCAATTGTGTTTATTGTAACGGTAAAAAAGTTGATTCTCGCACTCAGGAAAAACATACGAAAAGCAAAAGTTTGTGGAAATGTGAAATTTCTAGAAAAAATCAAGAAAATTCAATTAAAGCAAAAAGAAAGAAAAAATCAATTACTTCAAATGTAAACCCTACTAAACCAAACTTACCCAAGAAACGAAAAATGATTAGTCCTAGTACACCACCAAATCCTCCTGATTCACCAAATAACGAAGACAGTATAAATACATTATTTTCGTCAAAACCTAAATCATCTTCACGTTTCCATGATCCAGCATCTGATCTAATTGAAGATGAAAATAATGTTGATGATTATTATTATCCTGATTATTCTGACGATAATAATAATCCTGACGATGATGATAATAATCCTGATGATGATGATTATCATCTTGATGAGGAAGATGATAATTTTGATGAAGAGGATGAAAATGAAGATGATACAAACTGGGAGAAAGAAAATTTTTTTGTATCTCCTGAAATAGATGGTGATAATGATGAAGTATTTGAAATGGAAAGTTTGGATGACGTTATAGATAGTGAGATTATTGTATGGGTGTTTAAATTTCAGCAAAGATTTAAGCTTTCTGATACAGCACTTGAAGTGTTGATAAAATTTTTGCGTATTATCCTTACACGCTTTAATAAACGACAATTTGAAGAATTTCCTACATCATTATATAAAGCAAAAAATTGTTAAAAATCTTTCAGCCGAAAATGCAATTGGCTGTATGTACCGATTGCCACAAATTACGTAATGCTACAAATATTACTACATACAAGGAAGATGGAAAAGTTGCTATAATGAAATGCTTACATCAGGAGTTCCCCAATAATCTGATACCAAGTCATCGTAAACCATGCAATAATCCGCTTTCTGTTTTTAAAAAAAATAAAGGTGAAGTAATTGCTGTACCCCGAATGCTATATCTAAAACCAAGTGTCCGACATCAATTAAGCATGCTCTACCAACGACCTAATTTTGAGAGAATGCTAAAATCATCAGGAATACGGAAAGAAAATATCTATTCAGATATTTATGATGGTGAAGTGTGGAAAACCTTTCCATCATCTGATGGTAGTCCCTTTTTTACACCGGAAACTGCCACAACTCACCTAGGCCTTCTCTTTAACCTTGATTGGTTTCAGCCATTCGTATATACACAGCACAGTACTGGTGCTGTTTATGCATCTATCTGCAATCTTCCAAGGTCTGAAAGAAATAAGCCCGAAAATATCATATATTTGGGCTTTTTACCAGGACCAAAGGAAGTGGGATTAGAGCGGATTAACCATTATCTAGCTCCAATTGTAGACGAATTTTTAGAACTTTGGAGGGGCTGGAACGTAAAAACGTACGAGTATCCTGATGGTTTGGACATAAAAGTTGCGTTGATTGTTGGATCATCAGACATACCAGCAACACGAAAGTTGTTCGGACATGGATCTGCAGTAATGAAATGTCATAGATGTGAAAAACGTAGTACTTACAGTCATGATTACAGAAAAACTCATTATGGGGGAATGGAAGATTATGACGAATGGATGACAAGACCTGCAGATCCTTTGTTACATAGACAATATGCTCAAGAATGGATAAAATGTAGTGCAAAAAATACCAGAGAGCATCATTTTAAGGAGCACGGCGTGCGTTGGACTGAATTACTTCGTTTACCATACATGGATCCTATACGGTTTGCTGTTGTGGATCCAATGCATTGCCTATTCCTCGGTGTTGCGAAATGGATAATTAAATCCATCTTTGTAAAACAAAATAAATTAACCATGGAGCAACTTCGTGTGGCACAGGAAAGAATGAAACATGTTGATTTACCTTCAGATATTGGTCGAATTCCCGCAAAAATTGCAATTGGCAATGATGGCTTTTCCAATTTGACTGCAGATCAATGGAAAACATTTATCATGATTTATTCTACAACTGTTCTATGGGATATGCTAGATGACAATGATAGGAAAATTTTAGGACATTTTGTTCGGGCATGTAACCTTTTAGTCACTAGAATCATTACCGAAGATGATTTAAAAGAAGCGCAAGAAAGGTTAAAAGATATGGCTTACCTTATACACTACCCTACAATAAATTACCGGATTTTATAAATTTTACTATATATTACTATGTAAAATTTATAAAATCCGGTAATTTATTGTAGGGCAGTGTAGAACGTGTATATGGTCCTGAATTTATAACAAGTAATATACATCTTGCTCTTCATATTCCCGATTGCTGTCGTGATTACGGTCCAATATATAGTTTCTGGCTTTTTCCGTTTGAGAGACTTAATGGATATATAGGTAAATATTTACTTATTTGGTCATCTTTTTTTTAAAAATATAATTTTTAAAATGATAAAAAAAATTCTTTATATTTAGGATCGTATCCTAATAGTAATCGCCAGATAGAACTCGAACTTATGAATATCGTCCTTAAGAATGCTCAAATAGATTATCATTTAACATGTAAATGGAGTTCGGGTATTTTAGATGAATCTCTTTGTTTACTTGCGCCAAGAAAAGATGTAGGTAGTTTGGCAGTTACAGCAGAAAGGGATGAACTGCAACATTTCTTATCCATGAGACATAATATGTCGACGCAATCCAAGATTTATGGTACTGAACCAATACCAGGTCAAATGCTTATGCCGTCAAATTATGAAGTCGTTATGCCCTTGGAGTTACGAAGATTTCTATGTGAATGGTATGCGGTATTATATGAAAAAGATCAGGAAGATATATTAGGATTCATGGATTTGGAAATTAACCAATATGCAAGGATGCAAATTGGCGCGGAAATATTTGGGTCGATGATGTCAGGTCGACATGAAAAAAATTCGACCATACTTGCGAAATGGAGAGCAGCCTATGACGAATCAATTGATATATATCCAGGTGAGGTTCAATATTACTTTGAACATACGCTTAGGCTTCCTGAGGGGCCAAGAAAACATCTTCTGGTATACGTAAAATGGTATAAAGGTGCGTCTGCCCCTAGTACTCGTTTTAAACATAGTTTTATAGAACCAGAAATATCAAATACGGAACTATGGAAAGCTGAATATTATCCAGAAGGTTGTGATTCACTGTTAGCAGTACATAGAATATTATGTAGAGCTGTAAATTTTAAATACGTTACAGTTGGAAAACAAAAATACTTGTCGATAATACCTTTAAACAGAAGATTTAATTTATAGATGATCTTTTATGCATAGTTATGTAATGGTGCACAGCCCAAATTGGTAACAAGCCTTGAAGGGAGATCACAATTAATTAAAAAAGTTACACTAAAGTCTTATTAAACCACGGCAATTATAATTATTTCTGTTCTTATTGTGCTTATGTGAGCTTTTTATTTTTCAATTGCGATCAATTCGAAAATATTTTTTTCATGTCTAAATAAATAATGTAAATAGCTTTACCGACAACGGTGTTCAATTAAGTTCCAATTAAGTTCAATTATGTAGGTATAATTTTTATAATTGAAAATATAAAGGTATAAAGTTATATGCATCCATGTACAAAATGCATATTTGTGATTTTAACCATTGATCATCGGTATAATATTAATCGGTATTAATCAGTAGGAAGAGGGGCCAGAAACAAAATTATGTTTATTTCCTATAATAAGTTGCATACAATGTATAAACTAAATAAAAATATTAGAATTATAAAAAGTGAATTGATTGTTAGGAAGAGTCTTTGAAATGCATAATAAATTTACGTGAAACAATTATATGAAACTATCGTAAAGAGATCAAATTGATTTTGAACAAAGAAGCGTGTTTTATTGATTTTGTTTTTGATCTAATTGATTTTGTTTTTGATCTAATTGATTTTGTTTTTGATCTAATTGATTTTATGAAACAAGAAATATCACTTTAATATTCATAATAAATTTTTATCTATAAATATATGGCCTATTCTCATAAATCATTTTCCAGTAAATATGGCAGCCCCAATCATAAACCCTCAATACGCAAATGCAACCAATTTGAGAGAGTGGCCTTTAGACGTAACCGAAGCTCTTATAAGGCGCAGGCGCTTTTATAAAGAAGATTTCTATACAACACGCCTGCGGGATCAGGCCGAACTTTGGTTACGAATTTCAAACTTTATTTATAATACTTATTTTATTGATGTGAGCGTGGCGCAATGTCGCCAAAAATGGAACGCGTTAGTTTCCGGTTACGAAAATCTAAAACGTTTAATGAACGATAACCCAGAAGGGTATCGCACGTTCACGCCATCATCTTACGATCGACATTTTTATAACGAAATGTCCGATGAATTCTGGATAGATCTGAGTAATTATTTATTTATTTTATTTATTTATTTTTTTTATTTAATTCAATACTTTATTCATATTATTTATTTTTTTTTAGGTCGACACGCGGTCGCGCATCGAAGAAATAATGTCGACCGACGTAGAAATAGTTACCGAAATCGTCGTTCCAGATCAAATCGTCATCGTTCCCGTTCCCGTTCTCATCATCGTTCCCGTTCCAGTTCTCGTCGTCGTCGTTCCCGTTCCCACTCTCGTCGTTCCCGTTCTCATCGTCGTCGTTCCCGTTCCCGTTCTCATTGTCGTCGTTCCCGCTCTCATCGTCGTCGTTCCCGCTCTCGTCATTCCCGTCGTCATCGTCGTTCCCGTTCTTAATTTTATCATTTTATTTTATTTTATCATTTTATTTTATTTTATTATTTTATATTATTTTATTTTATTATTTTATTTTATTATTTTATTTTATTATTTTATTTTATTATTTTATTATTTTATTTTATTATTTTATTATTTTATTATTTTATATTATTATTTTTGATCCTTTTGCAAGCTGGCTTGCTATTTTTTTTTGGTTTAAAAAAAAAATTCCTTTATTTTTTTTTTCTGAGTAGCGTGGCCCAGTTCGTACCAAAATTCGACTGGAGACTCAGTTTTTTTTGGGCTGTGAAGGTACTGACGTCCACGTCGTACAGCCTGGGTACTATTTTTTTATAAAAAATAGTAGCGAACAAGTACCAAACCCATAATTCATTAAATTTATATAAATATTTCTTACGTATTTTTCTTAAACGCGTATGGTCTAATGAGGGTAATTCTCCCTTATGAGAAATGATTTCCAAGCTAGATGTTCTTGACATGGGCTTTTACTTTTAGGTGATCGTCCGCGCTGGATAGTTGGTCATGCGGCTTGCAAGGAATGATTTTCGAATGGGCTTTTACCTGATTTAGGCTGTCTCCATAAAATAGCGGGTGGGACAAAGTGAAAAGTAGAGGGCATAATATATAAATACTGCAAGTATTTTTTATTTTTATTTTTTTTTCTCCTAAATTAAAACTGTTTATTAACTATTTTAATAATATGCCTTCGGGAAGAAGATCAAAAAAGGTCCAAGAAAAACGATCACGTCGAGTAAATTATCAAATTCAACAACGCAAGCAACAACAACAGCAACAAGAAAAACAGCGACAAATTGATGAAAATCTTGCAAATATTCTTGAAGATTTTCATATTAATCCTTTAGATCATCAACAAACTCGTTTATATGAAAGTATGTTGGAAGACCGAAATCTTGTGATAACTTTGGGACGAATTTTACTTGTATTAATATTATTAGTTATTGTTTGGTATTTTTATTTGTTAGAGTCTTCTTAACACGATATAATTTATAATAAATTTTTTAAATATTCATTGAACTTCCATATAAATAATGCATAATGCAAATAAATAAGATCATTAAACATGTGCTGTCTATCCATTTACTATTTGTGGCCAAATTATTTGAAATTCTATTGGTAAAATTTGTTTTCGTTGTAAAAGAAACAAGTTTTTTGAACTAAGATATAAAGAGTTTTTCTATCGTTCTTTTTCTCCCATTATTTTTTTCGTTTTTTAAATTTTTTTACATTTACAATATTTTCTAAACATAAAACTTTTTACATTTTCACACCAACTATATAACTACTGACGGGTATATATATTAGCATTGCGGAATGAGTGAATTCACTTCTTACTAACCCAGTTCTATTCAACTCTCTTTTTAGTAATTTTATTGTCATGTATTTCTTTAGCGTGTTTTTTGAATGCTACTTATAATATATTTTTTGTTTTAATTTTCTTTAGATATTATCCTCATTATTATGCCTGGAAAAGCATGGTGGCCAAGTGACATGTATATAGTTTCTACCTTACCATTTGTATGCACACCGCGAAAGCACCGTGCTGGATGGTAAGGGTCCCTCTTTTTCCAAGTACATTATGTAGCCTACCATATAGGTATGGTGCGTTAGAGAGGAGATTTATTACCATTACCACAATGAAAGTATCACGCATTACTACAGGTTACTACCATAATTTCAAGATATTGAAGTTGATTTTAGTTTTTTTTTTATTCTTTTTTGTACACCCCGAGGAAGTCTAACAGGTGATGAATAACATCAGTCCGAGGAGATGCCTCCCATTAGGGGACGCTACGGAGGGGTTATTTAATTTTTTTGTCGTCTTTAAGCTAAATGCTTAAGGTTTCCTTAGTCTTCATGGTATATTCCTCTCGCTTCAAGGCCATACGTTATGCTAATAGAGTTCAACTCAGGTTATACCTTTGCCTATGTCATTTCCTTGTCGAAGAATTGCCATGATTACTATCCCATTTTATTTTTTAATTTATAAATTTTTATTTAAATCACTGCATGTAATATAGTTTTTATTATAAAAAAAAATATCTAATAAATTTACATATTTTATTTTATTAAAATATATAATAAAAATAAAATAAAAAATTTTTAATACCAAAAAAAATAAACCCATGCATCTGTCTATACCGATAACTTCAATAAACTGAAAGTTACAAAATTGATTAAAATATATCTGCCTATTCGTCAATTTCTGTGGGTTAGTGCTCACGCGCTTAATACGATCCTACACAGATAATAATAACCTCTTACCTCACTCATAATTGATATTAACATGTACATCTTTTTTTTATTATTTAGGATGAATTATTTCGAAGAAAAAACAAAAAATATATTAAAAATTATAAATTTTGGCAATTATTTTTGTAGCCGAAATTCTAAAAAAATAAGAGCCAATCAAAATTAAAAATTACAGTCATGTGATCACATGATTAATATTTAAGATCGTGTCTTCTTTATTTATTGTTTATTTAAACTTTTCCAAACTCCAAACTAAAATAAAAAAATAAAAAGTTTATGAGACTGTGTATTAAATGTTAATTTTCTTTTTATTTTTTTTTTAAAAAAATAACTTTTAACATTAACAACTCTTTAAACTATATGCGTTAAATATTTTAATATCATATTATTGTATTAATGGCGCCTTTTTTGTTTTTTTTTTTATAACTGCTTTTAGCATACGAAGAAAAAGAACTTTATAACACTTTTATCAGAACAAACATAAACACTTTTATTAGAATAAAAAGGTACGTTCCAAAGGTTCCAAAGTACAGTTTAAAGGTACATTACAACACTAACATTTTGATATTTTATAAAAACTTTTATTTACTTCTTTGTCTTCGTGTTTTTTTATTTTTTTTCATGTCGTATTTACTTTTTTTATAGGTTGGGATGGACACGACATGCTTGTGGTGAGTATCTTATATTAGTATATATTTTTCCTCTACCCAGAAGGAAGCAGTGACATCGTAAAGATATACAGAAACTCTGGAAGGCGCGTTTGATATTGTGGCAAATAGTCCTAGTGATGTACTGCCACAGGGGAATTGGCCAGCCTCTTAGGATGCTCTTTGGAGATTACTAGTATCATTCGAAAAGAAGGAGCCTGAAGTATGTACCTTGCTGGAATCTATGAAGCGGTGGAAGATCTGACTTCGTGAAGGGTAGAGGATAATTAAACTATTAATAATTATGAGGTTAGTAACAGAATTTTTTTTTTTTATCCTTTATGTCATAATAGTTTTATGCCATATACTTTATACTTTATATTACTAATCATTAAATATTTATATTTCTTTATGCATTATACAAAATAGGTTTTAAATTTATTAATTATTAATTTTTTTTTATTACGTATACTTTATTCAAATATAATAAAACTTATATTATTATTAAACAT
>Ga0209234_1000892_pt1 | contig 10878 bp, 10 predicted proteins | sample GraSoi013_1_20cm_2_FD_185816 | JGI IMG/M metagenome (GOLD analysis project Ga0209234, IMG submission 185816) | Grasslands soil microbial communities from the Angelo Coastal Reserve, California, USA - Sample 08_20_2013_1_20cm (SPAdes) (version 2) | ecosystem: Environmental > Terrestrial > Soil >... | reverse complement strand
GGCGACGCGCTGGGACTCGATGTTGCCGCCGGCGTTTGCTGCGCATTAACCGACGGAGCACACAGAAGCAATAGAAGCGAAAAAAGAAAGGTTGGGCGAAAACGATTTTTAAGCATCCCGAACTTTGTCAGAAGAGCCTTCAATCATCAATTGTTGCAAACAGAGAATCGCGCTGACAGATCGCTTTTTCATTACACGTCGTGCAGCTTGTCATTCTAAGCGAAGCGAAGAATCTCCGTTTTTTTCTAGCGCTCGCCAAGCCAATAATTAGAGATGTTTCTCGTCGCTCAACATGACAGCAGGCGGCGGCTATTTCTCTTTGCTAAACTCGATTTCCTCGCCAAACAGATCAGGGTTACGCGCGTTTTTCGTTAAAAGCGCAGCAACGGTGGCTGAATCCCTGCTTTCTTTGGGGATGACTTTGCTGTTTACGTTGCGCAAACTCAGATGCTTGCCGTCGTCGGACAGTTTCCAAACCACGTAAGCATACTTGCGATCATTCGAGTTGAGGTCCTGAACGCTGGCAAACGGTGTCTCCCCGATATCGGAGTGATAAGCGCGGAATAAATCTCCATCGTAGTAAACGATGTAAACGCTGTCATCGAGCTTGCGCACTTTCATCTTTTCTTTGCCGTCTGTGGAAGTCCAATCGCCAAGCAACCGTTCCTGCACTTTTTGAGTGGGACTCGGTGTGATTGGAACTTCGTATTCGCATGCACTGAAAGCCAGAATGCACAGGCAAGCCGCAATGCAGAACCCGAGTCGGCGATGAATCAAATTCGATGCGGTCACGCGGTCTTGGTGGCTTCAGGGGACCGGCCTTCGTCGAAATCGATTAGGTCAGACATTGTGAGAATGTCGTTGCGATCAGTGATGCCGTGCTCTTTTTTCCTTTGTTCCAATCTCGCCGCGAACGAATCGCGCCATCCGAGTTTCGATGTGAATGCATTCCAGACAAAAAGGTCGCCTTCGTTCAAGCGCCGCCCGTTTTCAAAACACCATTCGAGAATCTCTTCATCGGTTCCGCCTTGGAGAACGCACTCGCGAAGATCGGCATAGTTGACGCGCAAAAAATTGCAACAGGCTCCATCAAGCGTTCGAGGCGCCCCGAGGTTGTCGCGATAATCCTCGTGCAACTCGCCGCGGGCATGAAGTCGGATTTTATCGATCATTCGCGGGAAATAGCTCATTCCTTTCGTCATTTCTTTTGGGCTTTTTGGATACGTCGTCATTCCAGAGTAATCGCCGTGTCGCTATACTCGTGCAACTCCAGCGGCTAGTTTGTCTGGTTCGCGCTGCGATTTGTTAGGGCCAGGATGCGCGCCCTTTTTTCATCGTAATCCAACGAATGAAAGCGGCGGATTTCATCGAGGCGCCGCGCCCCATTCAGAGTATCGAGGTAATGCGTGTAGCTCGCTGCGAGCTGGCTCGTCTCCAGATAACGGCCACGCAAATTTGCATCCCGAAACGCTTCCGGGCATTGGCGCGCGAAAAGATGAAAGCGCAGCCAACGCCGGTCCATGCGCGAAACGCGCTGGGTTTTTCGAAAGAACGCGATAAACAAAAGTAGAACGAGATAAGTATCGACCTGCGCCTGTAGCTCTAGATTGCGGGCAAAATCTTCAGACGCGATCTCGCGGATTCCGCTTTTGAACTGAAGCGCCGCGTGCAAGGCATGATTGAGTTCCTCCACGAACATGATCAGCGACCGGATATTGCGATCACCCACGCCTGCGCGCGGATCATGCTGTTCGAGTTGTTCAATGAGCCAGCGCGAATAGTAAATGCCGACGTAAAGCTGATCTCCAGCGCGCCGAAGAAACGTTCGAGCAAGCTCGCTCAATTCGCGGGCCGATCTTCCAGCGAGGATCGACAATTGCGAGCAGCGCGTCCGATCGATCAAACAATCTTCCAGATTAATCCCAACCTGCGCGTAGGTCCGCTCAAATAATTTCTGGATTTGGCTGAAGAGCGTTTCGTTCACAGGGAAAGAGACGGGCGCACGTCGTCATCCAGGTTAAGCAATCGATCGGAAAGTTGATTCAGCGCGAGCCGCACATCGCGAAACCGATCAGCCAATCCTTCGAAAACGTCGTCCAGGTCGCAACGGCGGGCGGTTGCGTGTGAAGCGACAAGTTGATAGTTCGTCCGACCGACTTGCTCATAGAACTCGATGTCTGGTCCGCCCCGCAGACTGCGTCGTTGCGTGTTCTCGTGAAAAATGCCGCTGATGAAAAGCGAGTAATTACCGATATGTGCTCGGAGCAAAAAAGCTTGCTCCGGGCTGGCGCGAGTGAGCGCAATGAGCATGTCCGAAATGTATTGCTGGGCGAGATGGTGCGCCTCATCGGAGAGCTGCAACTGGCTTGCGTGCGAAAACGTTTCGAGCAGAGACCCGACATAATCGCAAAGCTTTCGGTCGCCAATTCCGCCCTGTTGCAAGACATGCCGGGCCAGAACGTAAAAATAAAACTGAGACGAGATCCGCAGATGCCCGCAGTGATTTAAAATTGCATCAACCAATCGCGGATGATCGAGAATGGAATCGCGCGTTTCGATATCGCTCAAAAGATCGACAAGCGAAACTTGATCCGTTTGCGAACGCGCAAGCGTGCGCACGATGAAATCGAAATCAGCCGCAGTAAACCGCGCCCGACAATTCGCTCTGATCATCGGGACTTAATCCTGCGCGAGAGACGCGCGTATGGCAAGTCAGATTACAAAGGCGTCCCAAGGAACACAGGCATCCTGTTCGCCAAAGGACGAATCCGTCCCGTGTGCGGACCTGTGCGGCACGCGCGCTTCGAGCCTGCGCGATTTAAAACCCGCCTTACCGTTGTGCCGGGTTTATGGCAACCGGATTGCCTGTTGTGCCCGGCTCCTGCCTCGGATTTTCTGTTGCGATGTCCCTGATTTGCCTGGTGATCGCAACCGATTGGAACGTATCCGCACTCGAAAGTTGCTTCAGAAGCTCCTGGATCTTTGCGGCTTTGTCGTCTCCGATAACCATATCAACCTTTCGTTAACGCTTTCACAGCGGCAGCGAGTTGATCTTTGGAAATTGTCGCCGCCTGTTTCTCGGCCATCAATGTGAGAATTTTACCACCGCTCAAACCGATCACAAGCGAGGTGAGCAGCTGCGCGACGGTCAAACGCACACCGGCCATCTCTCCGGTTAGCAGATCGACCGACGCCAGTGGACCATAAATACCCCATACGACAACAGACGCTACAGCGCCGACAAGAACGTTTCCGATCCAACCAGGCCGCCATACCTTCGCCGCCGCGTCAAACCTAGGATAATTGAATTCGCCGCTGATCGCGCAGTTAACAATCCCGCCGACAGCTCCACAGCCGGCGATAAGCAGAATAATTTGCCAGATCGTCATAAAACCTCCGGGTTCGATCTTGCAGAGTTCAATCAGGAAATTAAAGCAAATTCGCATAAGCTTGGCCTAACGAGTTTCAAGTCGCGGGCGAGATCATACCTGACCGACGGATCCCAGTCTCTCAATTAAAAGCGGAGCGTCCTCTCAACCATCAACTTTTCTGGAAAAAGATTCCACGCCGCAATCGGCGGCTCCGGCGAAACCATGCCTGAATAGCCGCGACGAGCTCCGCCTCGTTGCGCTTTTCATCGCTTGCCGCTGATCACTTCTTTTGCCCCGATCCCCATGAGCAATCCTCTCTCGAGCATGGATGGATTGATAGTGAGAAACAAAATCACGCCGTTCACCGGCGAAATAATTTTCTCGAGCGTGTCGCCGAACAAATCTCCGATCGTCCCAATCTCTTGCGCTTTCTTCACGAGATCACCCGGCCCGACTTTCGGGTACCACATTCCCTCGTGGTTCGCGTAGAGCCACTCAAAATTCGTCAGAACCGTTGTACCTGCCGGCTTCGCGCCGGCAGATTTCTTGTTCTGACGGGCTCCATCTCCGTCGATCATGCCCAGATGTCTCATGACGTTGACCACGCCCTGGACCAGCAACGCGACCGCGTCCTCCTGCATCTGCCCAACTCCCCCCGCTTCCGCGAGGATGGATGGAACTCCCTTTTCCGCCGCCGCCGCGTAACTAGACGAACCTTTGCCTTGCTGAACCGGTTTACTGACCGTCAGCACATAGGGCAACTCGAACGCCAGTGCCATCTGTTTCGACTTCACTGACACGTCATCATGGCCGTGCCTGCAAATCACGAACGGCACGAGCGCTTCCGGAATGTCACCGCCGTGAAGATCGACATACGCATCGGCATGAACGACGAACACGTTGATCAACGCGTGAGTCATTTGCTCGGAATAACTTCCCGTCGGATCGCCAGGGAAAACGCGATTCGGATTTACGTTATCGACCGGACACACGAACGGCGTTCGTGTCCGAAACGCCGGTAGATTCATCACCGGCATCAAGATCACCGCGCCCGCGATCTTTTTTGGATCCAAGGTGTTGCTTAAACGAATCACCGCTTCGACCGCCGGATACTCGCCACCGTGCACACCGGCGTTCACAAACAACACTGGTCCCGGTTTCGCGCCGGTGATTGAAATTACCGGCCGCGGTTCATCCTTCGCCAACGCCGCGCCCGGCAACTTGATCAAATGCCGCTGCGTTTTGCCCGGCGTCAATTTCCCAAGAATCGGTATTCGGTTCATTAGACAGAATTAACAGGATTCTGAACGATTCAATCCATTCATAGAGAATGAAGCGAATGGGATGAGGAACATAGAGGGTGAAACCGCGACGAGCTCCGCTTCGTTGCGCTGCTCATCGCTTATCACGTCATTTTTCTTGCAACCCGCTCGGTAATCGCGGCGACGCGAGAAGCTTGCCAAATTCGCTCCACCGTTTCTCGGGATCGGTGCCGCTGCGTTTCTCGATGTAACGGCGCACCATGTCTTCCCCGAGATTGTAGTTGATCACGTAACTTCGATAACGCTGGATAAATTTTACCCGCTGCTGAGCGCGAGCTGGTTCCATCACCGCATATTTTTGCAACCATTGCGCCGCAGCGTTCTCGTCGATCTCACCATTGATCAATCTCCGCGCGGCCTCGTTTCCGGCATAACTGAGATCCTTCATCAAATCCTGCACGGCGTAATATTCATCTGCGCGTGATGCGTCGATTTCCGCGGCGGGAAACAAGACTTCCTTCTCGAACTTCATTCGCTCCGTCTTAGTGGGGAAGGCAACGTCCCGGCCGAAATTCGCCGTCCCTTCCGCGACGAGCGATTGTGGTGAGAAGAGCGCGTAAACCGAAAACTCCATCCAGCCGCGATCGCGGACCAGGTTCTTTTCCAGCAGCGAATTGTAAACGTGATGGCCGGGATAACCTTCGTGCGCCGCGAGATCGACCGCGCGATCGATGAAGATGGGCAGATCCGTATTCACCTGAATCACGCTGTGGAAATTGCCTTTATACCAATTGTAACCGCCCCACGGCTTATTGGTCACATACTCGACGCTGAAACTTTCGGTAGGCGGAAGCGCAACGTGCGCCAGTGTCCGGGCTCGGCATTCCTTGATCGCGAGTTGAAACACCGTATCGAGTTTTTCCTTCGGAATCACAAACGGTTTCCGCCACATTTCGTAGCGCTCCCACAACGAACCGCCAGTCCGGCTCGGACCCTTTCCCGGAATCTTTGCGTCCAGTTGAGCAATGAACTGATTGAAGTGCGAATCCGGAAAAGTTGGCGCCACTGCGTCGTAAAGCGCTCGCGACTCGTCGTCGAATCTTAATTTTTCGCCCTTCAACATCCGGACCCGCGCCGCCAGCGCGGCAACCTGTTTCTGCAAATATTCGTGGCGTAATCGAAGCAACTCGTCCCCAGCGTTGGGAGTTTTCGCCAGGGTCGCGCTTAATTCGACGGCCTCGGCGCCGATCGCATCCAGCGACTTCTTTTCTTTCTCCGCTTGCGTTTTCCACTCCGGCGGCCCGTAAAACGCGTCAACGTAATCGGGATCGTGCTGTCCCAGGGCCAATACGAGATGGGCGTACCGCTCGGCGACGGCATTGATGTCGTCCGCCGCCTGCGCGCCGCCGCTCGACATGAGGAAACCGCAAAGAACGAAAAATAATATCCGGCGCATGTCGCTCAGGAAAACATGAATCGAGGAAAGGGCTTTCCGAGATAGAAGGTAAAGCTGTAAGGGTAGCAGCGAAAGAGCGAGGGCAGCGATTGAGTTTCAAAGCAGGGACTCGTCACCTGTCAGTCGACACTACTCCTGCAACTCAATTTTCCGACAGGGATTGGGAGCATAGGTGAGACGCAACTCGAGTAACTGGGCTGGTACTTCTTAAATCTTAATTCTTCCTTCTGACCTGAGATTACGGGCCTTTGTCGAGAACGGAAGCCGTGTGGGCTGTCGGAATCTGCAGTGACAACACCTTTAGCTCCGACACCTTTTTCGTGAACGCTTCGAGAAAAAAGATTCGTTGAAAGACTGAGCGATACTGATGATCCAATGTTTCTCGAGACGGACGGAAGAATGTTGAAGCACTATTTCCTTCAGAGACGATGAGTAGCCAATATTCTGAGCAAGATTGATAACTCGGGATTAGCGCGTCTTTCTTCGAGATGACGGCCTGCATTTCCGCGACGAAATCTTCTTGAACAAAGCCGGCCGACGAAACTGACCAAAAGTTGCGCTTTAAACTGGCTAGTCGATAAATGCCGATCGAGTCGAGTTCGTACGGAAACATTTCCGGATCACTCCAATCGTTGTGTAGCACACGTGGTCCGTCTTCAATCGGCAGGTACGCATTAACTAAAATTGCTATAGCTGTCGCAAAATAGTTTCGATTACGCTTATTAAATTCGCCGTTCGCACTGAAACGAATCTTCACCTCCAGCGCTACGGAATTCTGCGTTTCAAAAATTCGAACAGCCTCATTCGCGATTTTTTCTTGCTCGGACTCCTGTCGCCTTGACCGATTAGAACCTGATTGCTGTTGAATCTTTGTCACTTCAATGCCGATTTTGCGCTTTAGTGCCGTCACAATGAAATCCGGCGCCTCAGTCTGAACCAAACGGCCAGAGGGGAACCCGACTATCTGCGGCTCAAGAATATCGAGGAATCGACGTTCGTGTTCCTTCAACTGTTCAACACGCCCTCGTCCAACAATTTTACGAGACGGCATTTAAATTGCCGCTGCTTTACCGGTCGCCAAAAGAAACAGCCGGACCCTTTCGAGTCCGGCTGTTCGAATTCATACTGTTGTGTCGGCTTAGTAATCCATTCCGCCCATGCCGCCCGGAGGCATCGGAGGAGTTTTTTCCTTTTCAGGAATCTCCGTGACCAATGCTTCGGTGGTGAGCAACAGGCCCGCGATGGACGCTGCGTTTTGCAACGCGCTGCGCGTGACCTTGGTCGGATCGACGATCCCCGCCTTCACCAGGTCGGTGTATTCGTCATTGGCGACGTCGTAGCCTTCGTTGCCTTTGCGCTTCTTGATTTCCTCAACGACAAGCGCGCCTTCGCGGCCCGCGTTGTCAGCAAGTTGACGCGTCGGCTCTTCAATCGCGCGGCGCACAATCGCCACGCCGACTTTCTCATCGCCTTCAAGGCCTTTGATGTTGTCGAGCGCTTTCTGCGCACGGAGCAACGCGACACCGCCACCTGGGACGATGCCTTCCTCAACCGCTGCACGCGTAGCGTGCAACGCGTCTTCGACACGAGCTTTCTTCTCTTTCATCTCGGTCTCGGTCGCAGCACCGACGTTGATGACTGCAACACCGCCCGCTAGTTTCGCCAGGCGCTCCTGCAGTTTCTCGCGATCGTAATCGCTGGTCGTCTCTTCAATCTGACGACGGATTTGGGCGACGCGGCCCTGGATATCGGCTTTTTTGCCTTCGCCTTCGACAATGGTGGTGTTCTCCTTGTCGACGGTAACGCGCTTGGCTTTGCCGAGGTCTTCGAGCTTGATGTTCTCGAGCTTGATGCCGAGATCTTCACTGATCAGACGACCACCGGTGAGCACCGCGATGTCTTCCAGCATCGCCTTGCGACGATCGCCGAAGCCGGGCGCTTTCACCGCGCAGACCTGCAAGGTGCCGCGCAATTTGTTCACGACGAGGGTTGCGAGCGCTTCGCCTTCCACGTCCTCAGAGATAATGAGGAGCGGCCGGCCGGCTTTCGCGACTTTCTCGAGCAACGGAAGGAGATCCTTCAAGCTCGAGATTTTCTTCTCGTAAATGAGAATGTAAGCATTTTCGAGAACAGCTTCCATCGCTTCAGCGTTGGTTACGAAGTAGGGCGACAGATAACCTTTGTCGAACTGCATGCCCTCGACCACGTCCAGCGTGGTCTCGATTGATTTGGCTTCCTCGACCGTGATCGTGCCGTCCTTGCCAACTTTGTCCATCGCGTCGGCAATGATCTCGCCGATCGTCTTGTCCCAGTTAGCCGAGACGGTCGCGACCTGTGCGATCTCGGTGCGATCACTAACTTTCTTGGAGAGTTTCTTCAAGTCCTCGACGATTGCCTCGACACCTTTCATGATGCCGCGCTGCAATGAAGTCGGGTTGGCGCCGGCAGTGACGTTGCGCAGACCTTCGCGGTAAATGGATTCCGCGAGGATCGTCGCCGTAGTCGTGCCGTCACCCGCGACGTCCGAGGTTTTGGAAGCGACTTCGCGGACGAGCTGCGCACCCATATTTTCATACGGATCTTCCAGCTCGATTTCTTTCGCGACCGTCACACCGTCCTTGGTGATCGTCGGGCTGCCGAATTTCTTATCGAGAATGACGTTGCGACCGCTGGGACCGAGAGTGGCCTTCACGGCTTTCGCCAGTTTCTCGACACCGCGCAGCAACGTGTGCCGCGCGTTTTCATCGAATTGTAATTGTTTAGCTGCCATATTTTAAGTTAATAGTTGTTGGTTGAGAGTTGAGAGACGCGATTAGCCGATAATGCCAAGGATGTCGTCCTCGCGCATGATCAGATAATTTTGATCGTCGATCTTGATTTCGGTGCCGCCGTATTTCGAGATCAGCACCTTGTCGCCCTTTTTCACGGTGAAATCGATTTTCTTGCCGTTTTCATCGATTTTACCGGTGCCTAAAGCGACCACTTTCCCCTCTTGTGGTTTTTCCTTGGCGGTATCGGGGATGATGATCCCGCCTTTTTTTACTTCTTGCTCTTCAAGCGGCTGCACCAGCACCCGGTCTCCGAGCGGTTTTACGTTAACTGTTGCCATAAGTTGTTCTTACTCCTTTGGTTTTTTTGTTTAAGCCGGCGGCTGTCGATCCTCCGACGACCGCCGACAAATTGTTTCCGTTATTTTTTCTTGTCGTCGTCAACGACTTCGAACTCCGCATCGACGACGTCGCCTTCGCCCCGCTTAGCGGGGCCGGCGCCTTCTTCAGCACCACCGCGCGGCTGCGCTTCGGGACCCGGGCCTGCTGCTCCTGGAGGCGGACCGGCTTGGGCTGACGCTTGCTTGTAAAGATCGGCGCTGATTTCCTGGAACTTGTTCTGCAATTCGTCGTAGGTCCGTTTCATCGCCTCGGCATCGTTGCGATTGATCGCGTCACGCACCGCGGCAATGGCGTCTTCGACTTGCTTTTTCTTGTCGCCTGGAATCTTGTCGCCCAGTTCTTTCAACTGCTTCTCGGATTGATACGCCAGCATGTCGGCGTTGTTCTTGATCTCGATTGCCTCCTTCGCCTTCTTGTCCTCCTCGGCGTGTGCTTCGGCTTCGCGCTGCATTTTCTCGACTTCCTCTTTCGAAAGTCCGGAGCTGCCCGTGATCGAAATCTTCTGTTCCTTCCCGGTGCCGAGATCTTTCGCGGAGACGTGCAAGATGCCGTTGGCATCGATGTCGAAAGTGACTTCGATCTGCGGAACGCCGCGCGGCGCCGGTGGAATCCCATCGAGATGGAATGTGCCGAGCGTTTTGTTGTCGCGGCTCAGCGGGCGCTCGCCCTGAAGCACTTTGATCTCCACACCCGGCTGGTTGTCGCTGTAGGTCGAAAAGATCTGCGACTTCCGCGTCGGGATCGTGGTGTTGCGCGGAATCATCGGTGTGGCTACGCCACCGGCGGTTTCAATCGCCAGCGTCAACGGGGTTACGTCCAGCAAGAGCACGTCTTTGACTTCGCCTTTAAGAACGCCGCCCTGAATCGCCGCGCCTACTGCAACGACTTCGTCCGGATTCACGCCTTTGTGTGGTTCCTTGCCAATTAGATCTCGCGCGACCTGCTGGACCTTTGGCATGCGCGTCATGCCGCCGACAAGCACCAGCTCGTTGATGTCCTTCTCTGTGACCTGTGCGTCCTTGAGACATGCCTTCACAGGCGGAACGGTTCGCTGAACCAGATCGTCCGTAAGCTGTTCTAGCTTTGCGCGGGTCAATTTTTTCTGAATATGCTTCGGCCCGCTCGCATCCGCTGTAATAAACGGCAGATTAATTTCGTATTCCTGCGAGCTCGACAACGCGATCTTAGCTTTTTCAGCTTCCTCTTTGATTCGCTGGATCGCGTCCGGCTGCTTCGTCAGATCGATGCCGGTATCTTTCTTAAATTCGTTGACGATCCAATCCATGATTTTCGCATCCCAATCGTCACCGCCCAGGTGCGTATCGCCGTTGGTCGCCTTTACTTCGAAAACCCCGTCGCCGATCTCCAGAACGGAGATATCGAACGTGCCGCCACCTAAATCGTAAACGGCAATCTCCTCGTCCTTCTTTTTGTCGAGACCGTAAGCAAGCGACGCTGCCGTTGGCTCGTTAATGATGCGCAACACTTCCAGACCTGCGATTTTGCCCGCGTCCTTTGTAGCGTTGCGTTGCGAGTCGTTGAAATACGCCGGTACCGTAATGATCGCCTGCGCAATTTTTTCACCCAGCTTCGCTTCCGCGTCGGCTTTGAGCTTCGAC
>Ga0209234_1000890_pt1 | contig 10891 bp, 7 predicted proteins | sample GraSoi013_1_20cm_2_FD_185816 | JGI IMG/M metagenome (GOLD analysis project Ga0209234, IMG submission 185816) | Grasslands soil microbial communities from the Angelo Coastal Reserve, California, USA - Sample 08_20_2013_1_20cm (SPAdes) (version 2) | ecosystem: Environmental > Terrestrial > Soil >... | reverse complement strand
CCTCGCTCGCCGTCCACCAGGGGACGGTGATGATTACCTGGCCGGGCACCCGCATGATTGGGGGCATCCAACACACCGGCTTGGGCTACTCCATCTCGGCGGACGCGGGAGTCTCTTGGTATTCGGAGCAATATCTGGGCTTCGTGAATCCGGGCGTGAACAACGAGAACATCACTTACGCGCAGATCGCCCCAGACGGGGACGGGACGTTCTGGGCGGCGGCGGAGACCGTGGATCAGACTGGCGCCACGCAGGACGCCCTCAACCTGCTCTGGTGGAACGGGCCGCCCTCAGCCCCGACGATTCATCCGACGAGCGTGTCCGGACACGACGCGACGGTCCGATGGACGGCGCCGCCGGAGAGGGATGTCGCCGGCTACAACGTATATCGGAGCACGGACGGGACGAACTGGGCGTTCGTCGCGAACGTGGGCGGCACGACGACCAGCTACGTGGATACGAATCTGGCCAACGGAACGTACTGGTACCAGGTCCAAGCCATCGACACGATGGGGACGCCGAGCCATTCCTCCGCGTCGGCGGTGGCACAGGTGGGACCGAGCCTGCAGGATCAGATCGACGCGCTGCAACAGGCCTTGAACAATCTCCAGTCCACGTCCAACACAAACCTCGGCGCGTTGAAGGATCAGATCACCGCGTTGCAGAATGCCCTGAGCAACCTGCAATCCCAGGCCGCGATGCAGTCGACCGCCCTCCTCAGCACCGGGCTCGAGGTCGTGATCGTCGTGCTGCTGATCCTGATCCTCTACATCCAGGTCCGCAAGCCGAAGAATCCGCGACCGGTCATCATGGCGCCGCAGGCGGGGTCCGCTCAAACGGGGCCGCCGTCGCCGACATTGGATGAAGAGCTGTAGACCGGAAACGAACGGAGGACCCGAAGGCATTCCTCTTCCCCGCTCCGGGAGACAAGGTACTTAGCTCGGCGAAGATTCCGTCGCGCCATGCCTGCGAGTCGCCGCACACCACCGAAGGGAAGCCTTCGTTCGGACGCAAGTCCCCTCACCGTCCCGCGGTACTTGTTCGCGTCCGATGCGGAGTCCCTGGCGACGGAGGCCGGTGCGGGCCTGGCGGAGTGCCGCCAACATCTGGAGGCGATCCTCGCGCACGGCGGGCCGCGGACGATCGACAACCTGCTCGTACCCTACGACCGCCTCCTGTCCGCACTGTCCGAGCTCCAGGGACAGAGCAAATTCCTCTTCGACGTGCACCCGGATGCCGCGGGCCGTGCCACGGCCGACAAGTGGTACCAGGAGTCGGAGCGGTTCGCGACGGACCTCGCCCTGAACCGTCCTCTCTACGACGCGTTCGTGGACCTGGACGTGTCAAAGGAGGATTCGGACACGAAGTATGCGGTGCGCAAGATCCTCCGGGACTTCCGGCTCGCCGGGGTCGACCGGGATGTGGCGACCCGCGACCGGATCAAGGAACTGCGGGACGAGATGACCGCGATCGGTCAGGAGTTCGATCGGACGATCCGCGAGGACGAGCGTTCGATCCAGGTCGACGACACGACGGCCCTCGCGGGTCTGCCGGACGACTTTGTGAAAGCCCATCGGCCCGGGCCGGACGGCAAGATCACGATCACGACCCAGTACCCGGACATCATCCCGGTCTTCCGGTATGCGAGGGACCCGGAGGTCCGACGGCGGCTCCAGTGGGAGCACCTGAACCGCGGTCATCCCGCGAACCTCGGGACGTTGTCCAGGCTCATGGCGACGCGCCACGAACTCGCGCGGATCCTGGGATACGAGAGCTTCGCGGATTACATCGTGCAGGACAAGATGATCGGATCCGCGAAAGGCATTGGCGACTTCCTGGCGAAGGTCCGCGCCGCTTCGGAGGAACGCGCGAAGGAAGACTCCGCGATCCTGATCGACCGCAAACGGAAGGACACGCCGGGCGCGGCGTCCCTCCACGCCTGGGACACGAATTTCTACTCCGAGCTGGTGCGCGCCGAGAATTTCGACTTCGACGCGAAACTCCTTCGGCCGTACTTCGCTTTCACGAACGTCCTCGAGGGCCTCTTCGAGATCACCCGAGAGCTGTTCGGCGTCCGTTACGAACGCGTGTCCGGCGTGCCGGTCTGGCATCCGTCCGTGGACGTATACGACGTCTTCGACGCGGACGAACGGATCGGTCGCTTCTATTTGGATCTCCATCCGCGGAAGGACAAGTACTCGCATGCCGCGGCCTCGATCCTCGTCCGTGGGATCGCGGCGAGCGCACTGCCCCAGGCGGCCCTCATGTGCAATTTCCCGGATCCGAAGGAGGGGCCCGCGCTCATGGAGTACCTGGAGGTGGAGACGCTCTTCCACGAGTTCGGGCATCTGCTCCACGCGATGTTCATGGGCCACGGTCGATGGATCAAGAACACGGACGACGGGATCGAGTGGGACTTCATCGAGGCCCCGTCGCAGATGCTCGAGGAATGGATCCGCGATCCCGCGACCTTGCGGCGGTTCGCCCACCACCACGAGACGGGCGAACCTGTGCCCGCGGAATTCGTCGCGAAGTTACGGCGGGCCGACGCCGTCTCGCGGGCGCTCGACGTGCAGCGGCAGCTCGTCCTGGGCACCCTCTCCTTCGAGTACTACCACGGCGACCCGACCGGGATCGACACGACGAAGACGCTCGAGGCGGTCTTTCGGCGGTTCCCGCTCGTGCCGTTCCATCCGGGAACCCACTTCCAATGCAACTTCGGCCACCTGAACGCCTACTCCGCAATCTATTACACGTACATGTGGTCCCTCGTGATCGCGAAAGACCTCTTCTCCAAGTTCCAGGAAGGCGACACGATCCTCGACCCGAAGGTCGCGCGGCGATACCGCGAGACGATCCTCACACCCGGCAGCCGGAAGCCGGCGTCCGAGTTGATCGAAGACTTCCTGGGCCGACCGCTCTCGTTCGACGCGTTCGAGAATTGGCTGAACCGCGAAGGCCGATGACCTAGGAGGAACGCGAGGACCGCTTCCGGGCGTCCTCGAGGGTCTTCTTGAGGCCCTCCCGCACGGAAGTGCGCGCGGTGAAACCGAGTCTCTCCTTCGCCCTCGTCACATCCGCGCGGGAATGACCGACGTCGCCGGGCCGCTCCGGCTTGCGGGCCACGCGGATCGGTTCGCCGGCGATCTCGGACAGGAACCGGACGACCTCGTTCACCGTGAAGGCCTCGCCGCTCCCCATGTTCAACGTGACGCCGTTCACAGGCTGGGTGCCGGCCAGTTCGAGTCCCTCGGCGATGTCGGCGACGAAGAGGAAGTCCCGCGTCTGTTCGCCGTCGCCGTAGATTTCGAGAGGCCGGTGCGCCGCGATGGCGGCGCAGAACTTCGCCACGACGCCCGAGTAGGCTGCGGAGGGGTCCTGTCGCGGGCCGTACGCATTGAAGAGGCGGACGACCACGGTCTCGATCCCGGTCATCCCACGGATCTCCTCGCAGGCGAACTCGCCGACCATCTTCGTTGTGGCGTAGGGGGATGCCGGGTCCGGACGCATGGATTCCACCTTCGGCATCTCGGGCGAGTTCCCGTACACGGCCGCGCTCGAGACGAAGACGACACGACCCACGCCAGCATCGGCCGCGGCCTTGAGGACGCCGACCGTGCCCTCCACGTTCGTGCGCCAATATGCTTCGGGCTTCGCGACGCTCTCCGGGACCGACGTCTTCGCCGCGAGATGGTAGACGATCTGTTGACCGTTCATCGCCCCGGCAAGGGTATCGGTCTCGAGCACCGAGGCCTTTTTCAGATGGACCTTGCCGCGCGCGCGGCCCAGATTTCGGAGCGTCCCCGTAGAGAGGTCATCAATCACGGTCACCTCATTCCGTACGACCAGTCGATCGACCAGATGGGATCCAATGAACCCCGCGCCACCCGTCACGAGAACCCGCGCGCCGTCCATTCTTTCCGGACGCACGGAGAGGTTTGGCATAACGTTTCCGCTCCATGTCGGCCCTGCGGGAGGAGGAATTCGTTTCACATCACGACGGCGTCCCGCCCGATTCGAGTCCCGCGAGCTTCACACTGACGTCATACAGTCGGCGGGCGACGGCCGGGTCCTGCGCTTGTGGGGAAGGCGCCTTCACGTGGCGCTGCACGAAATACTGACCGCTCAGATTCGCGACCGTCGGTGATGCGACGAGGAAGATCGGGGTCTCCGCCCCCTTCGCGGGGCTCTTGAAAAACATCCGGACGAATCGGAAGATTTTGGGCGTTTCGTCGCTGGCGAGGTTCGTCTTGATCACGCCGGGATGGACCGCGTTCACGGTGACGCCGGTCCCCGCGAGTCGCCGCGCGTATTCCACAGTGAAAAGAATCTGCGCGAGCTTCGACTGGCTGTAGGCCTTGTAACCCGCGTACTTGCGTTCGCCCTGCAGGTCGTCGAAATTGATCGTCGCTCCCTTGTGTGCGCTCGATGAGACGTTCACGATCCGCGATGGTGTGGAGGCGAGCAACAGATCGAGGAGGAGGTGGCTGAGCAAGAATCCTCCCAGGTAGTTCACCGCGAACTGCAGCTCGAGGCCGTCCGGCGTGGTCATCCGTTCGCGCGTGAAGACGCCCGCGTTGTTCACGAGGGCGTCGAGACGTCTGTAGTCTTGCGTGAACTCCTCGGCGAACGAGACGATCGATGCCTGGCTCGCCAGGTCGACGATCATGAGGGTGACCTTCGGATTCTTGGAGTCCCGGACGATCTCGTGCTGGGCCGCCTCGCCCCGGGTCGCATCCCGACACGCCAGGACGACCGTGCCGCCGAGTCGGGCGAGTCCGAGGGCGGTCGCCTTCCCGATCCCGGACGAGGCGCCCGTGACGAGCCACACCCGGTCTTCGAGCGGAGTCGTCCCGATGGCCGCCATGGCCTCCGATGGATGGCCGCCTTGCCTAAATGGGTTGCCCTTCCACGGGAGGGAGGAGTCCCGCCAGGGGAACCGCCTTCATGTTCATTTTCGAGAGTCGCGGGCAAGGTCTTTTAGGCCCTGGCTCGGGTCCGCCCCCGCCGCATGGTCGAAGCCTCCCAGTGGTACTCTCTGATTTCGGTCTCGAGCAGCTCGGTGGCTCTCCTCCTCGCCGCCTACGTCGTCCGCAAGATCCCGAACCGCCGAGCCGGGGACACGTTCGTCCTTGCGATGATCTTCTTCGTCCTCGCGGGCACGTTCGCCTATCTGCTCCGTACGTCCACCTTGGACTACTACGGCTCGAATAGCGGGCCCCTGGCAATCGCCCGACTGTTCTACTTCTTCCACATGCTGGCCGTCGGATTCGTGGCCTCGTTCATCGGACAATACTTCCTCGGATTCGAGCTGATGCGGCGCCGCCTCGTGAACCTCTTCCTCCAGTCCTCCCTCCTGGTCGTCGCAATCGGGGTCACGGTCCAGGTCACGACCTTGGCGAACGAATACGGGGGCATCGGCGTGGTGATCGAGGACGAGTCCGCCACCGCGACCCTGGCCCTATTCGCGACGATCTTCATGTCGACGGCCCTCGCGGTCCTCGTTCGCACGTTGATCCGGAACAAGGATCCGATCGTCCGGAAGCAGACGATCCTGATGACCGCGGGCGTCGTCATCCACGGGGTGGGCGCGGAGACGTACGCGTTCTCGAAGATCTTCTTGGACCTCTACCCACCGCCCTACCTCACGCTCACCGCCCTCGCGATGGCGGCCTGCTTCGCGACCGCTGTTCTGCGGTACAAGATGCTCGTCGTCACGCCGCAAAAAGAGGAGCCGATGGCCCTGCCGCGTCGGTTCGATCTCAAGGCCGGCCGCGCGTACTTCTTCCGGGAGCGCAGGCCCAAGCTCGTCTTCCTGGCTCTCGCGGAAGCGGTCCGGCGCGGGTCGATCGGGCTCGTGATCTCCCGCCGCGCGCCGATGGAGTTGCGGGAGGACTACGACCTCCCCGCCACGCCGATGATCTGGCTCACGTCGGCCCTGGGGCAGAACCGCCTCGCCCCGATGCCGCCCGAGATGCTCGAGCGCGTCGTGCGGGAGTTCATCACGAAACAGCCGACTGCCGTGGTGGCGCTGGAGGGCCTCGAGTACATGGCCATCTATGTCGACACGGAGCGTCTCGTCCGATGCCTCCACACGATCCGAGACCTGACGACGTCGGGCGGGGGCGTCCTGCTCGTCAGCGCGGACCTCAGTTCCCTGCAAGAACCGATCACGGCGTCCCTGGAACGGGATTTCGAGCCGCTGGAACTCCCGGCGAAGGTCGGCACGAGCGTCGAGGACGTCTTCGTGATCGACGGGTCCGGGGTCTTGCTCACCCACGCCTCTCGCTCGGACGAGGTCGACAACGACCCCGACGTGATGGCCGGCATGCTCACCGCGATCATGAACTTCTCGCGCGTGGCGTTCGCGGGGGGATCCGACGAATTGCGACGGCTCGAACTCGGCCAGAAGACGGTCGTGATTGAACGGAGCCAACGGTTCATCCTCGCGGTCGCTGTCTCTGGCCCTGCTGCGGCCGACATGCGGGAGGAGATGCAGGTGTTCCTCGAGCGGGCCGAACGGCGGTATGGGCCGCTGATGTCGGAGTGGTCCGGGGACGTGGGTGCCGTCGCGGGCTTGCAGGCCATGACAAGTCGCCTGTTCCTGTGACCGCCGCGGGCTGAGTTCGCTCCGAAGCGCAAGGGTTATCTCAAATCGGGACGGTTTTCGGACGGCTATGGAGGAGGAGAAGCCCAAGCCGACCTCTCGAAGGGCTTTCGTGAAAGCCGCGATCATCGGGGGGGCGAGCGCCGCGGTGGTCGGGACCGCGGTCCTGGCACCTAACTTGCGGCCCACGGCCGCCCCCGCCCCCGTCCCCTCGCCCGGCCCCTCTCCCTTTCCGCAGGCCGGGTCCTATCTGGTGTGGTTCGACAAGGCCGCGGCCCTCTTTCGACGGAGGAACCTGGCCACCGGGACCGACGAGTTCTCGCAAGCGGACGGCGCGGTCGTCGTCCAAAGCGCGATCGACGCCCTCCCATCCGACATCGGTGGAACGATCTGGATTACCGAAGACCTCGACGCCCCGAACGGGATCGTCATGATTAACAAGGACAGCGTCTCCCTGGTCTCGCTCCGGGATCCCCCGCCTCGCTACCGGAACACACCGCGGCCGCACATTCAGAAGATTCAGTACACGGGCGTCGTCCGCGGCGGATTGCTGCAAGGATTGCACTGTCGGGAGCTCCAGTTTGACGGGACCGGGAACCAGCAGATGATGGTCCTGCGCGACATTTCGATGCACCCGACCGGGCAGCCGAATCAGCAAGGCCTCCGCTTTCTCGGAAGCGCCGGCTACATGCAGTACATCGAGATCCAGAACCTGAAGGTCGCCTTATCCGGCACCGGGGCGGACTACTCGGCAATCGAATTCGGGAATACGAACTCCGGCTTTGGCCACATCACGTTCAGCGGGAACACGAGCATCGAGACGGAGTATGACGCGGCGGGATCTCCCGTCGCCATCAAGGTGTCCAGCGGCGCGGAGACCGGCACGCCGATCCGATTCGAAAATCTCTCCGTGGTCGAACAATCCGCCCGAACGTCGGGAATCGGGCTCCGGCCGATCCTGATGCAGGCGCAGTCGGAACCCAGTAAGGGATTGCGTCAGATGAACATCGATCGGTTCTTCTTCGAGCAGCACTACACGTCCCCGCACACGATTGTGACGATCGAACCCGCCTCCGGGGCGGGAGCGTGTTGGTTCGTCCTCACGATCGATGAACTCGCGATCTCGGATGAGATCGGAAAGACGGTGAACCTCCTCGACAACCGGAACACGAGCTGGATGTCGCGTGAACAGGTCCTGCGGGTGAACGGAGGGTACAAGGACGGCGTCGGCACGATGGCCCTCGGGAACCTGAACCCGAACCAGTTCTTCCGGGTGTATCTGGGGAACATGTCCGGCGTGACCCCGTTCGGCAAACTGGCGACGCCGTTCTTCGAGTCGACGCCCATGTCGTTCGTCGGTGCCGGGGGGACCAACTCCGCCCCGACGACCGGAGAATACGTGGTCGTCACGACGCCGGTCGTCGTGGCGTCGACGGACCCCTGGTCCCTCAAGGATTCCGCGGGGAATCTCATCGAGACGGTCCCCGCGACCCAGGCCCGGACGGTGCCGCTCGGCTATCGGGTCCAGTTCCCGACGGGAACTCCGTCGATCTTCGCGTGAAGGCTTTGCGGGAGCGCTTTCGGATTTCTACGACGGGCCGGGGTCCCCTTTCATCGCGAGGCGCACGTCGATCCACGTCATCTCCGGCGGCTCCACGTCGATCTGCCACAAGAGCGCGATGAGCTCCCCGAGATGGTGCGCCTGTTCCATCGTCACCTGCATCAAGGCATCACTCAGCGGATGCGATCGTTCCTTCCATTCCGGCTTCACCCGGCGACCGAGGTCTTTGTCCTTCAGCTTGGCCAGAAACGATGTCTCTTTCGCGATGATTTTCTCGAGATATCCCCGGAGCGGTTCCATCGAAGGGACCTCGTCAAAATCCTTCTCGCGCATCGCAGGATCCGCGGATACGCCTTGCGCGGTCACGTTCAGCCAGCCGTCGTGGACGGAGAGGATGTGGTGGAAGATGTTCTTCAACGATCCGTGCGTCGCTTCGCGGTTCTTGACCAGCTCCTCTCGGGGGAGTTTCTCGAGGGCCTCGCCGTAGTCGCGCAGGACCTGCCAATTGTATTCGTAGATGGATCGGAAGTCCGCCGCCGTCGTCATGGGCGCCGCGAACGAGCGCGGGAATCATAAAGGATTGCGCCGGTGCGATGAATGCTAGGGCGTTGGGGGTCCGGCGGGCCTGACGAGGGACTCTCGGGAAGGAAACGCCTTGCGGTAGAGGCGCACGAGGAGGTACGCGAAGGCCGCGCCGGCGACCGCCATGCCTCGTGATCCGGCGATTTCGAGGAACGCCGCGAGGACGATCAGGAATCCGACGCATCCCGCGACGAACGCGAACCGCTGCCGGGCCCACGTGACCGGGTCATCCGAAGTGCGGCGTACGAGGAGCATGACGCCGACGAGTACGACGGCGCCTTCCAGGGCCGTGAAGAGCGGGATCACTCCGAAGAACGGTCCTCCGCCATAGAGGAGGAAGGAGCCCATCAGGAACCCGAAACCGGCGAGCGCGTAGACCCGCGGCGCGGGAGGAAGTTTTCGCGACGGCAGCCGAGACCAGAGGACGCCCGCGTACCTCTTCGCGGCCCAGATCAGGAGGACCACAGCCAGGGAGGCCCCGAGGAGATGCCAGGCGGACGGCCGGTACGGCGTGAGCAAGAGGTTGATGAAGATCGTCGCCCCCGCGAGAAGGGCGATGGAGGCGATGTAGCCGCGCCGCGAGGTGAGCGGATGGCCGCGGACGCGAGGCCAGATCCATTCCATCAGGAAGATCGGAATCGCGATGCTGACGACCGCATGGTAGATCGTGAGCCAGACGGCCCAGACCCAGTTCACGTCGAGCCATCGGCCATAGACGCCGAGGGTCCCGAGGTCCATCCAAGTCGGGTCGAAGAACGATTTCACCGCGAGGCCTTCCTCGATGATCCCGTACGCCGCGCCGAGGAGCAGGATGCTCGGCCATCCGGTCTTCCACCGCACCGCCGTCTCGCGCATGACGAGGACGCCGGCGCCGTACAACCAGATCAAGAAGAGGGCCGCGATCGGATTCAGCCATTCCAAGGGTGGTGTGGATCCAGAGAGCATCTCCGCGATGACCGGAGAGAGGAGGATGAGCGCGAGGAGGGGCCGCCGATTCGGGTGGGCGCCTGAGTCCGCCATGGAAAAACGGTTGGGACGGCTGGGTCATAAAGGCCGCGGGAACAATGTTGACGGGCTATTCCATCTGGCCAACTGGCGTTCACGGGGACTCGGAATAGGGGTTCCAGGCCCCCAGACCGAGCCGATGGGACGAGCACCGTGTGCAGGTCTACGCATCAAGCTTATGGACCTCTCAATCAGTTTTGGCTCGTGGTGAGGGAGTGCGCGCGATGCCATCTCGCGTTCCCCGGTCGACGGGCATGGCGGATGGTTTGGTGTCGATCCGATCGTTGCTACTACTGCCTGCAATGCTACCGTGAAGCATGCGAGCCATCCCACGGAAAGACCCCGTTGATTCGTAAGTCGTACCGAATGCTGGGGATCGGTCTTCTCGCAATCTTCGGTCCGACCCTTCTCTCGCTCGCGGCAGTCTTGTTCGTCTTCCCGACGGTGCCGGGCTCTCTGATGGACAACGAAACCATCGCCCTCGCGATCTCTGTCTTGGTTCTCGCCGGCGTGGTCTGGCTCGCGGTCTCCGTTCTCGTCCGGGGCTCCCTCCATCGACAGAAGGTGAGCGGTAGCAGGCCCGTCCCACCGGAATCGTTTACCGATGTGCCAAACCCGCAGTGGTCGTGGCGGTCCAACAAGGCGGTGTTCCCGAAGAGGATGGTCACAGTCGTCGCCGTGGCGGTCGTGGCGACGGCGCTCGACCTCGTCCTCGTTTTCTTGATTGCCAGCTCGAGTTTTCCGGCATCCCTGGGAATGCTTGGAGCCGGGATTGTCCTTGCCACTCTGTTCGGCTCGATTGCCGCCCTCGTGGCCGCACTCCCCTGGTCCGTGCCCTCGGAAGTCGCGGTGGCGGACGATGGAATCCATTTCTGGTACGATTCTCCGTACGACCGCCGCACAGCTCGCGAGGTGTTGTCGTGGACCGATCTGAATGTCCTCCGATCTAGTACCCCGGGTGGAGCGGACCCGATTACAAGGCTCGTGCGGTTCCTCCGGATCGATTCGGAAAACGCACAGATCATCGCAAGCGAGTGGCCGCTGCACCGAGCGGTTCGGCCCAGTTCCCCCAGGACGCAAACTCCACCACGGAAGGGCGAAGGTTCCGGTACCCCGTCGCCGGAGCGAACTTTTCC
>Ga0209234_1000887_pt1 | contig 10918 bp, 9 predicted proteins | sample GraSoi013_1_20cm_2_FD_185816 | JGI IMG/M metagenome (GOLD analysis project Ga0209234, IMG submission 185816) | Grasslands soil microbial communities from the Angelo Coastal Reserve, California, USA - Sample 08_20_2013_1_20cm (SPAdes) (version 2) | ecosystem: Environmental > Terrestrial > Soil >... | reverse complement strand
GTCTTGGACGAGGTCTGTGAGAATTGTTTTGATCTGGTCCTCAATGATGGGACCTTTCTCTTCGACGACAACTATGTTCTCGACCAGTTTCGAGAACTCTTCAACTACACTGGGATCTAACGGGAATGTGACTGAGAGTTTGAGGATGGGGAATTGTTCGTCGCAGCCAAGTTCCCAGAGGGCTTGTTCTAAGTAGCTGTAGGAGATTCCTGCGGCGACGAAGCCGATGTTGTGCTTCTTACCGTTTGAGTAGAGGGTTTTGTTTAGGTGATTCTGTCGGACATATTCGTGGACTCTCGGAAAGCGGTCGCGAATGATCTCCTTCTCCAGGTCCCACGTGTTGGGCGGGATGCTGACCTTTCGCTTAATGTCAACCTTCGAGATGTCTATGGTGATAGGATGTTTGAAGCTGATCTCAGGAGATTTGTTCTCGTAGATCTTTACGTTTCCCCCTCCTTCAGCAAGATACGTGGTGATGAGATATCCAACGACTAGGTTGGAGTAGGCTGAGAGTCTGAGAGCTTCTCCGATCCAGTCCTTGATCTCTTGGGGATTGCTGGGTTCGATGATGGGCATCTTGAGATGCTCCATCAATGCGCGACTGTCGCCAGCCACCTGAGTACTAGAGGCGTGAGGGTCGTCACCGCAGACGACGACTGCTCCACCTTTCTTTCCGCTCAGACCATACTTGTCACTGTAGTTGATTATGTTGATTGGGTCTGCCGCCACGTTCAGTCCGACGCTCTTCATGACGGCTATCGCATTGACGCCAACATCCATCGCTCCGTTGAGGGCGGCTGCCCCCTGGGACTCGTCGTTGGTCATTTCGCCCCAGAGTCCAACTTCACGGAGAATGTCCGCGTTCTCCTCCAGAATCGTGAAGATTTCTGCCACCGGCGACCCAGGGTAGCCGGCCATGAGGCCGACCTGGCTTTCCAGTGCGCCTTTGACTATTAGCTCGTTACCGTTGAAGGCGTCGATACCGGACTGTTGGACAAATCGCTTGTCCGACATCAGATCACGTGGATATCCGAAGAGAATATGTTCGTCACGCTGTAGATAAGCCCGCCGTTCAATTCTATAGTTATCACGGGTCTGTTCAGGTCAAACTCAATGCTTTGAAGCCGCAAAGTGCATCACTTCCTAGCTGAACGAAACGGAAGTCGCTCGAATCAGTTCTTACGTCAAGTCGTTCCCTTTGAATCGCTAGATACCCCTGAATTGGTAACGTGCCCGTCTCACATTGGGAGACGTAATAATTCCCTGTTGAATATCCTCTTTGATTCTTGCCCCTTCCCGTTTCCCTGGCTTCCCATAGCCGCCTCCACCGGCAGTCCTGATTTCAATGACGTCCCCCTTCTGGAGAACAACTGTGACCTTCACAGGGAGCCTTATTTTGCGAGTCTTTCCTCTCGCCCTCTGGTAGAGGTTGACCTCGGTTCGTGCACCGGGTCCTCCTCCGAAGAGCCCACGCGGCCTGTTTCTTCCTCTGTCTGCAAGAACTGTTAAGGTGATATTGTTAGTTACAGCCTGGTACGATCTGATGATTCCAGTGCCCCCGCGGCGTCGCCCGGGTCCGGAGCTGTCGGATCTCAGCTCGTATTGTTTGATGAGTAGAGGGTATGATCGTTCCATTTCTTCGATCGGCGTGTTCATTGTGTTGGTCATGTTTGCTTGGATGCCGTCGATGCCGTCCGAGTCCTTCCTTGCGCCAAGTCCTACGCCTATGGTTTCGTAGAAAGCCCAGTTTCGTCCCTCGTAGGTTCCGCCCATCATGACGTTGTTCATCGAGCCGCCTGAGTCGGCCGGGACCTTGCTTGGGATTGCTTTCGAAAATGTGCGAAATAGAAGGTCCGCGTTCCGCTGGCTTGTCTCGACATTCCCGCCTGCTACAGGGTGGGGAAATGTTGGATTGAGGATTGTGCCCTCGGGGACGTGGACTGTAATGGGCGCAAAAGCTCCGTGGTTCGCAGGAACGTCGTCTCCTGTTAATGTCCGGATAACGTAGTATACTCCTGAGAGGGTTACGCCGTAGACTGCATTGAGTGGATTCGATACCTGCCAGTCGGTTCCTGTGTAGTCTACTTTCAAGCGTCCCCTTGAGATTGTGAGGGTGACTCGGAGCTGAATATCGTGTCCATCAGGATCTTCCAGATAGTCTTGGGCTTGGTAAGTTCCGGAGGGAATCTTGGAGAGCCTCAACCGCATCAGTTGATCTGTCCTGCTAAGCGATTCTGCACAAGCTTGCTGGAACATTTTCTGGCCGTACTTCTTGACGAGTTCTAGGACTCTTCTCTCGCCTATGATGTTGGCTGCCGTCTGGGCTTTGAGATCGCCCATCCTTTCTTCTGGAGTTCGGGATCTGGATACGAGAGCTTTCACTGCACTATTGATGAACCTGTTTTTTCGGATGAGATATCTCGGGTCTATTACGACGCCTTCGTCGAATAGGGTCTCGGCATCTATCGAGATACTGCCAGGGACTTTTCCGCCTACATCTGCGTGGTGAGCTTTGTTGGCTGCGTATGCGATGAGCCTATTCGCGTGATAGATGGGGCGGATGACTGTTACGTCGTTAAGGTGTGTTCCGGCAATGTATGGATTGTTCACCATTATCATTGAGGATTCTTCAAGTTCGATGCCTTCTCGGTGGCAGTACTCAAGAGTCTTGACCAGTCCCGAGGGCAGAGACCCAAGATGTACTGGTATGTGTTCTGCTTGAGCCAGGAGTCGGCCTTGGTCGTCGAAGATGGCTGCCGAATGGTCCATTCGTTCCCGGATGTTCGGCGAGTATGCAGAGTTTCGAAGTGCCATTCCCATCTCTTCGCTGGCATAGACTAGGGAGTTGCGAATGATCTCGGTTGTCGTCGGGTCCAACTGCATCGTAGAGGAACCATTAGAGGAACTGGAGTTGCCGTAGAGGCCTGCTAGTCACGATAAAATTGCTTGAACATGGTGTTCAAAACAGTTGGGTTATCCTTTGAACGTGAAGTTGCTACGACGCGTGTTCCCTTGGGAGGTGAAGAGTCTCGAAGAAGATAGTCCTCATCCTGTTGATTACAGCCGCTGTGCTACTTCCCGCCGTTGCCATTCTTCATGCAACTGAAACTTCCAACACCGCTACCACAAGTCATGATAGTGATGAGCATGAGCAGAACCATCAAGATCAGGAGCATGATGATAATGAAACCTCGGATGACAATTCAGTAGCTCACGTTGAAATGGATGACGCTAACGAGAACGCTGCGGATGCAGACTAGACATACCGCATCGTTCGAATGCGGGCTGGAATGTCCGTTTTTCTTTTTCTAATCTTTCACGGATGTGTGGAGAGCTAAGTCGAGGTCTCGGTAGGGGTCGATTTTCCACTTCCAATTCTTTCCGATTACCGTGGTCGAGTCGTATTCTTCGATAATACAAGGCCCGCTGCTGCGTACGCCCGGGAATAGTTTTTCTCGGTCGTAGACTGGGACCTTCTGCCAGCTTCCTAGAAGCGACATTTTCCTCGATGAGGCTGGAACGGGTGGCTTTCCGGATTTGAGTTGACTCTTCGCGAGTTTAGCTTTGGGCATGGAAATGATTGCTCGAATCCGGGCGTTTACTGCTTCAACAGCATCTTTTGATGAGTATCCGTAAAGGTTCTTGTGCTCTCGACCCAACAATCGTTCTAGGTTAGCGTTCTCCTCATAGGGCAGGGTTATCTCGTAGGCTTGACCCTGGTATCGCAGGTCAACGTGTTCTACTGTCTGATAGCTTGTGAACCCTTCTTCTTTCAGTGATTTTCTTGCTTGTTCTCTAAGATGTCTGAAAGTTGGCTCGACGTTGATCGCTGATTGTTCGATTATTGGTTGAACGAATGTTCTGGACAGTTCGGCTGTGAGGAGGCCGAACGCGGAGAAGAGACCAGGGTGTATTGGTATGATTAATCTCTTGACGTCGAGTTCTTCTGCTAAATCGCAGGCGTGTAAAGGTCCGGCGCCTCCGAACGCGATTAGAGAGTACTCCCTTGGGTCTCGGCCGCGTTCGACGCTTATGAGTCTGAGTGCTTTGCTCATGTTGCTGTTGACTATTCGGAGAATCCTATCTGCAGTCTCCTCGGTCGAGGTTCCGAGCCTACGACTTAGCTTTCCGACGGCTCTGACTGCAAGATCATCGCGTAGCTTGAGCTGTCCGCCCAATAGTTTGGACGGGTTGATTCTTCCTGCAACGATGTTTGCGTCTGTTACGGTTGCTTGTGTGCCGCCATTGCCGTATGCTGCGGGTCCTGGGTCGGCGCCTGCGCTTTCGGGTCCCACCTTGAGGTTTCCCGTCTCGTCTATCCAGGCTATCGTTCCGCCCCCGGCACTTACCTCTGCGAGGTCGATGAAGGGTTGTCTTACTGGGTAGCCGCTACCCTTGATTGATCTTCCATGGTAGGTTCTTCCAGCCGCTTCGAACTCGTAGGCGAGGTCGGCCTTCCCGCTGACGATCGCGCCGGCCTTTGCTGTTGTCCCGCCCATATCGAACGTAATGGCCTTTGTGAGCCTGAGATGTTTGGCGAGATTTCTTGAGGATAGGACTCCTGCTGCAGGGCCGGATTCTATTATCGAGATCGGGTGTTTGGCGGCTTGGGCCGTGGTGCTGGCTGTTCCGTCAGAGTTCATGACATAGACCGGAGATCCTATACCGATCTGTTCAAGCCTTCTCTTTAGTCGCTGCAGGTATTGCGATACTGAGGGCGCGAGGGAGGCGTTGACGACAGTTGTGCTAGTCCTCTCATATTCCCTGTATTGAGGGTCGATTCTGCTCGACAGGTCGATATGTCCTTTGAAGCCTGAATGTCTCAAAATTTTTTCAGCTTTTATCTCATCTGCCGGATTGACGTAGGAGTTGAGAAATGAGATCGCGACTGACTCTATTCCTCTTTCAATAATTGCTCTAGAAACTGTTCGCAGATCGTTTTCCGCCAGTGGCGTCAGACTTGACCCATTGACGAGTCTTCTCCCCTTGACCGTGAACCGGTTTTTCCTTTTGACGAGCTGGTCGGGCCTCTTCGTGTTAAGATTGTAGATTTCGGGTCTTCTCTGTCGTCCAATCTCCAAGACATCTCTGAACCCCTCGTTGGTAATCAAAGCGGTTTCTGCCAGCCCAGTCTGCGTGAGAAGGTTGTTGGTCGCAATGGTCGTTGCATGAGAAATCAGCGCAAATTGTCCCGTTCTATTCTGATACCGCTCTAGCGCTTCAAGGATTGCCGATTCTGGATTTTTGGGATTCGTCGGGACTTTGAGAACCTCAGGGCTCTTCCTCGACTCCTCATCAAAGATCACAACGTCTGTGAATGTCCCGCCGACATCGGTTCCCACAAACAACATTAGAGCGATGCCTCACAGTTCAAAGTCGCAAACCATATCCTGCGGTTCTTCGGGGGCCCTTCAGCCCGAGGCGACGGTGATCTTTCATTGACGCCCTTCACCCAGGCTCTCAACTGTCTGGTACAATTAAGAAAATGAGTCGGCTCATTGGCTTGGTAGGTCATAGGTTCCCACAGAGGAGTGTCGAGCTCATTGAGCAAGTCGGGAGAGACTGATAGGAAATTGGGAATGGGCATGGTCGCTGATCTTGACAGTCTCTGGGATTATGAACATCCGGGTCCGACTGAGAAGAAGTTTCGCGAGCTTCTCCCAGCCGCGTTAGACTCGCTCGACATCTCGTATCTGGCGGAGCTTCTGACACAGATTGCGAGGGCTGAGGCTATTCAGAAGAAATTCTCGGAGGCTCAGAAGACTCTCGATAGGGTCGAGAAGGCTCTGCCTAAGGCTGATCAGAGGGTGAGCGTCCGATATGCGTTGGAGCGGGGAAGAGTTCTCAGTCTCTCGGGGAAACAACGGGAAGCTCAGCCACGTCTCCGAGAAGCGTTCAATCTTGCACTGATGCTGAAGATGGACCTGCATGCTATTGACGCGGCTCGCATGATGGCTATCGCGGAGCCCGAGAAAGCGTTAGAGTGGAATATGAAAGCGTTGGATCTTGCCGAAAAGTCGGCAGATGCGAGAGCGAACAAGGCGAGAGGCCTCCTATACAGCAGCATCGGTTGGAACCACTTCGAGCGGAAAGAGTACCAGGAAGCGTTGTTCATGTTCCAGAAAGCACTGCAATATACCGAGCAACTTGGTGATCCGCTTAAGACCAGAACGGCGAAATGGCCTGTTGCTAAAGTTCTCCGAGTCATCGAGCACACTGAAGAGGCTCTGGATATGCAGAGAAAACTCTTCGAAGAGTACCAAGAAGAAGGAAAAAGGAACGGGTACGTCTACGAGGAGATCGCCGAATGCCTACTAGTCATAGGACAGGCACAGGAGGCTGAAGGATGGTTCGCTGCCGCCTACGCAGAACTTTCAAAGGACCCACGGATAGCCCGCGATCAAAATCGACTCAACCGGCTCAAAGAGCTAGGAGCAGTCGGCAAGCGAAGACCCCCCGCATAAGAAGCGAGATTGGTGACCGAGTCACCGGTCGAAAAGATCGTCCAAAAGCCTACGGAAGCACTCTCACTTTTGCTTAGTTTTCGAAATTAATCGCGCAAGGACATTTTCTAGAGGCTATCGACAACGAAAGTCCTACAAGTGCAATCTGAGATCATGCGAAAGATATGTCCAAAGACGTAGGCAACGACCAGCCATCGTCGACGGCCACGATAAGACGTAATACGCCCAGATTCTTGGTTGCCATTGAGTTCCACACCCAAAACGCCGCAGTGGACCATTTCATAGATCTACAGAACACTGGGTGGCCTGGAGGACCTAACCAGAAAGATCTGAAGTTGATAGTGATCAATGGTCAAGGAGACCAAGGCCGAATTGAGGGACTGGAGTTTGGTGTAGGCCAGCTCAACCTCATACGTCAGGGTCTAGCTAAGCTTCAGTAAGATGACACCGGCTTTGTCTACCTTTGAATGACACCTTGCTTTGGCGAACCTTGACTTCGTGTGTTTTTGCCACGAATCCGTTCTTCTTGTGCGTGCCATCGCAGAAAGGCATGAGGGTAGAGCCGCCGCATCGGCACCAAGCCTGAACAACCTTCCCCTCGACTATTACCAGATTGGGACCATTCTCGGTCGACCTTATCACAATATTAGACATGCTAACGCTATCACCTCTATTCCAACATTGTCACGTTAGCTTCTCAACCCGTGTTAGGATTATGATCTGCTCTCCGTGTACGAGATTGTCCTCGTAGAACTTACCAAGCACGCGAAGAATTGCGCCTACCACGAGGTCTTCTGCGCCTCCCATGACCAGACGGCTCGCTAGAGTCCATTCAACCTCGATTCGTTGCGATGTTCCTCTGAGGACCCTAGAAGCTCCCGTCATGTCAGGCTCGACGAATATCCCGCCCAGGATGTGTTCTCTCGGTAGATCCGTGACTGATAGAAACAGGTCTACGTCAGTATTCGGCGCGAGGGTCTCCAGCTGTTTCAGAGTAGACACTTCGACAAATGTCCACTTTGGAGGCGCCTCAGGTGGGGTTGTGCTCTGTTTCTCTGAACCGATCACCTGCGGCAGAGTTGTTGCTGCTGCAGGGGACTCGCGTAGTCTTAGGGGTCTGTCCTGATCGTACCTTAGACCAAATTGTAAGGCTGTTTGTGCTTTGGCCAGTTCTTCGCCTAGGTAGCCAGCGTGGCTGAGCTGAGTAATTAGGCCATCACGGAGAAGACCTAGCAGCATGGAAGTTGCTCCTCTTCCACGCATCTCATGAGCAGGCGTGTGATCACGCAGATAATGTCGTAAGATGATCTCTTTCTGACCGGGATCGACGCTGATCACGAAATATCCCTTCGGGTCGTATATCAGCGGCTCACGCTGACCCCCCGGCCGAATACTGGTGAAGGCCTCTCCAGCGGCTATTCTTGATGTTGAGGTCTTGTCCGTTTTGAATGGTCCCGGGTCACGAGCAGAGAGACTCTTGACACGCTCCTCGAGAGCTTGAAGATCCTCTTCGCCGGTCCAATCGAGGACTTCAACCTGTTTACGGAATTGGTCAACTAGGTCGGAAGCAATTGTTGGTAGAACCGGGTCGTAGCCCGCCGCACCGATGATCCGCTTTGCATCGTCAACTCCATTCTCGGCGAGCGCTACCAAAGACTGCCCCGGTTGGAAGAGAGCCGACTCTTTTCCACAGATGAGAAGGAAACGGATGGATGGGTTTGTTGTCACATTGAGTATGATTCTCGTAATTCCCAGATTGGCTGTATAGACCATGCCTGCGATGGCGACTCCAGGAAGGCCTGCGAGTGGGTCCATCAACCGTTCAGATGTGAGGGCACAGACGGCGACGGGAGCCTTTGGATCTCCGACCTTGTAGGTGCCCGCGACCACAGGCCACGATGAACCCGTCGAGCTCATGTCTTACGGAAATGCGCAGTCAATATAAGAACGGGAAAGATACCAAGAGTATACTAGGTGCAAGAAATGGGGTTCCCAGAAGATACGAAACAAACGCAGAGGATCTCACGAGGGTCGAAACAGTGCCCGGTCGGAATAGATCTGGCAACCCTGGGAAGAAAATGGACTGTTCATATTCTTGAAAGCATAGGAGTCCTACACATCGACCGTTTCAATCAGATTCTCCGCAGTCTCCCAGGTTTGACGCCGCGCGTCCTCATCATGAGGCTGAACGAGCTTGAGGAGAGCGGTCTCATCACACCCATCATTATTCAAAAAAGTCCGAAGGTTGTAAGCTGGACCCTCACCGAGAAGGGGCAAGACACGCTTCCTATACTCGAAGGCTACTTTTCATTCACGAAAAAATGGCATCCAAACGCGACCTTGAAGAATCACCGCACAGATTCGCTGAAACGGCAGAGTCTTCTCGAACTAGTCGAAGAACGGAAACAAGAAATGGTTGGCTAGAAATCTAGGACTGGAAACTCTCAACCGATGGTGATAGGGCTTCACCTTTTCTGCTTCTGGACCCCTACCTAGGGTCAGAGCTGGATCTCTTTGAGTTCTTTTGCGAGTTGGTTGACTGTTGTAATTCGTGCGAACCGCCGTCGTAGGGCGTACTCTGTGCGTTCACGTATTGCGTCGACTCCGAGTTCTTCGCCCGGCTTGTCCCAGTTTGGGATTGGAAAAGTCATTGTTGCTTCGGTCACAAAGTCTACCGCGTAGCCTAGGTCGGCCGCGATCCTCGCGGTTGTTTCGCAGCACTGTTCCATCTGTATGCCTGCGATGCTGACGCGTCTCACGCCCTTCTCGATCAGATACGGTTGCAGTGTGGTGCTTGTGAAACAGTTTCGTGTGTTCTTCACCATCACCGGCTCGTCTGCTCGCGGTTTGAGAAAGTCCATCAGCTTGAAAGATGGGCTGTCTCTTGCAAACCCTTCATCCTTGTCAGTATGCAAGAAGAAAATGACCGGCAAATGCGCGGCTCGGTAGGCTTCGATCAGCGCGGCTACATTCTTTTCAAAAGCAGGGTTGCTACGTCGCTCCCAGCGAGGGCCAACCTTGAACGAGTCTTGTGCATCAATCACCAATAACGCTGACTGGGAAACAGGGACCTTGTTGGAGTCCAGCATGGTCTCTTCATCAAGGCATCTTCAGTTCAACATTGCGGTTGGGACTCTCAGTCTCTCTTGTCATAGGTCCCGCATTTTTGCCACCTTGCTACTTCTAGTGGTAGTCCCCCTTGGAAGAAGGTACAGCTTCACTCCTGAGAGAGTCGCTCTTATTCCGGAGAGTCCTCTGGTTCAACGTCAGCAATGAATTTAGCTAAAACCCTTCAAACCTAAATATTCGACCAGCAAAATATGAGATGAAGAAAATAATGTTGGAGACCCTCCGAGAGAAGCTCGGCACTATCCTAGCCGTCATGGGTCTGGGTTTGTTCTTTGCTAGCATGGGAATCGTGTTTGTTCCGATTCTCGCGTCATTGTTCGTGGTCATGTTGATGCTTGACGGAGGGCTGATGTTTCTTGCCCTCGGGGCGGTGGTTGTCGCAGAAGTGCGAGAACGTTTTGACCTCTAGCGGTTTGCAACCCTCTAACTCTGATACGCCAAGCGATTTCCATCTCCGCAACATTTTGCGTAAATAGGAAAATCTGATATCAGAGAGAGGCATGCTTCGCAACATCTTGAAACCGGTGCGGATAGTTGCGAATCTTGTAGGAATGATGCTGTTCGTACAAGTGATACTCGGGGGCAGCGCTACGGTCTTGGGCTTCCCAGTCATATATCACCTGATCTTTGGAGTCCTGTCTTTCGCCGTACTCATAGTCGCAACTGTTCTAGCTGCGAGAGAATATGGTTCCAAATCAACCCTGTTTAAGGTAGGAATCGCGTCTATAGTAGACTTCGTCGTTCAGGGCGTTCTTGGATTAGGCGCTCTATCTCTTGGATCAGATACCCTTGTAGTAGTTCATCTCACGAATGGGTTCCTGCTTGCTGTCTTCGTCACATATCTGATCAGTTTCGCTGACAGCGCCGACAAGGCATCGACAGCGCTCCATCCACAGCCCTCAACCGTATCTCCGGGAGCTATTCGAGCTCTTTCCCAGAGTCAGTAGGACTCAGTCTCCTTCGATTTACCCTCGCTCCGATTTTTCAGCGTTTGCTTTCTAGGTTGGCCCACCATGCTCGAAGGTTTTCCACTGTCGCTTCCGGCGCATCTTCAAATGTGAAGTGCTTGACGCCCGGGAGGAGATATGTGCTGTGACGAGGAATCTCTTCAGCCCATCGCTGAGGCCATTTCTGGCCTGTCATTGGGTCCCGTGTCCAACCTGAGCCTTTCCCTCTCCGCTATCTCCTCTGAAACATGTTCCTCCTACTCGTCGTCAGTCTCCTCGTCTGGTTCATCATCGTCGTCTTCCTCTTCGTCCTCTCTCCCGTTAGCTTCGTCATCCTCTGAACTCATTCTTGACTCACCATCTCTCCATTTCTCATCC
>Ga0209234_1000881_pt1 | contig 10957 bp, 7 predicted proteins | sample GraSoi013_1_20cm_2_FD_185816 | JGI IMG/M metagenome (GOLD analysis project Ga0209234, IMG submission 185816) | Grasslands soil microbial communities from the Angelo Coastal Reserve, California, USA - Sample 08_20_2013_1_20cm (SPAdes) (version 2) | ecosystem: Environmental > Terrestrial > Soil >... | reverse complement strand
GGGCGCGCTTGGCGAGGGGGTGCATCTCCATGGCTTCGGAAAGGAAGTTAACGCCGTCCATTTGGGGCATGCGCTGATCCGCAAGCAGCAGGGCCACAGGATTGTTGCGCGCTTTTAGTTCCCGCAGGGTGGTGAGGCCGGCGCTTCCGGAATTCGCGCGCATGACACGGTAGCGATCCGCATAGCGGCCGCGCAGGTCGCGCTCAATCGCCCGCAGGACTTCAGGGTCGTCATCCACGGTTAATAGAACTGGCTTTGGCATGTTCCTCAGATGCGGCGCAGGTGATTTCGTTGCGTCTTACGAGGACTGTTGTACGGCTTCAGCTACTCTTGCTGACGCCCTCAAGCTACAATTCCTGACGCTCCCATGTCCAGCCCTCTCGCTCAATCCATCGCGGACCTGTCGTCCGCCGAAGCATCCAAGAGGCTCGCGGCCGCGGGCGAAATCTACCGCTTGGGCCGGGCGGCCGCAGGATCTGCTATTTCTAACTGGTGGGCCGAGAGCGAGCTCTCCGGGCTGCTACTTGGACCCCATCCCGCCATAACGGTTGGACTAGCGGTCGAACGCGACACGTTTGGGCGGATTCGCATTGCCAATGGCACGCCCAGACTTGCCGAAGTTCCGGGGGATCAGGATGCCGAGGAATTCGAACTTCGTTTCCCCGATGGCGTGTTTCTGGATCTGCTGACAACGCGGGAGCCCGGCGGCTCCGGGGCCATCGCAAAATACCTGGCCAAGTTTGGAGAGGGCGTGCAACAAGTGGAATATCGCTGCACCAATGTCGACCGCGCCACCCAAATACTGAAAGACAAATTCGGAGTTGCTCCTGTTTATCCTGCCACGCGGCCTGGCGCGGATGGCACGCGAATCAATTTTTTCCTCGTCGTCTCTCCCGATGGCGGCAAGGTGCTCATCGAACTGTACGAATCACAGTCTTGCCAATAGATATTCGAACTCAGCGGTATTAAATACTTCTAACTGAATCAGGTTTCTTTCCGCCCATTATTTCCTTCCAAGCCCGCAACACTTCGGCGACGGTCCAGGCCTGGGCAATGCAGCCGCGTGACGTGAAGGGGGCATCGCCATCGAATATTTCGCTTAGCGTGCCGAGGCCGCTCGCGTAAATCTGGCGACCGAGCGGCTCGAGGAAACGCAAGGCCGCCTCGCGATCGCGGTAGATGCGATAGTGCGCGAGAGCGAACGGTCCGAGCAGCCAGCCCCACACGGTGCCTTGATGATAGGCGGCGTCGCGATCGCGGGGGCTACCACCGTAATGGCCGGCATAGCCAGCTTCGCCCGGCGCGAGACTCCGCAGTCCGTGCGAGGTCAAGAGGTGCCGCGCGCAAACGTCGACGACGGCCTTTTGCTGTTCGGAGGTGAGCGGGCTTACCGGCAAAGACACGGCAAGAATCTGATTCGGGCGAAGCGAGGCATCATTTCCGATTCCCGGCGAATCGACGACGTCCCAGCAGCAGTTACGCGCCGGGTTCCAGAATCTCTGAAAACTTTTCTTTGCTTTGGCCGCGAGTTTTTCGCAATGGTCGCCGGGTTTCGCCAGCAACCGAGCAAGTCCGGTGATCGTTTCGAGCGCGTTGATCCACAGCGCGTTAATCTCCACGGGCTTTCCCGTGCGGGGCGTCACCACCCAGTCGCCGATTTTAGCATCCATCCAAGTGAGTGGGACTCCCGGACCACCGGCATAAAGAAGCCCGTCGGCCGGGTCCGCGTGGATGCTGTAGCGGGTGCCCGCGATGTGCGCCTCGACGATGGCTGCGAGGACCGGGAAAAGCCTTTGCAGCGTCACGGCATCTTGCGTCGCTTCGAAATACTGCCGGACGGATTCGATATACCACAGCGCGGCATCGACGGTGTTGTATTCTGGTTGGCCCCCGACGTCAGGGAAATTGTTGGGGAGCATCCCGCCGTCAACGTAGCGAGAAAAAGCGAGAAGGATTTGCCTGGCAACGGCAGTCCGGCCGGTCGCGAGCGTCAGTCCCGGCAGAGCAATCATGGTGTCGCGGCCCCAATCGCCGAACCAGTGATAGCCGGCGATGATGCTGCGGCCGTCCGGCTCTTCTGGAAGGCTGCGTTTTACGATGAATTGGTCGGCGGCAAGGATGAGTTGCCAAAGCCAGGTGGGCGCTTCTTCGACGAGAGCCTCGTTTTTCGCTTGCCAGTCATGGAACAGTTTCACTTCGTAATTCGGTCGCTCCGCGCGGGCGGTTTCAATATCGAGCGAGGCTGCTGCTTCCGTGGTCGCCACAAGCGTAATGCTCGAACCGGCTTCCAGCTTTGCGCGGAACAGCGCGGCAAAAAGGCGATCTTCGCGGTCATCAAGGCCGCGCGCAGTTTCTTCCCCCAAGAAGCAGTCAAGGTACCAATCGTGCCGCGGCTGGCAGGTCGCTGTGCTGCTTTTCAGATAAAAGGGTCTCGCTCCATCGAGGGCCAGCACCTTCACGCCGTGCTCGACCGGCTCGATCTGCATGCGCCAATCACCTGCATGAGTCAAGGAATGGAAGTCGCGATAATTCACGAGCGCTTTCAGTTCCATTTCGAGGGCCGCGCTTCCCCTCACGAGGGTGTACTGAATGAAGGTGGTGTTTTCGCCCTGGCGCATCCACACGCGCTTTTCCAGAACCGCATCGGCCAGCGCGTAAGTCCACACGGGAGTCGAACCTTCCAGGTGAAAATCCTCGAGGAGTAGAAAGCCTTGCGGATCGACGGCACCGCTGGCCCAGCGATGGGTGGCGAGAGAAAAATCCGCTCCGGCGTAGTGCACGATTTCGTCGATCGTGGAGACCAGCTGGGTGCGGCCGACGGGTGGCTGCAGGGCGGCGATCAGCACTCCGTGGTAGCGCCGCGTCTGGCTTCCGGCGACGGTGCCGGAGGCGTATCCGCCGATTCCATTGGTGACCAGCCACTCGCGCGATTCGGCGGCGACGAGGTCGCCACAGATCTCGCGGCCAAACTGAACTTCCGCCTGTTCCGGCACCGACCGCTCCTTGGCCGCAAGAGGATTGCACCTGGCCCGGCCATGCACGGCCACTTAATTCAGATTCAAGTCTTGAACGAAGGTTTCAGCTATCTCCATAAACGGGGATGGCGGCGCCATGAATGACCCTGGCGTCGTCGCTGCATAAAAACAGGATGACCCGCGCGATGTCCTCGGATTTCGGCCACTTCGCAAAGTCCGCTTTGGGCATGGACTTGCGGTTGGCCTCGGTATCGATGATGCTGGGGAGAATGGAGTTCACGCGAACGCCGCTCCCTTTTAAGTCTGCAGCCAGCGAATCCAGTAGCGCCACCGCGGCCGATTTTGAAGCCGCGTAAGCGGCTGCGCCAGCAGCGTGATCAACCGCCGCTTTTGCAGCGACGTTTACGATGGCTCCATGGCCTGCTTTCAACATCGCTCTTACCGCCGCCCGCGACAGCGCATATCCCGAGCAGAGATTCAGCGCCAGCATCTGTTCGAAGACTTTCGTCTCCAGTTCCCACAACTTCGTGCCACCCGCATAACCACCTACGGTGCTGACCATGGCATCCAATCGGCCATACTTCCCCACGATTTTCTCCATCAACTGGCGCACGGCGGCTTCATCCGTCACATCGACCGCGTGTCCTTGCAATCTCGATCCGTTTGTCCCCAGCGCACTTTTCAAAGCATCGAATTCTGCCTGCGCACGATAGGTAACCACGACCTGGGCGCCTTCCTCAAGGAACGCCCGGGTCACGGCGCGCCCCAATCCACCTGTCCCGCCAGCCACGAGAACCACTTTATCCTCGAATTTCGCACTCATTCGCGCGCCTCCGATCATTGAGCTTCGCCATTCAGCCACTTGGTCATCAAGAAACGATCATGATCCTGATATCCCGCTCGCCGGTAGAGTTCGCATGCGGGATCGTTTCCCCGGCCAACTTCGAGATGGATGGCATTCACGCCCATCTCGCGGGCCTTCTTTTCGACAAAGGCAACTGCCTGACGGCCATATCCGCGTCGCCCGAAGGCGGCCTCGATGTACAACTCGTCGATGAATGCGTCGCGGCCGTGGAACTCACAGCTGAAGCCCAGCGTCAGGACGACATAGCCGACTGGTTTTGTCCCTTCGCCAAACTTTCCCGAAGGCGGGCACCGACAGGAACCTCCCGAAGGCCACGCGAACCGCAGGCTCGTCAAATTTGATGGCTCCCGGCTGTTGTTCCGCCAATTTGCGCATCATGGGGAGGAGTTGGGCTTCGTCCGCGAGAATTGCCTCTCGAATGGCTAAGGGGGACACCTCATTCACCGCTTTGTTCAATTAGTTTTGCGACCAGACCGGTCCAGCCGGTTTGGTGGCTGGCACCGATGCCGGCGCCGTTGTCGCCATGAAAATATTCGTGGAAGAGGATCAGATCCCTCCAGTGCGGATCGCTTTGAAAGAGTTCCAATCCCCCGGCCACCGGGCGCCGCCCGTCCGGTCCCCGCAAGAAAATATGGGTGAGCCGGCGGGATATTTCCGCGGCTACCTGCCAGAGGTCGGATTCCGCTGGAGCATGTGTCGGGCATTCCACTTTGAAGTCTTCGCCGAAGTAGTGATGAAATTTTTGCAGAGCTTCGACCAGCAGATAATTGACCGGAAACCAGATCGGCCCGCGCCAGTTCGAATTTCCGCCGAATAGGCCGGTCGTGGATTCGCCCGGCTCGTAGTCGACTCGGTTTACGTTTCCGTTTACGTGAACTTCGTAAGGATGGTCCTTGTGGAAGCGCGAAAGGGCACGCACGCCATAAGGCGAAAGAAATTCCGTCTCATCCAGCATGCGGCCGAGCACGCGCTTGAGCTGTTTACGGTTCACGAGCGAGAGGAGCCGGCGCACGCCGCGCGCGGAACGTTGCGTCATTTCGATGTGTTCGGGCACGTCCGGATGATTGTCGATGAACCACTGCATACGGCGCTTGAAGCCCGGAAGGCAATCGACGATTTCTGGCTCGAGGGTCTCGACGGCGAAAAGCGGGATCAATCCGACCATCGAGCGGATTTTAAGGAAATGTTCTTCGCCGTTGGGGAGTTTTAATACGTCGTAATAAAAACCATCCACATCGTCCCATAGCGACTGGCCGCCAGTGCCGAAATCGTTCATGGCCCGGGCGATGTACACGAAATGCTCGAAAAACTTGCTGGCGACGTCTTCATAGGCAGGGTCTTCTTTGGCCAGCTCCAGTGCGATCGCCAGCATGTTCAGACAATACATGCCCATCCAGCTGGTGCCGTCGGATTGCTCCAGGTGGCCTCCAGTGGGGAGCGGCGCGGAACGGTCAAAAACTCCGATGTTATCGAGGCCCAGGAAGCCGCCCTGAAAAATATTTGCGCCGTCCGGGTCCTTGCGGTTCACCCACCAGGTGAAATTCAGGAGCAGCTTGTGAAAAACTTTCTCGAGGAATCCACGATCGGCGACGCCACGCACGCGGCGCTCGATTTTGTAGACCCGCCAGGCGGCCCAGGCATGAACAGGTGGATTCACATCGCCGAAGGCCCATTCGTAGGCGGGTAATTGACCGTTGGGGTGCATGTACCACTCGCGGAGAAGCAGGATGAGCTGCTCTTTCGCGAAATCGGGATCGACGAGTGCGAGCGGAATACAGTGAAACGCCAAGTCCCAGGCCGCGTACCACGGATATTCCCATTTATCCGGCATGGAAATAATGTCGTCGTTATAAAGATGCGTCCAATCCTTGTTGCGGCCGTTCCAGCGCTCGTCAGGTGGTTTGGGGCCAGCGGGATCGCCTTCGAGCCAGTTGCGCACGTCGTAGTGATAAAACTGCTTCGACCAGAGCATTCCTGAAAAGGATTGCCGCATGACCGCTTTGGCATCGTCGGAGAGCTCTTTAGATATTCTTGTAGCGTAAAAGTCTTCGGCTTCTTTTTGGCGCGTCACGAACAAGCCGTCGAATCCAGCGCCAAAGTCGTTGGTGCCGGGAACGCCTTCGGCGCGCTCGGCTTGTCCGGGCGAGGTGATGGTGCCGACTTTTCCGGAGTTGAAATCCATTCCGCCAAGCGGCTCGATATCGGTGAGTCGCAGCTTGAGCGTGAGGGGCTGACCGGAATTAAGTTGAAGCGGGTAATACGGGGCGACCTTGGTTCCCATTTGTTGAGGATTGACCGCCCCTTTGTTGCCGCGAATCACATATTCGTGGAAGGCGTCTTTCACGTATGGTGAACGATTGCTGCCGCCAAAGAGGCGCGCGTTGTTGGTTTCGTTTTCCGTGAAAAGCAGCCCCGGCTGACCGGCGCACAGCAGCCAGCGCTTGCCGTACTGCCAATGCTGCAATTCGATGCACGTGCTTCCGGGCGCGCCGGTTGCCTTGCGCGCCACCGGTCGCCGCAAGTCCCGGCCCCAGGACCAGGTATTGCGAAACCAAAGTTGCGGAAGAATGTGCAAGGTGGCGGCTTCCGGCCCGCGATTCACCGCGGTGATACGAATGAGGATGTCTTCGACGTCAGCTTTTGCGTATTCCACGAAAATATCGAAGTAGCGATTGCCAGAAAATGCTCCGGTATCGAGCAATTCGAATTCTGGATCGACCCGGCCGCGCCCGCGATTCTCTTCTACAAGTAATTCATAGGGAAATTCGGACTGCGGATATTTGTAAAGCAGGCGCATGTAGCTGTGTGTGGGGGTTGCATCGAGGTAGAAATAGTACTCCTTCACGTCCTCGCCGTGATTGCCCTGATTCCCGGTCAGGCCAAAAAAGCGCTCTTTCAAAATGGGGTCGCGGCCATTCCATAACGCCAGCCCGAAACAAATCATCTGGTGACGGTCCGAGATGCCGCCGATGCCGTCTTCCCCCCAGCGATACGCTCGGGAGCGCGCGTGGTCGTGCGGAAAAAATTCCCAGGCCGTGCCTCCAGGACTGTAATCCTCGCGGACGGTTCCCCACTGCCGCTCGGAGAGATAGGGCCCCCAGCGCTTCCAATGCTTTTTTCGGGTGCGCGCTTCTTCGAGCCGGCGGTCTTCGGTGGTCTGGATTCGTGGCATGCTTGGACGGCCCCCAGCCGAAAGTTTCAGGCTATGGTCGCATTTTTCCTGGATTACAGGAGCGCTGACCTCCAACCGCGTGCTTGTTCCGGCAAGTTCCGCGGGCGTCACCCTGACCTCACGGATGGGATGCAGGAAAACGCATTTTGGGTGGCAGTTTTTACACGAAGAGTTGCTACTGACGAGGCTTCTTGCGCTGCCGGCGTGAAACCCGGGGACCAAGCCATTCGTTGTACTCTCCAGGGGCCTAGCAAGCATCAATTCGACTGAGGGTAGTTCTCTAGGAGACCAGCCATGTCGGAGTTCAGTAGCCGGCCCATGATAAGCCCGCGTTTGGCGCTGCGCCTTTTCCGTGCGCTCTCTAGCGCGTTATTTCTGCTGGTCCATTTGCCAGCCGCAAACGGACAAGCCCAAGATCATTCCACCGATGCGCTGCGAAAGTTCAACGAATCCGTGGATGCACTGATCAAGAAAGTTACGCCCAGCGTGGTGCAGATTCTGGTAACCGGTTATGGCCCGCTCGAAGAAGGTGAGCATGGAAACACCAACACGCTGATCGGCAGGCAACGGGCGATCGGCTCCGGATTTGTGATTGATCCGAGCGGCTACATTGTGACCAACGCGCACGTGGTGAAGGGTGCGCAGCGGGTCCAGGTAGTGCTGCCGTCCGCGAATGCCGATGGGTCCGTGGATGCCGCGCTCTCGACTCGAACGAAGGTCGTACCAGCGCGGATTGTTGGAGCGTCCAGCGAGATCGATCTCGCAGTGATCAAAGTCGACGCCGGAACACTTCCCGCACTCCCGCTCGCTTCGTATCGCAAACTGGGCCAGGGAGAAATCGTATTTGCTTTCGGGAGTCCGGGAGGACTGCGCAACACGGTCACGATGGGAGTGGTTTCGGCCGTAGCACGGCAAACCGATCTTGATTCGCCGATGGTGTACATTCAGACCGATGCCCCGATCAATCCGGGAAATTCCGGCGGACCACTCGTAACAGTGAACGGCGAAGTGGCTGGTGTAAACACTTTTATCCTCTCGCAATCGGGCGGAAACGAAGGGTTGGGATTCGCGATTCCCAGCGGCGTCGTCAGCGTTGCGTTTCAGCAGTTGCGCAAGTTCGGTCACCTGCACCGCGCCGAAATTGGCATTGGAATCCAGACGATTACGCCATCCATGGCGGAGGCACTGATGCTCCCGCGAACGTACGGGGTGGTCGTCTCCGACGTCTTGCCGGGCAGCCCGGCTGAAGCGGCAGGCGTCGAGATCGGAGACGTTCTGGCGAGCGTCGACGGGAAGGCAGCGGACAGTCTACCGTTGGTGGCATTTCATTTCTATTTGCTGGAGACGGGAGACAAAGTCCATCTCGACGTCCTTCGCGGAAAAGACCGGCTGGTTTTCAACGTCTCGGTGATGGAGCCGCCACGCGATATGGACCAGGTCACCGGACTGGCCGACCCGGAGAAAAATCTTGTGCCCACACTGGGGATTCTGGGCGTGGAGATTGACAAGAAGATCGCCTCGATGGCGGCGGATTTGCGCGACCCGTTTGGGATCATCGTTGCCGCTCGCTCGGCGGGCGCCGGCGTGGAAGTGCCGTTGAACGCCGGAGACGTGATTCGCACGCTGAATGGTCAGCCCATGACCACGCTGGATCGTCTGCGCGTTGCGCTCAAGGCTCTGCCACCGGGAGCGCCCGTTGCCCTACAGATTCAGCGCGACCAGAAACTGCTGTTCGTTTCGTTTACGCTTGACCAGCCTTAAGACTGTTTTGGAACAGGATGCGGGAAGCAATATTTTTACTGGGCTGGTGGTTGCGCAGGCGCCGTGGACGGGGGTTGGGTATAGGAGCGCAGGAGAGTTATCTTAGTGCCCATTTCGTCGAGGGTCAGCGCGACAACGCGAATCTGATCGCCGCGTTCGCCGACGAAGGCAATATCATCATCGGAAATATGCGCGTCGCGGAGGGCTTTGGGTAACTTCTTCGGGCCGCTGTCGCGGCGCGCGAATTCCGGGCTCAAGTGCTCGAGATACCAGTTGGCAACATATTCGCGGGACGCGTTCGTGTGATAAGTGCTGGTGAGGACTTGGGGTTGATCGTCATTCAGCGGCAGGTGCGTGGTCGCCGCGCCGGCAAGCACTAGCGTCGCTGCCGGATAAACGGGCAGGCCAGGACCAACTTCCTTGGCCTTTTCAAGACGGAATTCGCCGAGCGGAGTGCGCACGGTCGTCTTGTCCCTGCCAGCGCGGACGCCGAGGGCGTTGATCACGCGGGAAGCCATCAGCAAGCCGCCGCTAAGAAGAATGCAGAACCCGCACGTCATGGCGATCATCATGAACAGGAGCGACCGGGAGGAGGAACCTCCGCCAGAAGCTGAAGAAGATTTAGCCATATCGTGCTTCCCTCCCCTCAGTGGACGACCGCGCCGAGTCTCTGATCATTTCGCCGAAGACGGTTCCGGAGACGCCGCAGCAACCGACGGCGGCGAGGAACCCGGGAATCCGCGTACAACCGAGACTCCGTGTATCTAAACTCGGCTCGCCGAACTTAACCCGCCCCCTTGCCGATCCTGCCAAATGCACGCGACCCGGTGGGTGGGGGCCGCACGCTGCACAACCGCCGATCACTGGTTCGGCAGGAGGAGTTGCGTGAATCCTGTCGTGTTGATGTCGCGGAACATCGGCGTCCGCGGCGGCAGCAGCGTAGGATTTAGGAAGTTCACGTCGAACTGGTAGCCGCGGGTTGGCGGGCTGTAATTGTTTCCACCGGAGTTAAACAGCCCAGTCGCCTGGCGGGCATAGAACAAACTGACGATAGAGCCCTCATAGAACAGGGTTCCATTCCACCTTTCTAGGAAGCGCAGGAAGTTGTGGACGCCGCCGTCAGTACCGAAGTCCTGGCTGCCATCGATCGCAGTGGTATCCCAACCGGGTATCTGGAACGAAACTTGCTTGCCAGCGATAACTGCCGTTCGGATGTACGTCGTTGCCCCGGTGCGCGGGAAGGGATTGTTGAACGGGGCAGCGAACGAATTGACGTCGTTCCAGTTGACCGAGAGAATCGTAATCGCATCGGCGCCCACGGACGTGGCCACGCTGGCGTTGGCAAAGCCGCCACCGGCGGAGTTCGCGTTGAAGTCGCCTTGGATGTACATAGGGTTTTCCGTAGTGATGCTCAGACCGCAGGGTATACCGCCCGGGCACACGGGCAAGCTAATGAGGCTGCCGTTTACGATCTTGACGGCCCGGCGGAAGAGGGCATTGGGATTTTCGCGGCCGTCGTTGGCCTGCTTCAGGAACGATCTAGGCCATGGGCTGATGCCCCCGGAGCCGGTGGCGCAGAGCGGATCGGCTTGCACGGCAGGATTAGGCAGGTTCGAAAAGAGTGTACTTGCCGTGGTGACGCCGGTGCTATCCACGAGAGTGTTTGGAAATGTATTTTCACCGTACGTGGCAAGAACACCGGCGCCGGCAGGATCCTCAGCCGACGGTCCCCCGGTAGCCGGGATGGGCTCGATCTTGTTATCCGGGCAGCCTTTGATGTCGGCTGAATTGACTAGGTCAAAGTAGCCGTATTCCCCGGTCTCGTGCGTGGAGGGCGAGAGGGGAGGCCAGGTGCCGACCGCCGTCCCTGTGGGGAGATAGTTGCCGCGACGGTCGGAGATATAAACAACGAAGTTGTTAGGCGCGACAGCGGGGTCCTGGGTGCTCGGCCCAGAAGCGCCGATGGTTCCGCTGAACCACTTGGCGACGTTCTTAACGTCGAGCTCAACGTAGTTCATGATCCCGCCCAACGTAACTTGGTGGTTGAGGGCGGGCGTGGGCTGGCGGTTGTACCCTTCGCGTGTGTCATAGAGGGCGTTCGGCCAATAGTCGGAAGGGTTCGGCGGGGCAACTGTTGCGGTGACGCCGCAGGGCCCTGTCGCGCTAGCGTAGTTCGACGGATTA